>Ga0209579_10002123_pt1 | contig 15579 bp, 14 predicted proteins | sample Coa_R1_2_FD_187152 | JGI IMG/M metagenome (GOLD analysis project Ga0209579, IMG submission 187152) | Surface soil microbial communities from Centralia Pennsylvania, which are recovering from an underground coalmine fire - Coalmine... | ecosystem: Environmental > Terrestrial > Soil >... | reverse complement strand
TGGTGAAGGCGATAAGCGGCATGGTAGTGGTCTTGTCAGTGCAGTTGACGAAGATGCTGGCGTCGCAGATGTAGAGGTTTTTCACGTCGTGGGTCTGGCCCCATTTGTTGGTGACGAACTTTTTGGGGTCGTTGCCCATGCGGCAGACCCCGGTTTCGTGGAGGCTGGTGCCGGAGCGGTTGGGTTCGGAGTCATTGCCCCACATTTCGGCGCCCATGGCTTTGAATAAATCGGCCATAACCTGCTTGGCGTGCTCGAACATGAGCAGTTCGTTTTCGTGCCACTTAAAGTGGAAGCGCAGCTGGGGAATACCAAAAATGTCTTTTTTTTCGGGATCAATGTCCACGTAGTTGTCGGGATGAGGCAGGGTCGGCGCCTGGATGTATGAGCCGACGGGCGTGGGATAGTAGCGCTTGATGTTGCGCTTGAAGTCGGAGCCAAAGCCTTCGATCTGGTCGTAATAACCCGGAAAATTTTCGCAGCCGCCCTCCATGTAGATGGAATAACCGCGAAAGAATTTTTCTTCGCGCGGATCGTTGAGATTCTGCCAGCGCGGCATCCAGGCGATGGTGGAGTCGGCAATGTTGTCGGGCGAGGCGGGCTGGCCGAGCAGGCGCGGGAGATAGCCGTAGCCCGGGCAGCCGTAAAGATGCTCGCAGAGATTTCTGCCAAGTTCGCCGCTAGAGTTGGCGATGCCGGTGGGCCAGTGACGGGACTTGGAATTGAGCATGATGTGCGCGGTTTCCACGCAGGAGGCGGCAAGGACGACGACCTTGCCGTGGATCTCGACTTCCCGCTTGTTGATGCGATCGACGCAGGTGACGCCTTTGGCCAGGCCTTGTTCATCCACCAGGACCTCGCGGACAAGCAGGTTGGTGAGCAGGGTCATTTTTTTGGTGGCTTCGGCTTCCGGCAGCGTGAACCAGGTAGGAGAAAAAAAGGCGCCGACCTCGCAGCCGCGCGTGCAGTTGCCGCAGTAGTGGCAGGGCGGATGGCCGTTGTGCGCGACGGTAAGCTGCGCGCAGCGATCGGGTAGATACGGCAGGCCGACTTTTTTGGCGCCGGCTTCGATGATGTAGTCAATGCAGCGGAACGGAAACGCCGGAAGGTAATCACCGTCCGGATTGCTGGGGCGATTCTGGATGGTGCTGGCGACGCCCATGTATTTTTCGGCTTTGGAGAACCACGGGGCAATTTCGGCGTAGTCCACGGGCCAGTTGACGCCGGAGCCGTCGCGGTCGGCGGCCTTGAAGTCGATGTCGCCGAAGCGGGCGGAGGAGCGTCCCCAGAAATTGGCTTTGCCGCCGGTGCCTTTGCAGCGCTTCCAATACCAGTCGGTGCCGGGGGCGTTGGAATAGGTGATGTCGTGCTCCCAGATTTCGCTGCCGTCGCTGTATTCGGATTCTTCGACGGTGTAATGCTCCTGGTGAGGTTTGTCTTTGAGGGCCATCGGATCGCCGAAACCGCGGAATTTCAAGTCGAAGACCTGGCGATGACGGCGATAGTCCTTGTCGATCTGGGTTTTGGGGCCGGAGTTGATGGCGCAGACTTCCAGGCCGGCTTCGCAGAGGAGCTTGAGGGCAGTGCTGCCGCCTGCGCCGGTGCCCACCACGACCACGTCGTAGATTTTTTGCGGCATGGTCAGCTCCTGGCCTGAGCGGCGTTGAGAATTGGGAATGAGCTGCCGAGTTCGTGATCCGTGATCCGTGATCCGTGTTCCGTAAGACCAGAGAGGGGATGAGACTGCTCTCCTTTTGCCGCAGGAGTAGCGATGACGGATGACGGAGGGGGGGCGACGAGATGGGCGTGTTGGGGATCGTCGGGATGGGAGCAACCGGGGAATTTGGGCCAGGCGGTGCGCAGGCCGGGATAGCCGAGGGTTTCGAGGCCGATTTTGGAGGTGTAATAGCCGACGACGGTGTAATGGCGGAGAAGGTGAAAGAATTCGCGGCCGCGTTCAGTGTTGGGAGTGAATTTGGATTTGTAGGCCAGCTCTTCGAGAAGAGCGGTCTGTTGGGCGGCGGCGAGCTCGAGGAAGGCGTGCCGGTATTCGGATTTGCTGCGGGCGTTGAGCCATTCCAAGCCGCCAACGAAGGCGACCTGTTCGGCAATGCCGCGGCGGAGGGTTTCTTCGACGGAGCGGGAATCTTCATGATTGGCGACGGGGACGCGGTTGGCGAGCATGAAGTCGATGAATTCGGCTACGCCAGCGGCCTTGGCGCCGGGCGTGTCGTCAGCGGGGATGATCATTTCGGTGAGGTGATCGACGAGGCGGAACTGATCCTGGGTGAAAAAGAGCGGCTGGTAGGACGATGCGGGATTTTGCGCGGGGACGGCGTGATGTTCGTCGTGGGAGCAGGCAAAGGTCCACTGGCGGAAACCAGGGAAGGTGGATGCTACGGAAGCGATGCCGATGTAGCGGAGGATGCGGCGACGTTCGATGCTTTGGCCGGCCATGAAAAGGAACCTCGTTTCGCGAAATGGCGAAAAGCGAATGCGAGGATTACTTACACCGCGACGCAGAAGGTGTCAAATCGAATGCAACCTGCGGAGATCTTCGGTTGTCCGTCGTCCGTCTTCCGTAGAGCAGAGATCCGGTGTGTGGGGCCGACTGCGAAGAAGGCGGCTTGGCGAAAAAAGAGGGCACGGCCCGCCGGGATGCCGGACGGTCACGTGCCCTGAAGAGTTGCGAAAGGCGTCAGTTCTTGCTGGCGGTTTGCGTGATGGCGTCTTTTTGCGCCTGGCGCTGCAGGATGGCCGCCGAGGTGTTGTCTTCGCGAGGCGTCATGGAGACGACGATGTACTCGCGCTCCTTGTCGCTCATTTCGGGGACGCGGAGGATGAGTTTGTCCTTGCCGATGCGAAACTGGGCGATTTCGCCGATCGGCAAAAGGACGGGATGCTTATCGTCTTTTGGCCGGATGCGGAAGATGACGTGATCGGCCTGCAGGATGTACTCCTGGCAAAGGAGCTCCTGGGTCTGCTTATGCTGGCCGTCGGTGCCGAAGATTTCTCCGGCGACGGTTTTGGAACCCTTCTCCTGGGTGCCGCAAGAAGAAGAGTCCATACGAATGAGCACCCCCTTCTGGTAGTCGTGTTCTTTGGCCGAGCAGACGCCGGCGAAAAGCAGGCAAACCGCAATGGTGCGGAGCTTCATGTGGATGTCAGTTCCTTTCCGTGAAATCGGAGAATTCGCTGGTAATTAAGGGTAGGAGGGGGAGGCGCGGAGGGCGAATGGTACACAAGTTTGGTTTTGGGCGGATTTGTGCAATGGCGAACCGCTCGGAGGGTCTAAGGTTTACTGCTGAACGCCGGTACAGTCAGCGAGGCTAAGTGATTACAAATACTAGACTTGCCGGTCACGCGTGCGGAGATAGGCGATGAGAAACAGGGCGCCGAGGGACAGGTCTATAGCAGCGAAGAGCAAGTCGGAGGAACGCATGCGCTTTTGGGTCACGAGAAGGATGACCGGGACGGACCAGACCAGCTTTTCGAGGATGGCGGGGATCATGATGGGGCGGAGGCGGATGGGGTCGCGGGCGATGAGGATAAAGGTCAACTGCCAGACAAGCGCGAGGCCGGCAAAACCGTAATAGAAGGCAGGATGTGTAATAGGAGGAGGGTCCTGTTTGCCAATCGTGTCGAACAAGAAATAGAGGGGCGTAATGATGAGGAAGCCCCAGATACCGGCGACCCAGAACACAATTTTGGCAAATTTCATGAAGAGAGATTACCGCAAAGGCGCGGAGTTCGCTGAGAGGAAACCGCGCGCGCGAAAAAGGAATGTTTCAGGACTGGCGTTTATGCAGGTTAGTCTTCTTCAGATTCGGCGGAATTTGCTTGGGCCTGGAGGAAAATCTCGACACGGTTCGTAGTCCAAACCGCGACGCCCGTACCGAAGAAATCTGCATCTTCGGTCCAGAGCGAACAAGCCAAGCCCAGCGCCGACGCTAAGACCGGCCAATCGCTTTCGTCGCGATCTCGGAGCCGCAACCGCGCTTCGTTCTCAAACGGAGCGTACAGTTCTGAACTCACCGGCTCAACCATTGTTCGCAAATAAGCAATCGACGCAGATAGATCCGGTGATTTTCCGCGCTTTAGCAGAAGTGGCGGAAGATACTTCTCGGCGTCGGCAAAGGCTGCGTCCGGAGTGAAAAACGCACACCTCGGGACGAATAGTTTTCGAGCAGGTGACGAACGCGACGTCCGAGGACGGCGCGTATCAGGATATTCGCATCGAGAACGATCATTTCGACGACGCTGAGGAACGACCACTGTGACGCAACGCTTTGAACTCGCTGAGCAGTTCCTCCTCGTCGACATCGGCCAAGACAGCAGCCAGGCGGTCAGCCGCAGCTCTGAGTTCGGAGATTTCAGCCGTGCCCGGGTGCTTGCGACGGGTAGGGACATACACACCAAGAGTCTCGCCGCGCCGAGTTACGGCAACGGGAGTGTCGGATTCGAGAAAACTGGCAATGCGCTCGCGGAATTCACGAACGCCGACTTTGATAGTGGACATGAGGGGGCGCGCTCCTGTGTACACATAGTGTACACCTGAGAGCGGCAGATCAGCAAGCCAAGTTAGTCGATGCCGTGGATGCGCAGGCTGACCAGCTGATCGATGGAAAGGTCTTTCATGCCGCGCGACTTCAACCCGGAGATAAATTCGGGCGAGACGCCGTGAATGCGCATGGCCACCAACTGGTCGGGATCGGGATGTTTGTAGCCCAGGGTCTGGATCTTTTCGATGAAGTCAGCGGAGACGCCGTGGATGCGGAAGGCGATGAGCTTTTGCAGTTCGATGTGGTCGTAGCCATCCGATTTGAGCTGTTGCATGTATTCGGGAGAAACGCCGTGGATGCGCATGGCGATAAGCGTGTCTTCATCGGGCTGGTAGCCGGACTGGTGCAGGAAGGCGACCATTTCCGGGGTGACGCCGTGAATGCGGAAAGCAACCAGTTTGTCGGCGTCGGTGGCGGGCAGACCGGCTTTGCGCAGGGCTTCGACAAAGTCACGGCTGACGTTGAAGATGCGGAAGGCAATGAGCTTGTCGGTGTCGAGGCCCTTGATGTTGAGGGACTTCATCTCTTTGGCGTAGGCAACGGAGACATCGAGGAGGGCCATGGAGAACTGTTTGTCGTCGTCGATGCCGGTGAAGCCAAGCGAGCTCATTTGTGAAACGTATTGCGCTTCGGGCGCAAAGTGGAAGACCCCGGCGCCTTCGCCGTTATCGAGGAAGCCTTCGCAATCGAACTTGCCGGCGTCGCGGACAATAGCGAATTTGATGTCCTGTTTGCCGGATCTGGAGAAATCCACGCCCTTGAATTCACTCTTAGGCCAGTCAGAGGAGTGGTTCGAATTGTTGTGCTTGCTGTGGTACATCAGCGCGAACTCCACCTTGGCGGGCTCGTCGGAGGCGCTGATGGTCCAGCTGCCGGTGCGCGATTCGGCAGCGCGGGCGATCAGCGCGAGCACCAGCGTGCAGGCGATGAGGATGTAGGCGATGAGAGCGTGACGGCGATTCATATTGGTGATGTCCTCCATTGCGAACCTCTAAGGCGGCTGCCCCGGAGGGCGGCCGCTACAGCTTGGTGAAAAATTTCAGACACACGAAGAGCGCTGCGCGTGAACGGTGCGACCGACGTGCCGCGCTCTCCGCCTCGACTATTTGTTTTACTGCGAGTCCATCGACCCGGAGGCGAACTACTCCAGGACGCCAGCTTGTTTGAGCTGGATAATTTTCTGCAGATCGAGATTCTTGAAACCGTGGCCCTGTGCCTTCTGGATGAATTCCGGAGTCACGCCCATCACCTTTGCGGAGATGACGTCATCCACGTCAGGCTTGAAGCCGGCGGCTTGCAGGGCTTTGATGAACTCGGGAGTGACGCCCTGCACCTTCATGCCGATCAGGTCGTCCTTGTCGGGATTGAGGCCGGTGGCGCGAATGTTGCGGATGTATTCGGCATTTATGCCCTGGACCTTCATGCCGATGACATCGTCGGCGTCGGGGTGCAGGCCAAGGTCGTTGAGTTCTTTGACGTATTCCGGAGTTACGCCTTGTACCTTTAAGCCGATCAGCTGATCGGAGTCGGCTTGAAAGCCGAGCTTGCGGATTTGATCCACATATTCGGGCGTGATGCCCTGCACTTTCATGCCAATCAGGGAATCCACGTCGGTGTTGAGTTTCAAGGCGCGCATCTGGTGGATGTAATCCGAGGTGATGCCCTGCACCTTCATGCCGATGAGTTCATCCACAGTGGGCTTAAGGCCTTCGGCGCGCATTTCGTGGATGTATTCGGGAGTAATGCCCTGAACTTTCATGCCAATCAGTTCATCGGCGGAGAGATTGTCGAAGCCTTCGGCTTTCATGCCGTCAAGGTAGGAGCGCTTGGCGGAGGAGGGTTCGTTAGAAGCATTCTGCTGCGTGGAGGCGGGTTTCGCCGCGCTTTGCGGCAGAGCAAACGGAAGCACGCGGATATTGGTAACGACTTCCGCGACGACGTTGCGCGCGATGTGGTCGGTGGTTGCGCGCGTCAAGGTCGCGAGACGTTCGGCAGTGACTTCGACTGAGACGGCTTGAGGCGCCTGTTTTGGCTGGGCAGACGCCGGGTGAACGAGGCCGAAAAGCGCGTTGCCGGCGAACAGCGCCGTGACCACACAGAGAATCCCGAAGATCACACCGGCATTGCGCAGGCTGCTGCCTTTCTCACCGAGACCTAGCAGACGAGCCACCCGGGAGGCCAGCGGGCCGCGATTCGCGGCCATGGCGAAGGACGGAGCGACGCGCCACTCTTCCATCAGGGCAAGAGCGCGGGCGTATTCGGCGGGATTTTCGCAAACTGAGAGTGCGATATCGTCGCAGCAATTCTCCCGTTCGGCGCGGATATGTTTGCTGAGCCACCAAACGGCCGGATGGTAGAAGAGCAGCGTTTCGGCGGCGACCTGGAAAACATTCACGAAGGCGTCGAGGCGGCGGATGTGGGCGAGTTCGTGAGCAATGACGGCGCGGAGCTGCGTCTCGGTGAGGCCAGTCAGAGCGCTCACTGGTAGAAATACGACAGGACGGAACCAGCCGAGGACGGCCGGAGCGTCCAAGTGCAGCGATTCGCAGAAGCGTACGGCGCGATGAATGCCCAGGCGCTGCTGCAGTTCGCGGCACAGGCCAAGAAGTTCGGATGTGACGGGTTCAGAATCGCGACGACGCAGGCGAGTGACCACAAAGAACCCTCCTGCGGTACGCAGACTGAAGAGCAGGACGCCAGCGAACCAGGCGGCGACGAGCCAGTTGAGCGCGTTTGCAGACAAGGCCGGAGCCTGGCGAAGCGTGGCGTTGGGCAGCGCGGCTATTTTGGCGGCAGGACTGGCGAGCAAGGTAAGCGGTGCGCCGGGATTTGCGAACTGGTTTGCGGCGCTCGGCGTGTTACGAAGCACCATGAAAGTGGCCACGGGAGCGGCAACCATCACCAGCAATGCGGCCACCCCAATGAGGTAGCGCGAGGCCGCGGAACGAGTAAGAGCGATCGCGGCGGCGGCAATCGCGGCGATGGCTGCGCCCTGCCAGATGAAGTGCGAAAGCGCCAGGCCGAGATTGCGCAGAACGTCGGGAGCGAGCCACTGCGAGAAGGCGTTCATCGGAGGTTCCTTTCGTGTTCATCGAGAAGGCTGCGAAGCTCTTCGATTTCTTTCCGGGTGCTGCGCTGCGCCGCAAGGGCATGAAGCATCAGGTCGCGGGCGGAGCCGTCGAACACACGTTGCAACATGTCCGCGGCGAACTGGCGCTTGGTCTTTTCGGCGGGCTGCTGGGCTTCATAGACGTGCGCGCGCTGGTTTTCGTCACGCCGGACCAGGCCTTTGGCGGTCATGATCTGCATGAGTTTCAAAACGGTGGTGTAGCCGAGAGTTTTTTCTTCGTTGAGGGCGTCATGGACTTCGCGGACGGTGGAGGGCCCGCGATCCCAGAGAACCTGAAGGATTTGCAACTCGGCGGCGGTCGGTTTTTGTAGCGAAGCGTCTTTCATAAAAAGGACCATACTACGAAGTATTTCGTAATGTCAACGAAAATCTTCGTAGTTCTTTGGACGGGCTTCCCTTCCCCGGGGTAAGCAGGCTTTTGTCTTTATACTGGAGCGGTGAAATGGCGGCGCAAATCGGGGGCAGAGAGCAGGCCGGACGAAGGGCGTGTGGGTCTGGCGCGGGCGCTCTCCAAACTGGGTTATTGCTCGCGCAGCGCGGCATTTGAACTGATTCGCGCCGGGCGCGTGCGGCTGAACGGAGCCACGCCGAAAAATCCGGAGACGCCGGTGCGCCTGGAGAGAGACCGCATCGAAGTGGACGGCGTGCGTGTCGGGCGAACGGAGAAAACGTATTGGATGTTGAACAAGCCGCGCGGCACGGTGACCACAGCCGCGGATGAGCAAGGGCGAGAGACGGTTTACGGCGCATTGCCGAAAGGATTGCCCTGGATGGGTCCGGTAGGCCGATTGGATAAGGCCAGCGAAGGCTTATTGCTCTTTACCAACGATTCAGAGTGGGCCGCGAAAATCATTGCGCCGGAATCGCACCTCGAAAAGACATATCACGCGCATATTGGGGGGATCGCGGATGGACCACTGTGCGAAGCACTGACCAGTGGAGTAAAAGCCGGCGACGGCGAAGTGCTGCGGGCGAAAGCGGCGCGGATACTTCGTGCCGGGCAAAAACATTCGTGGCTCGAAATCAAATTGGACGAGGGAAAGAATCGGCAAATTCGCAGAATGTTAGAGACGCGTGGAATGGAAGTCCTGCGCTTGATTCGCGTAGCCATTGGTTCACTGGAATTGGGAACACTGGCCAAGGGCGAAGCGCGGCAGCTCACGCTCACGGAAAAAGAATCACTCGATCGTGCGATTGCGGCGATCAGCCTACAGCGAACAACCGCAGCCGCTACAGGAAATCACCAATAGCTGAAGATTTCCGCCACCGATACTCTGCTTTGCGAGCGGGTACGACTTCCGTTCAACTGGAGTTCGAAGGGAAAGGCGGAGATTCCCAAGAAATTGGGACCTCAGGGCTGGGACGCCTTTCCCTTCGTTCCAACCGCCCGGCGGTTTTCCCCTGAAAACATGAAAACGCTTGGAATCTGCTGGATCCTGTACGGCTTATATCGCGCGTGCGTGGGCGTGCTGGCGCTGTTGCTGGCGCAGACGGCTACTGTGATGTTTGGCGCACTGCTGAGCCGGGTAAGCGATCCCTACACGCTGATGGGAACGTTTCATGCCTTGTACATGGGTTGGATTGGAGTTTCGTTCGTCTGCGCGGCACTGGGGATTCTGGGCGGACTGGCACTCATGCGAAAAGCCATGGACGGGCGGATGTTGCTGCTGGCGGCGAGTTTCTTTTCGCTTTCGGATTTGCCGGTGGGAATCGCCCTCAGCGTGTACACACTGATCGTCCTGATTTCCGGCGTGCCGATGGCGAAGGAAGAACGGGCTTAAGCGCGCGGCCCTTCGAAAAGTCCTCAGTTCACCACCTCAGTTCACCAACAGAGTGCCCACAGGAATGGGGTCGTTGATGCGCGGCTTAAGATACCAGCATGGCGGATCGCCGTAGTGGGGAAAAAGCGAGTGCACGCAGGTCAGCGTATCGGTGGGATGAACCTGATCGAGTTCGTAGTCGAGCATGCCGTTTTTCTGAGGAATGGCCAGGAGCCGGTTGCGGACCATGGATTCAAACGGGTCGGTGGGCTTGGGATGAATCATGCGAAGGCGCAGGTAGGCGTAATCCACGACGTAAGCGAATAGAATCGCGCCAAGCAGGCCGACGAGCGAGCGTTTGGCAATCTGCGAGCGGGTCACGCAGCGAGTATATCCGAAGCGCCGCGCTTCGCGATTAAGGCTGGGGCTTAGGCTGCTGTTTTACTTCCTCAGGCGTGCCGAGTTTGTGAGTGGAACCGAAACGCTTGTAGTTCGCGTACTTCACGGTGAAGCGGATGTGGACGCCGCCGGAAGAGAAGCGCAGCGTGTCGTCGGCGTGGGTGTAGGTGGGAAACCAGTAAGGCCCGGTGATGTTCTCCCGCAGCGTCTCAAAGTGTGGAAAGATGTTTTCGTTGTTCTTTTTGATGATATCGGGAACCGCCTTGCCGTAGCTTTTCACGATCTGCAGATCGGTTTGGTCAACCCAGACACGACCCTGGAAGTAGCGCTGGTCCTTTTCAATTTTCTTGGGGCCAACCTCGAAAATGTAGCAGTGCAGTTCGTCAACCAGCTGGCGGCCAACATAGGTTACGTTGTATTTGGGCAGCTCCTCGGCCGTAAGAACAAAAGGTTGAATATTACGGAGATCGTCGAGGTCCTGTTTGGTGAACTGGAGGCGAGAGATAGTGGGTACTGGAGCGTAGGTGTCGTGCTCGTAGCGCTTCCCTTCCGGGGTGAAACTGACTTCGGTGGTGAGCCGGTATTCGCCGTCAGGGACGCCGTCAATATCGAGCGTCTGGAAGACAAAGTTTTGCGTGTAAGTGTAGTTGTCGCGCTCCTTCTTAAACTCCGATTCATGCTGGGAGAACTTCTGGATGATTTGATCCACAGGAATCGAAGGGGGAGTGTTGGAGATTTCCGATTCCGCGTGGCCGTCGTCCTGTCCGTGGACAGGAGTGGCGGCGCGCCGGGCCATGGTGGGCGAAGTTGCCGAAGTGGAAGTGTCCTCTGAAGAGGGTGGATGCGGCAGGGGCCCCTGCGTTTGCGCGACGGAGGGAAGAGCGAAGCCGGCAAGAATGAGCGGCAACAGTGAAGGCATAACGAGGTTGCGGTTTGACAAGCAGTTCATGGCTCAAGCAAATTCCTGTCAGAAGTGTGGACTCAAGGATAAGACTTGTAAAGCGGGCAGCGGGTTGCATCCGGCAATTCGAGGCGGGGAGCCTGATTCCTAGTGCCGCGTCCTGTGGTAAACTGAAGTCCTCCGGTGGGGCCGTGGCGCAGTTGGGAGCGCGCCTCGATGGCATCGAGGAGGTCGTGGGTTCGAATCCCATCGGCTCCACCATTTTCTGCCATGCCTTTTCACTTATACATCCTGCAAAGTGAGACGACAAATCGATTTTACATCGGTCAAAGCGTCAATCTCGACGAGCGCTTGGCGTACCATAACGCGAATTATTCTCAGTCTCTGAAAAACCGCGGCCCGTGGAAACTGGTTTATACCGAGGAATATGCGACCCGCTCCGAAGCTATGCGTCGCGAACGTCAGATCCCTCGTAACAACTGCGAGCCTGGTGCTAAACGTTTCTCCTTATGTTCCCTGTCCTTTTTCTGTCCCTTTCCGGCCTTGACCGTTTCCCCCGGCCATACATAACTAGAGAAGTCCAGCGCGGCGAGTCTGCAGCCTTTCGGTAGCTCTTACAGTGGTTCCTGGACATACCGCAGACACGACCGTGCCCCCAGCCTCAGGGAGCGGTTGTGGGCATTCCTATCGGCAAGTCTTTGCTTCTGGCATTTCTCCTGATTCTCAGTTTCGCCGCCATCGGCTCCGCGCAGGTGCCCCAAGTCAAGCACGTCATTATTGTGCTCGAGGAAAACACGGACTACGCCGATGTCTGCGGGCCGAACAACACGTCCATGTCCATGCTGTGCGCGCTGAAAAGTCAGGGCAGCTTCTCGGCCAATTACTACGCTCCTACACATCCCTCGATCGGCAACTACGACGACCTGGGTTGGGGAGTAGTCACCACCAACGACGACGGGTGCGACCCCAGCACCTGCGGATTCCCCTACACCGGCAACAACATCGTGCGCGCAGTGCAGACGGCAGGGAAAACCTGGAAGGGCTACGCGGAGAATTTGCCCAGTACCTGCTACCTTGGGGGAGACAGCGGCGAGTACGCGGTGCGTCACAGCCCGATTCCGTATATTTCCGACGTGCAGAGCAACTGTTCGAACCGCTACGTCGCGTTTGAAGATACCAACCTCGGATTTGCACACGATGTCGCCAGCAACACCCTGCCGAATTATGCGTTCATAACACCCAATCTCTGCGACGACGGACACGATTGCACACTGCCCGGGAGTTCGGTACCGGATCAGTGGCTTCACGACAATGTGATGCAGCCGTTGCTCAACGCCGGACACTTGAACCCCACCACCGGCGACACTGTGGTCATTGTCACCTTCGATGAATCCAATTCCGACAACACCCACGGAGGGGGCCAAGTCTATTGGTTCATGATAGGCAAAGGCGTGAAGCAGAATTATCAGTCCAGCGGGCCCACCGCCAACCCTGGCTACTATTCTCACGAAAGCACGCTGCGGGTAATCGCCGAACTGGTGGGTGCCAGTATCACCGGTCTCGGCGGCGCGCCCAGCGCTCCAGACATGACGGAGTTTTTCACGTCGACCACCAGCCCGCCGGTCGCGGCGCTGACTGTCACACCGCAAACCGGTACGGCGCCTATGCAGGTGACAGCGGATTCCTCTGGGAGCACCGACCCCAACGGCGGAATCACGTCGCGGCTCATCGATTTTGGAGACGGCACGACGGCTACGACGACAACGGCCACTACCACTTACGCGAATCCGGGAACCTATACTGTCACGCTCACCGTAACCGACAACCTGGGGCTCACCGCATCGACGTCAAAAACGGTGACCGTCAGCGCGCAGCAACCATCCGTCTCGGTCACCGTTTCTCCGACCACGGCCACGGTCAGTTCGGGAGGAACCAAACAGTTCACGGATGCCGTGACCGGCAGCACCAATACGGCGGTAAAGTGGACAGCCAGCGGCGGCAGCATCTCGACCGGCGGCCTTTTCACGGCGCCGTCGGTAACCAGCACCACGACAATCATCGTGACCGTTACCAGCGTTGCGGATCCAACCAAGTCGGCGTCTGCAACCGTCACCGTGCCGGTGAAACACGGCAGCCACGGCCACAAGCATTAGCGCAGCCAGAGAATTGAAGCGTGGGAGCCGAGACAGCGGCTCAAGTGGCGTTAGGCCGCACAGAACCCGGCGCCGCAGAGAGAAACTTAAAGAAGGTGGCGTTGGCCAAGATTGTCACCAGCGAAGCCACCAGAGTGGCGTTGTAGATTTCGTGCGAGATGAGCCCGGAATTCAGGGAAACCTGCGCGAGGATAAACGAAAACTCGCCAATTTGTGTCAGGCCGATGCCTACGCGACGGGCAGTGTCCCAATGGTAGCCAAACATGCGGACCACGCCGCTCCAGACCACGAACTTTCCAACAATAATCATCGTCACCAACGGGAGCACCAGCTGCCACGAGGAAAGCCACGTCCTCGGATCGATCAGCATACCCACGGTCACAAAAAACAGCGCCACGAAGGCATCGCGCAGCGGCAGTGTTTGCTTTTCCAGCTTGTGAACGAAATCAGAGTTGCCCAGCAGCAATCCGGCAACGAAAGCGCCCAGGGCCAGCGACAAACCAATCCACTCCATCGCTGCCGCAACCACCATGCAGATGGTCAGCGCCAGCAGCAGCGAGATTTCATCGTTGCAGGTCTTTTCCACCCGCGACAACAGCCGTGGCACGATTTTCCATCCTGCCAAACAAATGGGCACCAGCAGCAGCAGGGCCCGGCCGATTTTCCACGCTACCTGGCCGAAGTTTCCTTCGCCGGAATTCAAGCTGGGCAGCACAATCGTCAGAATCACCACCGCGAGGTCTTCCACCAGCGTCAGCGTGATCATTACTCGCCCGGATTCCGCCGACAACTCGCCGCGGTCCATCAGCAGCCGCATCATCACCATGGTGCTGGCCACCGAAACGATGCAGCCCACGGCAATCCCCTGCAGCAATGGCCAGCCAAGCAGTAAGCCCACCGCCGCGCCAATTCCAATGGAAATGAGGATGCCCAACGGCGCGCCAAACAAGGCCACCCATTTCACTTTGAGCAGTTCGGGGATGAAAAATTCGATGCCCACCGAAAACATCAACAGGATGACGCCGATTTCGGCCATGGTCTCAAACGTGCGCGCGTCATGAATGTGCGGCCCTGGAGTCAACGGGCTGAGGATGAGCCCTGCCAAGACGTAGCCCAGGAGGATGGGCTGCTTCAAACGCCAGGCCAGGAGCCCGCAGGCGAAGGCACCCGCAAACACCATAGCGATGTCGCGATAAATGAGCGAGTGTTCCATGAGATGACCGGTGAATCGGCGCGCGGCGCACAGGAGTGTATCATCGGCCGCTCATTGGAGGCTCAACTGCGGCTTATCCGGCGCGGCGCAGCGCCGATAAAAACGCATGGTGTGCCCGCGAAAGCGACCGGCCACGTAGCGTTAGTGCGCCGATCGTGCGCGTAGCATGCGGGTCCGAAATGCGCACGAAACGTAACTGCGCCTGTTCGCGATCCACGGCCATGGCCGGCACCAGCGAAACTCCCACGCCCGCGCGCACCAACCCGAGCAGGCTCGAGAATTGCCCGCTCTCAAACACCACTTGCGGAGAAACTCGCGCGCGATCGCACGCCGTGACCGCATTCTCGCGAAAACAATGCCCGTCGCGCAGGAGCAAAAACGGCTCTTTGCGGAGGTCGCGCAACCCAATTGTCTTGCGCCGCGCCAGCCGGTGCCGCACAGGCAGCGCGGCGTATAGACTTTCCGTGAGCAGGGGAAGCGACTCAAACTCATGCCCGCGAACCGGCAACGCCAGAATCGCCAGATCCAGCGAACCCGCACGCAGCCGCTCCAAAAGCACCGGCGTAATCTCTTCAATGATCGAAACTGCAGCTTCCGGAAAACGTTTGGAAAATGCCGCCAGCACTGGCGGCAGGAAATACGGTGCGACGGTGGGAATCACTCCCACGCTGATGTGCCCAGAGACGGAGTCCTTGCTTTCCGACACGTCGCCGCGGGCCGCTTCCAACTCGTGCAGTACCGCTCGGGCGCGGGGAAGAAACGATTTACCGGCATCGGTCAACCGCACCGAACGGCCCAACCGGTCAAAAAGCCGCGCGCCGAGCTCCGCTTCCAGTTTCAGAATCTGCTGCGACAGCGATGGCTGCGAAACGTGTGAATGTTCGGCGGCGCGGGAAAAGCTGCCCAGTTCGGCGACCGCGCAGAAATAACGAAGCTGGTGGAATTCCACGACAAAATTCTAATACAGAGCGTTGCGCGATGTTTGGCGTGCGGCGAAAACCGCCGCAGTGGACCTTGCGCTACAATGGCTCGCGGGTGCTCACGGGGCGTCGCTTGCATCTCTCCAACACCAAATCGTGCGTGCGTCGGACCGTCGCCAGCCTGCCGCTGTTGATGGCATTCGGTGTCGCCACGCTGCGTGGCCAGAACTCCAACGCACGCCAGGCGGGGGAAGACTACCGCGCCGGAGTCGCCGCTTTTTCGCGTAATGACTTGCAGACCGCGCTAAAAGACTTTCAGCAAGTGGTGCACGCTACTCCTGAAGCTGAACCCGGCCACCTGATGCTTGGCTTCGTTCTGGCCAGGCTGGGCCGCGTGAACGAAGCCATTCCCGAACTGGAGAAAGCGGTCGCGCTCAATCCCAACGATACCGACGCGCGCACCAATCTCGCGTTGGCGTATGAGCAGGCCCATGCGCCCGTTAAGGCCATTCCCCTTTTCGCCGCCCTTGAAGCCGCGGCC
>Ga0209579_10002122_pt1 | contig 15585 bp, 15 predicted proteins | sample Coa_R1_2_FD_187152 | JGI IMG/M metagenome (GOLD analysis project Ga0209579, IMG submission 187152) | Surface soil microbial communities from Centralia Pennsylvania, which are recovering from an underground coalmine fire - Coalmine... | ecosystem: Environmental > Terrestrial > Soil >... | reverse complement strand
CCGCTTCCAGTGGAAGACCATGCCGGTCTGGGAGAGCGTGAAGGCCAGGAACGCGCCCACCGCGTACAGCGGGATCAGGCGGTCCGTGATGCCGGCGAACAGGGTCAGCAGCAGCGCCGAAAATCCGGCCAGCACATACACGCCCTGCGAATAGACCAGCCGCCGACCGCGCGAGCCGAAGGAGCGCGGCAGGTAGCCATCCTGCGAGATGACCTTGCATAGGCGCGGAAAATCGGCGAACGCGGTATTGGCCGAGAGCGCCAGCACCAGCAGGATGGAACCGATGGTCACGTAATAAAAGAGTCCCTTGCCGGCCACCGCAGCCACCAGCATGGAGAGCACGCTCTGATATCCGGCCGCGCCCGGGTCCGTGGCGGCAATGCCATAGGCGCGCACCAGGTACGCGATGCCGGCCAGCATCACGATCAGCAGCGCGATGATCACCGTCAGAGTAGTCCGGGCGTTGCGGCCGGTCGGCTCGCGGAACGCCTTGACGCCGTTGCTGACCGCTTCCACGCCGGTCATGGCCGTGCAGCCGCTGGCGAAAGCCTTGAGCACCAGCCACACGCTCACGGCGGCCACCGCGTTTGGAGCGGCGGGTAACGGGACCACCGGCGCCGGATGCCCGCCTCCGAGCAGGGTCTTGATCAAACCGATGGCGATGGCACCCAGCAGAGTGGCTACGAACAGGTATGTCGGAATCAGGAACACGGCGCCCGTCTCGCGCACGCCGCGCAGGTTCACCACGGTGATGATCGCCAGAATCACCAGGCACATCAGGAGCGTGTGCGGCTGCAGGCCGGGCACCGCGGATACCAGCGCGCCTACGCCCGCCGAGATCCCTACAGCCACGGTCAGAATGTAGTCGATCATCAGCGCCGCGGCCGCCAGCAGGCCGGCGAACGCCCCCAAGTTGGCGCGCGCCACGGTGTAGGAACCGCCGCCGCCAGGGTAGGTTTCGATGGTCTGGCGGTACGAGAAGAAGACGATGGTGAGCAGAACGATGATGCTCGCGCTGATGGGGACGATGTAGGCGACGCCGGCGGCGCCCAGCGGGATGAGCAGCGTCAGGGCCGCCTCCGGGCCGTAAGCCGCCGAGCTCAGGGCATCCAGGCCGAAGATGGGAATGCCGGCGATGGGCCCAATCTTTTGAGCTCTCTCATCGGAGGTGGCCAGCGGCGATCCAAACAGAAAGTCCATTACGGGCATACGATTTGTCCTCTCAAGCAATTCCCGGGAACACTGCTTCGGGCGGACGTGAACGGCCGCGCTCCGCGAGAGCCTTGCGGTACAGTGGGTCCGGCATGGTGATGGCGAAGCGAAACAGGATGCGGCTCAACGGATCGACACAGCCGAACGCCGTGGTGGGATCGTCCACCGCCGGCGCACCCCAGGGACAGGGCGACGGCCGGCGGGCGCACCAGGAACCGTCCGCGCAGGTTGTACATAGCGCGGCGGAACTGGAGTGTGAGTAGGGTGGTCAGTTTCTATTGAGTCTCGCATAGTTCCCGGTATCCCCTGCTAACCACAGATAACAGGGTCTCGGGAGCTGCTTTATGAGAGACTTCGAACATGGAGTCCTCCTGGAGTTGGCATGTCATCCGCCTCCTATGACACGTTCAGCAAGCACGGCAGGTATGCAGGCGACCGTCGGCCGTTCGCCGCGCATTTCCAGGCGTTGGGTGTCAGTCCCGATGCCACATGGGAGCAGGTAAGGCAGGCCTACAAAGATCTGGTGCGCGTGTGGCACCCCGACCGCTTCCAGAACGATCCGCAGTTGCGAGAAAGAGCCCAGCAGCAGTTGCGAAAGGTGAACGACGCTTATCTGGCGCTCAAGAATTCGCATGTTTTCGGGGAACCGGAAGAACCGGCGCCCGCGCCGCCTCGATCCACGACAGTTAACGAGCGTCCCCCATCTCCGCCGCGGCCGCGGCGCCGCCAGTGGCGATTCTCGGCATGGGTGTGGGAATTGCCGCTGCAACGTTCGATCATGGTGGTGGCCGTCTGCTTGATGCCACTGCTTTTTGCGGGGCTGCTGCTGAATGCTCTGCGGGTGCCTGCGCTGGACTCCATTCTGGACCCGGGCAGCTTACCCCGGCCGGCGATATTGATGCCGGCGCGCTTCATCGACCCGCTGGACAGCCGCGCGGACAGCGCCGCCATGCTGGCTGGCTGGGCGCGTGGGGAAGTTGTGGATCTGTGGCGGTCTCTGCCGAAGATCGGGGAAGGATCGTCCGGGCCGGCTTCCGCGACGCCCGCCGTTGTGGTTCCGAACGCCGCCCCGAGTCCGCCAGACGTGCCGCGACGCGCGGAATCCGGGCCGGCCGCGCCTGTGATGCCGGTGAACGGGACGGAGATGCTGTGGACCAGACGATCCGGCGCAAGCGAGCTGTGGATCACCAACGAGACCGACAAAGACGCTTTGGCGACTCTGGTTACGGCGCACACCACGGAACCGCTGCGGGCGATCTACATTCAGGCTAAGAACAAGGTGTGTGTGAAAGATATCGCGGTGGGCGTGGACGAACTTGTTGCGGAGGTCGGAGACGACTGGGATCCGCGGAAGCTGCGGTTTCGCAGCGGACGCCAGTCGCTGGGAAGAAGCGGCCCATTCAACTTCTATGAACTGGCCTCGGCGGAGGGAAGCTCGGGCCGGAAGTACGAAGTCGTATTGAAGATGCGTTGAGAGCGAGGAGATTCAAGATGCACACGAAGCCAAGCTTCATCCGCGGACTGAGCCTGGCCATGGGCCTGAGCGCGCTGGCCGCCGCCAGCCAACCGAACTTCAGCGGCGAGTGGAGGATGGATGCCGGCCGCAGCAGCTTCGCTCCGCTGCCTGCGCCGGATTCGCTGGTGCGCAAGATCACGCACCAGGGCCAACGGCTGAAGATGGTCACGACGCAGCACGGACAGCAGGGGCAGCAGCGCGAGATCGTCACCGAGTTGGCATACACTACGGACGGAAAGCCATGCAAGAATACGATCCGCGGAGACGAGTTCACGGGTACCGCCAAATGGGACGGGAGTAACCTGGTGATCGACAGCGAGCGCGTCGTGCAGGGAATGAAGATCGGCCAGCGGGAGACCTGGATGCTTTCCGGGGACGGCCAGACCCTCACGATCGGGAACCGCGTCCAGACACCGCAGGGCGCCTTCGACATCACCATCGTCCTGGAGAAGCAGCAAAGCAATTAAGCCCGCCATGCTAAAATCTTGGACAGATCCCACAGCGCTATGGACACCACGTATTCGAAAGCTGTCGCGCTGGCAGTGCCGGTCTTTCTATTCCTGATCGCGGTCGAGTTCATCACGGACCGGGTGAAGCGCACGCACTACTATCACCTGGCGGACGCCCTCAACAGCCTGAGCTGCGGCGTGGTCTCCACCGGCGTACGCGTGTTCTTCGGCTTCCTGGGCATCTTCTTCTATGAATGGGTGCTGCTGCACTGGGCGCCGGTGCGGCTGCCGGACAGTCACTGGGGCACATGGGTATTCGCCTTCGTCTTTTACGACCTGTGCTACTACTGGAACCATCGCTGGGGCCACACTGTGGGGCTGTTCTGGGCGTCGCATGTGGTGCATCATCAGAGCGAGGAGTTCAACCTGACCACGGCGCTGCGGCAGCCCGGTACGGGCGCCTTCCTGAGCTGGATTTTTTATCTGCCGTTGGCGCTGTGCGGCGTTTCCGTGAAGGTGATGCTGCTGGTGGGCGTGGTGCAGCTCTTCTACCAGTTCTGGCCGCACACGCAACTAATCGGGCGGCTGGGGTTCCTGGACCGCTGGATACAGACGCCTTCGAACCACCGCGTGCATCACGCGCAGAACGACATCTATCTGGACAGGAACTATGTGGGCGTGTTTCTGATCTGGGACCGCCTCTTCGGCAGCTTCCAGGAGGAGCTGGATGAGGAGCCATGCATCTTCGGCATCCGCGGGCAATTGAAGAGCTGGAACCCGGTCTGGGCCAACCTGCACTATTACGCAGCCATGGCCAGGGATGCGTGGCAGGCGGCCTCGTGGGGCGACAAGGTGCGGGTATGGTTCGCGCCTCCCGGCTGGCGTCCGGCGGATGTGGCGGCGCGGTTTCCCAAGCGGCCCTACGATCCGCATGTGGATTTCGTGAAGTACGATCCACCGCGGAACGTCGCGCTAAGCGCGTACGGGCTGGTGCAGTTCGTGGCGCTGATCGGCGCCAACAGCCATTTCCTGGCGGTGCTTCCGAAGCAGGCGCCGATGCTGAACGTGGCGTACTTCCTGTTCATTCTGGGAACGCTGGTGTGCCTGGGCGGGGTGCTGGAAAACCGCCGCGAATTCCTGATCGCGGAAGCAGCCAGGCTAACGGCGACCGCGCTGGTGGTGGTGATGAGCGGATCGTGGTTCGGCGGCGTGCGCGACCCGCGGGTGGTGATTGCCGTGGCGGCGTTCCAGTGCGTATCGCTGGCGTGGCTGTGGCTGGCGGCTCGCGCGCGGGATAAACGGGAAGAGGCAGTGGCTACCGCGTAGAGGCAGGCGGAAGCGCCTGCCCCGGTTATTCTTCCTTCACGACCTGGACGGTGACTTCGGCGGTCACGTCTTTGTGCAGGCGCACAGGCACCTTGAACTCACCCAGTTGTTTGATGGGTTCGTCCATCTGCACCTTGCGGCGGTCGATGGTGAAGTTCTTCTGGGCCAGGGCGTCGGCCACGTCCTTCGACGTCACCGAGCCGAAGAGCTGATCGTTCTCGCCGGCCTTCTGGGCGATGGTTACCGTGACGCCCGTCAGCAGCTTGGACAGGTCTTCGGCTTCGCTCTTCTGTTTGGCTTCGCGGCGGAGGTGCGCCTGGCGCTCCTGCTCCACGATCTTGCGGTTGGCGTCCGTGGCTGCCACGGCGAGGCGTTTGGGCAACAGGAAATTGCGGGCATAGCCGTCGGCCACTCTCACTACCTGGCCGCGGTTGCCCAGCCGTTCGATATCTTCGCGCAGTATGACTTCCATGATGCGATCTCCTAAAACGCGGCCGCGAACGGCAGCAGGGCGATGTTGCGCGCCTTCTTGATGGCGTCGGTGAGCCGCCGCTGGTGCGGGGCGCAGACGCCGGAGATGCGGCGCGGGACGATCTTGCCGCGCTCGGCCACGAAGGCGTGCAGCAGCTTCACATCCTTATAATTGATGTCGTCGATCTTCTCGACGCAGAACCGGCAGACTTTCTTGCGCCGGAAATACTGTTTCTTCTGGGTGGCGACGGCCTTGTCGCCGCCGGTGGGCCGCTGGCCCGCGCTGCCTGGTCTTCCTTTGAATTCTGGCATGGGATTTCCTTAGGCCTCCTTTGGCCCAGATGCGGGCAGGCCGGGCATGGCCGGCGCGGCTGGGCCCTCGCCCATCATCTGCTGCGCGACCGAGGGTTGCGGCGCGGCCGGCGCGGCGGTGGACTTGCGATGCGCGCGCTTGTCGCGATCCTTCTTGCGCTTCTCGAGGCGCTTCAACGTTTCATCGATACGTACGGTCAGGAACTTGATCACCAGGTCCGAGACGCGCAGCCGGCGTTCGAATTCCTTTACGGTTTCCGGACCGGCGGTGAACTGGAACAGCACGTAGGCGCCCTCGCGGTACCGGTCGACTTTATAGGCCAGCTTTCGCTTGCCCCATTTGTCCACTTTGTCCACCGTGCCGCCGGCGTTGGAGACGGTCGTTTTCATCTGTTCGATGAAGGCGTCCACCTCTTCGTCCGGCGCGTCCGGCTTCGCTATAAACAGCTCTTCGTAGATTCTCATGCTTCCTCGTTTGGACCTTGGGCGCGACGATTGAATCTCGTCATGGCCTTTTCGACGCCCTCGGTAATTATGGAGACAACCGCGTCGGCCCCATCGGCCACCAGTTGCTCCAATTCCTTGCGGAGCGAGCGCTTAAACGGCGACAGCAAATAATCAGTCCCGCTCTCCAGCGGATGGCCGGGATGAACCCCCAAGCGCACCCGCACAAAATCGGTGGTACCCAGGCCGCGGATCACGGAGTCGGCTCCGTTGTGGCCGGCGGAAGATCCGCGCGGCTTGATGCGCATACCGGTCCACGGCAGGGCCAGTTCATCGTAGACCAGAATCAGGTCCGCTGCCGTGAGCAAATGTTTCTCCATCAGCGGCGCCAGCGAGGTACCGCTGAGATTCATAAATGTCTGGGGCTTGGCCAGCATCACGTCGCGGCCGGCGATCCGCCCCACTCCTACCAGCGCCCGGGAATCCCGCCTGGTGACGCGGATGCCGTGCATTTCCGCGAGCCGGTCCACCACCATGAAACCGAGGTTGTGGGGTGTCGCGGCATATTCCTCGCCCGGATTTCCCAGGCCAGCCACCAGGAACATGAGGCGCTACTTCTTCTTGGGCTTGGCCTCTTCGGCGGCCGGTTCTTCCTTCTTGCCCTTCTTGATGACTTCGGGTTCGGCAGCGGCGGCCGGCGTGGCGGCGGCTTCGGCCGTGGGCGCGACCTCGGCAGCCGGCTTCACTTCTTCGGCGCGCATGGCCACCACGTGCGCGATCACGGTGTCGGGCGAGCCCAGCAACTTCATGGAACCGCTCATGGGCAGGTCACTGAAGCGCTTGCTCTGACCCATCATTAACTCGGTCACATCCACGACAAAGTGCTCGGGGATCTCATCCGGCAGACACTCGATTTCGGCCGCGCGCGAGATGATTTCGAGCAGCCCCCCCTGGGTTTTGACGCCCTTGGGCTCGCCTTGGGTGCCGACCGGAACCGAGACGCGCAGGCGCTTGCTCAAATCGATGCGCTTCAGGTCGGCATGCAGCAGGGTGCCGCGAATGGGGTCGTTCTGGTGATCCACCAGCATCACCGGAGTGTCTTCGGCGCCCTCGATCTGCAAGTTGAAAATGGTGTTGTAGCCGGTGCTCGAGTGCACGATCTGGTGGATCGCCTTGGGGCTGACGCTGACCGGTATGGGGGCTTTGTAAGCGCCGTAAACCACCGCGGGGATCAAACCCTGCTTGCGCGTACGGCGCGCTTCGTTCTTGCCGCGCGTGGCACGTGGCTGCGCGGCAACGGTTATCTCTTTTCTCACTGCATTTCTCCTTCAAGGGATCGCAAGTCCGATCGCGGAATAGCCGCTAACGTGGGTTGCGCGACCCTTAATTCCTAAACAAATAAAATACTCACCGAGGTCTCTTCGTGGATCGACTGAATGGCCCTGGCCAGCAGGGGCGCCACCGAGAGAGCCTTGATCTTCTTCGAGCCTCTGGCTTCGTCCGTCAACGGAATCGAATTCGTAAATACCACTTCGTGCAAGGGCGATTCTTCGATACGTTCCACCGCCGGTCCGGAAAGCACGGCATGCGTGGCGCAGGCGCTCACGCTCCTGGCGCCCTGTTTCAGCAGCGCCTCGGCGCCTTTCACCAGCGTGCCCGCGGTATCGATCAGATCGTCCACCATCAGGCAATGCCGTCCGTCCACATCGCCCACCACATTCATCACTTCGGCCACGTTGGGCTTCTCGCGGCGCTTATCGATGATGGCCAGGGGCGCGTTCATACGCTTGCCGAACGCCCGGGCCCGCTCCACACCGCCCGGATCGGGCGAAACCACGGTCAGATCCGGAATTCCCAGCGGCATGAAATACTCGATCATCACCGGCGCCGAAAACAGGTGGTCCACCGGCACGTCGAAGAACCCCTGAATCTGCGCCGCGTGCAGATCCATGGCCATGATCCGGTTGGCTCCCGCCCGTTCGAGCAAGGAGGCGATCACCTTGGCCGAGATCGGAACACGCGGTTTATCCTTGCGATCCTGCCGCGCGTATCCATAATAGGGTAACACTGCCGTGATGCGGTCCGCTGAGGCGCGTTTGGCGGCGTCGATCATGAGGAACAGCTCCATGAGGCTGTGATCGACGGGTTTGCAGGTGGGCTGGATCAGGAAGACGTCGGCGCCGCGCACATTTTCCTGAAACTGCAGGTAGACCTCGCCGTCCGCGAAAGTCTCGATCATCAGCTTGCCCAGCTCCAGCCCGAGCTCGGTGCAGATCTCGTGCGCCAGGGGAAGATTCGCGGTTCCCGAGAATATTTTCAATCGATCCGGCGTCATCGCGCGGATCGGCTTAACGGCGGCCATAGGTTGTCTTCAATGTACGGCTGGAGCGCGCGCCACCAAAGACGGCGATAGCGTGTCCGCCCAACCAAAGAAATTTGTAACACACGCTCTGCACTTAATGACTCTTTGGCGCGATTTATCTGCTGCCGGGTACGAAATAAACCGAACAGGGCCGAGCCGCTTCCGGTCATCATCGCCGGACTCGCGCCCAGCTTCACGAGCCGCTTCTTCAAAACAGCGAGTTGGGGGAACTGCTCGAATACAACGGTTTCAAAATCGTTAACGCCGGGGTGAACACCACGCCCGTCCCCAAGCTCACCCCAGGTTCGCGACTGGAAACTAACTATTTTATTTTGTTGCGATTCGGTTGTCAATTGGGGAGCCAGCGCCCGATAGGCGGCGGCTGTGGAAACATGAACGCCGGGTGCGATCAGGAGTCCGCAGCGGGGAGGAGCGTCAGGTAGGGGGTAGAGTTCGGTGCCGCGCCCGAGGGCCACAGCCGCGCCGCCCAGAAGGAAGAAAGGCACGTCGCTGCCTAAATTGGCTGCCAGTTGCATGAGCCGCGGCAGGTCGAGGCGGCGTCCGGCGAGGACGGGAAGGGCCAGCAGCACGGCGGCGGCGTCGGACGAGCCTCCGCCGAGGCCGGCGCCCATGGGGATGCGTTTGCTAAGGGCGAATTCAACCCGGCCGTGGAGGCGCATGGCATCCAGAATCAGGTGCGCGGCCCGGGCGACCAGGTTGTCCGGGATATCGTCAGCGCCGGTGATACGGATGGCGGTGCGCCGCGCACGGGAGAAGCGGACGTCGATGGTGTCGGCCAGGGAGATGGTCTGGAAGACGGTACGGATCTCGTGAAAGCCGTCGGGGCGCGGGTGCAGGACCCGGAGGTCGAGGTTGATTTTGGCCAGGGCGGGAAGGCGGGCTGTGCGGGGCGGGGTCATTGTGCAAAGTTGTGCACGATCTCAGTGTTTTGTCCACCACCAAGCTAGCACAGCCATAATGGTAACCTGCTTAAGATAAAGAGGATTACCGGAATACTGCTGTTGGCGGCGCGTGGGTAGCGTTTGCCAAAACCGGCAGCCCGAACGGCGCGGGCTTGACGCACCGGCCCGCTTTAGCAGGGAAAGAGAGCTAAATGGAGTCTGGGGACCAGATCGCTTCCAAGGACTCGTTGCGGAAGCAGCAGATCGATTTCATGAGCGAGATCAACGAGGGGTTGGGGAGCCACGGGGCGGCTTCAACGGGGAGTGGTAGCCAGCGGTAAAGGTTACTTATCGTACTGGAGCAGCGAGAAGACGTCGTAGCCAGGGAGCTTGGCGCGGCCGTTGAGGAATGTCAGTTCGATGGCGAAGGCCATGCCGGCGACCTGTCCGCCCGCCTGTTCGACCAATCGCGCGACGGCCGCCGCGGTGCCGCCGGTGGCCAGCAGGTCGTCCACGATCAACACACGGCTGCCAGCCACGATGGCGTCCTTGTGCATCTCCAGGCTGTCGGTGCCGTATTCCAGAGCGTAGCTGACTTTCAGAGTCTCCGACGGCAGCTTCTTGGGCTTGCGGACGGGCACGAAACCCGCGCCCAGAGCATAGGCCAGGGCGGGCGCGAAGATGAAGCCGCGGGCTTCGATGCCCAGCACCATATCCACGCGGGCGTCGCTGTAGTGGTTGCACAGCGCGTCGATGACTCCGCGCAGTCCGGCCTTGTCTTTTAGCAGCGTGGTGATGTCGTAGAAGAGGATGCCCGGCTTGGGAAAATCCGGGACCTCGCGGATGAGCGACTTCAGGTTATCCATCGGTGAGAAGCCGTCATTCTAGCATGAACGCCAGCGATCAGATTTCGATTCGAAAACCGGAGTAGCGTTGCAGGGCGGCTTCCTGTTCGTCGACGCCGCGAACGTCGGAGAAGCGCGGGCCTTTGCGCAGAGCGGCGGCCAGATCGGAGAGTTTTTCGGGGGGGCCGGCGGCGTAGACTTCGACGCGGCCGTCATCCAGGTTGCGCACGTAGCCGGTAAGGCCTAGCGTGGAGGCGATGCGCTGCGCGAAGTCGCGATAGCCGACGCCCTGGACGCGTCCGCGGACGAGGTATGTACGGGCACTGTCGGGGTGGCGGGGCATGGAAAATCGAGGATAGCAGTTTACGGGACAACCACTACCGGAGCCTGCCAGAAGGCGGCTTTGCTTCCACCCGGATCGAGGACCGTGACCTGGCAGTTATACTTGCCGGGGGCGAGGTGAGTAAGAGGGATGTCGAAGCTTACGGGCGCGGTCTTCAGCTTGTTGTCCAGTGCGTCGGTTATGGCCAGCGGCGGGGTTTCGTAGATCTTGTCGCCGTCGCGATAAAAGGTGGCGAAGGCGATCAGGGGCCGCGCGGGGTCGGCTCCGGGTCCGTACACCTGGAGGTAGACGTACATCTCGCGGCTCTGGGTAAAGACACGGGTCACGCTGGGAATCAGCTTGCGCCCGTTCTGCAACAGTGGGTTAAAGGCTTCCGCTTTGCCTTTATCCCTGGCGTTGTAGATGGCTTCCTGGAGAGGCACGCGCTGGCTGCTCAACACTACGGAGCTGATATGGATGCGCTTCTCTTCCCGGTTCAGATTGGGAACTACGATGGCAGTTTGAAATGTTCCGATGCGGCCGGTCTCGGCGTCGCGCGCGAGAAACTTGAGACTGTACTTGCCGGGCAGAATGGTGAAGCCGGTATCGTATTCGATGGGACGCCTGGCTAACTCGGCGGCGGTGGCATCGCTCAACTTGATATTGACTTTGTCGCGCACGTTCGAGATGGTGGTGCCGTATTCGTCCTTGATCTCGCCGATGAAGTCGATCAGGGTGTGTTCGGCGCCGCCGCGCCGGGCGAGGGCCAACTCGCGCCCCGGTATTTTGACGGTCAAGGGGACGAAATACTCGGCGCTGTTCAACTGGAAGTAATTCACCTCCATGGCGATGGTGAGTTCGGTGATGGGGTCGCCTAACATCAAGGCGTCCTCGAGCTGCCTCTCTTTGTCGGCGGCGGAGAATTTGCTGAAGCGCTTGGCGGCATAATATCCCTGGCGGTAATCCAGACCGGCGGACAATCCTTCGCGCAGGGAGATCTTGATGTGGCGGAACTTACCGTCGAGCGCGGCGTTGGCGCTGTAGTAGCCGATGACGTAGTAACTCGAAATGGCCTGCTGCGCGCGCACGATGCCGGAGGCCAGGTCATTGTAATCGAGCAGGGCTTTGCCGTTGGTGTCGCGAGCCAGGGCCCACAGGGTGTCCTGCGACTGTTGAAAGTGGCTGACGACGGTCAGGGCCGAAGATCCGGAATACATGCCGACGCCGCCCGGCGATCCCTGGGTGGCGTCGCCCAGCGGCGCCTGGGCGACCAGGCCGCGCGCGTCGATGGGCCAGAAGGACAGGTTGGCGCGCAGGGCGGCGTTGATGGTGGCGTGAAGCTGAGCCTGATTGTCCAGGCCGTTCAGGCGGAGGCCGCTGGCGAAGTAGATCAGCGACTTTTTGCCGGTGACCGTACTGAGCATGTTCGCGGCAGTCTGCAGGGCGGAGAGTTGGCGGTCGGTATTGAAGATGTTGAACTCGCTGTCATCCTGGCCGAAGGCGGCGCCGGTGTCGGCGGAACTGTCGTCGTTATCGGCTTGTTCGAAGCCCTGGGCTTCGCCGACGATGAGGGTCTGGATGGCGCGCAGGAGGCGCTCGCGGTCGGCGGTGAAGTCTTCGACGACGCGTACGGCGCCACCTTCGTACAGCATGAGGGCCATCAGGTCGGGCGGGGCTATCTGGGTGCGGATGAATTTGCGGGCGGCGGCCAGAGCGCGGAGCTGGTCCGGAGGCGTCATGGCGGTCATGTCGAAGTAGAGGGCCAGAAGGCGGCGGTCACGATAGCGATTGTCGCCGGGGCGGTCGGGGGTGATGCGGTTGCGGGGAATCTTGTTGAACGGTGTCACGGAGGCGGTAAGCGCGGGCAGCGGTTCGGAGGCTTGGGGAAGGGCCTGGTGCTCGAAGAACCGGATGGCTTGTGGCACGCCGTCTTCGGTGACCAGGAAATCGTTGGCGGTGAGACCTTCGATGGGTTGGCCGTGCTTGCTGGTGACGGTGACGGTCTCGACGACGAGTTGGGTAGTGGCGCGGAAGGTGGCGTCCTGGGCGGGCAGGAGGGTGCTGAGTACCAGGAGTAGGAGTGCCGGCGGCCGCATATGTTAGAACCTCAGGCGCAGGGTGGCTTGCACCTGGCGCATGGTGTTGGCGGCCACGGGGAGCCCGAACTGGGCGCTGGTCACGGTAGTGTTCCAACTGGTGAAGGTGACGTGGTTGAGGGCATTGGTGGAATCGAACCGCAGGTCCATGTGGAAGCGATCGCGCAGGCGGAAGGTACGCCCCAGCGAGAGATTGAAGGCCAGTTGCGCGGGGCCGGTGATGGAATCGCGTCCGGCATCGCCCCACTGGCCGAGCGCGGGGGCGGCGTAGGCTGCCGGGTTCAGGAACAGGCCCGCGGGGGCTGCGTAGAGTGGTGCGCCGGTGTAGTCCGGCCGGATGCTTCCGGTTACTCCGGTTCCGGCGACAGCCGCGAGATAGATGGGCGTCAGGGGCAGGCCGCTGCCGGCGGTGATCGTGGTAGCGACGGTCCATTCCTTGAAGAGAGCGCCCTGCCATCCGCTCAGCAGTACGCCGCCGCCCGCTCCCATGCCGGTGGTGTATTGGACCTGCGCGGTCAGCAGGTGGCGCTGATCGAAGACAGAGAGGCCGCGCTCGGCGCGCAGATCGAGCCAGTTCTGGGCGATCAAGGCGGCGGACTGGCCGCGGCCGGCGAGCGCGGCGTCATCGATGGATTTCGCGTACGCGTATTGCGCGGTGGCGGTGAAGCCGCTGTGGAGGCGGCGGCGAACCTGGACCTGCCCTGATTCTCGCGTGGAGTTGCCGTTGGAGGCCATGTAGGCGAAGCCCCGGGGGCAGGCCGGGCAAGGATCAGGCGCGCCGGCCGGGTAGGTGTTCGGCAGAAATTGCTGCACACCGCGGGTGCCTTTGATGCCGAGATAGGTAGCGGTCACGACCAGCGAACCGGGCAGATCGCGCTGCACCGACAGGTTCCAATTCTGTGCGTAACCGATGCGGAAGTTCGGATCGATGGCGAAGGTATCGGGAGTGGTGGCGGGCGAGACGTTGAAGCCGCTGGCGAGCGTGAGAGGATCTAGCGCGCTGTTCTGCACGCTGAGGCTTTTGGAGAGTGGCGCCTGCTGCGCCATCTGCAGCGCGATGGTCTGGTAGACCGAGGTGTTGTACTCAACGCCGTAACCCGCGCGAACCACGAGCGGCGTGCCGGAGACGGGCCGCCAGGCGATGCCCACGCGCGGCTCGATACCGTGCTTGTCGGGATGAATCAGCGATCCGGGGCGCTGCTGCGCCGTCACGGGGACGGCAGCGGCGAAGCCCGGCGCGATATCCAGGTTGACCAGGCGGCCCTGCAGTTCGGTGATGGGCGCGCTGTATTCCCAGCGAACGCCGGCGTTCACGGTGAGCTCGGGATTGATGCGCCAATCGTCGGTGACGTAGGCGTCATAGGAGGACTCGCGAAAGTATTTGTCGGCGTTGCCGAAGGCGATGGCGCTGGCGTCGGGGATGCCCAGCAGGAAATCGGCGAAATCGTAACCGGCGGCGGCGCCGGTAAAGGTGAACGTGCCGCGCGGATCCTGCTGCGATAAGTAGTTGAATTCCAGCCGGCGGTAATCGCCGCCGAAGGTGACGTTGTGGCGTCCGTGGCTCCACAAGATGGAGTCGGAAAGGGCGCTGGTCTGATTCCGGTTGAAGGCCGCCTGCGCGTCGGTGAGCGGGGTGATGCCGCTCGCGAAGACGAGGCTGGGCGGACCCCAGTTCATGGGATCCTGGTCATTGCCGGTGATTCCCGCATTGGCTGAAATGTTCACGCGATTCTCGAAATACGGCATGGCGCGTGTGGCCAGGCGGCTGAATTGATAGCCAAGATCGCCGTAGAGGTGCGAACGGAAGGTGTGCTGCCAGTGGATGTTGGTGTCGATGCCGGTGATGTCCGAAGCATCCTGGAAACCGAAAAGATTCGGCGTATCGCTGCGGGTGCTCTGAAAGGCAAAGCCACCGTAGAGCTGATTGTGGTTATCGATGGTTTTGTTGAGGCGCGACTGAAGGGCGTCCTGATGGACCGCGTCCACCGTGCCGACCTGGTAGTTGTAGCGGGAGCTGCCGGTGAAATTGGGCAGCGGGTAGAGATTCAGCAGCGCGCGCGCCTGCGGGCTGATAAGACTGGGCGGGACGTTGAAGGCCTGGCCGGGGCCGGTGAACTCGCCGTTGCGCATTAGGGCGTCGGGCACCAGGCCGGTCTGCGTGGCGGCGTCGCGATTGCGGGTCCATTGGTAAGCTACAAAGAAGTTCGGGCCATGCGGCATGATGCGGGGAATCTTCATGACGCCGCCCAGGGTGGCTACGGCGCGGATGTGATTGTACGCAGGTTTGGGAGTGTCCTGGCCAGTGAGGGAGAATGGGCGGGCGTCCAGTGCGGAGTTTTCGAGAATCACGCCGAGGCCGCCGGTGAAGAGGTTCGGAGAACCCAGGCGGCTATTCCCGAATGCCGGCCCGAGGGCGAACGGGGTGCTGGCTCCGTTGTTTTCGGTACCGTTGACGAGGAGGCCGTCGGCGGCTTTTTCGGTGAGCTCGTCCGGGGGCGCGGCGGGGCGTTCGGCGGGGCGCTCGGCAGGGGGAGCGACGGGGTCCGGGTGAGGGAGCGCGGCCATGGGGATGGCGGCGGCTTTGATCTGATCGAGCGGGAGGAGTTTCAGCGCCCAATGGGAAGCGGGGGCGTCGTTGGCCACGAGCACGTCCTGAGCGATGGGGGCGAAGCACTGCATGGTGATGCGGACGTTCCAGGCCCCGTCGGGCAGGTCGGGGAAGGCGTACATGCCGCGCTCGTCTGTGGTGGCGGCGAACGTCTGGCTGTCGCTGGAGACGGTCACGGTGACACCCGGCACGGGGAGGCCGCCGAATTCGACTTGTCCGCGATGGCCGGCGGCCCTGAGCTGGGGGACTGCCAGGGCGATGATGAGTATCAGCCTTTGGCCGGCGAAACTGGCTCTTGAGAAGTGCACCGGCGACAGCCTAGTTCTCGGAGGCTTTCTCGATGTGATCGATGACCACGGTTTCGACGGGTCCCTTGGCGGCCTCGAGTTTCAGGCCGATCTGCTCCTGCAGGGCGGCGAAGAGCGAGGGTCCGGTGGGCTCGGTTGAGGGCGGGGCGGCGCCTTCCTTGCCTTCGCCATGTTGCTTGAATACCGCCAGTTCGTTTTCATCGGGAGTCCACTCGAGTTTGATGTCATAGGTCCCGGTGATGCCGGTCTTGTCGTATACATTGCGGCCGACGACGCGCGAGAGATTGTCGGCGAGCTCGGTCATGTTGACGGCCGAGAGATCCATTTGGCCGCGTCCGATCCGGAACATGCCGCGGTGCTGGTCATTGGCTTCGGGGGCCGGTTTCAGCTTCGGACCGCTTTTGGCAGCCAC
>Ga0209579_10002121_pt1 | contig 15592 bp, 15 predicted proteins | sample Coa_R1_2_FD_187152 | JGI IMG/M metagenome (GOLD analysis project Ga0209579, IMG submission 187152) | Surface soil microbial communities from Centralia Pennsylvania, which are recovering from an underground coalmine fire - Coalmine... | ecosystem: Environmental > Terrestrial > Soil >... | reverse complement strand
TGGTGCGGCCGCCGTTCCTCGACGGTTTCGGCATCCGCCCGACGCTTCTTCATCCCGACAGCCGCGGCGAATTGTTGCTCGGCTCAGCCGATCCGCTCGCGCACCCGCGCATCGTCTATCGCTTCTTCACCGCGCCGAACGATTTGCCGACCTTGCGCCAGGGATTCAAGCTGGCGCGCGAAGTCGCCTTCAACAAAGCAATGGACCCCTATCGCGGCGAAGAGGTCGGGCCGGGGTTGAAAGTCAAAACCGACGACGAGATCGACGGCTGGCTCAAGAAGGTCGTCATTACCGCGCATCATCCCTGCGGCACCTGCGCCATCGGCCCCGACGCCGTGCTCGATTCCGATCTCAAAGTGCGCGGCATCGAAGGCTTGCGCGTCTGCGACGCCTCGGCGATGCCCGATCTGGTCTCCGCCCACATCAATGCCTGCGTGCTGATGATGGCCGAGAAAGGCGCCGACCTCATCCGCGGCAAGCCGCCGCTGCCGGCGGCGGAAGCGGCCTGACAAGTGACCTCACCCAAACGCGTTCCGATCTTTGACGGCCACAATGACGTGCTGTTGCGGCTCAACCGGCGCGCAGGCGGAAATCCGGTCGCGGCCTTCCTGCAAGGCGAGGACAAGGGCCATTTGGATCTGCCGAAAGCGCAAAAGGGCGGATTTGCCGGCGGCTTGTTCGCGATTTTCGTCCCCTCGCCCCGCAAAAATAGTTCTGGCGGCGAAACACCGTCAATAAGCGGAGATGCTGCGCCGCCGGCCGTCGACACAGTCGAGGCGCAGCGGGTCGTCTTCGCCATGGCGTCGCTGTTGTTCCGGATCGAGCGGGAGTCGCAGGGTCGCCTTCGCGTCTGCCGCACTGTCGGCGACATCGAAAGCTGCCTGGCCGACGACGTGCTGGCGGCAGTGCTCCATATCGAAGGCGCCGAAGCCATCGATGCGAATTTCGAGCTGCTCGACGTGCTGTATGAGGCGGGGCTGCGCTCGCTCGGCCCGGTGTGGAGCCGGCCGAATGCGTTCGGCCACGGCGTGCCGTTCCGTTGTCCGTCCTCGCCCGACACCGGCCCCGGTCTGACCGAGCTCGGCAAGGCGCTGATCGGCGCCTGCAACCGCTTGCGGATCCTGATCGACCTGTCGCACCTCAACGAGCGTGGTTTTTGGGACGTCGCTGCGATCAGCAATGCGCCTCTGGTCGCCACCCACTCCAACGCCCACGCCATCAGTCCGCATTCGCGAAACCTGACCGACCGGCAATTGGCGGCAATCGGCCAATCCGGCGGTTTCGTCGGCGTCAACTTCGCGTCGAGCTTCCTTCGCCCCGACGGCCGCCAGGACAAGGACACGCCTTTGGACCTGATGATCCAACACATCGAGCACATGCTCGAACATGCCGGCGAGGACAGTGTCGGCTTGGGCTCCGATTTCGACGGCGCCACGATCCCCGCGGAGATCGGCGATGCCGCCGGACTGCAAAATCTGGTGCAAGCGATGCGCAAGCGCGGATTTAAGAAGCCGCTGATCGAGAAAATATGTTTCCGCAATTGGCTGCGCGTGCTGGGACGAACCTGGGGGATGGCGCACAGCAGTGAGTAGCCCGCATGAGACGGTCCTGACCCGAAGTGGCCGACCCGATGACAGGTCAGCTAAGGCAAATCCCGAGTAACGCTTCGCGCACCCGAGCTACGCTTGCTAGGTATCTTCCTGATCTCTCGCACTAGCTAAATTTGGTATAACTGTCCCAACTGCAGATATCGGCAAAACGAGATTGAGTTTCGACGCTAGCAAATGGCTACTTACGACCTCACACGTCTGTCGAGTTACGACTTTGAAGAACTAATTCGCGATTTGCTTCAAGCAGATTGGCGAATTCGTTTGGAGTCGTTCAAGCCAGGGGCCGATTCCGGGATAGACCTCCGCTGTCTGACAGGATCCAAAGGCGATCTCATTGTTCAATGTAAGCACTTTGCCCAATCGGGATTCCAAAAATTGCTAGCTCAATTGCGTAGAGATGAGCTGCCCAAAATTCGCAAGCTGGCACCAACGCGCTACGTTTTGGTGACATCAGTACCGCTGAGCCCAAAGAACAAGAAAGAAATCGCAAAGGTGCTCAGACCGTACGTTAGGCGCTATAGTGACATTCTCGGAAAAGAAGACATAGAAAATCTCCTAAAACTGCATCCTAAAATTGAGACAGCAAATTTCAAGCTCTGGCTTACTAGTACGGCAGTCTTACGCCGCGTTTTACATAACGCTGAGAAATGTCAAACTGAATTTGAAGTTGAGCGCGTCCGACGTAAACTGCCACTTTTTGTACAGAACAAAGCCTTCCCACGCGCAAGAAAAATCCTCGCAACTAGCCGAATTGTGGTTATTTCTGGCATCCCGGGAATTGGCAAAACAACTCTCGCGGATATGCTGCTATACGCTCATTTGGAGCAGGGTTATGAGCCGGTAATTATTCAAAGTGGGCTGGAGCAAGCGAAGAGAGTCTATGATGGCACCTCTAGGCAGATATTTTATTTCGATGATTTTCTTGGACAAACGTTTCTGCGTGACCAGCCAGGTATGCTCGCTTTGAATCAAGATGCCGCACTTATTAGCTTTATGGAAGCGATTCGAAATTCGAGGAATGGCCGTTTCATTCTGACCACGCGCGAACACAATTTAAAAAAAGCGCTGAGTATCTCCGAAAGGATTGCCAATAGCCCAATTCTCAACCACAAATGCGTAATAGAGCTTGCTGACTATACCTTCGGGCAAAAGGCCCGAATTCTCTACAACCACCTCTATTTCAGCGACCTCCCAAAAGCTTATAAGGCGGCAGTCCTGAAAAACGATTTTTTTCTCGATATTGTACGGCACCAAAACTTTAATCCGCGCATAATCGAATGGCTTTCTGGATACGTTCGCGTACGTAAAATTAATTCACGAGATTACCAAACTCATATTCAAAAAATAATGGATTCGCCCGAGGAGATATGGTCCCACGCATTTGAAGAGCAAATATCAGATGCGGCACGCAATGCTCTTTTCTCTCTGTACCATCAATTCTTTGGCGAAGAGATCGCCGACCTTGAGGCTTCATGGCAAGCGCTGCACCGATATACGTCGATGAAGTATAATTTTTCTACGTCAGCGCGCGATTTTCGTCTAGCGTTAAATGAACTGGAGAATTCATTTATAAAAATAGGCGATGGGAAAATCGATTATTTGAACCCGTCGATTCGTGACTTTATTGAAAGTGTCTTTTGTAATAGTCATGAGCGAGTCGCGGATGTAATTTGTTCTGCAACAAGCTTTAACCAGATCATTGCATTTCGCGAACTGTGGGAGGAGCGCAAGACAGAACAACTTCGCCAAGCCCTTATTCCAACAGAGGAGGTACTCGGGGCAATTAGGCGTGTAATGCATCAGCCGCACATGCGCTGGAAAACCGAGGCGGATGGTAGGCAAACTGGAACTTATTTTGACGCCAGTCTCGAACATCGGATTACGACTCTTGTCGTTTGGGCCGCAGAGTCAAGATCCGATGCGCTAGTCGAGATTGCGGATCAAATATTGGACGATCTTGAACAGGAATGGAAGACGCAATTTGTGAGCTTTCGTTCCGTCGTTGGGATACTTAAAATAATTGAGGGATCTTCATGGGTCTTGACGCGTAAAGGAAATACGATGCGCCTGCGGATTCTTGGCAGACTTTTGACGGACCTACGCCTTGCTGACCATCGTGCATGGAGAGATCTTTTAGAGTACCGGCAAACTAGCGCAATATTATCGGACGAGGATGTTCGCCGGCTAAATAATGCCTTGACTACGTATAGACGACGCGGCTTTGAGGAAGAACTCGCGGGGTGTGACTCTCACGCTGAACTCCAGGACCTAAGAGCAAGCCTCGTGACGATACAGAAGGAAAACAGGATTCCATTCAAGCAAGCTATAAAGCGCGTCGATGATCGAATGAACGAGTTCGAGGAACCGGAAAGTGAAGATGATGAATATCCTGGGGCTCCGACGGCTCCTCAACACGAACCACCGAATGAGGACGAAGTGCGGCGACTCTTTAGTAGTCTCCTGGATTAGCAGCTGGATGAATTATGGCGGCGATTATCTTCGTCATTCAGGCTATCCGTCGCCCCGTCATCGACACGTCCACGCTGTCCTGATGGGCCGTGCGGCGCCGACCGTTGTCGTCCCCCACTGTCCTTAAGACGTGGGTGCCGAGTATAAGTTCGACCATGACGTTTCACTTCGCCAGTCTCGCAAAAATCTCCTTGAACAGTTTGGTCCACTTGTCGCCCTCGTCGAGAAATTTTGCGACATCGACGAAGGTGAGACCCGGTGGCGGTTCCTGCACGGTGCGATTGGTCGGCACGTTGCCGCGCTCGAGCAAAATGCGCTGGCCGTCGCCGAGGAAGAAATCCATGAACAGCGCCGCCGCATAGGGATGTGGCGCGTGGGCGAACACTGCGATGCCGGTCGGCAGCGCCACGGCCGGCGGCAGCACGGCGCCGTCGATCGGCGCAGTCTTCGCTTTCAATTCCTTGATGCGATAGCCGTAGACCGTGAGCGCCAGCGGCACTTCGCCGGCGACCACGAGGTTCGACAACAGCGTGTGGCCCTTGCGCATCGACATGCCGTTGCGGGCGACGATGTTGCGGAACAGCGCGACGGCCTTGTCTTCGCCCATGGCACCGGCAATCGACATGAACCAGTTGGCGTCGTCAGCCTCGACGCCGAGCTTGCCCTTCCATTGCGGATCGGTGAGGTCGTCGTAAGTTTTCGGCGCGGCTTCTGGTTTTATCAGCGTGGTGTTGAACGCCGCCGTGAAGATGCTCAGCCGCGACGTCGCCCAGGGACGATGCGGCGCCACAGCTTGCGGGATCAGGTCGGCAAACACCGGCGATGAAATCTCCTGCAGCAATTGCTCGCGCCGCATGCCTTCCATTTCGGTGCCGGCGGTCTCGGCGACATCGACATCGTCACGGCCACCACGATGCTCGGTGACGGCGCGGCGCAAAATATCCTCCGAGCTGCCGCGCCAGAGCTGGACTTTGACGCCGTATTTTTTCTCAAAAGCCGCAGCGATGGCGTTCGAGTCGTCGGTGACGGCCGAAGAATAGAGCGAGACGACGCCTTCTTTCTTGGCGCCGTCGATCAAGCGCTGGGTACGGTCGGGGCCGGAGAGGCTGGCGATGTCGGCGATGGTCTCGGCGCGGGCGAAATTCGCGGTTGCGAGGTGAATAATCAGAGCGAGCCACAGCGCCCACTTCTCCCTCTGCCCCTGAGGGAGAGGGAGTTCGGGCCTCGCGGTCGGAGCCCCCTCACCCCAACCCTCTCCCCTCTGGGGAGAGGGAGTTCGCCTGCGCAAGCCAAAGCGCAGCGCCCTCAACATCAGGCCGCCTGCGGCGGCAGGTTGCCGACCTCCGCGGCGTAGACATCGTCCATGCGCGGGGTCAGTGCGTGCTTGGCGAGCGCATCGGCGAACAATTGGCGCACTTTCGGATGCTCGTCGGCGTAGTCGATCTGGGTGCCGCCGAGGCGGCGGCTGATCCAGGATATCGGTACGCCTTGGGCATTGCGCGGCGACCAGTGCTTGAAGGCGAGATAGCGCGCCGGCGCCGGGCCGGAATTGAAATGCTGGTGAAACCACATGTTCGGCGGCACCACGAGCGTGCCGACCTGCCATTCGAAGCGCTGCGGCTCCTCGCCCTCCGGCCACATCAGCGAATAGCCTTCGCCGGAAAGAATGACCACATGGGCGCCCGGGCCGTGGGCATGCGCCTTCTTGTAGGTACCGATCGGGAATTGCGAGATATGGCTGGCGATGGTGCCGCGCGCCATGTTGAAGCGGATATGGCCGCCGCCGGCGCCGCGCTCCCGGGCGGTGATCAGCGGTAGGTTGACGGCGTCGGGCACGAAATTGGTGCGCAAGAGGAAACCGTCCTGCTCGCCCTTGGCGCTGAAATAATCCGGCTCGCCGGAAAAGCGGTTCTTGAAATCGTACGGACAATTGAAAATGAAATTGAGATCGTCGTAGCGGTTGATCACCGACGGCGCGTTGGTCACCGCCACGAACCGCACCACGTCCCGGCCGGAGCCGTTGAAATGCTGGTATGAACAGTTCAGCGGAATGGCGAAGATCGCGCCTTCCTTCCATTCGAAGGTGATGCGTGCGCCGGCATTGTTCCACACCGTGGTCGAGCCGCGGCCGCTCAGGATCAGCAGCATCTCCTCGTAGAGATGGTGGATCGGTTCGAGCTTTTGGCCGGGCGCGATCTCGCAGACATAGCAGTCGTTGGAAAACCGCGACGCCTCGTGATTGATGTACACACCCTTGGCGCCAGTGCCACGGCGCGGCCACGGCTTCAGCTCGACGGTGCGCAGGTTTTGCACATAGTGGGCGCCGATGATGTCGAGACCGTCGTTGCGCACGAAGCGCAGATAAGCCGAATCCTTCTCGGTGCGGAATTTATCCGCCAATTCCTTGGATGCGGGGGCGTCTTTCTGCACCTTTGGCTCCCTATGCTTTTGCCTTAGCTCTAACAGCGGCCACGATCGCGCACCAGAGCACTCTTTCGTCTCAAAGACCGGGTAGGATGCCGCGACGATGCCAGCCGCCACGAAAGCAAAACGCGTCCCGATGCCGAGCCTGCGGCGCCTTGCGGTCGGCGTCGCGACCGTCGTCATCGTGCTTGTGGCCGCGCCCTATGTCATCGCGCCGTTTTACCGGTTCGTCGATCCGGTCTCGATGCCCATGCTGTGGCGCTGGGCGATCGGGGTGCGGGTCGAGCGCGTGTGGGTGCCGCTCGATCGTATCTCGCCGGCGCTGCCGCTCGCGGTCATCGGCGCCGAGGATGGTAGCTTCTGCCGCAACCGCGGCATCGATCTCGGCGCCATGCGCGAGGCGCTGGAACAGTATGACGACACCGGCAGGGAGCGCGGCGCCTCGACCATCACCCAGCAGGTCGCCAAGAATTTGTTCTTCTGGCAGGGCCGCAGCATCATCCGCAAAGCGTTGGAAATCCCGCTGGCGGTCTGGCTCTACGCGGTACTGCCGAAGCGGCGCGTGATGGAAATCTACCTCAATATCGCCCAGTGGGGGCCGAATGGCGAGTTCGGCGCCGAGGCCGGCGCGCGCTACGCTTTCGGCAAATCCGCCCGCAATCTCAACGCCCGCGAAGCGGCGGAACTGGCTGCCATCCTGCCCGGTCCGGCCCTGCGCAGCGCCCGCAATCCGAGCCCCCTGGTTCGCCGGCTCGCAGGCGTTTATGAGCGCCGGGCCGAGGACTTTCCCAGGCTCGACGCCTGCATCCGCGCCCCTTAGCGACGGGGCCGCGCCCCCTAGCGCGGACGGCACGCTTCTTCTATAAGCCCGGCAATCCCTGACGATCCGAGCTTTAGGAGAGCGACGCTATGGCCGTCCCCAAGAGAAAAACATCGCCGTCCAGGCGCGGCATGCGCCGGTCCGCCGATGCGCTGAAAGCCCCGACCTATATCGAAGACAAGGATTCCGGCGAATTGCGCCGCCCGCATCACATCGACCTGAAGACCGGCATGTATCGCGGCCGGCAGGTGCTGAGCAAGAAGGCGGAGGCGTAGGCCTCATTGGTTTCCCGGACGCGGTGCAGCACGAAGTGATGCACCGCTGATCCGGGATTGTCGCGAACGCGGAGTTTGTGACGATCCCGGGTCTGCAAAGCAGCACTACGCTTCGTTTCGTGCTGCATTGCGCCCGGGAAAAGTCTGAACGAGAGACGCGCGCCATGTTCGTTCTTGGCTTTCCGCTCCTTCTCATTCCCTTCGCCATCTACAACATGATTGCGTTCCTCACGCCCGGCGTGAGCTGGACCGCGGCTGTCACCACTGTGCACATGATGTCGGGGACGGACTGGGTTTTGACCTGGGAAGACCTGTTCATCGCTTTTGCGATTTTCCTGCTCTGGATCGAGATCATCAAATCGACCCGCCTCGGCATGCGCTCGGTGATGGACCATATCCTGGCCATGGTTCTCTTCATCGCCATGCTGGTCGAATTCCTGCTGGTGAAGCAGGCGGGGACGTCGACGTTTTTTCTGCTGATGATGATCGGGCTGGTCGACGTGCTCGGCGGCTTCGTCATCGGCATGCGCAGCGGCCGGCGCCAGATCGAAATCGAAGGCCCCGACCGGCCGGTGTGAGCTGCCAAGCCACTCCCACGCAGTCATTCCCGCGCAAACGGGAATCCATAATCACAGTGCGAGAGCGTTTTGCGCGGCCAGCGTTTATGGGTTCCCGCTTGCGCGGGAACGACGAAGGCTACAGCGAACGCGACAGCTTGCGGCCGGCAGGAGTCGGCCAATGGCCGAGTGCATCATAGGCGGCGATCGCGTCCTCAGAATTGGCGCGGCGGCGGGCGCGGGTCTGCGGCGCTTGCGCCGAGGTGGCGATGAGGTGTGCGACGAAGTCCGCACTGGCACGGCTGGTCGCCCGCACATTGCCGGCGGTTTGGGCGGCGGCTTGATCGACTTTCGCCAAGGAAACGAGAGCGTTGCTCACCGGCGCCTCCCTGTCCCGAAACGGGACATTGCCTGGAGTTTTCCCGGTATCTCGCAAGCGGCGTGCCGCGGCACTTTCCGAATTCTTTAGGCTCGGGCGCTAACTTGGCCTGGCAATGGCGTTTTTGTCGCTCGCAAGAATCCCAATGAGGCGACTTTGACCAACGCCGGCCCGCGCGATTCGATCCCTTCCGGCACAGCGGACCGGACCGGCATCGACGCGGCCGAAATCCTCAACTCGGTCGGCGAGGTGGCCTACGACTGGCGCATCGACACCGACGCGCTGCACTGGGGCGCCAACGCCGCCGCGGTGCTGCTCATCCCCGACATCACCACGATCTCGACCGGCCGCGCCTATGCGCAGGTGCTCGAAGCCGAAAACGCCCAGGCGCGCTTCGACGCCGTCATGCAATCGGACAAGCGCGACGACGGCCGCGGCGTCGCTTACCAGATTCAATATTGCATCCGTCCCGACCCGACGTCGGACACGCGGCTGTGGGTCGAGGATATCGGCCGCTGGTTCGCCGGTCCCGACCGCAAGCCTATGCGCGCCCACGGCGTCGTCCGCGTCATCAACGAGCGCTACGAGCACGTGCGGCGACTCACCTATCTGGCCCGCTATGACGGGCTCACCGGCGAGCTGAACCGGCACCATCTGACCGAAGTGCTGGAAGACACCATCGACGAAGCGATCCGGTTGCACTCGTCGTGCGGCTTCATGCTGGTCGCCATCGACAATGTCGCGCGCATCAACGAGTCCTTCGGTTTCGACATCGCCGACCAGGTGATCGGCGCCGTCGCCAGGCGCGTGCGCAGCCGCATGCGCGGCAAGGACACGCTCGGGCGTTTTTCCGGCAACAAGTTCGGCCTGGTGCTGCGCGACTGCACGCCCGACGACATGGCGATCGCCGCCGAGCGGCTCTTGGCCGGCGTGCATGACGACATGGTGCCGACATCGGCCGGGCCGATCGCCGTCACTGTCACCATCGGCGGCGTCACCGCGCCACGCCATGCCCGCAGCGTCGCCGAAGTGCTCGGCCGCGCCCAGGAGACCCTCGATGCCGCCAAAGCCCGGCGCCGCGGCTCGTTCCTCGCCTACCGGCCCAATATCGAGCGCGAGGCGCTGCGCCGCGACAACGTGCGCGCCACCGACGAGATCGTCGCCGCGCTCAACGAGCGGCGCATCTTCCTCGCCTACGAGACTATCGTTCAAGCGGCGGACCGGCGGCCGGCCTTCTACGAGTGCCTGATGCGCATTCGCCGCACCGACGGCGGCCTGATCGCGGCCGGCGACATCGTGCCGATCGCCGAGCGCCTCGGCCTGGTGCGGCTCCTCGATCACCGCGTGCTCGAGCTCGTGGTCGACGAGATGACGGCGACGCCGTCGCTCAAGGCGAGCTTCAACGTCTCGGCGGCCTCCACCACCGATCCCGACTGGTGGGCCGGTCTCGGCTCGCTGTTGCGCGCCCATGCCGGCGTCGCCGAGCGCCTCACCGTCGAGATCACCGAAAGCGCGGCGATCCAGGACATCGACGAAACCCGCGGCTTCGTCGCTCGCGTCAAAGATCTCGGCTGCCGCATCGCCATCGACGATTTCGGCGCCGGCTACACCTCGTTCCGCAATCTGCGCAAGCTCGGCGTCGATATGGTCAAGATCGACGGCGCCTTCGTGCACGACATGATGCGCTCGGAAGACGACCGCGCCTTCGTGCGCACTTTGATCGAGCTTGCCAAGCGGCTGAAATTGACCACCGTCGCCGAGTGGGTGCAGGACGAGGCGGCGGCCAAAACCTTGCAGGATTGGGGCTGCGATTATCTGCAAGGCGCGTTGATCGGCCTCGCCTCGACCGAGCGCCCGTGGCGCACCGCGTCGGCAAAGGCCGTCTAGGACGGCGCTTCACATCCGCGATTTCGTAACAGACCTGTTAGTCGAAGATCTTACTGGCAGATCTGGACCAACTGAGGACCGTACGGCCCCAACACTTGCGCGGGATAACAGCTACCACCGCCGCCGTAGCCGTAACCATCACCACCGTAGCCGTAAAAGGCCGCGCCGCCGTAGCCATAACCTGGCGTGACGCCATAGCCGTACGGATAGTAGCCGCCGTAACCGTAGGGCGCCGATAACACGCCGCCGAGGATCGCACCGGCGGCGACACCGGCAGCGATGCCTAAACCGGGATACCAGCCGCCGCCGCCGCGCCAGCCGCCGCCAAAGCCGGGACCGCCACGCCAACCGCCGAAGCCAGGGCCGCCGCGCCAGCCGCCGCCGCCAAAACCGGCACCGCCGTGCCAGCCGCCACCGCCACCCCACCGCGCTTGCGCGGTGTTCGATGACGCCATTGCCATTGCGGCGATACACACCGCCGCAATCAGGGCCGTTACGATTTTCCTCATCACACCACCTCGCTCACGCTGCACTGTTCAGCTTCCACGCATTGATCCGGATCAATGCGGAACGAATTTGCTCGCGAGCTCAGTCGTTGCCGCCGGTCAGCTTGTCGACCTTGCGCCGCATCTCGTCGAGCTCGCGTTTGAGATCGTCGATCTCGCCGCCGGTTTTGGCCGCTGGCTTTTCCGCCTCCGGCGTGCCGCCGGCGTTCTGGCTTTCGCGCCGCGCGAACGGCGTGAACATGGCAAAGGCGCGCTCGAACATTTCCATGTTTCGCCGCACCGTTTCCTCCAGCGCGCCGAATGGGCTGCCGCCGAAGGCTTGGGCCATCTGATTGCGGAATTTTTCCTGCTCGCGGGTCAGCGACTCGATGGAGACTTCGAGATAGCGCGGCACCAGCATCTGCATGCTGTCGCCATAGAACCGGATCAACTGGCGCAGGACGGCGATCGGCAGCAGGTTCTGCCCTTCCTTGTTCTCCTGCTCGAAAATGATCTGGGCCAATACCGACCGCGTGATCTCCTCACCGGTCTTGGCGTCGTAGACGACGAAATCCTCGCCGCTCTTGACCATGGCGGCAAGGTCTTCGAGCGTCACATAGGTGCTCGTACCGGTGTTATAGAGCCGCCGGTTGGCGTATTTCTTGATCGTGACCGGCTCGGCGGCTTTGGTCGTGGTATCGGTCATTGGGCGGCAACCCCCGCGGGATTGCTGTCAAAATAGGCGGTTTCCCCGGGCGCGGCTACCGTTTTGTGTGGTGCACAAGGACGGGCGTCCCGGCATGGCAGCGATGCGGCCCCCTGGCGCCTTGTCGGCGGGCCGCCGCGTCCTTATGACATATATGAAAGAGCCGGCGGCCCGGTCCGCACGCCACGTAACCCTATTCCCGGAAGGATTTCCCATGAAAGACGACATCGTCATCGTCAGCGCCACGCGTACGCCGGTCGGCGCCTTCAACGGCGCCTTCGCCACCGTGCCCGCCCACGAACTGGGCCGGACGGCGATCAAGGGGGCGCTCGAGCGCGCCGGCGTCGAGGGCGCCCGTGTCTCCGAAGTAATCATGGGGCAGATCCTGACCGCGGGGCAGGGCCAGAACCCGGCCCGCCAGGCCTCGATCGCCGCCGGCATTCCGGTCGAAACTCCGGCCTGGGGCGTCAACCAGCTGTGCGGCTCGGGGCTGCGCGCGGTGGCGCTCGGCTATCAGGCCATCCTCAACGGCGATTCCGACATCGTCGTCGCCGGCGGCCAGGAATCCATGAGCGTCGCGCCGCACTGCGCCTATCTGCGCGCGGGCGTGAAGATGGGCGATTTCCAGATGATCGATACGATGATCCGCGACGGCCTGTGGGACGCCTTCAACGGCTATCACATGGGCAACACCGCCGAGAACGTCGCCAAGCAGTGGCAGATCACCCGCGCCCAGCAGGACGAATTCGCGGTCAAATCGCAGAACAAGGCCGAGGCCGCGCAAAAGGCCGGCAAGTTCAAGGACGAGATCACGCCGGTAACGATCAAGAGCCGCAAAGGCGACGTCGTGGTCGACACCGATGAATATCCCAAGCACGGCACCACGCTCGAAGCGGTCGGCAAGCTGCGGCCGGCCTTCGACAAGGAAGGCACGGTCACTGCTGCTAATGCTTCAGGCATCAATGACGGCGCCGGCGCCGTGGTGCTGATGAAGGCAAGCGAGGCGCAAAAGCTCGGCAAGACGCCGCTCGCCCGCATCGTGTCGTGGGCGCAGGCCGGCGTCGATCCGAAGATCATGGGCACCGGCCCGATCCCGGCGTCGCGCGCGGCGCTGAAGAAGGCCGGTTGGAATGTCGGCGACCTCGACCTCATCGAAGCCAACGAGGCGTTCGCCGCGCAGGCCTGCGCCGTCAACAAGGACCTCGGCTGGGATACCGGCAAGGTCAACGTCAACGGCGGCGCCATCGCCATCGGCCATCCGATCGGCGCGTCCGGCACCCGCGTGCTGGTGACGCTGCTTTACGAGATGGGCAAGCGCGACGCCAAGAAGGGCCTTGCCACGTTATGCATCGGCGGCGGCATGGGCATCGCGATGTGCGTGGAACGGTGAGCGCGGCGATCTAACGCCCATTAATCGTCATGCCCGGCCTTGTGCCGGGCATCCACGCCTTTAAGCTCCAACAAACAAGACGTAGATGGCCGGGACGAGCCCGGCCATGACGAAGTCAGGGAGGGAATCATGGCCCGCGTTGCGTTGGTGACGGGTGGGACACGCGGCATCGGCGCCGCGATTGCCAAGGCGCTAAAAGCGGCCGGCTATACGGTCGCGGCGAACTACGGCGGCAATGACGAGGCCGCGCAAAAATTCAAGGCGGAAACCGGAATCGGCGTCTACAAATGGGACGTCTCCTCGTTCGACGCCTGCTCAGCCGGCGTCAAACAGGTCGCGACCGATCTCGGACCGATCGATGTCCTGGTCAACAATGCCGGCATCACCCGCGACTCCCAGCTGCATCGGATGAAGCCCGAGCAATGGACGGCGGTGATCGACACCAACCTCAACTCGCTGTTCAACATGTGCCGTAACGTCATCGAGGGCATGCGCGAGCGCAAGTTCGGCCGCATCGTCAATATTTCCTCGATCAACGGCCAGAAGGGCCAGTTCGGCCAGTCGAACTATTCCGCCGCCAAGGCCGGCGAGCTCGGCTTCACCAAGGCGCTTGCGCAAGAGAGCGCGCGCGCGGGCATCACCGTCAACGCCATCTGCCCGGGCTACATCAATACCGAGATGGTGCAGGCGGTGCCGAAGGACGTGATGGAGAAGAGCATCCTGCCGTTGATCCCGATCGGCCGCCTGGGCGAACCGGAAGAAATCGCGCGCTGCGTGGTGTTCCTCGCCTCCGACGATGCCGGGCTGATCACCGGCTCGACCCTGACGGCGAATGGCGGGCAATATTTCGCCTAAGCTGCGCACTCATAATGCAAGCGGTTTACGGCATCTGTTTTGCGCATTTCAGCGTACAATAGAAATATTGGACCGCTTTAAGGTGGCTGGATCGTGAGATTGCTGAAGCGCTTGCTGCGCCGCGTCCTCGTCTTCGGGTTGGGCATCCTCAGTGTCTGGTTGATCGTTTTCGTCTTCAGATTGACCGACAACAGGCTGCCGACGATTTTGGCCGTGGCCCTCACTTACGGCATCGCCGCATACATTGTCCTGCCGCGCGTCGTTCGCTTCGGCCTTAAAATCCTCCAGCGCAGACGCGTCCCTCGCTTCACCATTACCGGCGACGGATTGCCCGGCGATCCGATCAATCTCGTGCTGATCGGAACGCGCCAACAGCTGCAGTCGGCCTTTGCCGCCGCAGGCTGGTCGGAAGCCGATCGCCTGTGTCTGGCCAGCTCGTGGCGCATGGTCCGGGCTTTCGTCTTCAACTCGCCCTATGCGACCGCGCCGTTCAGCACCCTCTATCTGTTCGGACGATGCCAGGACATCGGCTTCCAGAAGGCGATCGACAACAGCCCGCGCAAGCGCCACCACATTCGCTTCTGGGCATCGAGCCTCAAGCGCGCCGAGGCCACCGTGGGAACCGCCGGCTTCTGGCTGAACACCGACCGGCCAGCGCACCACGAGCGTGTTCTCTGGATCGGGGCCGGCACTAAAGATACCGGCCTCTCCCTCACCAAGCTCACACTCCAGATCACCCACGCCACCGATTCGGATACCAATGCCGAGCGCGACTTCATCATTGCCGAGCTGAAGAAAAATAGCGTCATAACAGACGTGAATTCATATCGATCCGGCCAACGTCTGCCCACCCAACGCGTCAACCACTACGTCACCGACGGCGAAGTGACCGTGGCAAGCCTGGTGCCTCCCACCACGCCCTAGACAATGATCCAATGCAATTGAATCGGATCATTGTCTAGGATCTTTGAATAAGCATGATCTTATCGGAAAACCGGAATCCACTTTTCGGGATCATGCTCTATCAAATTGGCGACCAGCCTTGCGGCGCCAATTCAAAACCGGAAAAGTCGAAACCCGGCGCGACGGTGCAGCCGCAGAGCGTCCAGCCGCCAAGGGTTTGCGCCGCCTGCCAGGCATGAGCGGGCACCACCGCCTGCGGACGCTCGCCTGACGCGAGATCGTTGCCCAGCGTCACGCGCTCGATGCGTCCTTCGTTTTGCGCAATTTCAAGTTCGAGCGGCGCACCGGCGTACCAATGCCAGACTTCGACCGCATCGACCCGGTGCCAGTGCGAGCGCTCGCCGCGCGCCAACAGAAAATAGATTGCGGTCGACGCGGCCCGCCCGACCCCCTCCCTACCCTCCCCCGCTTGCGGGGGAGGGTAGGGAGGGGGTGCGTCGCGAAACATCTCGCGGAAATGGCCGCCTTCCGGATGCGGTTTCAGATCGAGCAGCCGGACGACCTCATCTGCCGTCAAGTGTTGGGCGCTGAGGTTATTGCTCAAAACCGGTTCTTGCGTTCGCGGATTTCGGCGAACACTTTCCACGCCGGGCTGCCGGATAGGCCGAGCGATTTCGCCACTTCGGCATCGTCGGCGCGCAGGAACGGATTGGCCGCCTTCTCCGCGCCGATGGTCGCCGGAATGGTCGGCTTGCCGGCGGCAAGCTGCTGCTTGGCCTCTTCGGCGCGCGCGGCCAACGCCTTGTTGTTCGGCTCGATGGTCTTGGCGAAG
>Ga0209579_10002120_pt1 | contig 15599 bp, 13 predicted proteins | sample Coa_R1_2_FD_187152 | JGI IMG/M metagenome (GOLD analysis project Ga0209579, IMG submission 187152) | Surface soil microbial communities from Centralia Pennsylvania, which are recovering from an underground coalmine fire - Coalmine... | ecosystem: Environmental > Terrestrial > Soil >... | reverse complement strand
GGCGAAATGTCCAGCACCGTAAGGGACATGACCCGCGAGTGCACTCCGCTGCCATAGTCGCGCGCGAGGCGGTGCGCCACGCGCCCGCCGCGGTCGTGGCCGACGAGATGGAACTTGCGGTGGCCGAGGCTCGTCATGACTTCGGCCATGTCCTGCGCCATCGCGCGCTTGGAATAGTTCGAATGGTCGGGCAGGCCCTTCGGCTTGGAGGAATCGCCGTAGCCGCGCAGGTCGGCGCATACCACGGTGTAGTCGCGCGCGAGGGCCGGCGCCACGCGGTGCCACATGACGTGGGTCTCTGGATAGCCGTGCAGCAGCAGGACGGCCGGGCCTCTGCCTCGGGTGACGAGGTTGATGGTGGCACCGGTGACGCGGATTTTTTTTGATTCAAAGTTCTTGAAGAGCTTCATTCAAGACCTCGCCACCAGAAATACTCCAACGATGATGATCCCGATGCCCAGCATGCGCATCGGCGTCACGGTTTCGCCGAGCAGCCACCAGGCGAGCAATGCGTTCAATGCAAAGCCGATGGATACCATCGGGTAAGCGACGCTGACGGGCGTCTTCGACAGCGCCAGGATCCAGACCACCAGGCTTACCGCGTAGCAGGCGATGCCGGCCAGGATGCGCGGTTCGAGCGCGAGCCTGAAATCCACCGGCGCCGCATTCGTGCCCGCCTTGAGGAACAGTTGGGCGGCCGTGCCCAGAACTACCGCGGCGGCAATATAGACAAAGCTCATGCAAACAGCAGCGCCGCCGCGACGCGGCGCTCTTCCGCCATCAGGATGTTGTAGGTGCGGCAGGCGGCCTGCATGTCCATCGCTTCGACGCCGATGCGTTTCTCCATCAGCGCCCGGGTCAGGCGCGGATGGGGGAAGCGCTGCTTCGGCCCCGTGCCGAGCAGCAGGATTTCCAGGTTCAGTTCGAGAAAGCCCTGGAAGTCCGCTGCCGTGAGCGCGTCGAACGCGGTTGCGCTCCAGGGCAGCAACTGCTCGGGGGTCACGATCAGGTTTGACTCGTGGCGCTGGCCGTTGACCATCACGAAGCCCTCGCCGTAGCCGGAGAAGGTGTGCAGGGCCGAGGGCGTGGAGGCGTGGAGCTTCACTGCTAGAATTCTACAATGCGCGAATTTTCAAGGATTAAGCGGCTTCCGCCCTACGTCTTCAACATCACCAACGAGTTGAAGATGGCCGCCCGCCGCCGCGGCGAGGACATCATCGACCTGTCCATGGGCAACCCGGACGGGCCGACGCCCCAGCACATCGTCGACAAGCTGGTCGAGGCCGCCCAGCGCCAGGACACGCACGGCTATTCCGTCTCCAGGGGCATCCCGCGCCTGCGCCGCGCCATCTGCGACTGGTACAAGCGCCGCTACGCGGTGGACCTGGACATGGACAAGGAGGCGATCGTCACCATCGGCTCCAAGGAAGGCCTCGCGCACCTGATGCTGGCGACGCTGGAGCGCGGCGACACGGTGCTGGTGCCCAATCCCTCCTACCCGATCCACATCTACGGCGCGATCATCGCCGGCGCCGACATCCGCTCGGTGCGCATGACGCCGGGCGTGGACTTCATCGCCGAGGTCGAGCGCGCGATCGGCGAGCTGTTCCCGAAGCCGAAGATGCTCATCCTCGGCTTTCCCTCCAACCCCACGGCGATGTGCGTCGAGCTTGAGTTCTTCGAGCGCGTGGTCGCGCTCGCGCGGCAGCACGACATCCTGGTGGTGCACGACCTTGCCTACGCGGACATCACCTACGACGGCTGGCAGGCGCCTTCCATCATGCAGGTGCCCGGCGCGCGCGACGTGGCGGTCGAGTTCTTCACCATGTCGAAGAGCTACAACATGGCGGGCTGGCGCATCGGCTTCATGGTCGGCAACGCCGAACTGGTGAATGCGCTGGCGCGCATCAAGAGCTACCACGACTACGGCAGCTTCACGCCGATCCAGGTGGCTTCGATCGTCGCGCTGGACGGTCCGCAGGAATGCGTCGAGGAAATCCGCCAGACCTACCAGAAACGCCGCGACGTCATGGTCAAGGGCCTGCACGACATCGGCTGGATGGTCGACAATCCCAGGGCGTCGATGTATGTGTGGGCGAAAATTCCCGACTATTACGCGAAGATGGGCTCCATCGAGTTCACCAAGCGGCTGCTGGACGAGGCCAAGATCGCGGTTTCGCCCGGCATCGGCTTCGGCGAATACGGCGACGGCTACGTACGCATCGCGCTGATCGAGAACGAGCACCGGCTGCGCCAGGCGCTGCGCGGCATCCGCGAGATGTTCAGGAAGGACGGATTGCTGAAGGGAGCGGCGTGAAGCCCATCAATGTGGGGCTGCTCGGCATCGGCACGGTCGGCAGCGGCACCTGGGACGTCCTGCAGCGCAATGCCAGCGAAATCGAACGCCGGGCCGGGCGAGCGATCCAGATCACAAGGGTCGCGGACAAGGACGTAAAAAAGGCAAAAGCTCTTGTAAAGGGCAAGGCGAAAATCACCGCTGATGCCTTCGAAGTCGTGCGCGCCAAAGGCGTAGACATCGTCATCGAGCTGATCGGCGGCTACACCATCGCCAAGGACCTGGTGCTGGAGGCGATCCGCAACGGCAAGCACGTGGTCACGGCCAACAAGGCGCTGCTCGCCACTCACGGCAACGAAATCTTCAAGGCGGCGCAGAAAAAGGGCGTGATGGTGGCCTTCGAGGCTTCCGTCGCCGGCGGCATCCCGATCATCAAGGCGTTGCGCGAGGGCCTGGCCGCCAACCGCATCGAGTGGATCGCCGGCATCATCAACGGCACATCCAACTTCATCCTCTCCGAAATGCGCGACAAGGGCTCCTCCTTTGGCGACGCCCTGCGCAACGCGCAGCGCCGCGGTTACGCCGAAGCCGATCCGACCTTCGACATTGAGGGCGTGGACGCCGCGCACAAGCTGACCATCCTTTCCGCGCTCGCCTTTGGCATCCCGATGCAGTTCCTCAAAGCCTACACCGAGGGCATCTCGAAACTGACCCAGGAAGACATCCGCTACGCCGAGGAACTGGGTTACCGGATCAAGCTGCTCGGCATCACCAAGAGAAAGAACAAGGGCATCGAGCTGCGGGTGCACCCGACGCTGGTGCCGGCGCGGCGGCTGATCGCAAATGTGGAAGGGGTGATGAACGCGATCCTCGTGAATGGCGACGCAGTCGGCGCGACCATGTACTACGGCGCGGGCGCCGGCAGCCAGCCGACCGCCAGCGCAGTGGTGGCGGACCTCGTGGACATCACGCGCCTCGTCACCGCCGACCCCGGGCAGCGCGTGCCGCACCTCGCGTTCCAGCCCGACCGCCTGGCCAAGGACCCGATCCTGCCGATCGGCGAGGTGGAAACCTCCTATTACCTGCGCATGCGGGTCCAGGACCGGCCGGGCGTGCTGGCGGACGTCACGCGCATCCTCGCCGACTCGAAGATCTCGATAGACGCCATGGTGCAGAAGGAGCCGGAGGAGGGCCAGCGCCGCGTCGACATCGTGATGCTCACCCACCAGGCGATCGAGAAGAACGTCAACGCCGCGATGGCGAAAATCGAGAAGCTGCCCACTGTGGTCGGCAAGGTCACGCGCATCCGCCTCGAAGAGTTGTTGTAATGCGGTACGTTTCGACCCGCGGTGAAGCACCTCCACGGCGCTTTACAGGGATTCTGCTCGAAGGCCTCGCCGCCGACGGCGGCCTCTACGTGCCGGAGAGTTTTCCCAAGGTTGATCTTTCGCAACTACGGGGTAAGGCCTACCCTCAACTCGCTCACGATATTCTTTCGCAGTTCATGGATGACGTTCCTGATTTAAGGAACCTGGTAGAGAAAGCCTACACGAAGGAAATTTTCGGCAGCGTCGAGATCACGCCGCTCAGGACCCTGGAGCCCGGTCTGTACATCCTCGGCCTGTCGAACGGGCCGACCCTGGCGTTCAAGGATATTGCCCTGCAATTGCTGGGCAATCTGTTCGAAGATGCGCTGAAGAAAAAAAATCGGACCTTGAACATTCTTGGCGCCACTTCCGGCGACACCGGATCTGCCGCCGAGTACGCCATGCGCGGCAAGAAGAACGTCAACGTCTTCATGCTCTCGCCGCAGGGGCGCATGAGCGCCTTCCAGCGCGCGCAGATGTACTCGCTGCAGGACGCCAACATCCACAACCTGGCCGTGAAGGGCGTCTTCGACGACTGCCAGGACCTGGTCAAAAAGATCAACGCCGACGCCGCGTTCAAGGCGAAATACAGCATTGGCGCCGTGAATTCGATCAATTGGGCGAGGGTCGCTGCGCAGGTGGTGTACTACTTCAAGGGGTATTTCGCCGCCACGAAGTCCGACGCCGAACAGGTTTCCTTCGCCGTGCCTTCCGGTAACTTCGGCAACATCTATGCGGGTTACGTTGCGCGCTCGATGGGCCTACCCATCCGCAAGCTGATTCTCGCCAGCAACGAGAACGATGTGCTCGATGAATTCTTCCGCACCGGGAGGTACCGCGTCAGGAAGGCCGCGGTGGCGACGTCCAGCCCCTCGATGGACATTTCCAAGGCGTCGAACTTCGAAAGATATGTTTTCGACCTGCTGGAGCGCGACGGCTCCCGGGTGAAAAGGCTGTTTACTTCCGGCGAAGAGTTCGACCTGTCGCTTATCCCCAGGCAGGGCTTCGTCTCGGGCAAGAGCACGCATGCCGACCGCATCGCGACCATCAAGTCCATTCACGCGAAATACGGCGTGACCATCGACCCGCATACCGCGGACGGCGTGAAAGTCGGGCTGGAGCACCGCGAGCCGGGCGTGCCGCTCGTGTGTCTGGAGACTGCGCTGCCGGCCAAGTTCGCTGCAACCATCCGAGAGGCGCTCGGCCGCGATCCCGAGATGCCGAAGGGCTTCGAGAATCTCGAATCGCTGCCGCAGCGTTTCGAGGTCATCGAACCCGACGCGGAGGCGGTGAAGCGATACATGGGAAAGTACGCCGGGTGAGCGTGAAGGCCTTGGCGGTACTGACCGCGGGCGGCGATGCGCCGGGAATGAATGCCGCGGTGCGCGCGGTGGTGCGCGCCGCGCTCGCGCTGGGCATGCGCGCCTTCGGGATCAGGCGCGCTTACGAGGGCCTCGCGGGAGGGGAGATCACGGAACTCGGCGCGCGCGACGTCGGCGGCATCATCCAGCGCGGCGGCACCATCCTGCAGACGGCGCGCTTTCCGGAATTCGCCGGGATCGAGGTGCAGCAGGAGGCCCTGCGCCGACTCAAGGCGAAGGGCGTAGAAGCGCTGGTCGCGATCGGCGGCGACGGCACCATGCGCGGCGCGGCGGCGCTGCAGAAGCTCGGTTTCCCGGTGGTCGGCATCCCGGCATCCATCGACAACGACGTCTACGGCACCGATATTTCGATCGGCGTCGACACCGCGCTCAACACTATCCTCGATGCGATCGACAAGCTGCGCGACACCGCTTCTTCGCACGAGCGTGCATTCATCGTCGAAACCATGGGGCGCAACTGCGGCCACCTCGCGCTCATGTCGGGCATCATCAGCGGCGCTGAAATGATCCTGATCCCCGAGCAGGAGGCGAGCGCGGAGGAAGTCGCCGAAGCGGTGCGCAGCGCCCACGCCCGCGGCAAGACCCACGCCATCGTCGTCGTCTCTGAAGGCGCGAAGCTCGGCGCCAATGTCCTGAAGCAGAAGCTCGACGGCATGAACACCGGCTTCGATTTCCGCGTCACCATTCTGGGCCACGTGCAGCGCGGCGGCAGCCCGAGCGCCTGGGACCGTCTGCTTGCCGCGCGTTTCGGCGTCGCGGCGGTAGAACGCCTGCAAAGGGGGGAGAACGGCGTGATGGTGGGGCTCAGCGCCCGCGAGATCATCGGTACTTCGCTTGCGGAAGTCGCCAGCCGGCAGCGCGCGCCAGACCTCGAGTACTACCGCATGGCGCGGATGCTGGCCCGCTAGGCGGATGACGGAATGACGGGATAACGATCCGCCTTTCGTGGTAGAAACCGTCCCGGAGCAGCGAGCCATGCGAATCCTGGTAGTCGAAGACGATGCAGTGCTGGCGGCGGCGCTGGTGCGCGCGCTCAACCAGAGCGCCTACGCCGTCGACGTCGTGGGCGACGGCGACGAGGCCAACCGCGCGCTCGGCTCGGACTCCTACGACCTGGTGGTGCTCGATCTTGCGCTGCCCAAGGTCGACGGCCTCACCGTGCTGCAGCGCCTGCGCGACCGCAAGTCGCGCGTGCCGGTGCTGGTGCTGAGCGCGCGCGACGCGCTGGAGGACCGGGTGAAGGGACTCGACATCGGCGCCGACGACTACATGACCAAGCCCTTCGACCTGCCCGAGTTCGAAGCGCGGGTGCGGGTGCTGATCCGCCGCGGGCAGGACCAGGCGGGCAACGATCTCACGCACGGCAGGCTGCGCTTCGACCTGGCTGCGCGCCGCGTGTTCCACGACGGCGGGCCGGTGGAATTTTCGGCGCGCGAGCTGGCGGTGGTGGAACTGCTGATGTCGCGCCAGGGCCGGGTCGTCACCAAGGAGCAGATGGTCGACCGCCTGTTCGGCTGGGGCGACGACGTGGGCAGCAACGCCATCGAGGTCTACGTGCACCGCGTGCGCAAGAAGCTCGAGCCTTTCGGCATCGAGATCCGCACCGTGCGTGGAATGGGCTACCTGATCGAAAAGGCGAATGGCGGCGAACCAGCCGACCCTGCGTAGCCAGCTGCTGCGCGGGATGCTGGTCCCGCTTTCGGCGCTTCTGGTCGTCGGCGTCGGCATCAGCTACTTCGTCATCGGCGCGGTCACCGAGGACATCTACGACGGCGAACTGAGTGAGATTGCGCGAGAGCTCACGCTGCACGTGCGCTATGCCGGGGACGATCTGGCGTTCGACCTGTCGCAGGATGCCGAGCGCACGCTGCTGCTCGATGAATTCGACAAGATCTACTACGCGATACGGACCGAAGACGGCAGGACGATCGCCGGGGAGGCCGGTTTGCCGCAATCCGGCGCCGCGCGCCGGGAAATGACCTACGGCAACGGGGTGTTCGCCGGGCAGCCGGTGCGCATCGCCGCGCTTCGCCTTGCGGCGGCCGGGCGGCCCGGGTCCCGCGCGGTCGTCGTCGAAGTCGCCGAAACGCTGGTCAAGCGCAACCTGCTGGCGAGGAAGCTGCTCCTCGGCTTCGCGCTGCCGCAGGTCCTGCTCATCCTGGTCGCCGCCGCCCTGGTGTGGCTGGGCGTGGGGCGCGGACTCGCGCCGCTCGAGCGCCTGCGCGGCGCGGTGGCCGAGCGCTCGCACCTGGACATGAGCGCCGTCGAGGCCGAGGGCGTGCCGGGCGAAGTACGCCCGCTGGTGGTCGCGGTCAACGACCTGATGGAGCGGCTCGGCGCGGTGCTCGAATTCCAGGGCCGCTTCATCGCCGACGCCGCGCACCAGTTGCGCACGCCGGTCGCGGGACTCAAGGCCCACCTAGAAGTGGCGCTGCGGGAGCAGAACCTGGAGCAGATGAAGCGGGGTCTCGCGCACCTCTATATCAGCGCCGAGCGCCTGTCGCGCCTAGTGGCGCAGCTATTGTCGCTCGCGCGCAACGAGCCGAGCACCGCGCGGCTGGCCAACTTCGCGCCGCTCGATTTCAACAAGCTTATCTTCGAGGCGACCATGGAATGGGTGGCCGACGCCTACAAGAAGAAAATCGATCTCGGCTTCGAGGGTGCCGAGCAGCCGGTGATCATCAACGGCGATCCGGCGCGGCTCACCGAGCTGGTCAACAACCTGGTGGACAACGCGGTGCGCTACACGCAGGAAGGAGGCCGCGTAACGGTGAAAGTGCTGGCGGGGGCGCGGCCGCAGGTTTCGGTCAGCGACGACGGCCCGAAAATTCCCGTCGAGGAACGCGATCGCGTCTTCGAGCGCTTTCACCGCCTGCTCGATAACCGGACTGAAGGCAGCGGCCTCGGGTTAGCCATCGTGCGCGAGATTGCTGCGCTGCACGAGGCGGAAATATCGCTCGCCGACGACAGCGACGGCGTCGGCAACACCTTCACCGTCACCTTTCCGGGGATCGCGGGCAGTTCCTCGGGCGCGGAGTCCGAAGCCGCCTGAACCTTGCATCGCCGTAATGTTGCGGAAAGCAAGGCGTAATTTTCCGTCAATAGACCCGTAAGCGCCCGCGCTTAGCCTGCTCCTTCCAACCGAGGGGGAGCATCGAGTGATCGAGTCGCTGAGTAATCCGGATGTCTGGGTAGCGCTGTTCAAAATCTGCGTCATCAACGTGCTGCTGAGCGGCGACAACGCGGTCGTCATCGCGATGGCCTGCCGCGGGCTGCCGGTCAAGCAGCAGAAGCAGGCGTTCGCGATCGGCGCCGCCGGCGTGATCATTCTGATGACCGGCCTCACCGCGGCCGCCGCTTTTCTCCTTACCTTGCCCTACCTGGAGATCATCGGCAGCCTGCTGCTGCTGTGGATCGGGGTCAAGCTGCTCGCGGCGGAAGAGGAGGGCGACGAGGTCGAGCAGAGCAGCAGTTTCTGGGACGCGGTGCGCATCATCGTCATCGCCGACATCGTCATGAGCCTGGACAACGTGCTCGGCATGGCGGGAGCCGCGAAGGGCCACCTGGGGATGCTGTTCATCGGCATGGTGATCACGATTCCGCTGATCCTTTTCGGCAGCGTGCTGATCATGAAGCTGATGGAACGCTTCCCGATCTTCATCACCTTCGGCGCCGGGCTGCTCGGCTGGGTGGCGGGCGAGATGGTGGTCGGCGATCCGTCGATCGCGCAGACGGTCGAGACGCGCGCGCACTACATGGAATGGGTGGCCCCCATCGCCTGCGCGGTGTTCGTCGTGCTTGCCGGCCGGTGGATGGCGAAGCGCCGGCACCAGGAAGTCGTGATGGCTGCGGCCTCCGGCGACGCGCTTCCGCCGAGAAGCCCTGACCGGAGCTGCCGTGAATTCCGTTGTCGTGCCGATCGAAGAAGGCGGCGGCGCGGGCTGGATGGCGGATCACGTCATCGGGCTCTACCGCCGGCAGCCGTTGCGCGTCTACCTGCTGAACGTGCGGCAGCCGCTGGCGCAATATGTCGCGCGCTTCATCGCGAAAGCCGAACTGGAGGCCTTTCATCAGGAGAACGGCATGCGGGCGCTCAAGCCGGCGGCCGACAAGCTGGACGCCTGCGGCGTGCCGCACTGGGACATGGTGCTGGTCGGGCAGAAGGCGGAGAGCATCGTCGGCTTCGCGCGCGACCATCACTGCAGCCAGATCATCCTGCCCAGGCCGGCGGCGGGTGCGCTCGCCTACTTCGGGCTCGGCTCGATCGGCAGCCAGATCCGCCATCTCATCGGCACGGCGGGCGAATCCTGCGGCGTTTCGGAGGTGTACTGACTTAAATCCCGTAGGCCTTGCGCAGCAGCGTCAGCGGGTGGGCTTTCGGGGCGGGTGTTGTCTCCCGTTTGATGCCTTGAACAATATGCCGTGCCGCGATCGGGCAGTCTGAACTGATCCAGTCGGGCTCCGCCGCCGCCATCTGGCGAAACACCGGGCGGCCGATCTTCATCGAGCTGTCGAAGTATTCCTTTTTCACGCCCCAGGTTCCATCGTGGCCGGCGCAGCGCTCGACGGTGGTGACCGTCGTGCCCGGGATCGCTTCCAGCATTTCGCGTGTCTTCTGGCCGACGTTCTGCACCCGCGAATGGCATGGGATGTGGTACGAGACCTTGCCGAGCTTCTCGCGGAAATCGGTTTTGAGCAGGCCGTCGCGCCTGCGCAGCACGAAATACTCGAAGGGATCGAACATCGCGTCCTTCACCGCCTGCACCTCGGCGTCGCCGGGGAACATAAGGGGCAGTTCCTGCTTGAACATCAGCGTACAGGAAGGGATCGGCGTCAGGATCGCGTAACCCTCGCAGGCGAGTTTCGCCATCCCGGGAATATTTTTTTCTTTCAACGAATTTACGGAATTTAAATCGCCCAATTCCAGCTTGGGCATCCCGCAACAGGCCTCCTTCTCGACCAGCACGTACGGAATTTCGTTGTGCGCGAGCACCGCCAGCAGGTCGTGGCCCATGCCAGGCTCGTTGTAGTTCACGTAGCAGGTGGAAAAGATCGCCACCTTGCCGGGAGTGTTCTTGCCGTCCCTCACAGGTAAAGCTTCGCTTTCCTGGAAGGAAGAACGAAACTTCCTGCTCGCATACTCCGGTAGTTCGCGATCTTTGTGCACGCCGAGCGTGCCGTCCAGGACGCTCCTGAAGGTTTCGTTCCTGTTCAGCGCATTGACCGTCTGCACCACCACCGGGATGGTATTCAGCTTGCCCATCGCGTCGGTGGAGGAGAGCACCTTGTCGCGGAAGCCGACCTCCCCCTTGCGGAACTTGATCGCCTTGGCGCGCAGCATCAGGTGCGGGAAGTCCACGTTCCAGGGATGCGGCGGCACGTAGGGGCACTTGGTCATGTAGCAGGTGTCGCAGAGGTAGCACTGGTCGACGACCTTCCCGTAGTCCTTCTTGTCGACGCCGTCCACTTCCAGCGTGCTGGATGCGTCCACCAGGTCGAACAGGGTGGGGAAGGCGGTGCACAGGTTCACGCAGCGCCGGCAGCCGTGGCAGATGCCGAATACACGCTCGAGTTCCTGCAGCGTCCTGCCCTCGTCGTAGAAATCCTCGCCCTTCCAGTCGAGCGGATGGCGGGTCGGGGCTTCGAGATTGCCTTCGCGCATGGCGGCAGGTTACGGCCCGCCCGGCGTTTGATCAATCGAATCTGGCGATTGCGGGGATAGCCGGGCCCTATGCCCGTTCGGAGGTCTGGCCTTCGGCGTAGATTTTCCCGTTGGGCGTCAGGGCCGAGTACTCGCGCTTGGAGGCGACCAGCGGATAGAACATCTCCACGAACCAGCGTTCCTTGCCGTAGATCTGGTCATCCTTCAGGCCGACCTGCGCCGGATATCTGCGCGTGATGCGCGCGGTGCCGAAGAGCACGTCCCAGAAGAACAGCAGGTTGCCGAAATTGCCGGTGTAGTGGCCGACGCCGTCATGGTTGGTCAGCGCGTGATGCGCCCAGTGCGTGGCCGGGGTGGAGATGGTGCGTTCCACCAGCCACATCAGCGGGCGGAGGGCCTTGATCCGGTAAAGCGGCTCGTCCCAGCGCACCGCGCAGTGCGCGCCCATGATCACCGCCAGCTTGATGGTCACGTAGACCAGATATACGTTGGCGAAGCCGAGGAAAATCAGTACGCCGGATGCCCAGATCCCCGGCATCATCATGTAGTAGAAAAAGTTGTTCCGGTAAGTGATGCGGATGCTCATGTAATGCGCCGTGTGATGGGCGCGGTGCAGCGGCCACAGCAGCGGCGTATGGGAAACGCGGTGCCACCAGTACTGAGTCAGGTCGTCGCCTATCAGCAGGACGCCGAACATCGCCCACCAGGGCAGGCCGGCCAGCGCGTTGCGGTATTGCGGGAAGAAAGTCATTCCCAGCTTGTCCATGGCGGCGAAGATCAGCGGCTGGATGAGCGCCAGCAGCGAAACGAACATGAACAGTTCCAGCTTGCCGTCGTCCGCCGTGGCCTTGAACTTCTTGTGGCGGCCGGAGGCGATTTCCGCCGCGGCGAATATCAGAATGATCAGGATCAAGACTGCATTTTGCGTGACGTTCACGGCACCCGCCCTTCTCCAGACTTGATCTGCATTGTCGGCATCCGGCGCTATCATGTCCAATTCCATGAACAAAATCGCCCCAAAGAGCCGGATGCGCCGGCGCCTGCTCATTGCCGCCGGTGTGTCGGCGGGCGGTTTCGCGGTCGCAGGCTGGCTGTTCTGCCGCGAGCGCGACCGCATGCGCCGGCCTGCTGCGCTGGTGCCGCGCCAGGGCGAATCCGCGTTCAATGCCTGGCTCAAGATCGGGGCGGATGGCATCGTCTGGGTGCAGGTGCCGCGGCAGGAGATGGGGCAGGGGATTACGACTGCATTGCCGATGCTGGTGGCCGAGGAACTCGATTGCGAACTGGCGCAGCTGCGGTTCGAGCAGGCGCCGGCCGACGCGGTGTACGCAAACGCCACCATGCTCGCGGACGCGGTGCCGTTCCGGCCCGACGACCACGGCTGGCTCGCGAAAGTGGCGCGGCTGACCCAGTATCGCGTGGCGGAACTGCTCGGCGTGCAGGCCACCGGCGGATCGTCGAGCGTTCGTGACGCGTCGGTACTCATGCGCCACGCGGGCGCCGCGGCCCGTGCGATGCTGGTCGCGGCGGCGGCGAAGCGCTGGGGCGTGGACGCGAAGGACTGCCGGACTCAAGCAGGGGCGGTTCTCCACCCGGGGAGCAACCGGAAACTCGGCTACGGAGAGCTCGCGGCGGAAGCGGCAGCACTGCCGGTGCCGGTGCGCGTACTATTGAAAGATCCGCGGGAATTCCGCCTGCTCGGCAAGCCGCAGGCGCGGCTCGATACCGCCGGCAAAGTGAATGGCACCGCAGTCTTCGCATGCGACATCCGCCTGCCCGGCATGCGCTACGCGGCGATCGCGCAGTGCCCGGCATTCGGCGGCACTCTGAAGTCCGCGGATTTCGAGGAGGCGAGGCGCAGGACGGGCGTCAACGCGGTCATCGAACTTGCGCCGACCTCAACCAGCCCGGCCGCGGTCGTGGTAGTCGCGGACAGCTGGTGGACCGCGAAGTCTGTGCTCGATGGCATGACGATCGCGTGGAACAGCGCCGCCAACCCGGCGCCCGATTCCTCGCGCCAGCGCGAGGCCTACGCAGCGCTCCTCGACAGCGGCTCGACCCGCAGCTACGAAACGGTCGGCGATGCGCCTGCGGTGCTGGGGAAGACGCCGCGCGTGATCGAGGCGGTCTACGAGGTGCCTTACCTCGCCCACGCGACGATGGAGCCGATGAACGCCACGGCTTTGGTGAAGGATGGCCGTTGCGAAGTGTGGGCCGGCAGCCAGGCGCCCACGCTCGTCCAGTGGTTCGCCGCGAAAACTTCCGGACTGCCGAGTGAATCGGTAACCGTGCATACGCCATTCCTCGGCGGCGGTTTCGGCCGGCGCTCCGAGATGGACGTGATCGTGCAGGTGGTGGCGATCGCGTCGAAGCTTCCCGGCGTGCCGGTGCAGTTGATCTGGTCGCGCGAGGAAGACATGCGGCACGACGTCTATCGGCCAATGGCGACCGCGCGCCTGCGATGTGCGCTGGATGCGGGCGGCGCGATCGCAGCCTGGCACCACCGGATCGTCGGGCAGTCCTGCACGCAGGGACTCGCGGCCAGGCTGATACCGGCGGCCGCATCCGACCTGATGAAGGACAAGACGGTCGCCGAAGGCGCCTTCGACCTGCCCTATGCCATGCCGAACCGCCTGGTCGAGCACGTGCTCACGCGGCAGCCGGTGCCGGTCGGCTTCTGGCGCAGCGTGGGTCACAGCTACAACGCCTACTTCGTGGAAACCTTTCTCGACGAAGTGGCGCGGGCGGCGGGCAGGGATCCCTTCGAGTACCGGCGGGCGATGCTCGCCGGCGCGCCGCGCCACCGCCGCGTGCTCGAAACCGCGGCGGCCATGGCGGGATGGGATCGCCCGCTGGCCGCAATCGCCGGTGGCCGCGCAGCGCGCGGCATCGCTCTGGCGGAATCGTTCCATTCCATCGTCGCGCAGGTCGCCGAAGTGGAAATCGGCGCGGACGGCGCGCTGCGCGTCAGGCGCGTGTGCTGCGCCGTCGACTGCGGATTCGCGGTCAACCCGGCCATCGTCGCGGCGCAGATGGAGAGCGGCATCGTCTTCGGCCTCAGTGCGGCGCTGCACGGCGAGATCACGCTGAGGGACGGGCGCGTCGAGCAGTCCAATTTCCACGACTACGGCGTGGTTCGCATGCCTGAGTGCCCGCGGATCGACGTGAACATCGTCGACAGCGGCTGGGAGCATCTCGGCGGCATCGGCGAGCCCGGCACGCCGCCGGTCGCGCCGGCGGTGGCCAACGCGGTGTTCGCCGCCACCGGCAAACCGGTGCGCCGGCTGCCGATCCGGATTTTTCCGAAAAATCCATGAGATAGGCGCAGATACAATACGTTACAACCCGGGCTCGGGAGCAATCGTATTCTTACCATCAACCAAGCCCGTAATAAAAAACGATGGCAGTTGTACTCGGCATATCTCCGTCGCACGACGCCTCCGCCTGCGTGTTCCACGGCGAAACGCTGCTTGCCGCCATTTCAGAAGAGCGGCTGAGCCGCATCAAGGGCGACGGCTTCAAGTTCCCGCAACTCGCCATAGACGCCGTGCTGAACATGGCCGGCATGACGCGGCGTGACGTGGACCACGTCGCGATGATTTACGCCTGGCTGCCGGAGCGCTATGTGCGCCGCCCGCTCTGGCGCAAGGAGATCGAGCGGCGCATTTCGCGGTCGCTGCAACGATGGCTGCTGCGCCGGGAGAGCCGGTCGCACACGCATCTTGAACAGATCCTGCGGCATATCCGCGACCGGGCGCCGCATACGCGCTTCGACGACTACTTCCGTCGCGACTTGTTCCTCGCTGGGGAGGGATTCAGGCCGGACGCGCAGCCGCATTTCATCGATCACCACCTTACGCATGCCGTGACCGCGGCGTTCTACAGCGGCTATCCGGAATCCGCGGTGGTGACCATGGACGGCCAGGGCGACCTGAATGTGCATCACACTTCGAACGTGTTCCGCAGCGGAGAGCTGCGTCGGCTGCATTTTTCCGACACACCCGGCGCGTCGCCGGGCCTGTTCTACGGGGCGATCACCCAGCTGCTTGGCTTCCAGGAACTGCGGCACGAAGGCAAGGTGCTCGGGCTCGCCGCCGCCGGCAGTCCGGCGCTGCTGGCGGATGCGTTACGAAAGGCGATGCGCCTTACGCCGGACGGCCGCCGCCTGGATTGCGAATTCGTCAGCCTGCCGTTTCCCCAGCCGCGCCGCAAGGAATTCCTCGCCAGCCAGATCAACGGCCACCGGCGCGAGGACGTCGCCGCGGCGGCGCAAATCGTCTTCGAAGATGCGATCGTCACGCTGACGCGCAATTTCCTGCACGAGAGCGGCATGCGCCGCCTGGCGCTGAACGGCGGCGTGTTCGCCAACGTCAAGCTCAATCAGCGGCTCGCCGCGCTGCCCGAAGTGGACGGGCTGTTCGTCTTTCCCGGCATGTCCGACACCGGCAACAGCGTCGGCGCCGCGCTTGCGGTCCTGGACAGGATCGAGCCCGGTTTCCTCAAGCGCGGGTCGCACCCCCTGCGGGACCTTTACTTGGGTCCGGCCAGCACGGAGGCCGAAATCCGTGCCGCGCTGGACGACCGGGGCCTGGTTTACGAGCGCCTCGACGAAGCGGTACTCGTGGAACGCGCGGCGGCGGCGGTCCACGCAGGCCGGGTGATCGGCTGGTTCCAGGGCCGCATGGAGTTCGGGCCGCGCGCGCTTGGCAACCGCAGCATCGTCGCGCGCGCGACCGACGCGGGCATCAACGCGTCACTCAACAAGCGGCTGGAGCGCACCGAGTTCATGCCGTTCGCGCCCAGCGCGCTGGATGAATATGCCGATGACCTGTTCGAGGACGTGCCCAAGAGCCGCCACGCGGCGGAATTCATGACGGTGTGCATGGACGTGA
>Ga0209579_10002117_pt1 | contig 15606 bp, 17 predicted proteins | sample Coa_R1_2_FD_187152 | JGI IMG/M metagenome (GOLD analysis project Ga0209579, IMG submission 187152) | Surface soil microbial communities from Centralia Pennsylvania, which are recovering from an underground coalmine fire - Coalmine... | ecosystem: Environmental > Terrestrial > Soil >... | reverse complement strand
CATCGGGCGGCGGCCAAACAGGGCGGGGCGGACGGCCTTTCGGCGATCAACACGCTGAACTCCATTACGGGCGTGGACCTGGATAGCTTCACGCCGCGGCCGGATGTGGGCGGGCGATCGAGCCACGGCGGCTACTGTGGCCCGGCGGTGAAACCCATTGCACTGCACATGGTGCAGCAGCTTGCGGGAGATCCGGAGTGCGGCGTGCCGGTCTCCGGGATCGGCGGAATTTCAGGCTGGCGGGAGGCGGCTGAATTCCTGCTGCTGGGCTGCACGAGCCTGCAGGTCTGCACGGCGGTGATGCATTACGGCTACCGGATGGTCGAAGACATGATCGACGGCTTGAGCAACTGGATGGACGAGAAAGGCTTCCGCAGCCTGGGGGATTTCCGCGGGCTGAGCCTGCCGCGCGTCACCGAGTGGAAGCACCTGGATCTGAATTTCAAGATCGTGGCGCGCATTCACCCGGAGTTATGCATTGGCTGCGATCTGTGTTACATCGCGTGCTGGGATGGCGCGCACCAGTGCATCCATATTGACGGGGTGAGTACGCCGGAACAGCTTATGGCGCAGAGCCGGGCGCGGCCGGCGCAGACGCCCGCGGTGGTGGCGGTGGATACGTCGCACACGCCCGCCGTGCGCATTCCTAAGGTGGACGAGCAGGAGTGCGTGGGATGCAACCTGTGCTGGCTGGTCTGCCCGGTGGAGGGGTGCATCACAATGGACCGGGTGGATACGGGGATGGGGCCGCAGAGCTGGGAGCAGCGGTGCGCGGCGGGGAATCCGCGATAAAAGTGAGTCGCTCCACAAGCTACAATCGGATTGATCCCCGCCATGTCCACCGAGGTCAAAGCCGCGGCCAGCGTGCACCAGTTCTTTTCGCGGCACGGCACGCTTTCCAAGTGGCATCCGAATTACGAATATCGTCCCGGCCAGCTGGCCATGGCGGAAGCCGTGGAATCGGCGCTGGCGGACCGTAAGCACCTGATCGTGGAAGCCGGCACGGGCACCGGCAAAACGCTGGCCTACCTGGTGCCGGCGATTCTCTCCGGCAAACGCATCGTAGTGTCCACGGGCACCAAGAACCTGCAGGAGCAGCTCTTCTTCAAGGACGTTCCGTTCCTGCAGCAGCATTTCCCACGTCCGCTGCGGGTTTGCTACATGAAGGGCCGCAACAATTACGCCTGCCGCCAGAAGATCTACGACGCGGAGCGCGAGGCGGTGCTCGACGGCCTGGAGGAAGTGGCCGATTTTCAGGTGATCGAGGCGTGGGAGAAGACCACCGAGATCGGCGACCGCGCGGAAATCAAGACCCTGCCGGAGCGATCCACGGCCTGGGGCAAAGTGGACGCTCGCAGCGATCTTTGCACGGGCCAGAAGTGCAAGCAGTTCAGCCGCTGCTTCCTCACCCTGATGCACGAGCGCGCGCAGCAAAGCGACATCGTGATCGTCAACCATCACCTGTTCTTCGCGGACCTGGCGTTGAAGCAGATTCTGGCGGAGGGCGATGCGGAAGGCGGCATCCTGCCGGAATATCACGCGGTGGTGTTCGACGAAGCGCACGAGATCGAGGACGTGGCCGGACAGTATTTCGGAGTTTCCATCAGCAATTTCCGCTTTCAGGAATTGCGCCGCGATGTTTCGGCGGTGGCGCGGGCCAAGCAGTTCGGCTCCGCGGAGCTGGATCGCATACTGGACCGCTTTGAAGAGATTGCCGGCCACTTCTTTACCATGCTGCCGGCGCCGGAGGGCCGCGCGGCGTTCACCGGCCGCGCGGGATTCCTGGAACTGCACGAGCAGACTTACCGCGACCTGCACACGTCGCTCGAACTGATCGGCTCGCACCTGAAGCTGCTGAAGAATCCGCCGGAAGAAGTCAACCCGCTGTACCGCCGCACCGTAGAGTTGGGCCAGGCGCTGCGATTCGTGCTGGAGAACGACGACACCGGTTATGTCTACTGGGTGGAGCGCCGCGGACGCGGCATGTTCCTGCAGGCTACCCCCATCGACGTGGCGCCGCTGCTCACCGAGCGGTTGTTCGACGCGGTGGATACGGCGGTGCTGACGTCGGCTACGCTGGCGGTATCGGGCGGATTCGAGTACGTCAGGAAGCGGCTGGGGATCGCGCAGACACGCACGTTGCTGGTGCCCGGCCACTTCCATTACCAGAAGCAGGCGCTGCTCTATGTGCCGCAGCACTTGCCCGATCCGCGCAATCCGGCGTTCACGAAAGAAGCTTCCACCGAGGTCACGCAGGTGCTGAATCTCAGCCGCGGGCGGGCGTTCGTGCTGTTCACCAGCTACCAGCAAATGCGCCTGATGTACGACCGCATCTCGCTGGAGATCGATTACCCGACGCTGATGCAGGGCACCGGTCCACGCAGCGCGTTGCTGGAAGAATTCCGGGCGACGCCCAATTGCGTGTTGTTCGCCACATCGTCGTTCTGGCAGGGGGTGGACGTGCCGGGCGACCAGTTGAGTTGCGTGATCATCGACCGGCTGCCCTTCGCCGTGCCGAGTGACCCGATTGTGGATGCGCGGGTGCAAAAACTGCGCCAGGACGGCGGCAATCCGTTTTACGATTACCAGGTGCCGCAGGCTGCCATCTCGCTGAAGCAGGGCTTCGGGCGGCTGATCCGCAGCCGCGCGGACCGCGGCGTCCTGGTGCTGCTGGACAACCGGGTGACCAAGCAGCGCTACGGGCAGGTGTTTTTCGACAGCCTGCCGGATTACGGGTTCACGACCAGCATCACAGACGTGGAGAGGTTTTTCAATGTTTGAAGTTTCCGTGGAAGAGACTTTCGCGGCGGGACACGCGCTGCGGAATTATCGCGGCAAATGCGAGAACGTGCACGGCCACAATTACCGCGTGCAGGTGACGTTTAGCGGTCCGGAGCTGGATGCGACCGGACTGCTGGTGGATTTCGTGGTGGTGAAGAAATTGATGCAGGCGGTGGTGGACCGGCTGGATCACCAGTTCCTGAACGATCTGGCGCCGTTTGATTCGTTGAATCCCTCGGCGGAGAACATCGCCAAGTACTTCTATGACGAGATCCGCGGCGGGCTGGAGAGGGGCGCGTCAGTGCAGCTGGGACACGTGCGGATCTGGGAGACGGATACCAGCAGCGCGACCTATCGCCCGTAGTACGCGGCGTTCTTGGCGGTGAAGTCCGACCACTTCTCCGGCAGGTCGTCGAGCGCGAAGATTGCCGAGACAGGGCAAACCGGCACGCAGGCGCCGCAGTCGATGCATTCGACCGGGTCGATATACAGCAGCTCGGCCTCGGCGTGGTTCGGCTCATCCTTTTTAGGATGAATGCAGTCCACGGGACAGGCGTCCACACAGGCGGTGTCTTTGGTTCCGATGCAAGGTTCTGCGATTACGTAGGCCATGAGAATTTACCAGTAAGAGACCGACAATACCATAGGGATTGGGGTAAACACAAGGCGGGTGGGGCCGTGGGACAATCCGTAAATGCGGCTGGCGATTTTGAGGATCGGATTGATGCTCGCGCGATTCCGCGAAGCGCTCAAGCCGGACGGGATACTGGTCATCTTCGACCCGCTGGCGCACAAGACGGCATCGCGGCCGGGCGAGGTCCAGATGAAGAACCATGTGCTGCGGCTGGACGTGGCCGAAAACGATCTACGCGAGGCCGGCTTCGAGGTGCTACAACAGCGACGAGCACTTCGTGGACGATCCGGACTCGGAGGCGGCGTTCTGGCTGATTGCGGCGCGGCCTCAGGCGCCTAAATAGTGCGTTTCGGACATGGCGCGCAGGCGGGCGGCGGCGCTCTCGGCGGTGATGTCGCGCTGCGGCATGCATAGCATTTCGAATCCCACCATGAATTTGCGAATAGTCGCGGAGCGCAGCAGCGGCGGATAGAAGTGCGCGTGGAAGTGCCACTCGGGATGCGCCGCGCCGTCCGTGGGCCGCTGGTGAAAGCCCATAGTGTAGGGAAAAGGCGCTTCAAAAACGTTGTCGTAGCGGGTGGTGACGCGCTTCAGGATGTCGGCCAGGCGGGTGCGTCCGGCGGCGTCCAGCTCGTCCAGGGCGGTCAGGTGGCGCCGGGCGATCACCATGATCTCGAACGGCCACACTGCCCAGAACGGCACCAGCGCGGCGAACGATTCGTTTTCGCAGACCAGCCGCTCGCCGGATTCGCGTTCCAGAGCCAGATAATCGCATAGCAAGCACGATCGGCGGCCGGTGCGCCAGGCGGCCTGCTCGCGCTGTTCGGCGGCGACCTCCGGGGGAATGCTGCCGGTGGCCCAGATCTGGCAGTGCGGATGGGGATTGCTGGCGCCCATCATCTCGCCGCGGTTCTCGAAGATCTGCACGTGTTGGATTTGTGCGAGGCTGCCCAGTTCGGCGTACTGCGCGGCCCAGAGATCCACCACCCGGGTGAGATCGGGCACGGTCATGCGCGCGACGGTGAGATCGTGGCGGGGAGAAAAGCAGGCTACCCGGCAGACACCCGGCTCGCCGGCAGCCACCAGCAGGCCGCGGTGGTCCCAGGGTTCCGCGGGCGTGGCGGGGTGCAGCGCGGCAAAATCGTTATCGAACACAAACGTGCTGGTGTACGGCGGATTTCGCACGCCGCCCGCGCGCGAATTGCCAGGGCAAAGATAGCAGGTGGGATCGTAATGCGGCTGCGCGGCCTGGACGGCCTTCTCGATCTGTCCCTGCCAGGGCCTTTGCGTACGATGCGGCGATACCAGGACCCAGGATCCGTTGAGCGGGTTGAAGCGGCGGTGCGGGTGCCGCGTGAGATCGAGCATGGTAAGCAGCATAGCGCGGACGGCGGGTGAGGGGGAGCCCACATGTTACGATAGTGAATTGTCAGGTCTCGGGCTCCGTGCGACAGGCGGCCGCGAACCCCGCCAGGTCCGGAAGGAAGCAACGGTAGTGGTTTAACCTGTGTGCCGCGGATCACCCGGGGCCTGGCATCGGCCCACCCATGTACCAAGTCATCGCCCGGAAATACCGGCCCCAATCGTTTGCGGATGTGGTTAACCAGGAGCACGTCAAGACTACGCTCGAAAACGCTATCGCGCAGAACCGCATCGCGCACGGATACATCTTTTCGGGGCAGCGGGGAACCGGCAAAACCACCGTGGCGCGCATTCTGGCGCGCTGCCTGAACTGCGTGAACGGTCCCACCAGCAAGCCGTGCGGGGTGTGCGCGAGCTGCCGGGAAATCGCGGCCGGCGGATCGGTGGATGTGATCGAAATCGATGCGGCGTCCAACCGCGGCATCAACGAAATGCGCGAGCTGCGCGAGAACGTGCGCTACCAGCCGGCGCGCGACCGCTACAAGGTTTTCATCATCGACGAAGCGCACCAGATCACCAACGAGGCCTTCAACGCCCTGCTGAAGACTATTGAAGAACCGCCGGCGTGGGCGGTTTTCATGCTGTGCACCACCGAAGCGCACAAGATCCCAGCCACCATCGCTTCGCGCTGCCAGCAATTCAGTTTTCGGGCGGTGGATTTCGACGAGCTGGTGGCGCGCATCGCGTGGATCTGCGGGCAGGAAGGCATCCAGGCGGACGCGGAAGCGCTGGCGGTGCTGGCGCAGGCCGGCGAGGGCAGCGTGCGCGATTCGCTCTCGGCTCTGGACCAGGCGATCGCCTGCTGCGGCGACACCCTGCAGGCCGCGGAAGTGCGCGCGCTTCTGGGCGCCTTTTCGCTGGATGCGCTGGGACACGTGAGCCAGGCGCTGCTGGACGGCGCGGCGGCCCGCATGCTCGAGGTGGTGAACGAACTGGAGCGCAACGGCCAGAACCTGCAGCACTTCAGCCGCGAGTTGGCGCGCTATTTTCGCAACCTGGTGGTGGCCAGGATCGCGGGGGGCGAAACCCGGCTAATCGCGGCTTCGGCGGCGGAACGGGGGCGGCTCGCGGAAATCGCCGGCCAGTTTTCGGAAGAAGACCTGACCCGCTATCTGCAACTCTCGCTGGACATCTTCACCGACCTGCAAGCCTCGTTGCAGCCGCGCTTCCACCTGGAACTGGGTTTGCTGCGGATGGTGCAGGCCGGCCGGCTTCTGCCCATCGAGGAAGCGCTGGCGGGGCTGGGCGGTGGCGGCGGTGGCGTGGAAACGCAAAAGCGCGAACCCGCGGCGGCCCCCAAAGCGGCTCCTAAGGCAGCCCCCGTGAAGAACACGGCCCCTAACAATGCTGTTCCAGCGCCTGTTGCAGCCGCCCAGCCGGCGGCCACCGGGTCATGGCGCGACAGGCTGCACGCCGCGCTGATGCAATCGGGGATGGCGTTCACGGCGGATGCCATCGAACATTCCGAGATCGTGGAGGTGAACGGCGAATTGCGGTTCACCACCCCGCGGGATTTCTCGCTGGCCATGCGGGAGGCAGACATCCACCAGGCGGTGCGCCAGGTCGCGGGAAAACCACTTAAGATCAGAATTACGATCGGAGATGCCGGCGCGCAGGAACCGGTGGCACCGGTGGCGCGGGAGGATGATGTGTCGCGGCGCGCGCTGGCCCATCCGGAGGTACAGCGGTTCCGGGAGTTGTTTGGCGGCGAGGTGCGCACGGTTCGCAATCTAAAGGAGTCCACGTGAAATTACCAGGCAACATGCAGGCGATGATGAAGCAGGCGCAGCAGATGCAGGAGCGCATGCAGGAAGAGATCGCCCAGATCCGGGTGGAGGCTTCGGCCGGCGGCGGCATGGTCACTATCAAGATGGACGGGCACAAGAACGTGCTGGGGGTCAAGATCGACGCGGAGGTGGCGGGCGACGTGGAGATGCTGCAGGACATGGTCCTGGCCGCGTGCAACGAGGCTGCCAAGAAAGTCGATGAGGAGACGCAGCAGAAGACCAGCGCCATGCTGGGCGGGCTGGGTCTGCCGCCGGGCATGTTCTAACCCATGCCGGATTTCGCGGAGCCGCTGGCGCGGCTGATCACCGAATTCAAACGCTTGCCGGGCATCGGGCAGAAATCCGCGCAGCGGCTGGCGTTTCATGTGCTGCGCGCGTCGCGCGACGATGCCGAACAACTCGCCCAGGCCTTGTTGGACGTCAAGGACAAGCTGGGCCTCTGCCGCGTCTGCAATAACATCAGCGACGGCGAACTGTGCGTCTTCTGCCGCGATCCCAATCGCGATCAGAAAGTGCTTTGCGTGGTGGAGGAAGCGCCCAACATTCTGGGCATCGAGACTACCCGGCAGTTCAACGGGCTGTACCACGTGCTGCATGGGGCGCTCTCACCGTTGAAGGGCATCGGGCCGGAGCAGCTTAAGATCAAGAGCCTGGTGGAGCGCATTGGCGCGGGCGGGATCGAGGAGATCATCGCCGCCACCAATCCGACGGTGGAAGGGGAAGCCACGGCGGTCTATCTTTCGAAGCTGCTGAAGCCGCTGGGCGTGAAGGTGACGCGCATCGCCATGGGCATCCCCGTGGGCAGCGATATTGAGTTCGCCGACGAAGTGACTATGTGGAAGGCCATGGAGGGCCGGCGGGAGATGTAGAGGCGGGTGCCCCGCCGTTGTTATCCGTGGCCGTTGCCGCCGCCCCGCGAGGCGTCGATGAACCTTCTAAGCCCGGCTCACCCCCGCAGCGCCACCGGCTCCCAGCGCACCGCGGCCTTCTCGATCCGCGCCACCGCTTCCATCAGGTTCTCCAGCGAATTGGCGTAGCTGAACCGGATATACCCATCGCCGTAATCCCCGAAGGCGCCGCCGTTCAGACCGGCTACGCCGGCTTCCTCGAGCAACAGGTCGGCAAGTTCCTTCGAGGGAATGCCGGTATCCCGCACGTTGGCGAATGCATAAAAAGCGCCGCCGGGAAGAGCGCAGCGGAAACCCGGAATGCGGTTCAACCCCGCGCAAATGGCGTCGCGCCGGCGGCGGAACTCGGACACCATGGCGCCGACTGCGTCCTGCGGACCGCGCAGCGCCGCAATACCGGCGCGTTGCGCGAAACTGGCGACACAGGAAACCGAGTTCACCATCAGCTTGGTGACGGCATCCACCAGCCAGGTGGGCATCACGCCGTAGCCCATGCGCCATCCGGTCATGGCATAGGTCTTCGAGAAGCCGTCCAGGATGATGGTCTTCTCCAGCATGCCCGGATAGCGCGTGATCGAGACGGGCTCGTCGCCGTAATAGATTTGCGAATAGATCTCGTCGGCCAGGACGATCAGGTCGCGATCGCGCACCAGGTCGGCGATGGCGCGCATGTCTTCTTCAGGAATTACGCCGCCGGTGGGATTCTGCGGCGAATTCAGCACCAGCATTTTCGTGCGGTGGGTAAGCTTGTCCTTGAGCTGGTTCAGGTCGAACGAGAAGCCGCGGTTTTCGACCAGGGGAATGGGCACGGGCCGGGCGCCCAGGTACCGGATCATGGACTCGTAGATGGGAAAACCGGGATTCGGGTAGATGACTTCGTCGCCCGGCTCGAGCAGCGCCAGCATAGGGAAGAAGATGATGGGCTTGCCTCCCGGCACGACAGATACATGCTCGGGGCCTACGCGTATGCCGCGGCGCCGCGAAACATCGTCGGCGATGGCTTCGCGCAATTCGGGAAAGCCTTGGGTCGGACCGTAATGCGTCCAACCTTCGTCGAGCGCGCGCTTGGCCGCCTCGACGATATGTGGCGGCGTCGGAAAGTCCGGCTCGCCGATTTCCAGGTGGATGATGCTGCGCCCCTTGGCCTCCAGCGCCCGCGCGCGCACCAGCACGTCAAACGCGGACTCCACCCCGATGTGATTCATGCGTTCCGCTAATTTCATGGGACCTTCTTAAAAAATGGCACGCCGCCGCGGATCTCCACCTGGGCCACGCGGTCGTCGATGGCAACCCGCTCGCCCAGGATTCGCCCGGTCACGCGCCGGCCGGAATCCAGCGCCACGATGGCCGTCTGGAAGGGCACGTCCGCGGCAAACGCCTCGGCGGCGGAATAGATCACGGTCTCGGTGTAAACTGTCCCGGTTTCCTCGCTCATACGGTCCCCAGGATGGTCACCACGCAGGACGCTCCGGAGCCACCCAGGTTCTCGGCCAACCCGACCGAGTGCCGGGGCACCTGCCGGTCGCCGGCTTCGCAGCGCATTTGCATCACCAGGTCGCAGATCTGCGCGGCGCCGGTGGCGCCCACCGGGTGACCCTTGGACTTCAGTCCGCCGCTTGTATTGATCGGAAGTCCGCCGGTACGCGCCGTGTGGCCCTCAAGCGTGTAGGGGCCGCCCTGGCCTCGCTCCACAAACCCGAGATCCTCCAGGGCAATGATTTCGGCGATGGTGAAGCAATCGTGTAGCTCCGCGAGTTGCACGTCGGCGGGCGCAATTCCTGCCATGCGGTAGGCTTTCTCGGACGCCAGGCGTACTGCCGGGAAGGTGGTGATGTCCGGCTTCTGATCGAGCGCCACGAAATCGGAAGCCTGCGCGATGCCCATCACGCGCACGGGTTTGTCAGTGAACTCGCCGGCACGCTCGGCGGGCGCCAGGAGCACCGCCGCCGCGCCATCGCTGATCAGCGAACAGTCATACAGGTTGAGAGGATCGGCGATGGGCTTGCAGGCCATGGCCTGCTCCATGGTGATTACCTTGCGCATTTGCGCGTCCGGATTGAGGGCGCCGTTCGCATGGTTCTTCACCGCCACGGCCGCCAGGTGCTGGCGGGTGGTGCCGAACTCGTGCATGTGGCGGCGCGCGATCATGGCGAACAACGAAGCGAAAGTGGAACCGGCTTTGACCTCGCCCGAGCAGTCGCCCGCCCCCGCCAGGATCTCCGTGACCCTGGGGGTGGGCTGCGAGGTCATCTTCTCTACCCCGACCACCAGCACGATGTCGTAGACGCCGCTGGCCACGCCGGTAAAGGCATGGAAAAAAGCGGAGCCGCTCGACGCGCAGGCCGCCTCAATCCGGGTGGCAGGCACACCCTGAATACCGAGCGCGGTCGAGATATAGGGCGCCAGATGGTTCTGGCCCGCGAAGGATGGGCCGGCGAAGTTGCCGAGGAAGAACGCGTCCACCTGTGAGGGCGCGGTTTGTCCGTTCTTGAGGCATTTTTCGCCGGCTTCCACCGCGAGCGAACGGAGGCCGCGGTCGGGAAAAGCGCCAAATGGGGTCTTACCGATGCCGATTACGGCGACGGGTCTCATGTGGTTCTGGTCCTGTACAACTCCAATATAATCCGTCGACAGGCTAAAATCAGATTATCGTCGGCGGGTAGCCGGCGAGCTTGGTTTCCACGTTTTGGAGGTTTCCACGTCATCTTGATAGGACCGTGGAAGCCGTAATTTACGTCCCGATGAGCGAAGCCGTCGATCCCGGCCTGGAACTGCTGGAGCGACAGAACCGCTTTGTTTCCGATCACTTACGCCGTATTTTCGTGCAGATTTACCGCATCGTGGGCAATGTGTCCGACGCCCAGGACCTGACCCAGGAGGCCTTCATCAAGGCCTTGCAGCGGCAGGAACAGCTCAAGGACGAACAGAAGGCGGCGCACTGGCTTTCGCGGATCGCCACCAATACGGCCATCGATTTTCTGCGGCGTAGCGGGCGGGTGGCTTACTGCGAGATCGACGCCGCGCCCGAGAGTCACGACGAGAGCCCCGAGGATCTGCTGTTGCGCTCGGAACAGCGCGACTACCTGGAAGACGGTCTGCGGCTGCTGACGGCGCGCGAACGGACGGCCCTGATGCTGCGGGATGTAGAGGGTCTGCCGGCGGAAGAAGTAGCCCGCCGCCTGGATTGCTCCAAGGCGACCGTGCGGTCGCACATCGCCAACGCGCGCATCAAGCTGCGGAAATATATGGAAAGGAGACGGCCATGACGCATCCGAGTCAAACAACCCTGGCGCTTTACGCCGGCCAGGATTTGGGCTGGTTCGCCCGCCGGCGGACGGAGCGTCATCTGGCCCATTGCCTGGAGTGCCGGATGGAAGTCCGGAAGTTCGCGTCGGTGAGCGAGGAACTGGCTGGGTTGAATGAGCTGCCGGCGATTCCGTGGAACCGGCTGGCCTCCGAAATGAAGGCGAACATCCGGGTGGGCCTGGCAGCCGGCGAATGCGTGCGTCCCGAGCCGGCGGGCGGATTGGCGGCTTGGGTATCCGGTGCGCGCGCGCTGGCGGCATGCGGCGGTGTCGTGGCGCTGCTGGCGGCCGGCCTGTTCCTGGAGCGGCCCACGCCGGCGCCTCCGGAGATGGCTAGCGGCAGCGCGGTGTTGCGAGCTACCGCGGATGGCATCGAGTTGAACCAGGGCGGCCAGACGCTGAGTCTGCGCCATGCGCGGTCGGGGAACGTCACTTATTCGGCGGGTGCGCAGGGCTCCATGCGAGCCGGCTATGTGGATGCCGACACAGGTAACGTAACGATTAATAAGCTGTATGTTCAGTAAATTTGCAATTCTTTTGGCGGCGGCGGCCGCGCTTTCGGCGCAGGACATGCCGCTCGATCCGGTAAAAATCAACCTGCCGGCGGATTCCCCGCTGATGTTGGTTTCGGAGAACCTCGGCGAATCGCACGTGAGCCGCCGGGGCAGCGCGGTGGTGCTGGATCTGGACGTGACGCTCACGCTGCACAATTCCAGCGCGAACCGGGTACGCGGCGTGACGCTACTGGTGTCCGCGCAGGAGGTGACGCCGGGCGGCAAAGCTTCGGTTTCGGCGCCCAGCCTGGATGTAGCACCCAATCAGAACTTCCCGATGCGCATCAACCTGCGGCTGTTGCGGCCGGCGCAGATGGGCGGCGGTCAACTGGTGCAGGTGAATCTGGATGGGGTGCTGTTCCAGGACTTCTCCTTCTACGGACCTAACCGCCTGGATTCGCGGCGCACTATGACCGCCTGGGAGATGGAAGCCCAGCAGGATCGCAAGTATTTCAAGTCCATTCTTGCAGCGCGCGGGATAGACGGGTTGAAGCAGGCCATGCTGGAGAGCCTGAACCGGCAGGCGGAGCGGCCGCGGCTGGACGTGCAGGTTTCGCGAGGACCCGCGGTAGGGTCCGCCGCGGTGGCGGAGCATAACGCGCGCTTCGCTTTTCTGCATTTTCCGGATTCGCCGGTGGAACCCGTGGAAGGCTGGGCGGAGATCGCCGGCAACGAGGCTCGCAACCCGCGCATCGATGTGCGGAATGTGACATCCAAGCAGGTGCGCTACGTGGAAATCGACTGGATCGTGAGTGACCGGCAGGGCCAGCGGTTCATGGCCGGCAGTGTGCCGGCTTCGGGGCCCGCATTCAACCTGAAGGCCGGCGGCACCAGCCGCGTCCTACAGGACACCACGCTGCGCATCTCGAAGGACGGCGGCGCGCCGCTCTCCATCGCCGGCATGACCGGCTTTGTGGGCCAGGTGGAATTCGCCGACGGCAAGATCTGGATTCCTAACCGTGACTCGCTGGCAAATGCCCAACTGCTGGGCATCCTGGAGCCCTCGCCGGAAGAGCAGCGCCTGATGGACCTGTATCGCAAGAAAGGGCCCAAGGCACTGGCGGATGAGCTGGGTAAGTTCTAGCGAGCCCCGGCTGGTACAAGACCTGCTATAGCCCCTGCTGGATGCGCCTCATCGCGGCACTTATCCTCGCGGCTTGTCCTGCCTTTCCGCAGTTCAAAAGCACCGTCCCGCTGGTAGTTGCGCCCACTACGGTGACCGACCGGCAAGGCCACCTGGTCGACGGACTCACGGAGAACGACCTGGCTTTCTTTGACAACAGCGTACCCCAGGCGATACAAGTGCATGAGTCCTTCGACCCGATCTCGCTGGTTGTCTTGATTGAAGCGAATTCGAGTTCAGAGGCTATCCTGGACAAACTGGGGCGAAGCGGGATCCTCTTCGCGGACCTGCTCTCCGCCGAGCAGGGAGAGACTGCGTTGGTTTCGTTCGCCGACAGCGTTAAGGTCATCGAGCCCTTTACCTCCGACTCGGGCCGGCTGTCCCGGACGCTGAAGGGTCTGCGGCCGCAGGGCGATGGCTGCGCGTTGCTGGATGGCATCCACGAAACGCTCCAGTTGTTGGCTGGCCGCGATCCTGGGCGCCGCTCGATTCTGCTGGTGATCGCGGAACGCCGCGACCGTTCCAGTCGAATAAAGTTAGAGACACTCGCCGGCGACCGGCAAGTACAAAATACTACTATTTACTGGCTCACTTACTCGACTTTTCTCGCGCCTTTTACGAACAAACCGAAAACCGTTTGGGATCGCATGAGCGATGAAGAGAAAGCCCGGACTCACACGATGCAGGGCGAGCATAAGTACGCTTATCCGGAGGAGGAAGTGTGGGCGCCGCCCGAGACGGGGTCGGGAAACCTCCTGAATATCTTTACCGAACTGGCGCACAAGACAACCGTAGACGCCGCCAGCCTGTTCTCTCATACTACGGGCGGACGGACCTTCAGCTTCCTGAAGCAAAGCGGCCTGGAGGAGGCGATTCAAGCGGTGGGAGAAGAAGTTCACCGGCAATACATCGTGAGCTTCCAGCCGAAGCCCGACGCGGCGGGTTTGTACCACAGCATCCGCGCCGAGGTTAAAGGCCGCCCGGATCTGGTGGTACGCACGCGCGCCGGATACTGGAGTGTCCCATAGCCCGATCCGCAGGCGCACCGGCCAGGAACCAGCCGAGCGGGCCTAGAAGTTCACGATGCTCGCAAAGGAATTGGCATCCAGGCTCGCGCCGCCAACCAGCGTACCGTCGATTTCCGGCTGGGCCATCAGGCTGCGGACGTTGTCCGGCTTGACGCTGCCGCCGTACAGGATGCGCACGGCGTCGGCGGCCGGCGCGCCGTAGTGACCGCGCACCTGGGCGCGCAGGACGCGATGCGCATCCGCCGCAATCTCGGGCGTGGCGGTCTTGCCGGTGCCGATGGCCCACACCGGCTCATAGGCGATGACGATACGCCGGAACTGCTCGGCGGTGAGCAGCGCGATGCCGCCCCGAAACTGCAGCGACAGCACGGCTTCGGTCTCGCCGGATTCGCGGTCCTTCAGGTGCTCGCCGACGCAAACGATAGGGGTCAGGCCGGTTTCCAGAGCTGCGATGGTTCGCTGCAGCACGGTTTCGTCGGTTTCCTCAAAATACTGCCGGCGCTCGCTGTGACCGATCAGCACATGGGTACAACCGGATGCCTTAAGCATGGGGCCCGAAACCTCGCCTGTATAGGCGCCTTCCTTGGCCCAATACATATCCTGTCCGGCAATCGCGATGCGTGTACCCTGGCAGGCGGCGGCGGCCGCGGCGATATTCGTATACGGCGGCGCGATTACGATCTCGCAGTGCTCCGCCTTGTCTACTAAAGGCCGGAACTTCTCAAAAAAAGCAGTCGTTTCGGCGGGGGTCTTGTACATTTTCCAATTGCCCGCCATGATGGGCTTTCTCATGTAATCTCCGGTAAGAATGTGGTGCCTTGGGTGATTTTTGCTCCGAAATTCTGGGCCACGGTCTGGCCGATGTCTGAGAGCGTGGCGCGCAGGCCCAGGTTGACGCCCTGGCGGACGCGCGGCCCGCTGGCCAGCAGGGGCACGTACTCGCGGCTGTGGTCTGTCGAGGGCGTGGTGGGGTCGCAGCCGTGGTCGGCGGTCAGGATCGCCAGATCGTCTTCGCGTTGGTGGCTGAAGAGTTCCGGCAGCCAGGCGTCAAACTGTTCCAGCGCCGCGGCATAACCTTCCACATCGTTGCGATGCCCGTACTGCTGATCGAAATCGACCAGGTTGACGAAGATCAGGCCGGCGTCGGACGACTGCATGGCTTCGAGCGTGTGGGCCATGCCGTCGGCATTGTTCTTGGTCTTGGCGTAATCGCGTATGCCGCGCCCCAGGAAGACATCGAAGATCTTGCCAACACTGTGCACCTGGACGCCGTGCTGCTCGAGCACGTCGAGCAGCATGCCGCGCGGCGGCGGCACGGCGTAGTCTTTGCGATTGGGCGTGCGCGTGAACGAGCCGGGAGCGCCGATGAAGGGGCGCGCGATCACGCGGCCTACCTCGAGCGGCCCACGCAGCAACTCGCGCGCGGTTTCGCAGATCTTGTACAACTCCCAGAGCGGGATCACTTCCTCGTGCGCGGCCACCTGGAACACGCTATCGGCCGAAGTGTAGACGATGGGCGAACCGGTGCGCATGTGCTCCGCGCCCAGTTCCTTGATGATCTCGGTTCCCGAGGCGGCCTTGTTGCCCAGCGTGCGACGGCCGATGCGGCGCCCGAATTCGTCCATGATATCGCGCGGAAAACCGTGCGGGTAGAGGGGAAACGGCCTCTCCAGGTGGATGCCGGCCATCTCCCAATGGCCGGTGGTGGTATCCTTGCCGGGGGATGCCAGGGCGCAGCGGCCGAACGATCCTTGGGGCGCGGCGTCGGGCGGCAGTCCTTCGAGCGGCTTGATGTTGCCGAGCCCCAGGCGGCAGAGATTCGGCAGATGCATAGGCCGCCGGCGGGCGATATTCCCTAACGTGTCGCTGCCGGCATCACCGTATGCGGCGGCATCCGGCATTTCGCCGATGCCGACGCTGTCGAGCACAATCCAGATAACGCGGCGGAACACAACCTGACTGTATCATCGTTGCATCCCGGCCCAATGCCCGCGCATCCACTGACAGGGGCTTAATCTATGACCTATTACGGAGCCAAGGAACTGGCGGAATCGTTCCGCACCG
>Ga0209579_10002116_pt1 | contig 15609 bp, 13 predicted proteins | sample Coa_R1_2_FD_187152 | JGI IMG/M metagenome (GOLD analysis project Ga0209579, IMG submission 187152) | Surface soil microbial communities from Centralia Pennsylvania, which are recovering from an underground coalmine fire - Coalmine... | ecosystem: Environmental > Terrestrial > Soil >... | reverse complement strand
CCATCTATCTGATGGAAGCCAAGGGCGGTATCAGCGATTTCGAAGCGGCTGAAAAAGAGGCCGTCACGCTGGGCGCGACGATTCTCAGCAACAGCTGGATCTGCTACGGAAGCTGGGATTGCGGAGACTCGAACTTCCAGAATTATTTCAACACGCCCGGCATTGCGTATCTCGCATCGTCAGGCGACGCTGGATACGAGGAAATCGGCGGTCCTTCGGCGCTCGGGACCGTCCTTGCCGCCGGGGGCACGCAGCTTGCAAAGAGCGGTTCGGGCTACGATGAGACATTTTGGAGCGGCTCCGGCTTCGGCTGCGCCGCGCCTGTCCCCAAACCGTCGTGGCAACACGATCCGGACTGCGGCTATCGCACCGAGGTCGACGTTTCGTCGGAATCGGGCTGCTCGCCGGGCGTAGCCGTGTACGTCAGCCTCTACGGCGGCTGGAACGGCGTCTGCGGCACGAGTGTCGCATCGCCGTTCCTCGCAGGCGTCGTCGCACTCGCCGGCAATGCCGCTAAGTTGAATGGCGGCAAATATGCGTGGACGCGAACGAAAAAGCAGCACAAGAAGTATTTCAATCATCCGACCGGCTCCGATGGCAGCTGCGGCAACTACATGTGCGGAGACGGCAGATACAAGAAGTACTACTCTGCTCCCGGCGGATGGGGCTCGCCTCACGGCGTGCGAGGTTTCTAGAGCCTAAGAAGCGCTTCGCTGTGGTGGCAACACCGTGCCACTGCCCAGAAAGGGACTCGAGTGGTGCCAACACGTGCCACTGCCCAGAAAGGGACTCGAACCCCCACGGTGTTGCCACCACTGGTACCTGAAACCAGCGCGTCTACCAATTCCGCCATCTGGGCGCGGGACTGACTGCGATTCGCGGCACTTCGAGCGCCGCCCCTCTCCCGAAACCGCGCGCGCCGGCCGGCGGTTTGAGAAGCCTACATGATCCTACCGCTCGTACAAACCGAAGACTCGGCCGCGCTCGACCCCTATTCGCGTGCGGTAACCGCCGCGGCGGAGCGCGTCAGCCCGGCGGTCGTCAGCATCGAAGCGCGCAGCGGCCGCCGCGGGGGCAACGGCAGCGGCTTTGTTTTTACGCCCGACGGGTTCGTGATCACGAACAGCCACGTCGTGCACGCCGCGCAGCGCGTCGGCGTCGCACTACTCGATGGGCGCGAACTCTCCGCCGTCGTTGTCGGCGACGATCCGGATTCCGATTTGGCCGTGCTGCGCGTCGATACGCCGGATCTCGCCTTCGCAGCGTTAGGCGATTCATCCGGGTTGCGACCGGGGCAGCTCGTCGTCGCGGTCGGTAATCCGTACGGTTTGGCGTACACCGTGACCGCAGGCGTCGTGAGCGCGCTCGGCCGCTCGCTGCGGTCCACGTCCGGCCGCTTGATGGAAAACATCATTCAGACCGACGCCGCGCTCAACCCCGGAAACTCGGGCGGCCCGTTGGTTACGGCGAACGGCGACGTCATCGGCGTGAACACCGCCGTCTTTCCGGGACAAGGCCTCTGCTTTGCCATCGCCATCGACACCGCCAAGCACATCGCAGGGTTACTGATGCGCGACGGGCGCGTACGCCGCGGTTATTTGGGCATCGCGGCGCAAGATATCGTGTTGTCCCCGAGCGCGGCGCGGCGTCTCGGTCTAGACGATCGGAGGACAATCGTGATCGATTCGGTCGAGCCGGGAAGTCCAGCCGACACCGCGCAGCTCAAATCGGGTGACGTCCTGCTCGCGTTCGAAGGCGAGCGCGTGAACAGCCTGGATGCGCTGTACAAGTTGCTCACGAGCATCGACCTCAGCCGATCGTACAAGCTCGATCTGCTGCGCAAGAGCGAGCGCTTTTCACGTATCATCCTGCCCGTAGAGTCCTCGGGCTAGCCCTTCTCGAATAGCGGCTCCTGCGTGATTCGTAAGCTCCTGCCGATCCTCGGCATCACGTTCATCGACATCGTCGGTTTCAGCATGCTGATTCCGATGCTGCCGTACTTTGTCACGCACTTCGGACTCTCGGCGGTCGTCGTCGGCGTGCTCTTCGCCACGTTCTCGTTCTGCCAGCTCGTTTCGGCGCCGCTTTGGGGTTACGTTTCAGATGGGCTCGGCCGGAAAATGGTGCTGATTATCAGCCAAATCGGCGCGACCGTCGGCTGGGCGATGCTCGGCCTCGCGCCGAACATTGCTTCGGCGCTCGCTATTGCCCCGATCGTCGTGGTCTTTGCCGCGCGCATCGTGGAGGGCGTTTCCGGCGGAAACATTAGCATAACGCAGGCTTACGTCGCGGATCTCGTCGCCCCGCGCGAACGCGCTCGGGCATTCGGATTTATCAGCGCGATGTTCGCAGCGGGAATGGTCTTCGGCCCCTTTGGCGGCGGAGTTCTCTACGAACATTTCGGTTTCGCGACGCCGTTCTTGGTCGCGGCCGGACTGCAGTTCGTCACGCTCCTCTTGACAATTACGATGCTGCCCGAATCGCGCGCGCGGCGCAACGATCGAGAGCGGATGAGGCTCGATGCGATCGTCACCAGTTTCCTCAAGCCGCGGCTTGCGCGGTTGCTATGGCAGAAGCTCGCGATTGCGCTCGCCCTTTACGGCTGGTTTGCCGCATTTGCGCTCTTTCTGCAACGTCAGCTGGGGTTCAACCTGACCGAAACCGACTATCTCTTCTCGATCTTCGCCGTGGTCAACGTCGTAATGAATGCGTTCGTCGTCGGCCGGGTCTCGGCGCGTCTAGGCGATCGGTCCATGTCGAACATCGGTCTCGCGAGTCTGGTCGCTGGTTTCGCGCTCATCCCCTTCGTGGGGCACTCACTTGGGCTCGTGGCGACGAGCCTGCTGCTCTTCGGCTTCGGTTTGGCGCTCGCCAACACGGGCATTACCGCGCTCATCAGCAACGCCGCATCCGATCGAGAACAAGGAACGGTGCTGGGCACGAGTTCCTCGCTCGATTCGCTCTCGGGAATTGTGGCGCCGCCGATCTCAACCGGCATGCTGGGCGCGCTCGGCCCGCGGTTCGCCGGCATCGAGTCCTTGACGTTCGCCTCGATCGCGCTGGCGATGGGCCTCATCAATGCTCGCGGTGACGAGATATACGCGCACGACGACCGAGTGTTAGCGCCCGGCGGCGACGGCGCCGTTTACGACGAAGCTCTGATACGGTAAAGAAGATGCCGTTGAAGCGGGTGGCCCGCTTCGACCCGCGGATGATCGAAGTCGTCGCTCGGATCGTGCGTCATGCCGAGGCGTTCCATCACACGCTGGGAGCGCCGGTTTGATGCAGCGGTAAACGCCACGACCTCCGGCCACTTAAGCTCGTTGAAGGCAAAGTCGAGCGCGGCGCGGGCGCCTTCGGTCGCGTAACCGTGACCCCAATGTTGGGAAGCAAGACGCCAGCCGATCTCGTTCGCCGGCGTGAAGGCGGCTTCGAACGGTACAGCCTGCAATGCGATGGAGCCGACGAACGCCGGGCCGCCGCGAATCTCGAGCGCCCACCATCCGAAGCCGTCCCGTTTTAATTGCGAGCGAATCGCTGCGGCGCTTGCCTCCGAGAGTTCGCGCGTATACGTTGTTGCGAAGAACTCCGTAACCCGCCGATCGTTATTGACTGCAATCCAGGCCTCGACGTCCTCGTCGCGCCAATCTCGCAGAATCAAGCGCGGCGTCTCAATGGTCGGAACGCGCGCCACGAAACGACCTACGCGGCGGTCTTTTTGCGCCGCTTCGTCGTCGCTCTTCCGTTCGTGCCGGCGCGACGCTTTTTGCTCTCCTCCAGGCTCTGCGCGAGAACGTCCATAAGATTCACGACTTTCGCGCGCGTGGGCGCTTTCTTCGGCTTCGGCAGCTCCTTGCCGGCGGCGCGCGCCTCGATCATCGTCAACAGCTCGTCGTGGTACTTGTTCGTGAACTTTTCGGGCTCGAACTCGTCCACGCTCATCGTATCGACCAGCATACGCGCCATCTTGAGCTCCTGTTCCGGAAGCTTCGCGCGGTCGGGAACGTCGATCGAATCGGCGCCCACGATCTCGCTCGCCCAATGCATCAGTTCGAGCACGAGCGCTTCTTCGATCGGCTTGACCGCTGCAATGTACTCTTTGGTTCGAATGACCACGCGCGCGATCGCGACACGATTGGTGTGCGCGAGCGTTTCGCGTAGTAGTGCGTACGCATGGCGTCCCTGTTTGGTCGGCTCCAAATAGTACGGCTTGTCGAAATACATCGGATTGATCTTGTCGAGCTCGACGAACTCCAAGATATCGACCGACTGCGTCGCTTCAGGATTGACCTTCTTGAAGTCGTCGTCGTTGAGGATCACGTACTGACCCTTCTCGTACTCGTAACCCTTGACGATCTCGTCCCAAGGCACCGGTTTATCTTCGATCGAGCAGATGCGCTCGTACTTGATACGCCCTTCGTCCTTGGCGTGAAGCATATTGAAGGAGAGCTCGTCCGTCTTGACCGCCGTAAAGAGCTTGACGGGGATCGTTACGAGACCGAAATTGATGGATCCGGACCAAATTGCATGCGCCATAGTCCGCTTATTCTACCCAAGCCCGACGCCTACCACAAGCGCTTGGCCTTGGCTAAAGCCGGCTCGAGGCGCTGCTTTTTCCAGTATTTCGGCCCCCAGAGGTCGCCCTCGCGCGCAAGCCGCTTCCGCGTCGTGGCGATGTTGAATTTCGCGAACTCATCGGCCGGCGCGGCGGACGTCCGGCGCCGCGAAAACGCTTCGATCTCCGCCCAATGCAGCGGCGTCGAAACCGGCGCGCCGTCGCGCGCTCGCAGCGTATAGGGAGCAACGATCGTCTTCCCCTGCCCCACTTGAACCCAGTCGAGATAGACGGCGTCTTGCGGACGCTTTGCGATCGTCCGCTGCAACGTCGTCAGCTCGCCGAGCTCCGTCGCCGCGCGGCGCGCGACGATCTCGGCAAAGATCTTAGCGGTATCGTATGAGTAGCCCGCAGCGAGCGGCACGATCGCGTGCAATCCAAACCCTCCCGTGGTCTTCACCAGCGGCTTCAAACCGATCGATTGCAGCAGCTCACGAAACTGCAACGCTACGGTCGCGAGCGTCTTGAGCGTACAGCGCTCCCCCGGGTCGAGATCGAAGATCACGAAATCGGGTTCGTCGAGCGCCGGCATGCGCGACGTCCAAATGTGAAGCACGATACTCGCCATATTCGCAAGCCATACGAGCGTCGGCGCGTCGTTGCAAACGATGAACGTCGTATCGCTGCGACGGCCCCCGGGCGTCGGAAGCGTGACGCGATCGATCCACTCGGGCGTACCACGCGGCAGGTGCTTTTCGAAAAACGTCTCCTTATCTATTCCGTCGGGGTAGCGTTGAAGCGTGAGCGGACGTTTCGCGAGGTAGGGCAGGGCGTCTTGCGCAACGCTCTCGTAGTAGTCGATCAGATCTCCCTTGGTGTAACCGTCGCGCGGCCACAGCACCTTATCCAAGTTGGAGAGCGAGAGCGTCCGCGAGCCGACGCGGCGCTCGACGCGTGGCTGCGCCATTATTCGGTAACGGGGAACTCAGCGACGACGTCGGACGCCGGCTTATCGGAGCGCAACCCGAGGTACGCGGGCTGCCGCAGATAGAGGTCGCGCGTCCATTCCGAGAACCGCACTTCGACGACGAGCTCCGGCAACGTCCAGTGCGTCGGCGCGTTTGCATCGACTCTATTAACGAAGGGCGAGGTCTTACGTTCGATTCTAAGCAAGCGCGTGTAGAGCTCGTGCAGCACCTTCGTACTGAATCCCGTTCCGACCGAGCCGACGTAGCGCAGGTTCTTTCCCTGATACACGCCCAAGAGCAGCGCACCGAAGCCTCTGCGGCTCCCTTTGGGCTCCGTCCAGCCGCCAACGACGAATTCTTGCTCGTAGCCGGTCTTGATCTTCACCCAATCGCGGCTCCGCCGTTCTTGGTACGTGGACTCGCGCTTCTTGCCGATGATTCCCTCGAGGCGCTGCTTACGCGCGCTTTCGAAGAGCGCTTTCCCCTTGCCGACCACGTGTTTGGAATAAAGCACGATGGAATCGTCGGCGATCAGCCGCTCCAGCAGCGCCTTACGCTGCTCGAGCGGTGTCGAACGGAGATCCTTGCCGTCGGCGTAGAGCAGATCGAAGGCCGCATACGTGAGACCGGCCGGTTTTTTTTGCGACTCTTGCAGTCGCTGGAACTCCGAGCGCCCTTTCGAATCGAGGCTGACGATTTCGCCGTCGACTACGACCGGAACGCTGGCGAACGCGCCCGCGAGCTGCTCGAGACCCGGAAAACGGCGAAGCATATCGAGACCGTTGCGCGACACGACGGTGAGCTTATTCTCCCCGACGGTGCAGAGCGCGCGATAGCCGTCCCATTTGATCTCGAAAAGCCAATCCGGATCGTCGAAGGGTCCGGCGACGAGCGTGGCCAGCATCAGCGATTTTGGGTGCGGTACGGCGTCGCGCTTGACGCGCGGGCGACGCGGCGCCGCCGTATGCCGCGAACTCGGCTTCGATTGCCACGTTCGCGCATGCGGATCGCGCGCAACGTCTTGCAGCGTCTTGCCGCTCTTCACCGACTTCGGATGATCGGCCGGATCGTAATTCGGATCTGCATATTCGTCGCGATCCTTCAGGAGCAACCACGGCTCCCCGTGCTCGCCTTCGCGCGCTTTGATCTTGACGAGGGTGAACTCGCCGTTCAGTTTCTTACCGTGCAGGACGAATTTGATCTTGCCGTGCGCAATCTCGTCCGCCGGGTCGTCGCCTTCGGCCAGCGTGTACGTTCCGCGATCCCAGACGATCACGTTGCCGGCACCGTATTGCTTTTCGGGAATGTTGCCTTCGAAATCGCGATAGTCGAGCGGATGGTCTTCCACGTGCATCGCGAGTCGCCGGTCGCCCGGCACCAGCGTCGGCCCTTTCGGCACCGCCCACGACGCGAGCACGCCGTCCGCTTCCAAACGAAAATCGTAATGCAAGCGGGTTGCGCGGTGCATCTGCACGACAAACCGCATGCGGCCCTTCCCGCCCGGCGCCTTACCTTTGCGGCCGCTTGGCTCCGGCGTCTGCTTGAAGTCGCGCTTCTTGCGATAGGTCGCAAGCGAGCCCGGCCGCGTTGAAGCCGCACGTGTTGCCATCGTCCTTGCCGTTCGACGCGGCCGCGCCGTATTCTTAGAGCGCATGCTCTACAGTGCCGCGGGGATCGTCGTCGCTTCGATCGTCGCAATTGCGGCGTGGCGATGCAGCCGTTCCCCAGGCGGCTTCTACGATCGCGAAGTTTACGGTATGAGCGAGCCGGCCCATCGCCGATATGCGGCGATTAGTCTGGCATTTGCGGTGTATTTTGGAATGACATGCGCGCTGCGTCTCGACACGGCAGGCATCGCCGGCCTTGCGCTGTATGCCGTCATCGCCGTCCTCTACGCAGCGTCGTTTTTGCAGGGAGCCCCCGATGAATGATTTCCGTTTCTCGCCGCGGCCCAATCGTGCCGCCGACATCGGCTGGATGCCCTGGGGAGCGCAAGCCTTCGAGCGCGCCCGATCCGAGGATAAACCAATTCTGCTTTCGATCTCGGCAGTCTGGTGTCATTGGTGCCACGTGATGGACGAAACGTCGTACTCAGATGACGGCGTGATCGACGCAATCAATCGGCAGTTCGTTCCAATTCGCGTCGACAACGATCGCCGGCCCGACGTCAACGCGCGCTACAACATGGGCGGATGGCCCACCACGGCCTTTTTGGCGCCCGACGGCACGACGCTGACGGGTGCCACGTACCTGCCGCCGCAACAGATGCGCCGCGCGCTCGACGAGATCGCGCGCTTTTACTCCGAGCGCAAGGGCGAGATCGCCGAACGCAGTTCCGAGCTGCACGCACGCGCACTTGAAGAGCCGGCGCCCGAAAGCGGCGCGCTTAGCGACGCCGTCATCGGCGAGCTCATCGGTCAGCTGGAGCGCGCCTACGACGAGGAGTACGGGGGATTCGGCGATGCGCCGAAGTTTCCACAACCCGACGTCCACGAGTTCTTGCTGGCAGAATGGCGCCTCTCCGGTGATGCCCGTCTGCATGAGATGGTCGCTCGAACGCTGCTCTCCATGGCGCGCGGCGGCACGTACGATCACGTCGAAGGCGGATTCTTTCGCTACTCGACGACCCGCGACTGGAGCGTTCCACACTTCGAAAAGATGGCCGAAGACCACGCCGGATTGCTGCGAGTCTTGGCTGCGCTGGTGACGTTCGCGCCGACCGAGGATTTTCGGACGACGCTAAGGTCGGCAATGAAGTACGTACGTCACACTTTGCGCGATCCTGCGACCGGATTCTTTGCCGGGAGTCAGGATGCCGACGAAGCCTACTACGAGATGACGCTCGAAGAGCGCCGCCGGCGCGCGGCGCCATACGTCGACCGGACGTCCTACACGAACTGGACGTGCGCGCTCGCGGGCGCGCAGTCGCTCGTCGCGCGCGCCCTGGACGACGACGGCTTGCTCGAGGAAGCGCTGGCGAGCCTCGACAACGTCGCGACGCGGCTCGTGGCACGAGACGGGCTCCTCTATCACGTTCTCGGACCGGATTCCGCTCCGCAAGTACGCGGGCTGCTGACGGACCACGTCGCGTACGTGCGGGCTCTGCTGGATGCGCATGAGGTATCGGGGGAGTCGCGCTTTCTGCAGCGCGCACGCGCCGCCGTCGAGGTGACGCTCGAGAACTTTCAAGCCGCCGACGGTGGATTTTACGATCGGCTGCCCGACGACGACGCTTTCGGGCGGCTGGCGTTGCCGGATCGGCCGATCGTCGAAAACGGTCTCTTCGCCGACGCCTTACTGCGTCTGGGGGCACTCACCGGCGAAGCGCGTTACACCGAGCCTGCGAAATCGGTTCTTCAACTGTATGCGCCCGGCGTGCGGGGTGCCGGATCGTTTGCGGCAACATACGCGCGAGCATTGCGGCGCTATCTCACGCCGGAGCTCACGGTGCGCGTCGTCGGCGAACCGGCACAGACCGATGCGTTTCGTGAGGCGGCGCTCAGACTACCCTCGCCGCTGGTGTCGATTCGCACGTTGACGCCGTTTGAAGCGAAAGCGTTCGAGATGCCTGGTGAGCGAGGCGCCTACGTCTGCGTCACGGGCACCTGTGGTGCGCCCGTTCGCGAGCCCGCGAAGTTACGCGGCGCGTACGACGCACTCGTGGCGTAGAAGGAGCCGTCAGGTTCGCACCTGGGTCAGCCAGTACCAGCAGCCCCAAAATCCCGCAACGGTGGAATACGCGATCAGCGCCTCACCCCACCATGTCAACCGTTCGCGCACCGCGAGCATCATCAGGACGACTAAGAACGGCTCGAAGTCGAGCGCGTGGCGCATTCCAAATTGCGCGAAGCCGTTGACGTAGTAGAGAAAGTTCGGCACCGCCGTCAGAATGGCGGCGATCCAGAGTGAAACGACCCATATCGCCGGCTTGCGAGCGAAGAATGCCAGGATGAGAGCGGGTGACGTCCACGTCAGCGCGACTCCCGAGAACTCCGGACGCAGCCAGGGATAGGACGGCAGCGCGGTGGGCATCTGCACGAAGAACGACCAGAGCTGATTCGGCAAATAACCGAAACGAAATGGCGAGCCGGTAGGCATCCCCATTTGATCCTGGTGATACCACGTGGTGTAGCCGATGTCGTTCCACGTTCCCCAGCGCGCACGGTTGTAGAACACCCAGAGCGAGGCAAACACGACGAGCACGCTTGCGAACGACTCGAATTCCCGGCGGCCTTCAGGCCGGCGAAGCACAAGATATGCGTAGACCGGGACCGCGCCAATCATCGAGAAGCGCGATTCGACCGCGCATGCGGCGAAGAGTGCGACGAGCCAGCCGCGCCGTTTGCCGGCGAGTTCGACGAGTGCGAGCATGGTGAAGCAGACGGCGGCGACGTGTGCGATGAACCAGACGTCGCCAAACGTAGCGCACCACAGCAGATCCGTTCCGGCGAGTAAAAACGCGCATACCCACACGTTGGCCTGGGCACGCAGACCCAAGCGCTCGCCCAGCTCCCACGCTGCTCCAATCGCGACGGCGCAGAGCACGACGGCCAAAGCGGTCTGGTTCGTCTGGGCCCCGTAGAGCGCGACGAACGGAAGCAGCAAGATCGCGGGCAGCGGCGCTTCGATGACGTAGTAGCGCCCGTGGTACTGCAGCGCGTCGATGTAGGAGCCCGGCCAGTCGATCCACGTTCGTCCATGCAAGAATGCCTGTGCAAGCAAAACGAAATTATTGTACGGCGTGGCTCGAAGGTGCGAGAGGATCGCCGTGACCGCGAACGCGACGACCGCGGCGGCATAAGCCGGCCTGAAGCGCCGGGTCACTCGGGGGACGGTCTGTCCAGCGGAAGCGGCTCGGGCTGCGTGAACGTTGACGGTGGAAGGCTATCGGGAAAGCGGTAATCGCTCCAGACGATATGCTCGCGCGCCGGTTTGCCGTTGACGCGCGCTTGCGCGTTTGCGATGACCGGCATCCAAAACTTTCCATACGGAGCAAAAACGATCTCGCCGCTTCCCGTCGCGCCAAGACCGACGCTACGAAAGTGCACGGAACGCGGCAAAAACCTCACGCCATCGATCGTGACCCGGTCGATCCAGGCGTCTGCAGGATGGCTCAGCGGCGTCGCTTCGTACTGGTAATCGAAGTGGTGTCCGTCGCGAACGAGGCCGAGAAAGAGCAGCTCGTAGGCGCTGGTGTGCGGAGCAAATCGTGCGACCGTGTAGCGTTCGATATGGTGCGAGAAGCGGACGACCTTTCGGCCGAGGCTGATGCCGTCGACCGAGAGCGTCTCGTCGCGCACCGCGCTGCCGCTTCGATAGATGCGATGATGCTGTTCGATGTTGCTCGGCCCAACCTGCGACACGGTATACGAGTAAATGACCGTCTTGGGCGGCGGCACGGCCTCGACGGCAGCGGCGTACCGCTGGAGCACGTATTGCGAGTCGAATGCGTGCGGTGCTGCAGCGAGGAGCGCGCACGTGGCCAGCATGCAACCGGCGGCGCGCCGGATCACGTCAAGACGGCGTCGCGAACCGCGCGAACTGCGGCTTCTGCGCCCGATGGGTTAGCGCCGCCGCCCTGCGCCTGAGCCGGCTGGCCGCCGCCTTTACCGTCAACGTGCGGGGCGGCGATTTTAATGAGTTGTCCGGCGTGCACGCCGGCTTTGACGAGATCCTCGCTGGCCGTTACCAGCAGGCTCACCGTTCCATTGTCGACACCGGCGAGCGCGACGACGCCGCTATGCAAACGATGGCGTATGGCATTGCTCAGATGGCGCAGCGCCTCCGCGTTCGCCTCGTGGACGACGGCGCCGACGAACGCGCGATCCCCGCGGCGTTCCGCCTGGTCCACATACGCCGCCGCTTCGCCGGCGGCAAGCCGGGCCCGCAGCTGCCCCAGCGCGGTTTGCAAATCCTTGACGTCCCGCTGCATGCGCTCCACACGCTCGCGCAGTTCCTCCGGCGACGTCGCGAGCGCCGATGAAAGCGAGCCAATCAGATCGTTCTGTCTGCCGACATGCTCTTCAGCCGCTTCTGAAACGCAGGATTCGATGCGGCGAATACCGCTGCCGATAGAAAACTCGGACAGGATCACGAATAGTCCCAGCTCGCCGGTCGTATGCGAATGCGTGCCGCCGCAAAACTCTAAGGATGGGCCGGCCGCAACGACGCGGATCATATCGCCGTATTTCTCACCGGCCATCCAAATCGCGCCGGACTTTTTCGCCTCTTCGGCCGGAAGCACGCGCGTAACCAGGTGCGAGTCCTCACGGATCATCTCGTTGACGCGATGTGCGACGGCACGCTTCTGCTCCGGAGTCAGCGCTCCGCCGGGCCATCGAAAATCGAATCGCATCCGATCGATTCCGACCCACGAGCCGGCTTGATTGACCTCCTCGCCCAGAACGTCTTTCAGCGCGCGCTGCAACAGATGTGCAGACGTGTGATGGCGCCGTATTTCTTGCCGCCACCGCTCCAAAACGCTCGTGCGCACCTCTTCCCCGACCGCGATCTCGCCGGCGAGCATGGCGCCGTGATGCGCGATCGCTTCGCCCAGATACTGCGCGTCGCGAACGTCGAAGCGCGCTCCTTCGGAAACAGCCGATTCGATCGTTCCGCGGTCACCGATCTGTCCGCCGCGCTCGGCATAGAATGATGTGCGATCCAGCACGAGCGTGCCTTCCTCACCGGCACGAATTGCCGACACGGTGACGCCGTCCTTAAGGATCGCAACGACGCGCCCTTGCGTTTCGAGGCCTTCGTCGTATCCGGTAAACTCAGTTCGAATGGCCGGAAGATCGGCCAGTTCGACGACCTCGCGCTTTGCCGCAGCGTCGCGGCGCGCGCGCTCGCGTTGTTCGTCCATGAGCCGGTCGAACGTGACCGTATCGACGACGGCGCCGTGCTCGGCCGCGATCTCGCGCGTCAGCTCGACTGGAAACCCGTACGTATCGTGCAGCGAGAAGGCTTCTTCGCCACTGATAACGCGCCCGTGTCGCTTCGCCGCTTCGTCGATGATCCGGTCGAGCATAGCCATTCCTCGCTCGAGCGTTCGATCGAAAGTCTGCTCCTCACGGCGTATGGCCGAAGCAATGCGTCCACCGCTCTCGCGCAGCTCGGGATAGCCGGTCTCGAGCGACCGAGTAACCGCCGGAACTAGTTCGGCGAGAAAACCATCGGGATATCCGAGCAGCCTCCCGTTGCGAATCGCGCGGCGGATCAAAAAGCGCAGCACGAAGCCGCGATCCGTGTTCGACGGATAGACGCCGTCATTGATCAAGAACGTGGCCGACCGCATGTGATCGGCGATGATGTTGCGGCGCGCGTGCTGCTCCTGCGGCGAAAGGCTCGTGCGCCCGGTCTGCGGCTGCGCCGCCACGAGGTCGGTAAAGAGATCCGTCTCATACATCGACGCGACACCGTTGCAGACGGCGAGCATTCGTTCGAGCCCGGCGCCGGTATCAATCGCCTTTCGCGGCAGTTCCTCGAGTTTGTTGTCGACGCTGCGATTGTATTGCTGAAAAACGATATTCCAAATCTCGACGTAACGGTCACCAAGATTGGGCCCGGTGTCGTCCGGACCGCTCGCGTGTTCGGGCCCGGTGTCGTAAAAAATCTCGGTACAAGGGCCGCACGGTCCCGTCGGGCCCATCGTCCAAAAGTTCTCTTCGTCACAGCGGGTCACACGCCGCGGTTCGATTCCGACCTCGTCGATCCACAGCCGCTCCGCCTCGTCGTCACCGGTGTGCACGGTGACGTACAGCCGTGCGGGATCCAGCCGAAGCACCTCCGTGACGAACTCCCACGCCCAAACAATTGCTTCGCGTTTGTAGTAATCGCCGAAGCTGAAGTTCCCGAGCATCTCGAGGAAGGTGCCGTGACGTCCCGTCCGGCCGACGCTCTCGATATCGCTCTTCGCGCCCGCCACTCGTAAGCACCGCTGGACGGTAACGACGCGCGGCGCCGGCGCGGGTTGCTCGCCGAGAAAAACGGGCACGAACTGCTCCATCCCGGCGATCGTGAAGAGCGTCGTCGACATCTCGTGCGGAATCAAGGTCGCCGGCGGAAGCAGCTTGTGCTGCTTCGCCTGCCAAAACTCAATCCACGCCTGCCTTAATTCCTGACTCTTCACGCGCCCTATTCTACGCTATCGCGGCCCGCGAAACCCATGACATCTCGCGCCGACGTGACCACCACTGGCCCGAAAGCCGCAACATATCGCGTCGGGGCCGCTCGTCGCCCGCGTCCAGCGGGCTCCTGCTCATCTGCACTCGCGCCTCCTGCTGATGAGAATCATGACCTCCTGTCAAAGGCGCTCGTGTCAGAAGCCCCTCCGCAATACGTCGGCGGCTTTCGGGCCCGCGTCGCCGTCCAGCGATGTGGCAGCTTCGCCGCTGCAACGTGGTGGTGAGGGGCGTGTGAAGGGAGGAGCGGAGCCATGGATGGCGAGAGCGACGACGAGGCGAGCAGCTTTTTCGCGTGATGCGAAAAAGCGAGCGTCCCCGAACCTCCACGTTGTAGTGGCGAAGCGCGTCTTACTCGGCGAGCACTGCCCGGAGTTTTTCGAGGGCTTTGGCTTGGAGGCGCGAGACGTGCATTTGCGACACGTTGAGGCGCTTAGCGATCTCCGTTTGCGAAACGGATTCGTAGAAGCGCAAGTAAATGATGACGCGCTCGCGGCCGCTGAGCACGCGAAACGCTCGCTCCAAGTTGGCGCGATCCTCCAGCAGTTCGAGCCCTGCGTCCGAAACGCCGACGGTATCCGCGAGCGTCTGCGATTTCTTGTCCGTCTCGCCGGAGACTTCACTATCGAGTGAAAGCAGATTGTAGGCCTGCCCGAGTTCTTGCGCCTCCAGAATCTCGTCCTCGCTCGCTTTGAGATGTTCTGCGAGCTCCGCGACGGTGGGGCTGCGGCCTAGTTCGATGGCCAGCTTGTCGCTGGCGCGGTTGACGGCTAGATTAAGCTCTTGGAGACGGCGCGGAACCTTGACGGCCCAACCCTTGTCGCGGAAATAGCGTTTTATTTCGCCGACGATCGTCGGCGTTGCATACGTCGTAAACTCGACGCCCCTCTCCAAGTCGAAACGATCGATCGCTTTGAGCAATCCGACCGTGCCAACCTGAACCAGGTCGTCGAGCGGCTCGCCGCGGTTGGCAAACCGCACGGCGAGAAATCGTACGAGATTGAGGTGCACGACCACGAGTTCGTCGCGCAGACCCTCGTATTCGGGGTCGTGTCGTTCCGGACGTTCGTCGTGGCGTTTTCGCGCGACGATAAAGCACGCGAAGAGCGTGCGCGTACGCTCGCGGTCCGGCCGAGTATCTTCCCGTTCTTGAGCCACGTTATGCCGGCGAGCAGCTACGAGCCGCCCAGCCTTTTTACCATCAAAAGATCGGTTCCGTGCTGCGGATGAACGTCGTAGCTCACTTCATCCATCAGCGTACGAATCAAGAAAATACCGAGCCCTGCGATGCGCGCTTCTTCGAAGTTCATGCGCCGCTGTTCGGCAGCCTGCATGCCGTGCCGTCCGCTATCGCGTATTCGCACGCGCAACGAATCCTCCAACGCCTCGCAGGTGAGCAAGATGAATTCTCCGTGCCCTTCGTGCTGGATAACTGCCGTGCACGCTTCGGCGACTGCAAGTTTGACATCCTCGATCTCTTCGATCGAAAAATGCAGCCGGTTCGCGACCGTCGCAGCAGCAAGGCGCGCCAGCGCCACCCATTCCGCGCGAGACGGAATCCGGAGTTCGACGAGCTCCGGAAGCGCGTTCTCGACGGCCTGATTCATACGAGGGCCTTCATCGCCGCGTCTTCGCTGTCGAAGATTCCGAAGATCTTGACGAGTCCGGTAATATCGAAGATTTTTTTGATCTGTGGGTTGGTGCAGACGAGATTGACCGAGCCGCCGTGCTCACGCACGCGCTTGAGGCCGCCGATGAGCACGCCCAAACCGGTAGAATCGATGTAGCGCACCTTCTCGAGATTGATCACCAGGTGATAGACGCCTCGATCGATGAGATTGCCGATTGCGTCCTTCACCTTGGGCGACGTGTACACGTCGATCTCGCCGCTCAAATCCACTAC
>Ga0209579_10002112_pt1 | contig 15630 bp, 13 predicted proteins | sample Coa_R1_2_FD_187152 | JGI IMG/M metagenome (GOLD analysis project Ga0209579, IMG submission 187152) | Surface soil microbial communities from Centralia Pennsylvania, which are recovering from an underground coalmine fire - Coalmine... | ecosystem: Environmental > Terrestrial > Soil >... | reverse complement strand
CACGGTGCCCAGCAAAACGCTGCGCGAATCGGCCCTCTATTTTTCCGGCCTCTCGCAGCGCGGCCTTTACGGCATCGACTACTCGTTGAAAGAAAATCTCAGCGTCCACGACTTCATGCACCACGAGCGCCAAGTCGTCGAAATGGAACGCCGCCGCATCCTCAAAAATCTCGAACTCCACAACATCGCCTACATCCAGGGCCGCGCTGCATTCGAAGACGCTCACACCATAGTCGTCACCACTCCAGTTGGTTCGCGTAAACTCCACGGCGAAGTCGTCCTTATCTCTACGGGTTCCAATCCTCACCGCCCCGCAGAAATTTCCTTCGACGACGTCCACACTTTTGACTCCGACACTTTCCTCCGCATGGGCCGTATCCCAAAGTCTCTGGCTGTTATCGGCGGTGGTGTGATTGGCTGCGAGTACGCGTCCATTTTCATGGCCCTTGGCGTCAAGGTGACTCTGGTGGACGGGCGCGACCGCTTGCTTCCGTTTCTCGATTCGGAAATCTCGGCGGCCCTTTGCAATCGTCTTGGCGAGCTTGGCATGCAGTTCTGGTTTAACGAACGCCCCGTAAAAGTGGAAAACTCAGCCTCTGGCGCGACCCTGCACATGAAAAGCGGCAAGAAGCTTGAAGCTGAGGCCGCCCTCTTCGCCGCCGGTCGCCGCGCCGCCGTGGACGGCCTGGGGCTTGAAAAAGCCGGCCTCGCCCTCAACGATCGCGGTTACCTTGCTGTGGACGACAATTTCCGTACCGCCGTTCCCAATATCTACGCCGCTGGTGACGTTATCGGCTTCCCCGCGCTAGCTTCCACCTCCATGGAACAAGGGCGCGTGGCCATTTGCCACGCCTTCGGGTTCCAGTACAAGCAGCGCGTCGCTTCCATGCTTCCTATGGGCATCTACACCATTCCGGAAATTTCCGCCGCCGGAGAAACCGAGGACTCCTGCCGGGAAAAGAAGATCCCCTATTGCGTGGGTCGCGCCCGCTACGCCAACAACGCCCGTGGCCACATCGCCGGCGACACCTCCGGACAGCTCAAGCTGGTCTTCTCCCCCGACGACAAAAAGCTCCTCGGCATCAGCATCATCGGCGAAAACGCCACCGAACTCATCCACATCGGCATGATGGTCCTGGACAACGGCCTCACTATCAACGAGTTCATCGAGCAGGTCTTCAACTACCCGACTCTCAGCGAAATGTACAAATACGCCGCCTATGACGGGCTCGGTAATCTGGCCGGGCACAAGCTGCGCGAAGGCTAACCAGTCTCTCGTGTCCACATTTTTATGAGTTGCTTTTACCTCTGTGCGGAAAGTCAGGTATATAATCGCCGCGACCTACGGTGCGTGCTCCACCCGGCTAACTCGCCCATCGCCGAAAAGGAAAATTGCCTGCCCCAGCCACAGGAACCGATGCTGTCGCGCTCCGCGCCCGTCGTCGGATTGCCTGGCGTCTCCTGCCCTACGTGCTCCTGCTTTATGTAATTGCCTATCTCGATCGCAACAACCTGGCCACCGCAGCCTTGCAAATGCCCCACGATCTCGGCTTCGACGATCGCGTCATCGGCTTCGGTGCCGGCATCTTCGCCCTCGGCTACATCATTTTGGAAATTCCCGGCACGCTCATCATCGAGCGTTGGAGCGCGCGCAAGTGGATCACTCGCATCATGATCTCCTGGGGCATCGTGACCATTGGCATGGCCTTTATCCGCACGTCCCACCAGTTCTACACCATGCGTTTTTTATTGGGCTTGGCCGAAGCTGGTTTTTTCCCCGGTATCATCGTCTATCTCACCCACTGGTTCGTCTATGAGGATCGTGCCAAGGCCGTCGCGGGCTTCATGGCGGCCATCCCGTTGGCCTTCGCCGTCGGATCCCCCGTATCAGGGCTGCTGCTGGGGGTTCACTGGGGCGGCCTGCGGGGCTGGCAGTGGCTGTTCATTCTGGAAGGATTACCGGCGTTGCTTTTCGGCGTGGCCACCTGGTTTTATCTCACGGATTGGCCCCACCAGGCTAAATGGCTGGCACCGGACGAGCGCGAGTGGGTGGTCCGTCAACTCGAGAGCGAGAAGCAAGCAAAGAAATCCGTCCGCACCTATAGCGTGTTGCAAGCCATCCGCCATCGCGACGTCCTCATCCTCACCACGCTGCACTTCTTGCAGAACGGCTCGGCCTATGGTTTGGCTTTCTGGCTGCCCACCATGTTGAAACGCCTGTCAGGACTCAGCGATGTCCGGGTCACGCTGCTCGTAGCTTTGCCCAACCTGCTTGGCTTTGCCGCCATGCAGTTGAATGGTTGGCATTCTGACCGCACTGCCGAACGCCGCTGGCACACCGCCATTCCGCTCTGGATTACCGCGGCGGCGCTGCTGGTGCTGAGCGTGGCCAATTGGGGCACCTTGCCTTCTCTCCTCCTATTCTCGATCGCCTCCGCGGGACTCCTCGCGTTTTTGCCCAGCTTCTGGGCTATGCCGTCCGCATTCCTGTGTGACACCGCGGCGGCCATGGCCACCGGCACCATTAACTGCATCGCGGCGGGTCTCGGCGGATTTCTCGGCCCGGCGCTGGTCGGCTACCAGGCCGCACGGACCCATTCGTTCCGCTCAGGATTTGCCGCCCTGGTGGTCGTACTGGTAATTGCAGGAATGTTGCCCCTGACCCTGCGCGTTCGCGGCCGCGTCGCGGTCCAGCCTCCCTTGCCCTCTGAACGGCCCGCAACCGTCTCATAGACTGCCCCAGGCTGTCGATCTGCTCTTTACGCTGGGCCTTTCTCGTCGGTCCGGCGGTCGCTCTCCGTTATTCATAACGGAGCGCTACCATCGGGTCCACTCGTGCTGCTTTCCTTGCCGGAATCCAGCACGCCAGCACACCGACTACAGCCAGCAACAAGGTCATACCAACGAGGGTCGCAGGATCATAAGATTTCACGCCGCGCGACAACTCTGGCTCCATTATTCTCCCCAGTAGCAGGCTGGCGATCAGCCCGACCGCAATTCCCGCCATCACCAAGCGCAAGCCCGTCCTGATCACCAGCCGCAGCACCTCTCCTCGACCCGCTCCAAGCGCCATCCGGATTCCGATTTCATGCGTCTTCCGAGCCGTCGCATAGGCCAGCACGCTATAAACCCCGACCGTAACCAGAATCAGGCCAAGGCCTCCGAATATCGTCATAAGCAAAAAGGCAAACCGCGGACCCGCATAAAGCCGTTGGCTGATCCTCGTCTCCAGCGCGATGGGGAAGGCTAGCGCCACGCCAGGGTCGGTCGCTGTCACCGCATGACGCACCTCATCCATCAGCGCCATCGGCGTCTGTTGCGAACGGACCAGGAGCGCTTGCGCGCCCGAACCCGAGACCGTGTATGGCACCCACGCTTCCGGCGCAATCTGACCTTGCAGACCCTGGTTGGCCACATCGGGAACCACTCCGATGATTTCGAACCACGGGTCTTGTACTGGATCCGCGAGCGTCTCCAGCGCACTCAGCTTCACGCGCTGCCCGATCGGCTCCGTGCCACGCAGGTACGTGGACACGAACTTCTCATTCACCACCACCACCTTTCTCGCGTCGTTGATTTCTGCTTCGCTGAACGTCCGTCCAGACTGGAGCGGAATACGCAGTACCCGGAAATATCCTTCACTGACTTGCTGTAGCAAGGCGTGCCATTGCTCGTCGTGCGCTTTGCCGGAGATCTCCAGCGTGCTGTCCATCCCGCCGTCCGGTGGCAGCGAACTCGATTGCGCCGCCTCCACGACTCCGGGGAGAGCTTTCACGCGCGCCAGCAGCGGCTCGAAGAATCTGCGAACTTGCGCCGCCGTCTGGTAGCGGTCCTCGGGTAGCGGCAACACCGTTTGCAGGACATGGTCCGCTTGCAGGCCCAACTGCACTTCGCGCAATGCCACAAAACTCCTCATTAGCAGCCCCGCGCCGATCAGCAGCGTCAGGGACACCGCCACTTCAATCACCACGAACGCATCGCGCATCCGCCCGGACCGGCGCCCGCCGATCACACCCTTGCCGCTGTCGCGCACCGGGTCGTTCAAGTCCCGTCGCCCAGCCTGCAAAGCCGGCGCCAGTCCGGAAATTAGCGCGGTCAACACCGCCACCACTAGCGCGAACCCCAGCACCGGCCCATTCAGCTCGATCACCGACTCCGACGGAATAAAATCCTGCGGCATGGCCGCCACAATCAATTTCAATCCACCCCATGCGACGAGCACACCCACTGCCGCTCCGCCGATCGCCAGAACCAGGCTCTCTGCCAGCAGTACCCGCATCAGCCGCGCCCGTCCCGCGCCCAACACCGCCCGCAACGCGAACTCCTGTTCCCGCGACGTCGCGCGCGCCAGCATCAGGTTGGCCACATTGGCGCAACCAATCAGCAGCAGCAATCCCACCGCCGCGAGGATCGTGTACAGTGTGGACTCGAAACGTCCCACAACCGTGTCGCCCAGTGCGCGAACCGACATTTGGAAATGGATTGGAAAATCGCGCGGGCTGATTTTCGCTAGGCGGTTGGCGATCACCGTCAAATCGGCCGCGGCTTGCGCTCTCGATATGCCTGGCTTTAGCCGCCCCAGCACAAACCAATTCGCCGGCAATCCTGCGCTGGCCGTTGCTGCCGCGGCAACCGGCGTCTTCGGAAGGTACACGTCCGCTCCATACCAGCTGAACCGCGGAGGCATGATTCCCACCAGCGTTCGGGTAGTTCCATTCAGTACAAAGGTTGTATTCACCAGGTTGCGGTCGCCATTGAAACGTTCCATCCATGTTTTGTAGCGAAACACGAAAACTGACGGTGCTCCTGCCTGGTAATCGGTAGGTTGCAATGCCCGGCCGTATAGCGCCGGCATCCCAAAGAATTCGAACGTGCCTGGTGTGACGTCCGCGCCGTCCAGCATTTCGACGCCTTCGCCATGTTTATACAGCACCAGAACCTCAGAAGCCGCGGTCATGCCGTCAAAAACCTGGTTCTGCGCTGCAAACTCCAGGTATTCGTTCGATGTATATCCCTGCCGGTCTCCTTCCTCGCCGCGCGCCGCATCGTGTATCCGCGGAAACACCATGCGCTTCGCGTCTTTGTAGGGAAACGGTTCGAGCAGCACGTTATCAATCACGCTGAAAATCGCGGTGGATGCACCGATTCCCAATCCCAGTGTCGCCACCGCCACTGCGGCGAAGGCGCGGCTTCGCCCCAGGCTGCGCAGCGCGTAACTCAGATCGCGCCCGAAATCCTCCACCGCGACCAGCGTGCGCAGCTCTCTTCGTTCTTCCTTCAACCGCGTGGTATTTCCAAACTGCCGTCGCGCCGCCGCGCCTGCTTCCTTCCTGGACATTCCTTGTTCGACAAAATGATCCGCCAGCAATTGCAAATGCCCTTGCATCTCTTCGTCAAATTCGCTGTCGCGTTTTCGGCGGCCGAACAGGCCGCCCATCCGGTCGGCAAATGCCCGCAGCCGCGACGTCCACGCGTACTCCATGGCTATCTCTCTTCCTTCACGCGCAGCACGCGCCCTACCACGTCGGAAATCCGCTCCCAGTTCTCCGTCTCTACTGCCAGTTGCTTCTCGCCGCTTGCCGTGATCGAGTAGAACTTCGCCCGGCGGTTGTTCTCAGAGGTCCCCCACTCCGCCGCGATCCACCGTTGCTGCAACAGCCGCATCAGCGACGTGTACACCGTTCCCTCGTTCAACTGCAGCACGTCCCGGCTGATTTGTTCGATGCGCCGGGCAATTCCAAACCCGTGTTGCGGGCCCAGCGCATGCAGCGTTTTCAGAATCATTAAATCCAGCGTCCCTTGCAGCACTTCCGATTTCTTTGCAGCCATACCTGCTTCGTTCCTTTGCACATCCCAAGGGAAGCTACCACTTCTCCTTTGCAATGTCCATAGGTGTCGGGGCCGAAGCCAACCCGGGCCGCTTTCCTTCCTTGCCGATCCGGTTTCCTTACATCATCTCTTACCAGGAGGAGTGGACTGGGGGCCCAGCACAACCGGTTGGGTTAACAAGAATTGAAAAACAGAGGAGTTTTCTGCTGTAGCCCTTTGGTTATTTTCCGATTCGCCTTGCCGCTATCTTTCTAATAGCTAGCGCGAACCCAGGAACGTAAACTTGGGGTCATCGTGCTCGAGCAAAAAATCAACGAATTCTTTGCTGATGCTGAGTCCACCGGTTTCGGAACGGGCTGGTGGAGCGGGATATTGTCGGCCTTCTTTGGATTTCTTTCCTTTGGGGGAGTTTTGTGTCTGCATTTCCCCCGTCTGCTGAGCTCGCCTGAACTGCGGCCGCACTATCCGATGCACACCATGCGAGTTCTAATCCAATGCCTCATCGTGGCGGCGATTTTATTCGGAGTTGTCTCTTCGATTCTGCGCAAGAAAAAGATTCTGGCACTGACCGGAATGTTGCTGGCCGTTGCCGCAACTGCATTGGGTGGATCCAGCGTGCCGATTAACGAGACTCCGCGCGGCGGGCTGGGCATCGGCCTGGATTGGTTTCTGCTTGATTTGTTCTTGATGGCGCTGATCTACGTGCCGCTCGAAAGACTCTGGCCCCAGTATCCAGAGCAGGGGTCCTTCCGCAACCAGTGGACTCTGGACGTGGCGTATTTCATGTCCACTCATCTTCCGCTGCAAATTCTATCTTTTCTGGTGTTATTACCCGCCACCCAGGCCACGAAATACCTGGGTGTCCCGGTCCTACAACAATTGATCGGTCGCATGCCCTGGCTGTTGCAATTTTTCTTGGCCGTCGTGGTTGCGGACATCGCCGAATACTTTATTCATCTGGCTCTGCACAAAGTGCCTTTTCTATGGCGATTTCATGCCGTTCATCATTCTTCCAAGGCGCTGGACTGGATCGCCGGCTCGCGCTCCCACTTTGTGGATGACACTTTGGTGCGCGGGTTTATCCTCGCGCCGCTCATGCTCGGGTTCTCGCAAACAATAATCCTGGCCTATCTGATTTTCGTCACCCTTCATGCGACCTGGACCCATTGCAATTTCGGTCCCAACGCAAAATGGCTCGAAAAATTTCTGGTGATGCCTCGATACCATCATTGGCACCACACCTCGCAAAAAGAGGGTATCGACAAGAACTTTGCCATCCATTTTCCGTGGATCGACAGGATTTTCGGGACTTACTATTACCCCAATGAGTGGCCGCAAGTTTACGGCCTGGACGGCGAAGAAATTTCGCCCAGCTTCCTGGGACAAACCATCGAACCTTTCATGGGAAAGAAAAAGAACGCTCTAAAATCCTAGAGCCTCGAGCGGAACGTCTTTGGGCAGCTCTTGGCCTTTTCTCGTTGCCTTCACTATTCCAAGATGCTTCATAACCTTTACCGTCAAAAATCCGAAGTCGTATTCCGATTCGTCGTGGCTCAGCCGCAAGAGACCCTCATAGTGGTGATGATTATTTTGCAGGCAGGCACTGAAGGTCGCCGTCACCGGCAGCCACTCCCCGATGTTCATGGCGTTGTCTTCTTCATCGTGATACCGCCGGTACCCGAACGTTCTCGTGTGGGTCCAATAGTTTTGAATCATATTCACCCACAATGCGAAAATTCGCATGCCAAACCACATCACCAGCGTAAACTTCAAACTCCCAACTAACTTCCACAAGAGATAAAAACTGAAGGCCTGTGCCACGATTGCAAAAAGCGGGTTCGCGGCAACCCGCATGGTCAGCGACTTCAAAATCCGGTCGCCCGCCAGATTCTCCCGGCATCGATACGGCAACACACAGAGATACATGGTTCGCCAGAACCCATCGCCCGAAACCTTATTGGGGTCCCCGGGATGGTCGGAATGTTTATGATGCAAGCGATGGCGATTCACCCAGGCGATCGGGTCCACATAAAGCGCGAAGACGTTGTTTACGACGGTCACGGCTTTGATGAACCATTCCTTGTAGTCGAGGGACCGGTGAGCAATTCCCAGATGAAGAACATCCGCCAGATACAACCCGCCCATAAACCAGCAAAAGATAAAATAAACTCCCCCGATCAACGCCCCCGTCCACGGTCCCAGGTGTGTTGGCGCGGCATACATGCAGGCCAGCACGTAGGAAACAATTATCAAGTAGCCTACGATATTGTAGGTCTTCATTTTGGGTCCCGGCGGCGTTATTCAAACAGAAATCACCGCTTCTTTCAAATAAGAAGCGGGTTTGGCCATACCCGAGTGGGAAGGCGGATTGCCTGACGCTTATCGGCACCTGTTAGGCCGCTGCTGGCACGCTCCGATGCCTACCACCACTTCCCGATACGCGTCAGCCGGTTCCTGCCGCATAATCCCTGTATCCAGACCACCTATATAGGGGGACTCATGACTCTACGCAAATCGTCGTTGCTGATTCTCTCGGGGGCCTTTGTGTTTGCCCTCGCCGGATGCAGCCGCTCCGACGTGCAGAAGATGCGCGACGATGCTCAGGACGTGGGCCAAAAAACCAAGGAAGCTGCGGAAGCCGCCAAGCAGGCCGTGGACAGCAGCTCCAAAGCCAAGGATGCTGCCACCGACGCCAAAGACGCCACCAAGAAGATGGGCTCCGATATCGCCGACGCCTCCAAGAAAGCTCTGGACACCGCAGCCGACAAAACCAAGCAGTTGGCCAACGACGCGGCGAGCGGAGCCAAGAAGGCCGCCGACAAGGTCAAACAATCCACGCAGGACAGCAAGTCCGGCCAGCCGTGATTGCTGGTCCTCCACGCCCGCCCGTTACGTCGGTCAAAAGTGTTTCCTTCATGAACCTGCTGTGATTCTGTTAGCTTGAAGAGGTGAACGGGCTCGCCTTCATTTTGCTTTCCTGTCTGGTTTCGATTGTGCGGATTGCGATCGCCCAGGCTGCGCAAACGCAGGCACACAGTGGATATCTGGGCTTCGACCGCAACGACTATCCCGGCGATGCGGTGATGACGCAGCTACGCCAGCAGTTTTCCTTCACGGGATACTGGCTGACACCTCCACCGGAAGAGAAAGGCAATTCGTGGACTGGGAAGCGCAAGGTGCTGGAAGCCCAGGGCTACGGCTTTCTGCTGCTGGCGCGGGGAAGAGCGCCGAATAAAATCCGTAACGCAACGGCAGCGCGGCAGATTGGAACCATCGATGCTCACGAGGCAGCCCGTCGCGCCAAGACAGAAGGATTTGCGGCCGGAGCGATCATTTTTCTGGACGTGGAAGACGGCGGGCGCTTGCCGGCGCCGTATCATGCCTACCTCAGAGCCTGGGCAGACGAATTAGCGAAGCAGGGCTACCATCCGGGCGTGTATTGTTCGGGAATCGCGGTGGACGAAGGGCAGGGCGTGACGATCGCGACCGCCGACGATATCCGGGCCAACGAGGCGCCTGGGCAGTTTGCCTTCTGGGTTTTCAACGATGCCTGCCCGCCTTCGCCAGGCTGCGTTTCAATGTCAAATCCACCGCTGCCGTCCGCCAGCGGCGTGAAAGACGCGACGGTATGGCAATTCGTCCGTTCGCCGCGCGAAAAAGAAAGCGCTTCGCGGTGCCCGGGCTATGCCGCGGATGAAAATTGCTACGCGGCCGCAGACGCCGCGCGCAAATGGTTTCTGGATCTGGATATCGCAGCCCGCGCCAACCCGTCGCTCCCGCCGTGAACACATTTTTTTGAGGAGGAAACATGCCGCTGGTAAGAATTTCGCTGCGCCGAGGCACAACGCCTGAATATCGCAAAGCGATAGCCGATGGAGTACACCAGGCCATGGTGGAGGCCATCGCCATTCCGGAGGCGGACCGGTTTCAAGTCATTTCAGAGTATGCGCCCGGCGATCTGATTTACGACGCGAACTATCTGAACATCCCCCGCAGCGACAAGGTTGTATTCATCCAGATCACGCTGAGCGCCGGAAGAAAGCCGGGACAGAAGCGTGCCCTGTTCAAAGGTATCGCCGAACTGCTGGAAAAATCGCCGGGTGTTCGCAAAGAGGACGTTCTTGTCAATCTGGTGGAAACCGTGTGGGAGAACTGGTCGTTCGGCAACGGCGAGGCGCAGTATCAACTGGACTGAAAATGAAACGAGGGCGGTGGGGTCTGGCCGCCCTCCTTGTGAATTCCGGTGACCGGGAATCCGCAAGCCTTAAATTTGGCCGTAGCCGCCGTCCACGTACAAGTCAACTCCGGTAATGTAGGAAGCATCCTGCGAGGCAAGGAACGCGACCGCTCCGGCGATCTCTTCGGGCTTTCCGAAACGCTTCATCGGATTGCTGTCCTTGATGTAGGCGGCGAATTCATCAATTTGCTGCTGCGGAAGGCCGGTGCGGCCGAAGATGGGAGTCTCAATCGGGCCGGGGGCGACGGCATTGACGCGGATTTTGCGATCGACCAAAGCGGCGGCTAGCGAGCGCACGAACGAGCGAACCGCGCCTTTGGTGGCCGCGTAAATCACGCCGGTAGGCGAGCCTTTGGCGTCCACGACGCTGCTATTAAAGATAATGGAGCCGCCATCGCGCAGATGGGGAAGCGCTTTGACCACGGAGAAAAACGCTCCCTTCACATTGATGTCAAACATCTCGTCGAAAAGTTCTTCGGTCGAGAGTTCGACTGGGCCGAACTTGGCGACGCCCGCGTTCACAAAGAGAATGTCGATCTTGCCGTACTTTTCGACGACCGCGGTGAAGAAGCGATCGAGGTCGGCGGCCTTGGCGACATCGGCTTTCACCGCGAGCGTGCCGTCGCCGATGCTTTTCACCGCCTCATCGAGGGTTTTCTGGCTACGGCCGGAAATGGCAACTTTCGCCCCTTCCTCATGGAGCCGCTTGGCGGTCGCCAGGCCGATTCCGCTGTTGCCGCCGGTGACGACCGCTACTTTACCTTCAAAGCGTTTCATAAAGTCTCCTCTGGGGATAAACGAGTTGTTTGGGAGGCCACTGCACCTGGCACCGCACAACACGGATAGTTAGATGAGCGTCTAAACAAGCGGTTACAAAAAAGAAGCGATTTCCACACGAAGGCGATAACTCAACGATGGCAAAGGACTTTTGCCAAGGGGTGACCTGGGGTTTTTCGGATACACTGAGCCGGACATGGAGACCAAGAGAATCGAACAAATCTCAAAGGCCTTAGCGGACCAGACGCGGCTGCGCATTTTTGCGGCGATTTCGGCAAAGCGGGACATTACCTGCGGCGACCTGGTGAAATTGCGTGGAGTGACGCCCGCAACGATTTCACATCATCTGAGAATTCTTTTGGACGCGGGCCTCATTGAATGCCGCAAAGATGGGCAGTTCGTACACAGCGGGGTAGTGCCCGAAACGATTGCCGAATATTCACGAGCATTGGCGCGAATGACCAAGGGAAGCCGCAACGGCCGCGCCAGAAAAAGCTGAGTGCTCACGCGGCGGAGCTCACTTCAAGTGTGTGTCGTACCAGTCCACCACGCGGTTCAAGCGGTCTACGAGATGTTTTTCTTCACGCAGGCCGTGCGGCTCGCGCGGATAGACCACAAGTTCGGTTTCAACGCCATAGCGCTTTAGTCCGCGATAGAGTTCCTGGCTTTGTCCGAGCGGGTCAACGGTGTCGGCGTCGCCCTGCAGAATCAGCGTCGGAGTTTTGGCGTTTTTGAGGAACAGGAACGGTGAGTGGTTGAGAAAGCCTTCCGGCTTTTCGTAGGGCACGTTCCAGAACCACTCGTCATACGAAGGATGCTGTTCGGTGCCATATTCGGAAATCAGGTTGGCCATGCCCGCGCCAGAAACCGCCGCCTTAAATCTTGTGGTTTGCGTAATGGCCCATTCTGACATGTAGCCGCCGTAAGACCAGCCGCCGATGCCCAGGCGATCGGGATCGGCGATGCCTTTTTTCACTAGATCGTCCACCCCCCACATCACGTCTTTGTAGTCGGAGCCACCCCAATCGGCGCGATTGCTTTCGACAAATTTTTCGCCATAGCCGACCGAGCCGCGAATGTTGGGATAAAACACGGCGTATCCGCGGGCGACGAGCAGTTGTCCCCAGGAATCAATGCTGGATTCCCACGCGCCGGTGGGACCCCCGTGAATCATGGCGATCAGCGGAAGCTTGGATTTGCCGTCGTAACCGGCAGGTTTGAGCAGCGCGGCTTCGATTTCCAGGCCGTCGAAGGATTTGTATCTGTACGTTTCGGGTTTGGTGGCGCTGAAAGCGCTGAAAGAAGTATTGAAATGTGGATATGGTTTCGGCTGCTGCCCGGAAACGGCGAACCACAGTTCCTGCGGCTGCGTGAAATTTTCACCGACGAAAACCAGAGCGCCGGCGTCGTTCAAGGTGAACGAGGATGGCATGGTGTCGGTCAGAGTGAGATCTTCACGGGCTCCCGTCGAGGAGTAGCGGATGAGCTTGCGAGTGAAACCATCGGCGGCGAGCAGCACGATGCTGCCGTCCTTGGCCCAGTGATAGCCGAAGACGGCGCGGTCGAGGCTTGCGGCGGTGAGGTTTTTCGCGGCCGGCATGCCGACAGGCAGAAGCCAGAGATCATGAGGAGAAGGACCGTCCTGCCGGGAGCCGATGAAGCTGATGGTATTTCCGGTCGGAGAAATTTCGAGATTGCCAAAGGGGCCTAACGGCGCGAGGAGTTCCTTCATGACCTCTTTCCTCGCCGCTTTCGCGCCGTCGGCTGAGGTGGCGACGCGGAAGATGCGCTCGGTATTGCGGTCGGATTCGGGGTGATCGGTAGCTACGACGGCGAGAGAGTTGCCGTCCGAAAACCAAGCGAGTTCGGAGACTGCGAAATTCTGCGGGGTGAGAGCACGTTCAGATTTTGTGGCGAGTTCGAGGAGCCAGACGCGTGCATGCTTGTCATCTTTGTCCTCGACGCGGGCGTCCTCTTTATCCTTTTCTTTCTTTTCCTCGGCGTCGGTCTTGGCGTCCGGCGCGACGAAGGCGATCTGTTTGCCGTCATGTGACCAGTAGAAGCGGCTGATACTGCGCTTGCCCTTGGTGAGAGGCGCGGCTTCACCGCCGTTCATGGAAAGGAGGTAGATCTGCTGGTTGGTGTCGCGGTTGGAAAGAAAGGCCAGGGATTTTCCATCAGGGGACCATTTCGGCGAGCTTTCGGATTTTTCGGAATAGGTGAGTTGGCGGAGATCGCCCGTGGAAGTTTCAAAGAGCCAGATGTGTCCGGGATGCTGATCGCCTTTGGCGGGCTCAGCGACGACAAAAGCGACCCGCGAGCCGTCGGGAGAGAATTCCAGGGCAGAAAGGTGACGCAGACTGAGGAGTGCTTCGGGAGTGAGTTGTGTGGGTTGCTGGGCGAAGGTGGTGAAGCAGGGAAGTGAGAGAAGCAGGACCGGCAGAATACGTCGGCGCATGGAAAAACCCTCCGGGATTAAGAACAGAGGACTCTAACCGCGGAAGGCTACACCGTCAATCGCAAGGCGGATAGAAACTAATTCCCTGCAAAAAAGCAGCGGATGCGTTCTCCAGAGAACGCATCCGCTGCTTTTTGAGATTATTCAGTCAGCTCGAACGACGAGCGCTTCGTTTAGTGGTGGTCGCGCCAGCGATCATGGTCGCGATCGCGGTCATGATCCCAATGGTGGTCGTGCTCAAAGCGGCCGCGGTCGCCGTCCCAGTAGCCGTTGTAATACCGACCGCCTTCATGACGAGGGCCAATCCAGCGCGCGCCAGCGTAGGGCGGCAACGTCCAATATCCACCGTGCCAGCGATAGTGATGTCCGTCCGGATACCAATAGCCGTCAATCCAGACGTAGTCAGGCCCAGGACGCCCAGGTATGACATAGTGGCGCGGGGGAGGGGGAGGCCCGATTTCAATGCCGATGCCGACCTGGGCAGCGGCCCGGTGAGTACCCAGCAAGAGCATTGAAGAAAGCAAAGCCGCTCTCAACAAGTTCTTCATTTCCGTCCATCTCCTTTTCAGGAGCAAACGCCGCAACAGGGAAGCTGCGGCCGTCGCTCGCACCAGATATAACCCAAGAGTATGAAACCAGTTGCGGGTCAGAGTAGGGATCGTAAAAGCCGGCGGGCAATCGAGAAAAGACTGTAGAAGGCGGCGAGCGAGATGGGAGGTCCTGTGTCGAAAAAAGAACGGAGCAGAAGACAGCTCTGCTCCGTAAGTAAAGGCTGTGCCGCCTAGCTCGTCAGTATCCGAAAAAGCTGTTAGTGATTGTGACCGTGGTCGTCGTGGTCGTGTCCGTGGCCATGGTCTTCATGTTCGTGGAAGCGGCCGTTATCGCGAACGTTGTGGTCGTGATCCCACTTGTGGTCATGATCTATGCGCCCCCGCGGGCCATCCCAGTACCCGGCGAAGTAGCGGCCGCCTTCGTGGCGCGGGCCAACCCAATAAGCGCCGACATAGGGCGGGCGACTCCAATAGCCCTCATGCCAGTAGTAGTGCCCGGAGACGGGGTACCAGTAGCCCGCAACCCAGAGAGACTCCGGTTCGGGCTGCGCCGGCATCACCACCACGGCGCGTGGCGGGGGTGGAGCGGCGATCTGGATGCCGATGGAAACCTGAGCTTTGGTGGAAACGCCGGCCAACAGAAAAGCGGAAAGGGCGGCGATCTTGAGAAGCGTTTTCATGGTGCGATGTTCTCCTCCGACACGGAATGCTTAGTGGTGCCTGGGCTCTCACCAAATTAAACGAAGGAGACGCGGAATGTTGCGGTGAGAGGGGCAGGCGTGTTGAGACAATTAGCCTGTACGAAAGGACGGGTGGATTGGGACCGATCTGCGCGGGCGTTCCGATAATAGGTGACCGTTGATTGCGAGGGTTTGTGCGGGTCGGCTACAATTTGGGTTCTTTTGCGCGCGATAAAAGGCTGACCGGGACATGCACGAACTGAAATTGCACAATACGCTGAGCGGGAAGACCGAGCCGTTCGTGCCGCAGGTGGCGGGCGAAGTGAAGATGTACACGTGCGGGCCGACGGTCTACGACTATGCGCACATCGGGAATTTCCGCACGTTTGTGTTTCAAGACGTTTTGCGGCGTTATCTGAAACAGCGCGGGCTGAAGCTGAGCCATGTGATGAACCTCACCGATGTGGACGACCGAATAATCGCCAATGCCGCGTCAGCGAAAGTGGGAATCCGGGAATACACGGAAAAGTATGCGCAGGCATTTTTCGCGGATTGCAAAGCGCTGAGCATTGAAGCACCGGAACACTGGATCCGCGCGACCGACCACATTCCGGACATGGTCAAGCTGATCGAGCGTTTGCAGCGGAAAAGCTTTACTTACGACAGCGAAGGGTCGATCTATTACCGGATTGCGAAATTTCCGGAGTACGGGAAGCTGTCGAAGATTGACCTGACGGGGATACAGGCCGGCGCGCGCGTGGACAATGACCGGTATGAGAAAGAGAGCGCGCGGGATTTTGCGTTGTGGAAGGCGCCTAAACCTGGCGAGCATTTCTGGGAGACGGAGATCGGCGCAGGGCGGCCAGGATGGCATATCGAGTGTTCGGCGATGGCGATGAAGTACTTGGGTGAGACGCTGGACATTCACACCGGCGGAATTGACCTGGCATTTCCGCACCACGAAAACGAGATAGCACAGAGCGAAGCGGCAACGGGGAAACCGTTCGCGCGTTACTGGGTGCACGCGGAACATCTGCTGGTGGAAGGCGAGAAGATGTCCAAGTCGCTGGGGAATTTTTTTACGATGCGCGACTTGTA
>Ga0209579_10002109_pt1 | contig 15663 bp, 16 predicted proteins | sample Coa_R1_2_FD_187152 | JGI IMG/M metagenome (GOLD analysis project Ga0209579, IMG submission 187152) | Surface soil microbial communities from Centralia Pennsylvania, which are recovering from an underground coalmine fire - Coalmine... | ecosystem: Environmental > Terrestrial > Soil >... | reverse complement strand
CTCGACGTAGATGCCCTTGCACAGCCGGACGTTCGGCTTCAGGTCGGCGAGGTCGCGGACGTCGTGCAACGTTCGGCGCAGATACGCCTGGAGGACGATGCCGACGTTCTCGTGGCCGGCCTCGCGCAGCTCGCGGTAGAGCCGCAGCGTCGTGCCGGTCGTCGTCGAGTCCTCCATATCGATGCGCACGAAGCGACCGCGCGCCAGGACGCGCTCGAGGTTCTCGCGGCACAGCTCGTACGAGAGATCGAGGCCGAGGCCGGTGAGCTTGACGCTCACGTTCGAGTCGAGATGCTCGTGTTCGATCGCGTCGAGCACATCCAGGTACGCCTGCACGATCGCGTTCGCCTCAGCGGCGCTCGTCACCTCTTCGCCTAGGACGTCGACCGTCGCCGACTCTCCCCGCGCGTTCAGCTCGCGCACCACACGGACGGCGTCCGCCGGCGTCGACCCGGCGATGTAGCGGGACGAGAACAGCTGCACGACCGGCTTGGGAACGGCCGGAAGAAGTCGGACGAGCGCGCGGTCGAGCAGCAACGCGACTAGCGCTCGCGCATGAAGCCCTGGCGCGCCGCGCTGACGAGCGCGACCGCCTCGGGAAAGAGCACGCGCATCGCGTCACGAAGCGCGATCGTCTGCTCGTCGACCCCACCCTGCGTCTGGATCTGCGCCAGCGCCGCCGCCGTCAGCTCGACCGCGGTGTTGAGCGTGAGCGTCGCGAACTGCTCGCGCTGCGCCTCCTGCACCGTCTCCGCCTGCTGCTCGGCGAACTCGCGCAGCCCGCGCAGGAGATCCTCTGGGTCACCGCCGAACGGGAAGCCGCCTTCCATCCCTTCGAGTCTAGGTGAGGGGAACAGTCGAACGCGCCGCCACCTCTGCGGCGAGCTCCTCCACGGCCGGAAGCGCGTTCTGGAGCGCGACGGCGAAGGGCGAGCCGCCCTCGTCCCCGAGCGCCTGCTCGAGCCGGCGCGACGCGGTGCCGAGCGCATCGAGATAGTTGGTGCTGGCCACGCGCGGCTGGGGCCGCAGGGTCGCAGCGAGGGCCGCGGCCGCCTCCTCGGCCTCTTCGATCCCTTCCGGGTGCTCGGTCTCGCGCAGCTCCGCGAGACGCGCGCGCAGCGCGTCGAGGTCGCCGCCGCCCGCCGTCTCCTCGGCGACCTCGCACAGGGCCGAGATGGAGACGGCGTCGTGGACGAGCCGCGCCGAGGTGACTGCGACGCCGGCGTCGTCCAGCGCGACCCACGCGCCGGACTCGTAGGAGCACAGGTACACGCGCTCGCCTCCGAGCAGATCGGTGGGGAGAACACCGGTCACGCGATCTCCCTCGCGCGCGGCCGCGGTTGCGACCCGTTCGAGGTCGTCGGCGAGTGCCATCATGCGCAGTGTGGCCGAAGTCTCCGCGCGCGAGCTCTTTGCACCGCTCGGCCCCACCTATGACCGGTACGCGCGCCTCCTGTCCTTCGGCCAGGACCCGCGCTGGCGGCGGTTCATGGTTTCCCGCGTCCCGGACTCGGCGACGAACGTGCTCGACGTCGCGAGCGGGACCGCCGCCGTCGCCATCGAGCTCGCTCGCGCCGTTCCGGAGCGTCGCGTCGTCGGCATCGACCAGAGCCCTGAGATGCTGGCCGCCGGCCGCGCCCGCGTCGCGGCAGCGGGTCTCGGCGACCGCGTCGACCTGCGCGAGGGCCGCGCCGAATCGCTCCCGTTCGGAGACGGTGAGTTCGACGCACTCACGTTCACGTACCTGCTCCGCTACGTCGACGATCCCGTCGCGACGGTGCGCGAGCTGCGGCGCGTCGTCCGCCCGGGTGGGACGATCGCGATGCTCGAGTTCGCCGTCCCGCGCGGGATCTGGCGGCCGTTTTGGGAGCTGTACGTGCGGGTCGGGCTGCCCGCCGCCGGTGCGGCGGTGTCACCGGGGTGGCACGAGGTCGGCGGCTTCCTCGGCCCGAGCATCCGCAGCTTCCACGACCGGTTCTCGGTCGAGGACGTGTGGCGCGAGGCCGGCGTGGCGGACGTGCACGCGAGACGCATGAGCCTCGGCGGCGGAGTCGTGGTGTGGGGAATGAGCTGACGCGTCCTGCGTTCTACGCGCTCCGGTCCGGCGGGTGGCGCGACTACATCACGCTGCTGCATCCGCCGTACACGCTGTGGCACGTGTCGTATGCGGTGCTCGGCGCCGCGGTTGCGCCGAACCTCGACTGGGGCGTCCTCGGCTGGACCGTGCTCGCCTTCTTCCTCGCGATGGGCATCGGCGCGCATGCGCTCGACGAGATGAAGGGACGGCCACTGCAGACGCGCATCGCCGAACGGACGCTCGTCCTCCTCGCCGTGTGGTCGATCCTCGGCGCGTGCGTGATCGGCGTGCACGTGGCGCTGTACACGTCGCTGTGGCTGATCGTGTTCATCGTCTTTGGCGCCGCGGTCGTCGTCGCTTACAACCTGGAGCTGTTCGGCGGCCTCGTGCACACGCCGTACTGGTTCGCCTTCGCCTGGGGCGCGTTCCCGGCGCTCACCGGGTACTTCGCGTGCGCCCACACGCTGCGCGGCGCGGCGGTCGCGGTCGCCGGGTTCGCATTCGTCACGAGTCTCGCTCAGCAGCGGCTGTCGGTGGACGTGCGCCACGCCCGGCGGGTCGTGGGCGACATCACGCAGGCGAGGACCGCAGAGGTCGCGCTGAAGCTCCTAGCGGCGGCGATGCCGCTCATCGCAGGGGCTCTGCTACTCGCCCGCAAGCGTTACTAGGATGCAGCGATGTCTCTGACGACTGGCTTCGACATCGGCTTCGCCGTCGGCGCCGGAGTCGCAGCCTTCGCGCTCGCCGGCGCGGCACTCCGGTTTCTCCGGCGCCGGGCGCTCGTTCTCCTCGCCGTGGTGCTGCTCGGCGGCGCGGCGGCCGGTTGGGCGGTCTACGCGCTCCGGCACAGCCATCCGCGCGAGCTCGCGGTCGCGGCGGGAGGGCTGACGGCATGCGCCCTCGCCGCGTGGGCCGCGGTCGTCGTCGCGTGGTCGCTCGCGCGCGCGGGGGACACTGAGGCGCACGTCGCAGCCGCGCAGGCCCGGCTGCTCGAGCAGATCGACCTCGAGCGCGAAGCGCGCGCGGCGGAGCTCGAGCGCACGCTCGCACGAGCACGCGCCGACTCCATCTCGCTGCTCGCCGACGAGGAGCGGCGCATCGCGGAGGAGCGGCGCACGACGTTCGCCGACCGGGAGCGCGAGCTCGCCGCATCGCTCACCGACGCGTTGACGGAGACGCAGGCGCAGGTCGCGCAGCGGCTCGCCGACTGGAAGAAGGATCTCGATCGCGCGTCCGAATCGACGAAGGAGCGCCTCACCGAGCTCGCCGAGCGGCAGCGCCAGCTGCTCGGTGATGCGGAAGCGCGACTCGCAGCCGACGCCGAGCGGCTCGCGGCTGAGAGCGACGCGCAACGGGAGGGGCTCGTCCGGCTACGCGGGGACTTCGAGAAGGCGCTCGCCGACGTGCTCGCGACCGCCCGCACCGAGGTCGAAGGCGAGGCAGCGGGCAGACGCCGCGCGCTCCATGAGCTGGAGGAGCGCATGCGCCGTCGCGAGAAGGAACTGATGGAGCGGGTCGAGCGCGAAGAGGTCGAGGCGGCGCAGCGCCTGCGCACCGGGTTCGAGGACGTGCAGCGCCGCCACATCGAGCAGGTGGCGCGCACCGTGGAACGCGCGACCGCGAGCTATGCGGACGAATCGACGCAGCAGTTCGCCGCTCTGGTCAAGTCCAGCCGCGAGGACGCGGCGCGCCGTCTCGCGCGCGAGCTCGACCGCGCCGTCGAGACGTTCGGGCGCGAAGCTGAGGCGGTTCTCGCCGAGCGGCTGGCGCACGTGGGAGACGCCGGCGCGCAGCGTCTCGAGCGCCGTCTCGCCGACGCGGCAAAGTCGCTGGAGCGTCAGCGCGACGAATGGATGACTGCGCTCGACGGCCGCATCGGCGAGCTGGAGGAGGACGTGCGGCGGCGGCTCGAGGATCTCGCCTCGGATGCCGACGCCGAGCGGGCGGTCATCGAGGCGCGGCTTCAGGAGCTGCTGCGGCGCATCGAGGCCACCGCGGCGGTCCAGAGCTCGTAAAGACACCGTTAATCCTGCGGTTGGGTGCAAACATTCCCGGGGAGGGTTCGTCCAAGGGAGGACGAACCATCGCGCCATGAGTGACTCGACCGAAACCCTGGAGCCCGAGACGAGCGAACGCTCGAAGGTCGAGAGCTGGCGTCTGCACGTGCTGATCGAGGCCGGCTATCCGCTCCACGTCGCCGAGCGCCTCGCCGTCAGCGAGGCCGACCTCCACCTCGCGGTCGAGCTCGTCGACCACGGCTGCGCGCACGCGACGGCAGCCGAGATTCTCCTGTAACACCCGCGCGTTACGCTGCGGCCGTGGGCAAGGTCGAGGCGCTGCCGTACGACGACCGCACCGTGTACTCCGTCGCGGCCTTCAACCGCGGCGTGGCGCAGTGGCTGACGCGGCTGCCAACCGTCTGGGTGGAAGGCGAGGTCACGGAGCTGCGCCGCCATGAGCGGTGGGCGAGCGTCTTCTTCACGCTGAAGGATCCCGCCGACGGGTCCTGCCTCGGCGTGACGATGCCGCGCGGCCAGTTCGACGGACTTCGTCTCGATCTCGCCGACGGCGAACGCGTGCACGTGTACGGCCGCCCCCAGCTGTTCGAGCAGCGCGGCGAGTTTCGCCTCCGCGCGCTCACGATCGAGCGATTCGGCGTTGGCGCGCACCTCGCCGCCCTCGAGCGGTTGAAGACGAAGCTCGCCGCGGAGGGGCTGTTCGCATCTGAGCGCAAGCGCGCGCTCCCGCTGCTGCCGCGCCGAATCGGGCTCGTCACCGGAAACGACGCCGCCGCGAAACGCGATGTGCTGACGACGATCCAGACCCGGTTCCCGCCCGCGAACGTGCTCGTCGCGGAGACGTACGTGCAAGGCCCGCGCGCCGCGCTCGAGATCGTCGCCGCGCTGCAGACGCTGTCGTCGTACGAGGACGTCGACGTCGTCGTGCTCGCGCGCGGCGGCGGCAGCTTCGAGGATTTGCTGCCGTTCTCCGACGAGCGCGTCGTTCGCGCGGTCGCGACGTGCCGCGTTCCCGTCGTGTCCGCCGTCGGGCACGAACAGGACATGCCGCTCTGCGACCTCGCCGCCGACGTGCGCGCATCAACGCCGACGGCGGCCGGGAAGCTGGTCGTCCCCGAGCTCTCGGTCGTGATCGGATCGCTCGACCGCGCACGCGGGGCGCTTGCCCGCACCGTCCGGCTGGCGCTCGCGCGCGATGCGCAGACGCTCGAGCACGCCCGCGACCGTCTTCGCGCTGCGCCGCGCCTCGCGCTCGAACGCGAGACGCGCCGGCTCGAGCATGCACACGACCGGCTGCGCCGGGCGCCCGCGCTCGCGGTCGAGCGCAAGCGGGCGGCGCTCGACTCGGCCGCCGGCCGCCTGCGATTGTTGTCACCGTTGAAAACACTCGAGCGAGGCTACGCGATCGTCCGGACGGACTCGGCGCTCGTGCGCTCGGCCGCCGACGTCGCACCCGGTGTGCGCGTCGCGGTCGCGCTCGCCGAGGGTGGATTCGACGCGACCGTCGAGGGCGTGCATGGCTGATCCGGCGAGCTTCGAGGAGGCGCAGGCCGAGCTCGAGCAGATCGTCACCCGGCTCGAGCAAGGACAGGCGTCGCTCGACGAGGCGCTCGCGCTGTGGGAGCGCGGCGAGGAGCTGTACGCGTTCTGTCGCGGAAAGCTCGACGCGGCGCAGGGCAAGGTGGAGGAGCTAGCCCGCCGCGTCGAGCAGGCGCGCCCCTAGATCCTCGAGGTCCGCCGCGGCGCGCGCAGGGTCGCCGGAGAGCGCGACCGTCTCCACCCCCGGCAGCGGCTCCACGACGATCCCGCCGAAGACGACGCACCGCACGCCCGCCGCCGAACAGCGCCGCGCGACCTCGAAGGGAACCTTGCCCTCGCGCGTCGTCGCGTCGACGCGGCCTTCGCCGGTGACGACGAGGTCGTAGGCGCTGGGATCGAACCCGACGAGGTCGAGCACCGTCGCCGCTCCCGGCACCAGGGTCGCGCCGAGCGATGCGAGCGCGGCGCCGAGCCCGCCGGCCGCGCCCGAGCCCGCGAGCTCGGCGTACGGACGCAACCGCTCGTCCGCGCGGAAGCGCGCCTCGAGCTCGACCACCTGCTCCGGCGTCGCGCCTTTCTGCGGCCCGTACAGCGTCGGCGCGTCGTAGAGCGTCGTCCGCACGTCGCAGAGCACCGTCGCCGGCGGGAGCGAGTCGAGCACCTCGAGCATCCCCTCCCCCGCGTCCATGTTCGCGGTCCCGCCGAGGCCGATGAGGAGGTGCTCCGCGCGCGTTCCGGCGAGGAGCTCGCCGAACGGGCGGCTCGACGTGAACGGATCGAGATGCGTCGGGTCGAACGGGATGACGGACGCGGCCTCGACGAGCCCCGGCACGACGTCGGCGGTGCCCTCGCCGCCGTCCGCGAGCGGAAGCCGGTCGCAGTCGCCGAGCCCGCGCGCGAGCGCCGCCGCTGCGTCCCGCGCCGAGAGGACGCCCTTGAGGCTAGCCGGACATGCGAGCGGCTTCAGGCTCGGCACGGTCGCCGTTCTCCTGGCTGACGTCGCGAAGCTCGGTCTGCGCCGCCGACGGCATGACGCGCAGCATCGCCACCGATAATCCCTCGCGCGCGAGGAAGAGCACGCCCACGCCGATGCCGACGGACGCCTCGATCGCCTGCAGCCCGAAGCCGTACGCGACGCCCGTCGCGTAGGCGACGCCGTAGCTCGCCGACAGCGGCGCGGCAATCGCGAGCTGCACGGCGCCGACGTTGCCGGGCCAGAACGGGAAGATCGTGACGACGTTCATCACGAGCAGGACGACGCCCGCAGCGGGAAGCGGCGCGTGGATGTGGAACGCGCGCATCGCCGTCCACACGGCGAAGAGCTGGCACGTCCAGCCGGCGATCTGGAACGACGCCGCGAGCGCCGCGCCCGCGGGCGTGCGCATGACGCCGAGCCCTTGCCGCGCCATCGTCGCAAGACGCCGTACCGCGCCGGCGCCGTCGAGCGCGGTTCCGTGATCGGTGCGTGCGCTGATGATCGTGAACGCGAAGAGCCCGATGCCGATCCCTACGACGGCGAGGATGATCGAGATCGCCCACGCGGGCACCTTCGCGGTCGAGACGACGAAGAGGACGAGGAGGATCACCGGCACGATGTCGAACACGCGGTGCGCGAGCACCGTTCCGACGAGCGTCGCCCACAGCCCTTTCCGGCGCGGCATCTTGCGCACGAGGACGGCGACGCGCGCGAGCTCGCCAATCCGGCCCGGGAGCACCGCGTTCGCGAACAGGCCGACCGAGAATGCGGAGAAGACGGTCATCACGCTCGGGTGCGGCGGGTCGATCGCGTTGCGGATGACCGTGCGCCAGGCGAGAGCGCGCACGACGACCGACAACAGGTTGATCGCGATTGCGACCGCGACCCATTGCCACACGACGGAGGTGAAAGCGTCGCCGATCGCGCGGAAGCTCGGGCCACGCCACCAGAAGAGCGCGAACACCGCGCCGAACATGACGAGACCGATCGCCAGACGGCCGGCGAGAGACTTGGGAAGCGGCGGCTTCTTCACGCGGCGGCCGATTCGTAGATCCCGACGAGACGCGCTGCGATCTCGTCCCACGCGTATCGCTCCTGCGCGAGCGCACGCCCGGCAGTACCCATCGCCTGCCGGCGCGGCTCGTCGGCGAGAAGCGCGACGACGGTGTCCGCGAGCGCCCGTTCGTCCCCGGGCAGGAACGCGACCGCGGTCTCCGGGGTCATGACGTCACGGTACCCGGGAATGTCGGACGCCACCACCGGCGTCGCGCACGCGAACGCGCGCGTGAGGACCATCCCGAAGCTCTCTCCGCCGAGCGACGGCGCGACGAGCGCCTTCGCGGCGAGCAGTTCTACCGTGAATGTGTCCTGGTCGAGGAAGCCGAGCACCTCGACGCCGTCATCGGACACGCCGAGCCGGCGCATGAGCAACCGGACGCGCAGCGGGTCGGCGCCGATGACTCTGAGCTCGACACCGGTGCGCCGGCGAATCTCCGGCCACGCGCGCAGAAGGACCTCCAGGCCTTTCCGCTGCTCGTGCCTCCCCGCGAACACAATGCGGTCCTTCCTGCCGCCAGGATCCACCGCGGGCGGAATGAGGACGCCGTTCGGAACGATCTCGTAGTCGCCCGGCAGCCAGCGGTTGGCCGAGGCGCTCGCCATCTCGGAGACGGCGAGGCGCCGATCGAGACGGTCGGCGAGGAAACCCCACGTGCGCGTGGCGATGCGCATCCAGGCGAGGTCGCCGCTCGCGTGGAACGTGCCGACCATCGGCCCGCGGTAGTGCGCGAGCGCCGCGATGCACGGCGTCGGCGTCATCGGCTCGTGCAGGTGGAGGATGTCGAACTTCTCGCGGTCGAGCACGTCGCGGATGCGAAAGACCGAGCGCGGGCTGAGGATGATGTTGGGAAGCGATCCGTTCGCGGGCACGATCACCGAGCGGCCGATGGGGATCACGTCGGGCGGCGGCGGCCCGTCACGTCCGTGGCGCGGATGGAGCGTCCGGGTGAACTGACCGGGCGGGTCGTTGCCCATGATCGTCTTCACCTCGCAGCCCTGGCGCCGCAGTGCGTCGGCCTGCAGCTCCGCGTGCTCGACGACCGCGCCCCAGAAGGACCACGAATAGGGGACGACGATGCCCACCTTCATCGCGGTCATTATCGTCGGCGGACAGTGCGTCTCCGCTCGCCTCACGACCGCGAGATCCTCCGGCTCGCGCTTCCCGCGCTGGGAGCGCTCGCCGCGGAGCCGCTCTACGTCCTCGCCGACACCGCCATCGTCGGCCATCTCGGGCGCCCGCAGATCGCCGGGCTCGGTCTGGCGGGGACGGTGCTCGAGAGCGCGTTCACGATCTTCAACTTCCTGACGTACGGGACGACCGCCGTCGTCGCGCGCGCGAGTGGTGCCGGACGGCACGAGCGGGCCGCGCGGCTCGCCGCGCAGGCCTTGTGGCTGTCACTCGGGATCGGGCTCGTGCTCGTGGTCGTGCTCGAGGCAGTGGGCGCGCCGCTCCTCCGCGGGCTCGGCGGCCATGGGCAGTCGGGCCACGACGCGCTCGTCTACTACCGCATCGCCGCGATCGGCCTGCCGGCCGCACTCGTCGCGCTCGCAGGCCAGGGCTACCTTCGCGGCGTCTCGAATCTCCGCCGCCCGCTCGAGATCGTCGTCGCCGCGAACGTCGTGAACCTCGTCCTCGAGGTCCTCTTCGTGTACGGCTTCCATTGGGGTATCGCCGGCTCGGCGGCCGGGACGGCGATCGCGCAGGGCGGGATGGGCATCGCGTTCGCGCGCGAACTGCTCCGGCCGCACGCTCCGTCGCTCCGGCCGAGCCTCGACGAGATGCGGCCGATGCTGCGCGTCGGCTGGCAGATCATGGTGCGCACAGCGGCGCTCGTCGCGTCGTTCGTCCTCGCCGCCTCCGTGTGCGCGCGCATGGGAGACGCCGAGCTCGGCGCGCATCAGATCGGCTATCAGCTGTTCCTGTTCCTCGCGCTCGTGCTCGACGCGGTCGCGATCGCCGGTCAGGTGATCGTCGGGAGCATGCTCGGCGCCGGCGACGCGGAGGGCGCGCATGCGGCGGCAGTGCGGATGATTGCGTGGTCCGTCGTGGTCGGCGCCGTCTTCGCGGCCGTGCTGCTGCCGCTCTCGCATGTCGTCCCGCGCGCGTTCACCGGCGACCCGTCGGTGCTCGCGCAGGCGGCGAAGCTGTGGCCGTTCTTCGCGTTGATGCAACCGCTGGGCGGCGCCGTCTTCGCGCTCGACGGCATCCTCATCGGTGCGAGCGACACCGCGTATCTCATGTGGTCGATGCTCGCCGCAAGCGCCGTGTTCGTCGTGATCGCAGCGCTCTCGCTCGCGCTCGGCTGGGGGATCGTCGGCGTGTGGGCAGGCCTCGACGTCCTGATCGCCGCGCGGCTCGCGTTGCTCGGCGCGAGGTTCGTCGGGAGGCGCTGGGCGGTGGTCGGCTACGCCTGAGGAAGGATCGCGGCGAGATCCCACTCGCGGGGCGTTGCGGCGAGGCGAACGATGACGCCCGGCTTGGTGCGCTCGGCGGCAAACCGCTCGCCGAGCTCGGCGCCGAGGTAGCGGCCGGCGATCTCCGCGCGCGCCTCGCCGACGTCGACCTCGACGAGCTCGGCGTCTCCCTTCACCTCAAGACCGCGAAACGGCGGTGATGCCTCGAAGACGAGGAGCGTGCAGCGCGGGTCGCGCCGGAGGTTGCGCAACTTCGGGTCACCCTCGGCGACGACCACCTCGAATGCGTCGTTGCGGCGCCGGTACCACACGGGCGTCATGCGCACGCTTCCGTCCGGGTCGTACGTCGCGAGCACGGCCGGCTGCGGATCGTCGAGCCAACTCGTTCCCAAGGCGCGGATTATGCTCGGGTGATGGAAGGCCTCGCAGAGCTCCACACGCACTTGGGCGGCTCGGTCTCGTCCGACATCCTCTGGACGCTCGCGCACGAGCAGGGCATCGCGCTGCCGGTGAAGGATTACTGGGACTTCGACCGGCTCGTGACGGTCAGCGATCCTCGCGGCGTGCCGAACCTCGACGCGCTCGACCAGATCTACCACTGGACCGAGCTCATCCAATCGAGCCCGATGGCAGTGGAGACGTCGGTGCACGCGGCGATCGGAGGCGCGTACCGATCGCAGGGGATCACGACGCTCGAGCTGCGCTTCAACCCGATGAAGCGCAACCGCGGCGGCGAGCGTGACCTCGATCACATCATCCTCGCCGCGATCCGCGGCCTCGATCGCGCGAGCCTCGAGTATCCGCAGGTACGCGCCGGGCTCATCCTGATGATGGACCGGACGTTCACGCAGCGGCAGAACGAGATCATCGTCGAGAAGGCGATCGGCTGGTCGTCGCGCGGCATCGTCGGCATCGACATCGCCGGCCCGCGCCCGGGGCACGCGCGCTACGACTACCGCAGCGTGCAGCCGATGGTGGAGGACGCGCGCGGCGCCGGGCTCGGCGTCACCATCCACGTCGGCGAGGAGGGCGGCGACATCGGGCGTGCGGAGATCGCGGAGGTGCTCGAAGTCCTGCGGCCCGACCGCCTCGGCCACGGCATCCTCGCGGCGGGGGATGTCGAGCTCATGCGAGAGTTGCGCGAGGCGGAAGTCGTCCTGGAGATCTGCCCGACGTCGAACCTCTTGACGAAGGCGCTGCCCGACGAGGAGGCGGTGCGCTGGGTGTTCCGCATGTTCATCGACAACGGAGTGCGATTCACCATCGCGACGGACGGCCCCGAGATGATGCGGACGCATCTCCGCGACGAGCTCGAACTGCTCCTGCGCCTCGGTGCGCTCACGCGCGAGGAGCTCGACGAGGCGAACGCGCGAGGGCACGAGGCGAGCTTCGTCCGCGGCGGCTTCCGCGCGGCGCGCGTCTAACCCGCCGAATACTCCCATCGACCGATAGCGGCCTGCGGACGGGCCGCGTAGCGTCCGCGCCCATGAGCACGACCTCGAACGGCACGCCTCCGGCACTCACGCAGAGGCAGCTGCAGGTCGTCGGGTTGATCGCGGCCGGATGCTCGAACGAAGAAGTCGGGCGCCGGCTCGGCATATCAGCGCGTACGGCAAAGGCGCACTGCGATGCACTGCGCTTGAAGCTCGGCGTGCCCAGGCGGCGGCAGATCCCCGCCGCCTATCGGACGCTCACGGGCCAGGATCCCCTCGCCCGCGAGCTCGCGCCGGCTGCGGCCGGCGTCGGGGGCTAACGGCGACCGCGCCCGGCCCTTTTGCGGCCGGGCGCGGGCCCCCTCTGGCCGGGGGCGCATTTCTCATCCACAATTGGCGTCACAAGGAGGCAACTCCAACAACCGACTCTGCGGCAGCGAGGCAGGCGCGTTTGCACGAGGGCACGGTTACCGCGGAGCCGCGGACGCAAGTCATCATCAAGCGGCCTCGGCTCACCAAGATCCTCGACGACTCGAGGGCGCGGCTCCTCCTGCTCGTCGCGCCGGCCGGGTACGGCAAGACGACTCTCGCGCGCGAGTGGACCGAGGGCAAGGAGCGTGTGGGCTGGTACTCGGGCGGCCCAGGGATGATGGACGTGGCCGGGCTCTCGGTCGGGATCGCCGAGGTGCTCGCGAGCATGGGCGAGCCCGCGCGGGAAGACATGGTGGAGCGCGTGCGGATATTGGCGGCGCACGGGCATACGCCGCGCGGGCTGGCGAAGGCAGTGAGCGCGTGTGCGCCGGAAGCGGACTGGCTTCTCGTGGTGGACGACTACCACCATGCGATCGGCTCGGAGGAATCGGAGGATTTCTTCGAAGAGCTCGTTGGGCAGACCGCGTTTCGATTGTTGATCACGAGCCGCGAGCGTCCCAGATGGATTCGCGGTCGCAACGTCGTCTACGGCCAGGCCGTAGTCGTCGATACGTCCACTCTGGCTTTCACCGACGATGAAGCTGGGGCAATCCTAGGAGGCAGCCCGGGAAAGCTCCTCGCTGACGCGAAGGGCTGGCCAGCTGTAATTGGCCTCGCGGCGTTGCGTGGCTTGGATGGCACAGGCGGCGCCGACAGCCTTCCGCCAGAAGAGCTTTACCGATTCTTTGCGGAGGACCTGTTTATCGCCTCCTCAGAGAAGTTGCAGGGAGCTCTGTACTTACTCGCTCTTGTTGGAGGTGTCGGCCAGGAGTCATTAGGGGCGCTCCTCGGGTCGGACCATGCGGCGCTCGTCCAACAGGCCGAAGACCGAGGATTTCTCTCCAGCGGCAGTTCAAGGGTGGTCCACCCCCTGTTACGCGCGTTCTTATTCGCCAAGCTGAGAGAGCGTGGCGACGAAGAAAGTCGCTCGGCTGCAGCCGAGTCCGTTAACTACCTCGCCGATTGTCACAGGTGGGACGACTGCTTGTCCGTGCTTGTTCACTTCCCGGATAAGCCGCTGTTTCTCTCGTCGTTCCAACGCATGCTGGAAGACATTGTGTATTCGCGTGTGGTACTTGGAGTAACGGGTTGGTTGGAGCTCGCAAAAACTCTGGGGGTATCTCATCCTCTCATCTTCTTCGCGGAGGCCGACGTGGCCTTCCGCAGTGGAAACACGATCCAAGCTCGAGGGCTTGCCGAACGCGCGGCTACGAGGCTCGAAGGGGATTGGCGCGCACGCGCTCTCCTCCTAGCGGCAAGAGCGGCTCACATGGATGGTGATGAGGCCTCGTCCACCTCGCTTTGCGAGCGCATTCTCGCCTCGTCGTCTGCTGCGGCGGTTACGAAGAGAGATGCTCTCTGGGTCGTTTTCGGTAGCCGGTCAGAGTTCGACTGTGCTGACTCAGATCGCCTCCTGCGGAGACTCGAAGAGTTTCCCCAAAACGACCCAACCCATGAGCTAAGGCTCATCTGCGCACGGGGATTCCTCAGCGTACGCTTCGGTCGGGTGCGCGAAGGGATGCCCGTGCTCGAGATGGCCATGAGTCGCCTGCCCCAGATACGCGACCCTCTTGCGCGTACGAACGCAATTCACTTCCTTGCGTTTTCCTACCTTATGAGTGGCCGCTACGAGGACTCCGCCAGAGCCTCTCAATGGCTCATCGACGAGGCCCGGTCCACAGATCTCGCGTTCGCAGTGGACTACGGATTACTGCGGCTCTTTGGCGCCCACGTGGGTGCGCGGAAGGTCGGTCTCGCACAACGCGTGTACGCGGAACTGGAGCGTCGCCCAAGATCTTCCCTCGGCTTCGTGGCCGAGAACATTCGACTCCAGCGCGTAAAGCTTCCGATCGCCGTCGGGGATCTTTCCCGAGCTGAGACGTTGCTCGAGGGACGTTTTCCCGGCATCGAGCGCGCAAACTTGGGCGGCGAACTGGCCGGCTATCGGGCACTTGTCGCAGCAGCGCGAGGCAATCGGCAGCGAGCATTACAGCTGCTCTCAATCAACGAGGCTTGTTTCAACCAGGTTGAGCCGAGAAGCCTCCGACAAGTAACGCTTGCGATCCTCGCGTCACAAGAGAGGAATGGCGCCCAACGCTGTAACCGGGTTTTGCTCGATCTATTAACGGCTGGTTGTGCGGATCCCGTTGTTACCGGACTCCGGGCCTATCCGCCTCTCCTGGAGGTAGCGGCTCGAGACTCGGAACTAAGGGCAGAGCTCGTAGATGTAGTCGCGCACTCGAGAGATTTCGATCTCGCACGCTCGGTTGGCCTCAAAATCCCTCGAGAACTTCGCCCTCGCGCAAAGCTATCTTCCCGCGAGCAAGAGGTATACGAACTTTTGGCCGAAGGCCGAACTAACACGGAAATAGCGGGACAGCTCTACATCAGCTTGTCCACCACAAAAGTGCATGTCCGGCACATCTTCGAAAAGCTCGGCGTCCGCAGCCGCGCCGAAGCAGCCCACCTGGCCGGCATCGACGGGCTGTTCTAAGCGAAGGCCGCGACAGGCTGAAGGACCGTCGCGTCCGTTTCTTCCCGCAGCTCGGGATGCTGGCTCGTCGCAATGCGGAGTTGGAATTCGACGCCGGTGCCCAATCGGTAGGACTCTGGCGCCGAAGCCAGAACCGCCTCAAGGGCCGCGACGACGGTGGTGTCAAACTGACTCTCGACAGCCTGCGCGAGACGCAACCTGGCAACCCGACTTGGCATTGCATCGCGATATGGACGGTCGGATGTCATTGCGTTATAGGAGTCCGCAACGGCGATGATCCGCGCGAGCAGTGGAATGTCGTCGCCAGCTAGCCGATCCGGATAGCCGGTCCCATCGACCCGCTCGTGATGATGGCGGACGACTTCGGCTATCTCGTCGTAGTCGGCCACGTTGAGAAGAATCTCCTCGCCGATGGCTGGATGGCGCTCCATCTCACGGCGTTCCTCAAGCGTCAGCGCCCCCGCTTTTTCAAGCAGCCCCGGAGGGAGGCCGATCTTGCCGATGTCATGGACGAGCCCGCAAAGGTGAACCAGGCTCTGGTCGCGTTCAGTCAAGGACATGCGCTTAGCGATGTCGCGCGCGTAGATCGCCACGGCTGTTGAGTGGCCTGCCGTATAACGGTCTCTCGCGTCGAGCGTCGCGACGAGTGCGGTTGCGAAAGATAGGTTTGCCGACTCGAGACGCATGTTTGCGACCGAGAGTGCCTCGGAGGTCTTCTTTTGCTCCTGGTACAAGAGCAGGAGCCGTTGGGCAGCCAGCGCCGGCAACGCGAAGAGCGCAACACTCCAAGCCGAGACCGTGAGGTAGACGTAAGCCAGCACAGAGACGGTCGGAACATGCAAGGGGAGGCTAACGGCGTAGCTCGCGAACATTTCCCGGACTAGTGCCCTGACCGAGCTTGTCTGACGAATCGCAGGAGCGACCACACCAAGCGCGTCTCCGACCGCGGTTTCGACGATAAACGCGGCGCTGACGGCGGCGAAGATTCCGACAAAGCTCTCGCCCGCGTGGGCAATGACCGCGGATGCGGTGAGGCCTGCCGCCACAGTTCCGATGACTCGTTTAGACGTCCATGTCCCCCATCGAAGGATGGGTTGATCGGTGTCGCGCCGTGGCAGATCCCGGAGCAGTCCCGCGCTCGCCACCACCGCCCCTGCAAGAGGCCCGAGAACCACCGCGGT
>Ga0209579_10002107_pt1 | contig 15671 bp, 12 predicted proteins | sample Coa_R1_2_FD_187152 | JGI IMG/M metagenome (GOLD analysis project Ga0209579, IMG submission 187152) | Surface soil microbial communities from Centralia Pennsylvania, which are recovering from an underground coalmine fire - Coalmine... | ecosystem: Environmental > Terrestrial > Soil >... | reverse complement strand
TGCCATTTATACCGCGCCCGCTAATCCTGTGTGAATTTTTTTAAGCACCTTTTTGGTTCCAGCGCATTGCTCGATCTCATTAACATTATGCAAGTTGAACTCGATCTCCGCAATGCTACTGGAACAAAAAATCTGCTGAAAAAATTCACACAACCTTACCGGTCGCAGTATATCCTGACTATGCTACAGGGAGAAAAGCTCAGGCAAAACGATTAAAAGAGGGAGACGTGTACATTGATTTGACTCTCAATTACTTTGTCCGCAAATATACAGGAGTCAAGTCAGGAGCACCTGATACACAAGAAGTGATCAATTACAGAAAAGCAATTCGGTTTTTCACAAAATTTGATATGGAGCGGACAATTCGTTCTTTGAATGATGAAGAATATGAAAAGCTGCTTGATGCGATGAAGAAGCACGAAGGCTGGAGAGAAGGGAAAGAAGAATATATCGAGGTTAAGAAAATTCTTGGAATCCACTTCAATAAAAAACGGATTATTTCAGAATTTCTTGTTGGTAACTCTAGTACAAGCGTTTGGATCTCAAGACAGGAGGCGATTATCTTGGCGGAAGATGGTAAACTGCATGCAGTGGTAGTTCACGCGAAGAATTGCGTCTATTTGAGACCCGAATATCACCACACCCCATTCAAGCAATTATTGTGTATGGTTGAAGACAAAAGCCTGGTAATTGTTTAGATAGGGCATTATTCAGTTTGCTTTCAAACACATTTCTTATTCCTATATCACTGGCTAAGCAATTCTAAGACGTAATTTCTCAAACGGATTGGCTGCTGTGAGAAGTGCTTCATATTTGTCTACGGAGATGCTGGTTTTACCTCGTTCATATTGAGCGTAAGCATTGGGAGATTTTGATCCTAGTCGTTCGGAAGCTTCTCGTACTGTAGAGCCGCTCTTTTCTCTTTGTCTTCGTAAGGAAAGTGCCAAAAACAGTCTATTGTCACTAGCTATTACTCCGATTACATCTTTCTTATAATCAATAACAGTTATCGAAAAATCTTTGCCGACTTCATCTTCGAAGTAGCTTCTAGTCATTTCAAAGACCAAATCCTCCACCATGGCTAATGCCTCTTTGCGAGTCTTGCCTTGAGTCATTGCATCAAGTGCAGGAATTTCAACGAGCCAGAACTTACCGTCTTTCCAGATTTTTCCTTCCATTTCCATGTTAATTCTCCTTGGGAGGGTTGGCTTTAGCTTTCTTCAAGATCTTTCTTGCTAGCATCTCTTTTACCTCGGCATGTCGGGGGATAAATTCAAACAGCTCACCATTTGTCCAAGCATCGTGGTTACCTCCATGCCTTGCAAACCGCCATCCAGCTTCTCTGAGCTGCCTTTCAAGATCTTTTTTCTTCACTTGCTTTCTGTTTAGATTGTACACGAGTTTATATACAAAGTCAATTGTGAGCAAGAAACAAATTTAATCTACTTGTATTCAGTTAGTTGTGGATTTTTTATTTGACGCAAGGGTGCTTTCTCATGGAGTTGTTGAACCGGAAGGAACCAAGATTTTATAACAAATTGTGTATACTGTGGTACAAAAGCTGGCAGCACCAGAGAGCATCAGTCAAAAGCTTGGGTTGAACCTATCCCACTAATATTTTTCGTCGATTTTCGGGATTATTTTGGCCGATTTTCGATTTTTTTTTCGGGGGGTAATATCAACTTCGTATATGACCCTTCGAAAAAAAATCGAAAATCGGCTCAAAAGAACCCGAAAATCGACTGAAACTTATTAGTGGGATAGGTTCTTGACTTTAGGATGCGTAGATGTTAGATTTTGTTCAGGAAAATCAGCAGTATTGAAAAAAAGGTTATTCTTAGAAATACCTGCAATTCTCTCAAAATACAGCATAACGGAAAGATATGATTTTTAATTTGCTCAATATTCTCCTCGCCGCATTTGGTCTGGGTTTTTTAATCTTTATCCACGAACTAGGCCATTATTGGATGGCCAGACGCGAGGGGATGACGGTTGAAGTTTTTTCTATCGGATTTGGAAAGCCTTTTTACACGTGGGAGCGCAAAGGAGTTAAGTGGCAATTCTGCTGGCTTCCTTTTGGCGGATATGTCCGCATTGCAGGGATGGAGAAAAAGGGAAATCTCGAGCCCTATGAAATCGCTGATGGCTTTTATGGAAAAAAACCTTGGTCCCGCATCAAAGTCGCCGCAATTGGACCTATTGTGAATCTGGTGTTTGCCTTTTTGGCCTTTTGCCTTTTGTGGATATCAGGCGGCAGAGAAAAATTCTTTTCCGAATATACCCATTTGATCGGTTGGGTGGATTCTTGTTCTAGTCTGTATAATTCGGGCGTACGGCCTGGCGATGAGATCGATCAATTGAACCATCGTCCGTTTCATTCCTTTCAAGACTTGCTCTACGCTTCTTTGTTGGAAGATAAAAGTCCGATTATTTCCGGAGAAGAAATCAATTATTTCGCAGCAGAAAAATCCCCATTTTCTTACACATTTTCTATGACATCCCAGCTCAAAGGCATGGATCGCGTCCATACAGTCATCGATACATTTGGTCCTGCTGGTTTTCTTATTTATAGGGACACTTATCCTCTGCCGGAAGGATCTCCTATGAAAGAGAGCGGAATTAAAAACAATGACCGCTTAATTTGGGCAGATGGAAAGGTGATTTTTTCTAAGAATGAGCTGATTTCTACGATTAATGAGCCCAGAGCGCTTCTGACAGTAAAGAGGGACGAACACACTTTTTTGGCGCGGGTGCCTCGCATCAAAATTGCAGATCTACGCATGAGCGCTACACAAAAATCGGAAATGGAAGATTGGCAGCATGAAGGCGGGCTCAAGGGAAGAAACCAAGATCTTTTTTTCATTCCTTATATTGTCTCGGGTCAATGCGACATAGAAGAGCCTCTCATTTATCTCAACGAGAACTCTCAAGAAGAATCACCCTGTGCGAGCAATCGATCTGAAACAGAGACGCCTTTGGTCTCTCGCGATCAGATCGTTGCAATCGACGGCATTTCCGTTCACTCTTCTTTTGAACTCATGAAATATCTTCAGACTCGCCATATTCAGATCATCGTTCAAAATGAGAAAGACATCCAACCTATCCAATGGAAAGAGGCGGATAAAAATTTTGCACGCACCATCGATTGGCAGGCTTTAGGCACAATGATCTGTTCCATAGGTACAGATCAGTCGATTCGTGAAATGGGAAATCTCCGTCTATTGGAGCCCATTGAGCCCAAGCGCATGGATGAAATCTCTCTTTCTGAATCGATGAGAGTATCGATGGGAAACAATGTCGCTGCGCAGAAAAAAGCGATAGAGGAGATAAAAAATCCTCAAGAGAAACAAAACGCGCTGCGCCAATTTGAGGACAGTCAGCGCAACCTGTTGCTGGGGATCCCTTTGCAAGACCATCCAGTGCATTACAATCCTTCTCCCTTTGCACTGTTTGGAAACATTTTTAAAGAAACCTGGCGCACACTGGTGGCACTCGTATCGGGGATTTTAAGTCCAAAATGGTTATCGGGTCCTGTCGGAATGGTGCAAGTGATGCATCAAAGCTGGACCGTCGGAGCAAAAGAGGCCCTCTATTGGCTTGCGGTCATCAGCATGAATCTCGGGATTTTAAATTTCCTTCCCATCCCTGTGTTGGATGGAGGACATATCTGTTTTTCCCTATGGGAAGCGGTGACAAAAAAGCATATCAAATCCAAGACGATGGAAAGGCTTATCATTCCTTTTATTCTCTTGCTCGTTGCGCTTTTCGTCTACCTTACTTACCATGACATTGTCCGTTTGATTGGAAAATTTATTTAACAGCTCTGATTCATGAATTTTAGATTTTTGCAAATACCAGTACACATCCATCCGACTTTTTGGATCTTTCTCATTTTCTTTACGAATCTTTATCGTGATTTTTCGATTTATAGCTGTATATTGGGGATTGTTTTGATCCTAAGCCTTCTCGTGCATGAATACGGCCATGCATTGACTGCTCTCTATTTTGGGGCAAGACCGACCATTACTTTAGAGGCATTCGGCGGTCGAGCGCAATACAATGCTTTTGGGCTTACACCCAGACAGCAGTTTTTCATTACCTTGAACGGCCCGCTGTTCGAAAGTTTGCTCATCGTCGTCTCTTATGGTCTTCTCCAATGCGAAATATTCGACAATGCCTATATGCGCTACTTTTTGTATGCCACCATGCGGCTGAACATTCTATGGTGCTTGCTGAATTTGATCCCGCTTGCTCCACTCGATGGAGGCTATCTCTGCCGTTATCTCTTGGAAAAAAAATTTGGGCACCATGGACAGAAGGCCAGCGTGTTCATTGGAATCCTCTGCGCATGCATAGCTGTACCTTATCTATTTTATCAGGGCTATTTCTTTTTTGCGGCTTTGCTTTTGATCTTTGGATTACAGCATGTTCAATTTTTTAGGATGATAAAGCGGCCATCCGGTTCGATCACTCCTTTTAAGGCTTATGTAAAGAGTCAAGAGGCGATAAGAAATCATGATGTGGAGCAAGGCAAGGCCATTTTAAAGAAATTGCTCAAATCCAAAGATGCGTCTATTCAAGCATCCGCTACGGAATCCTTAGCTAAGCTCTATGCGCAGGAAAATGCGAGCGATCAGGCCTATGCTTTGTTATTAAAGGCCGATCCTCACTCTCTAAAAGAGGGCAAGTGTCTTTTATGCAAACTAGCCTTCGAAAGAAAAAATTATGCGCTCGTGGGCAAATACGCCAGAGATATTTACGCTATTGACCCCTCGTTTGAGATCGCCCTTCTCAATTCCCAGGCGTTTGCGCATTTAAATCAGCCCGCTCTTTCGGGCGCCTGGTTGCGGACAGCATCCCAGTTTGGAAGCCATAACTTATCTGTTATTAAGGATCTTTTGGAACACCCGACGTATGCACTTGTCAAAGAGCAACAATCCTTTCAGCAATATTCAGAGCATCTTTATAAAAAGACGCCCTAGAATTATTTTTGCAATTCCTCAATGGCATCTTCGAGGATGCTGGGAGCAGGAGCCGTGAAAGACAAATCGTCAAATTGGGCCCATAGATCGTCTGTTTCTTTCTTGAAAGGGGTTTCTTTAGCCGATTGGAGAAGTACCCAGGGAGTTTTCTCAAAAAGTTCTTTACCCGATCCTTTTTCTACACCATGAGCCTTTTCCAGGAGTGCAAACAGATTGTCTCTTATATTTTTAGGGATGAATAATTTATTAAAGGCTGCGATGAGCTGCTGCTTATCAGCAATCTGATCATCTTGAAGAAGTGCGAGAAACGCTCTCAAGTTTTGCGCAACGAATTGCTTTTTCTGTTTGTCAATCTCTGCGATATGGGGTTTTTCACTGGCATTCATTTTAAATATAGCCAATTTTTCTCTTTCCATCTGTAAGAGCTGGCTCACGATATTGCCGGAGGAATCTCTCAACCAGCTACCTGTAATTTTCAACAATTTCTTCGGATTATGGAGCAATATATTCCTGACATGATGCGCATCTTTCATCCCTTCGCTAATTGCAATGAACTCGAGCAATGTAGAGAAAGAGGCTGGGGATGTTTTTTGAAGCTCCTCGAGTGTCTTTCTGATTTCCTCGTTGCTCGCAGTGCCTTGTAGTAACTTTTGTAGCTGTTCGAGTTGATCGACTATTTGTTGCTGTGTTTTAAGGCTAGCATTTTTTGTAGCGGGGTCGGTCTTAGGCGGGGGAGGCGGAGGCGCTTGTTCGTCAGGGAGAGGATCGACGTGTCGCAATGTTGCTGACAGCGCGAGCATTGCTTGTTGTTGTGCGGGAGGAACGAGCCGGTAATGCAATACAAAAGGAGTGTGGGTGATAGTGGTTGTGCGACAGCGTAGAATCGCATCGATAGCATCGTTGGAAACAGTACGTAATTTATGATCATCGCATTCAATCCATTGTTCGCCGTTTTTTATGTAAAAGATGTAATGGCCGCCTCCATAGGTTCCTTTATGCACGAAAAAAGCTGTCAATTCATACGCAAGAGGAACATTTTTATCCGTTGCGTTAGCGGGAAGCGTTATGAAGCGGCTTGCAACCACGCGGTTTAAAATTTTATAAGGCTGGTGTGTCACTGGGCGTTGTCCGAATCTTGCAATGACAAGGGATAAGGAGGGAGGAGCCTCTTGTCCAAGAAACTTTCTCCAGACATAGTTGGGCTCAAAATTTTGTTCGTTTATGCCATCATCCTTTAAAAAGTAGGCGGGATCTCCTTGCGTATCAGATTCAAAAAATGTGCCTAGTAGATCTTCAATAGTGGCATCTTGAACAGTGGCAGGTGCGTGCAAGATCAGCTGCGGATTATAACTGGTTTCCCGTTTTATATTCCCTGGTGCAAGAGCACTGCGCTGTGTACTCGATATAGGACGCAGGTCAACTTCTCCACTCTCTTTGTTTTTAGGTACAAATCGCGTGCGTTGTTCTAAATGAAAATATCCCGGGGGAATGCGATCGTACAGTTCAGCAATCTCATGATAATTCTCTGTGAAAATGCCCCATGCTTCGAACGCATCTTCATAATCGCTAGCCGTGGGGCTTATTCTTCCTTCCGTGAGATAATGCAGAGCAATACGGACGTTTTGGGAGACATTTTCATCTACATATCTCGGTTGTTCCCCGCGATCGGGAGCAGTGCGACAGAGGTTATATTGCCGCACAGCTTCGAGCAGATATTCACCCGCTCTTTTCAAGTTGTTTAGTTTGATCTTTTCTTTTCCTTCTTCGCTTGTTAGCAGCAATTTGAGTGTGTCGATAGCAGATTGCTCCGTGCGTAATTTTGTCCATCTTTGCTTAAGCGCGCTCTCATCCGGAAGGGTGTTTAGAAGAAGCGATGCGAGGGCGGGTTTTTTAGATTGAATTAACGCTTCGAGAGTTTTTAATTTCCAATAATCGGACGTTATCTTTTTAAAGAGCGCAATGCCTTTTTCACGCGCATTCGCAGATAAGGGATCGGAATCCTTAAAGAGATCGATGATGTTTGTCATGCGTACAGAGTTCGGTGTGTTTCCTTTCGCATAAAAATTACCCACAGTGGTAAGGATGTGAAGAAGGTGTGGTGCGTGCAACAAATACTTCAAAACAACATTGGCCCAGCAATTGCCTATTCCAAAGTCGCCATCGCTCTTATTGCCAAACCCGACGCATCCATCTATATTGATCCTCTTAGGGCCAAAACCTGGGCCTGTTAAAGAAATTCTCTGAGAGCTAGATCCTGACGTACCGCGAAGAGGATTTGATTCCCCATCATTTGCGGATAATACAGAGGTGATTTTTGCAGAAAGTTCATCAGACAGTGTCTTAAGCGTGTATACGTTTCCTGTTAAAGTTCTGGGCAAACTTTTTGCGCTTTTGGCGTTCTCTAAGAGCTCTTCTTGCTGTCGGAAAAGTGCGTTCACCAAAACTTCGCGTTTCTCTGGATTTTTTTCCAAAGAGGCGGACTTACAAGTCTCATAAAATTGATTGAATTGCTGAAAAACTATTTGATCTATTGGATTTGTCATAAAGCATCCTATTTAAAATATATTATTTACTATAATATCAAATATGTTATTTGTTTTCAATTAATTTTATATTTAATATTAAGTTAAAAAACAAATATAATCAATATTAATTAATTTAACAGACAGTGATAATATTTTTTTTAGTCAATTCCTAAAAAACCCTATTTTAAAATATTTACTCCCTGTTCTATGATGAGGGCCATAACGATTTTTTTGAAATATTCTAGGAGAAAATAGATGCGATACACTGTTTTTGGGTATGTAGCAATGGTCGGCCTTATCCTTGCAAAGGATAAGATCCAGGGCGAAGGGCGTCCCGAGGTATCCATTTGCCAGCCCTCTGATTGGCAAGATGTTGAAGATCCTGTATCCCAGCGCAAGGAACAATCACGAGAACAGATGGCGCGGCTGTCTCATCACAATGAGATCGTGATGAAAAATTTTGATGCGCTGGCAAGCGAGATCGATAACGCCTTTCGTAAAGAAAAAAATTTGAAACCAGAAGAAGTTCTCTCCCTCTTCAACGCTATCGATTTTGCAGCGGAAAAACACCGGCTGCAGATGCGCAAAAATAAAGATAAAACTCCTTACATTTCCCATCCGCTTGGAGTTGCTTATAACGTCATGCATTACGGCGATGTGAAAGAGGTGGCGGTCATCATAGGAGCGCTTTTACATGATACAGTAGAGGATACGCAGACGACCTTTGAAGAAATCGAGAATCGCTTTGGCAAGCAGGCGGTCTCTTATGTCCGAGAAATGACCGATGATCGAAAATTACCTAGCTCGGACCGCAGACGGCTTCAGGTCGTCGAAGCGTCTAAAAAGTCAAAAGGAGCGGCGCAAATCCATTTGGCAGACAAGCTATATAATGCGATTGAGCTACTGGACAATCCTCCTGAAGGATGGAGCCGGATCCGCATTGATCGCTATTATCAATGGATCCAGTCCGTTGTCGATCGGTTGCCAGAAGGTAATGATGCCTTGAAGACTCAAATCCACAATGTCATCAATACTTATTGGGAGCTACAAAAACCTGACAAACCTCTGTTAAAGTTTAAAACACCCTCTTAGAAGCTGTCCTAAAACTCAGCTTCTTAAGCCTTACAACATCCTCTTAAAGCAAGCGCAATCTTTCAATGCGTTCTTCGAGAGGTGGGTGTGTGCTAAACAGGCGAAGTAGCCCGCTTTTACTGCGCGTAGAGATTTTGAAAGACTGAAAAGAGGGTTTTTCATGTGCTGGATCGTGGATGTTCTGCATGCGCTTTAAAGACTCTAGTGCAGAGAGCATTTTTTCTTTTCCAGCGAGATCTGCTCCGCCTTTATCTGCGCGGAATTCGCGATAACGCGAAAAGAGGCATATAAGCATCGAACCGAAAATCATGAAGACCACTTCGAAGAAAAACACGAAGAGCATATAGGAAAAGTAGGATCCTGAGGAGGAGCTCTCGCGGTTTCTGCCCAGTCCTGAAAAAGCATAGGCGAGAACGCGCGCGAGGAACATGACAAAAGCGTTCACAATGCCTTGAACGAGCGTCATCGTCACCATATCTCCGTTGGAAATGTGGCTGATCTCATGGGCGAGCACGCCTTCCAATTCTTTTTGCGACATGCGATTCAAAAGACCCGTGGATACAGCGACAAGCGAACGGCGTTTCGTAGGCCCTGTGGCAAAAGCATTGGGTTCAGGAGATTCAAAAATGCCCACTTCGGGTACATCGGGAAGATGCGCTGCGCGTGCGAGCATATGCACAGTAGAAACGAGATTGCTCAATTGCGTCTCACGCGTATTGGGATCGATGACGCGTACGCCCATCATCCATTTGGCCATTTGACGCGATAATGCCAATGAAATCAATGCGCCTCCCATGCCCCATATTAAACAGAAGATCAAAAGGGAGCGCATATCCAATCCGTAAGATTTCAAAAAGGGTTGAACGTGCAAGATATTGAGAACTAATGACAACGTGAGGATAACCACTACGTTGATGACTAAAAATAAAAAAACGCGTCTCATTACAGCCATAAAAACCTCTTTCTTTTATGAATAATTATCCTATCTTTGAGCGCACCTGTCAAGCCGCAGTTTTTCTGATGAAATTTGTGAATTCTTATTTTTTCTTTACTTATTTATTCCATTTATGTCATTTATCTCGCATAGCATAAAGAGGTAGTTGCAAAACTCGCTTTGGATCCAAATTGGAGTTTTGAACTAGCTCTAAAGTTTAAGGAGTGTTGGGTAACCGCCCATTATGTTGATCGAGAAGAAAAAAAAGGCGAATTGGAAAAAATCAGAACAAGATGTCGGTCACACTTTATTACAAGATAATGCATGTTATGTGCTGATTACATGCGGCAAGCCCTCAGAGGACGGTAAAATGCAAGTCGAGATGATTTATGAAGGCGATGTTTCGTTGGCCGCATATCTCATTGAAAGTGCACAGGGGCTCCTCGACAACCATGAGTAATTTGCAGTATGGAAATCGCATTAGATGCATTAAAGAAGTGGTATCACGAACAAGCCCAAGAAGTTATTAAAGATTTTTTAACTTTTTTAAGCTTTCCTTCCATTAGCACGGATCCTGTGCATGCACAAGATTCTCGCAAAACGGCAGACTGGCTCTGCGCTTATCTCAATCGCATCGGTCTAAAAGCATGTCTTTGGGAAACACCAGGTTTTCCTGTCGTCTTCGCTTCCTATTTGAAACCTGGGCCCCATCGCCCTACAGTTTTAATTTATAATCACTATGATGTTCAGCCTGTCGATCCGATCGATTTATGGAAAAGTCCTCCCTTTAAACCCGAGATCCGCAATAACCAGGTTTTTGCACGGGGAGCAGTGGATAATAAGGGACAATGTTTCTATACGATCACTGCATTAAAAGCTGTATTCGAGCTGGCCAAACAGATCAATGTCAACATCAAAGTCTTTATCGAAGGAGAGGAAGAGTCCGGAGGAAAAAACACGACGGCAATTCTTTCAGACAGAAGAGCGGAACTCAAAGCGGATCATCTTCTCGTTGTGGATTTTGGTATTCCGGATGCACATACTCCGGCGATCACTCTGGGTATGCGGGGTATTGTCACAATGAGTGTGGAATGCGCCAACTCTTTCGTCGATCTGCATTCTGGAGAACATGGGGGGATTGCTCTCAATCCCAATCGGGCGCTCGCTTCTCTTATTGCGAGCTTATGGGATTCCAGGGGGCATATAGCGATTCCTCATTTTTATGATGAAGTGCATCCTCTTTCAGAAAAACAGCTTGCATCCATCAATACCGCATTTGATAAAGAAAAATACCAAAAGGAGTTTGGCGTAAAAGCCTTTTGCAGCGAACAAGGATATTCGGTCGTCGAATCAAACTGGCTCAGGCCCACGTTGGAGATCAATGGAATGTGGGGAGGATATACAGGAGCGGGATTTAAAACCGTTATCCCGTCGAAGGCCTATGCTAAAATATCCTGTCGTCTTGTTCCCGATCAAGAACCGGAAATCATCGGGAAGCGCATTGCCGAATTTTTAAAAGAAAGAGCTCCTGCTGGAATCACTATCCATACAGAAGTGCAGCATGGTGCTCCGGGGTATATCTGTCCCATGGAGTCGACGATTGTCCGCATTGCGGCTCAAGCATTTTCCGAGGTATTTGGCAAACCTTCCCGCTTTCAATTATGCGGGGCTTCTGTGCCCATTGTGGGCGATTTGGCTAAAGCTTCAGGGGCTCATGTGGCCATGATAGGAGTCGGGCTTACAAGCGATGATATCCACGCCCCCAATGAACATTTTGGTCTGGACCGATTTGAAAAGGGATTTCTTGTTCTGGGACGTATATTAAGTCTTCTTTCCAGGGAGTAAGCATGAAGTTGAGAAAGCAGTCTAATGAAGAGGGGAATTTTTCAGGGCCTTATTTACTGCTTCTCAGCATGCTCGGACTTGTCTGTCTATGCGTTGGACTTCTATGCACGCTTTTAAAATACGCACAGAACTTTTGGCTGCTGCTTGTCGCAGCAATACTTGGATGCGCTTTAACTTGGGTTTGGAAAAAATCTGGGCTGATCCTGTCGCTTTTGTTGTTAAGCTGTGCACTCGTTGCATCTATGCGAGGAAGTGAATTATTCTGGTCTGTAGTGTTTGCGACATCTATCGCTTTGAGCTGGCTATTGCTTTTTTTGGGGCATAAAGAAGCGCTTTTTCTCATTCAAATGCGTGAAGAAACAATGGTCTCTTTGAAAGAAATGAATGCAGAGGCCCTAAAACACGTTGCTCGGCTCGAAGCGGCAGTTTCTCGCTCTCAAATGGAAATGGTCTCCTCCCTAGAAGAACTAAAAGATCAATTGCGCACGGTGCAATTGCATCTCTCTTCTGTGCGTTCCCAATTAGAGCAAGAGGAGAAGGAAAAAGCAAGTTGGCAGCAAAAACACGAGCAGCTCCTCATAGAGATTTCGAGCTACCAGCGCAAAGAAAAGGCTTTCCAGCATGCATTAGAAGATGCGCAAAACCAATTATTAAAACAGAAATATGCTGAGCAAGAAGAAAAGCTAGAACCAAGCGAGGAATCCTCTACCCAGATGCTGCGAGCGCAGCATGCGCTGCTCAAAGAACAGTTCGAAGAAAAATCGGATGCCCTGCATCAGATCCGCAAGGCGCTCTTTTCGATGGAAAGCCAATATCTGACTTTGCAAAAAGAAAATGAAGAGAAGGCGTGCTGCCTTTCTCACGAAGATGCCGCTCTCACAAATTATATACTAAAAATGCAGGAACAATGCGAAGAGCTGGAAAGCGAAGTGTATACGCTCCAAGAGCTCGTCTCTGTTTTACTCTCTTCCCCAAAAAAGGCGTCTGTACCTCGCAAGCGGAAAAATAAAAAAGAGGCACAGGAAGATCTGTTCTTAATGATGCAAAAGGTCTAATTGCATAAAATTAAATAAATTTATTTATAATTAATCATTTTTTATTTAATATTTTTTTAATAATATTTTTATTTAAATAAAATTAAATATCGTTTATAATGCATGAATAATTATAGTAAATAATACAGGTGTTTAATTATGTCTAGTTCAATATCACCAACAAAAAACCCTTTTGAATCTTCAAATCTTAACTGGGATGACCCTTTTGAATCATCCAATGTTCATCCTAATGAAATAAGCTGGGATAATCCTTTTGAATCATCCTCTGTTGATTCGACTAAAGTTAGCTCGGAATTACAGAGAACCCGATTTAGACTATTGGACTCAGCAGACATTATTCCACCCCTGTCTTATCCGACCTATTCCCAGGTCCTCAATCTCATTAATGACTATTTAGGCCCTGATGAGGACCAAGAAAAAGAAGTGGAAGCACAAGCGAGTTTTCTTCGTCTTGAAACGAGTCTTCAGAGGTTTGAGAGTCTTTTTGGATCTAAAAGAGCAGCAGGTTACAAGCTTAACAAGATACGATCCGATTGCATGAAGTTTTCAGGCATCTTCGATAAATATAATGCGTCGATGATTGATAGGATTGACGAGACACTCGAAATCACAAATGCCTATTTAGGTCCGGATGAGGAACAAGAAGCCGAAATAGCGAGGGAGAGAATATCCCTATCGGATTTTCTTCTGTACAGAGAGATGATGGGGTTATGGCGAGCAAGTCATGCATTATTCGATCACAGAATACTCTCTGAGAGAGACATTTGCATCCATGCTCCATCGGAGGCTTCTGATTATTTAGAAATATTCAATAAAGTAATAAGTCGCATCAAAGAGGAATATCCAGATGAACTGGGTCTATTTTTGCAATTCGAGGGCACTCCTGAGGAAACTTATAAAGAACTCTTTAGGCAACCCTTAGAAGGTCTTTGTGCTGGAACTACAAATGCACTTGTTGGCTACATTCTAAATAGAAAAAACGGTTGTGATTCTCTGCAAAAAAGTGTGTTTCTTCTGAAATTTGAAGATATGCTACATGGCCAATGTATAGCTAATTTATATTTTCAGACAGACTCAATATATACGAATCGTTTGGTCGACTTTGAACTGCGGCACAACAGCGATTTTATGAGATTTTTGGAATCACGACAACAGCTTGCAACGCAAGCAGGTTTAGACAGCGACGTTGCGGATCTTTATAGGCAGGCGGGGGATAGCATAAGAGAACAGGTTTTGGAAAGGCAGCGTATGAGCCGCATGCGATTAACTAAAAATTATCTCATCGGAACTTTCCTTGATTCTGACACATTCTCTGCTAAAGATTCTGCTAAGAAATATCAAAAGGTTTTCGAGCGTGCAATACATCATCGCTATCCAAAAACTAGCAATTTTCTTGGAGGTGTTAGTTTATTTGGTCACATTTTGACTTTTCAATATGGACCACGCGGATATTTCCTTTACGATTGTTTCGATAGTAATAAGGGCTTGTTCGCATATACTAATTCTAAGACATTTTTCAAAGAGCTGCGCAATCATGTAATCTATGATAATCAATGCGGAAAAGAAGGCTTTATAGAAAAAGATGTACGGAAACTATTTAGTAAGCAGGCTGACATCAGCGGAGGTGAATTAGGCGCATTGGAAGAGGAAATTGAAAATTCAGTACTTTGCAACCGGGTTCATTTTTCGATAACACCACTTCCTGAAGATATTTCAAAGGATGAAGTGCAGTTGAAAAATATTAAAAAAATGATAATCAAATCGTCAGTACTTCATAGCCCTCTTCAGTAATAAGCACTGTGTGCTCATATTGCGCGCTGGGTTTGCCGTCGTTGGTATGTGCGGTCCATTGATTTTTAGGATCGATGTAGCCAGAACGTACTCCGGCGTTGATCATGGGTTCGATGGTAAAGGTCATCCCTGGCACTAAGGGGATTTTCAAATGATTGTAATGATGCGGAACTTGTGGAGGTTCATGGAACTCGATTCCGGTTCCATGGCCGACAAATTGATTGACGACGGAGCATCCGCGCGAGACGGCATAGGATTCGATCGCGTTGCCGATCTCGTAGATCATGAGCCCCGGTTTTAAAATCCCGATGGCGCGCGTTAAGCACTCTTGAGACACCTCCATGACAAGCTTTTTGTCTGGATCCACTTTGCCAATGGCGACCATATAGCTGCAATCGCCGTAATAGCCATCGAGAATCGAAGTGACATCGATATTGAGGATGTCGCCGTCTTTGAGTGGGATGTCATCAGGAATGCCATGACAGATGACGTCGTTTAAGGAAGTACAGATACTTTTCGGAAAAGGCGGTTCGCCATAACCGAGGGGTGCAGGGATGGCTCCTGCTTCTACATGCAGGCGATGCGCATAGTCATTGAGCGCATTTGTCGTGACCCCAGCTTGGGCCATCTCGCAGGTTTTACGCAAGATCATCGCAGCGAGTTTGCACGCGCGGCGGATTCCTTCCATATGCGATGCAGATTTGATGATGATCCCATATTTTTTAAGATAATTTTCAGCAAGCGGGGTTTGTTGTTGGGTCCCGATCTTGGGGTAATGGCATTTTTTCCATTTCAGTCCACTTCCACACCAGCAGGGGTCATTGCGTTTCATGAGAATTTTCCTTGTAATAGATGTGATGTAAGCACAGGCCGTGCGCAGGAGCTGTGACGCCGGCGAGTTTGCGCTCTTTTTTCTGTAGGATTAAAGAGAGATCGTCAACGTATAATTTGCCTCGGCCGATGTCGATGAGCGTTCCGACGAGGTTGCGCACCATCTTATAAAGAAAATGATCTCCGATGACTGATAGACATAAACGGTCCTTCGGGAGCTCTAGAATAGAGATCTCTTCAAGATGGCATACGGGGTTGCGGTCCCAGGAGGAACGGTCATTGCAAAAAGCAGAAAAATCATGCGATCCAAGCAGGATGCGTGCTCCTGTTCGCATTTTTTCCAGATCTAGAGAATAGGGCACATGCCAAGAAGTATTCCTATGAAAGGGAAGCTGAACGGAGCTATTGCAGATATAATAGCGGTATTCTTTCTTCTTGCAGTCGAGGGTAGGATGAAAAGGGTCCGTTTTTTCTTCGATGAAAAGTACGCTGATCTCTTTAGGAAGGGTTCCATTCAAGGCGCGCTTGAGCAAAGGCAGATCGATAGGATTATCTGTGAAAAAGTTGACAATTTGGCTCATCGCATGCACGCCGGCATCCGTTCGGCTGGCAGCTT
>Ga0209579_10002106_pt1 | contig 15672 bp, 12 predicted proteins | sample Coa_R1_2_FD_187152 | JGI IMG/M metagenome (GOLD analysis project Ga0209579, IMG submission 187152) | Surface soil microbial communities from Centralia Pennsylvania, which are recovering from an underground coalmine fire - Coalmine... | ecosystem: Environmental > Terrestrial > Soil >... | reverse complement strand
CAGGCGCCGTTCGACTCTTTCCACGCCTTCCAGTCACCTGTCACCTGTTCGGCCATCCCTTTCACCGCAGCGAAGAAAACATTGGGCTTCATACGATCGAGATCTCGCCGAATGGACTTTCGTGCCTTAGCGCTTCCAAGGTGAACATTGGCAGTTTCCCAACCCATCGCATTGAGCAGCCGGAGTTCGTCCCGTTCCTTAGGAAGCACAGTCAATTCAATTCGTGAGCAGTGTGGAGATAATCTGCGAAACAACCACGCATCTCGCACTTTAACGAAGGGATCCGGACATCGCACCGCCCTGTCAATGATCTCCTGATACCGAATTTTCGCCCGCCCTTTCTCCTCTTGTGCCCAGTACACAGAAGAAGGAGCTAGGCTCTTGGCTTCACGCGCGATCCGGCCACCATGCCAGCTGGCGAGCGCCACAACCCGAACGTGCCCGAGACTGCCCAACCCCGCGACCCGCCGAGACAGCTTGTATGGCAACTTCGGCATAGGCATAAGTTGCTCAAGAGCGCTCTTGATTTTCTTTGAACTCTTGCCCGTAAATTTCGGCAGGCTGTCCATTCTTTGCCAGAAGTGTATCGGATCACGCAATTCGCTAACCGCAATCTGGCGCAGCCAGTTGTTTTCCTCCTCCAGAACAAACGGCCTGCCATTCTCCACCAGGGACTCGCGGTAGCCGTCGAGTATCGCTGTACACGCGTCCTTCAGTTTGACCGCGAGGTGTCCCGCTTCAGAAGCCAGCATGATGCTCGTGACCAGTCGGACCAAATCCAGCGTGTAGGGAAGGAACGTCGCTTCATCGAAATCGTTCACACCCCAGACCAGCCGCCCTTCCACATCGCGCCAGGTCCCGAAATTCTCCACATGAAGATCGCCCACGGCAAGGACCTTCGGTGCGTTCGTCAGCTCTGAACAAATTTCTGGCCACAACTGCACCCATCGATAAAATGTTGACCTTAGAAACGAGAACGGCGACTCGGCCATACGCTGATGCTTCAGACGCAGGTCGGCTGGCAGGAGTTCGATGTGCTCCCTCAGCCATTCCTCGTAGCGTCGCGTAGCCTTGACGATATTCATTCGGAGCGGTGGCCCACATTCGCGCCTGGCGCTAACGTGAGTTAATTATCGTATGAAATAACGCGCAACAGCCGAATCATTGCAGCTTCGCGTACTCGGCTTTGGCTTGCTTCAGAATGGGAAGGTCGGAATCCGCATCCTTCCAGAGCGCGAAGAAGTCCTGATATGCCGTGCGCGCTTTGGCTAAGTCGCCTGCAAGAACGTAGGCGCGCGACAGTCCCAGGTGTGCCAGAGAGGCGATTGGCTCGTTGCCTAAGACGCCTGGGTGATCAACAATTTTCTGGAATTCCGTGACGGCAGAACTTCCCTGCTTTGCTGCCAGATACGCCTGCCCGCGCAGATAAACAGGATAGGCGAGGAAATTCATAGTCTGCACAGCTGATCCCAACTCGTAAGGCGCAGCCGTAGCCAATGTCTTTATGGCAGAGTCGGGGTCTTTGCTTAGAACGGCAGCAGCGCGGATCATGGGCAAGTAGATAAACTGCACGATCGTGTCCTGGGGAAAGTGACTGGCAAGATCATCAGCTGTCCGCCCTGCCTGCGCCGAATCGCCAGAGACACCCAACGCAATTGCCGCAACGGCGTCAACATCTCTGCCATTGGACAGGGCGAGGGCAGCCTGTGCCTGCTGTTTTGCGAAGGCCATGTTGCCTACCAGCGCTTCTCGCACTGCAGCTTCGGCGTCGTAGTCCGCTGCCGTCTCTTTCTCATCGGCACGCTGCGCAGAATCTGCGGCACGATGGGTCAGTTCCCGCGCTCGGGCAAACTGTCCGGCATAGGCGGCCGTATCCGACTGGTTATAAAACATGACGTCCTCGAAGCCGGGTTTGCCCATGAGAGCTGCCGCCTCGCGCTCCATCCCTGCCGCATCACGCTGCAAGAAGTCAACTTGGTACAGACCCAAGTGGATAATCGGGCTGTCAAGGTGGTGAGCTTGTGCCTCCTGGGCTGTCGCTTTAGCCTCATCCAGGCGCTTGACGTTTATGTAGGCACCCGCCAGGTTTGCATAGCCAAGTCCGGATCCAGGATTGAGTTTCAACGCTTCCTGGCACGCAGCCAGTTCCTTGTCGTAATCTCCAAGGTTGGCATAGAGAGCGGCCAAGTTGACCTGCGGACCGTCGTCGCGCGGGTAGGTCTGGGCCCACAACTCATACGCTTTGCGGGCCGCTTCCAAATTCCCGGGAACGAACTGCTCATAATGGGAAACAATATAAAGCTTTTCCCGCTCGCTCACTCGTTCGCGCAGCTCGTAAGCCTTGCGCATATTCTCGGCGGCGCGATCGGTCTGGCCCAGGTTTCCATAATTGGTTCCCAGGCGCGCGTAGGCCATGGCAAAGTTAGAGTCGAGGCTGACAGCCCTCTGGAACAGCGGAACCGCAGCGGGGGAGTCGTTTTTCACGATCTGCGCTTGCAGACCCAAAGTGTACGCTTGCAGCGCCTCAAGCGACGGCGTCGTCACGTTCTCCGCTGGCGCGTCGTACTTCTGCACCGAAGCCAGGGATTCGCCCAGTTTTTCGCGGATCTTGGTGGCCGCTTCGCCCAGCGCCTTCAGCACCTGCTCCTTGCCGTTGGCGGTGGCTTGCTCCTGGGCCAGCAACTCACCGCTGTGACAGTTCAACGCTTTCAGACCAACGACGTATTGGCTCCCCAGGCTCGAGATCAAGCCTTCGATCGTCGCGGCGCTGGCGGTGCGCTGACAGATGTCACGCGCCAGTTCCCTCGTGATCCGCGCGTCTTTGGGCTGGGACATCAGGGCAAGCGTCTGCGCCACCTGCTCGTCCGAAAGCAAGTTCAGAAATGGCGACTGTTCCAGCTGCGACGAAAGTCCCTGTCGCAGCGTACCATCGAACACCGGATCGCCCGTCGTGTTGGTAAAGTCGGCGAGAACAACGGTGTCTTTTGCCGTGAGTTTGGGCGTGCGATGCAAGTACCAGTAGAGAACGCCAGCGATCACTACGACGGCTAGAGCAGCTGCTGCAACGTAAGGTATTAGTTTCGACTTCTTCGCGGGTGCTTGAGCCGGAACCGGCATGCGCGTGGAGACGGTCGACGCTCGCGTAGCCTGGCTCGAGCCGGCCGCCAATACAGGCTCCGGTTTCTCTTCCGACTCGGGCGCAGACGGGACGCGGCTGGAATCGCTGTCGCGTTTCAGCCGCAGCAGTTCGGATTTCATGTCGGACGCATGCTGATATCGCAACTCCCGATCTTTCTCCAGCGCACGGTTAATTAGGTCTTCTAGTTTCGGGGGGAGATTTGGATTCAAGCGAATCGGCGATAACGGCCCGCGATTCAGAATTGCATCGAAAATCACTCCCGAGGTGTCGCCTCGGAAAGGCAACACTGCAGTCACCATCTCGTACAGCACAACACCAAACGAGAACAGGTCGGTGCGAGCATCAAGTTCTTTCCCGCGCACCTGCTCAGGAGACATATACGCCACCGTCCCCAAAGCTGTTCCTGGGCTGGTTAAATGTTGCTCGCTCACTCCTGCCGTAGCCTCGAATTGCGACCCGGCTTCCGGTGTTAGCCTGCTTTCCCCCAACACTACCTTGGCCAGCCCGAAATCAAGAATTTTGGCGTGTCCTCGCTTGGTCACGAATATGTTTGCCGGCTTGATGTCGCGATGGATGATGCCTTCGGCATGTGCAGCATCTAGCGCATCGGCAATTTCGACAGCCAGGGACAGCACTGTGTCGAGTTCCATCGGACGGCCGGCGATGCGGTGCTTCAGCGTGACGCCATCGAGAAACTCCATGACGATGTAGGCGTGCTCATCGTGCTCGCCGATGTCGTGAATGGTGCAAATGTTGGGATGGTTCAAAGCCGACGCGGCCTGTGCCTCGCGTCGAAAACGGGCTAGAGCTTGGGGATCGCGGGCTACGTCGTCGGGCAGGAACTTGAGGGCTACAAAGCGATGCAGACGCGTGTCCTCGGCCTTGTAGACAACGCCCATTCCGCCTCCGCCCAGTTTTTCAACAATGCGGTAGTGGGAGATGGTTTCGCCGATCATGGTGCCAGAGGACTTAGGCAGCCATGTTAGGAGCAGGCATGGCGGAAGTCAATGCAGGCGGGCGGCCCAACTTTCCGGGAAGCATAGCAGACGAGCAGAGTATTTCAATCTGGAGTGCCCCACCTTTCCCGGTTTTCGAAAGGTGGGATCCATCTCGAAGCCACGGCTTTGCCGGAGAAACGACTCGGCAGTTGTGGAATCCCGCCCTAGCCGCAAAGAACGCGGCTAGCATGGGACACCCGCTGGAATCAGACGAAGCCAACAGAACCGGGCCTGTTTACCGTTCTTAGTTGGCGTAGTACTTCGCGTTGATCTCGATGAACTGTTTTTTGTCCTCAGGCAAATCGTCGATCACGAGGATCGAGTCCGACGTGCATACCGGCACACAGGCGCCGCAATCGATGCAGCCTGCGGGATCTACGTACATCTGTTTCGCCTCTTCGAAACCTGGTTCATCTTTCTTCGGGTGAATGCAATCCGTCGGGCAGACGTCAGCGCACAGCTCATCTTTAATACAGGTATCGGTAATTACGTAGGCCATGTTCGCGCTCCCTAGGTCAGATAACGATTCAGCCTACGCGAGCGTGATATGGCTTGCGGTGACGTGGGTCACTGAGCGGGTGTGTCGCACGTCTCAAATTCACTCTGACAGGAATGTCCGGGCTACACGAATCACGCGGCTTTACGCCGTCGCCGAAGCACCGCCGCGATTTTTTTCATATCCTCGACGAAAGCAGCGTATTGCGCGTGGCGGGATTCGTCATCGACGGCGCGCAAAACAGACGACGGATGCACCGTCGCCATAACATAAGGAGCCAACGGCGATTCGACCAACTCTCCCCGGCGGCGGCTCACGCTGAAATCTCTTCCCAACAGCGCCTGCGCCGCCGTCGCTCCTAAGCAGACGAGGACCTCAGGCTTTACTATCTGAAGCTCGGCATCCAGCCACGGTCGGCAGGCTTGAATTTCCGAGTAACGCGGCTTCTTGTGAATTCTGCGCTTGCCCCGCTCGGCGGGTGTCCACTTGAAATGCTTGACAGCATTGGTGACATAAACCTCGTCTCGATCAATGCCCGCTTCTGCCAAGGCTTTGTCCAGCAATGCGCCGGCCGGTCCGACGAACGGGTGACCGGCAAGGTCCTCTCGGTCGCCAGGTTGTTCGCCTACCATCACAGTTCGGGCCCTTTCGCTTCCCTCGCCAAACACGGTTTGCGTCGCATTTTTCCACAGGTCACATGCCTTACAAGTGGCTGCCGTCCTGCGAAGACTATCCAAGGTAGGTTTTGCGGGAATCAACGGCTCGGTTGTATTCGCAAGGCGAGACATCGGGATTCTCTGCAGCTTCCGTCCCTAGGATGCATCAAACTTTGCAGAGGTGGGGTTCTGAGGCAGACAACTGTGATCAGGTCACTTTCAGCTTACGTTACCGAATCACATCAGGTCCTATACAGTGCATACTGTATTGGCAGGCTAGGGCAAAAGCTGTAAGTTCACTGCGTTAGTAGGGGAATTACCGGTATCGGTTACCATGATTGCTTATTGCGTAAATCCGAACTGCGGTGCGCAACTGCACTCATTCGTGGAAGGACGCCTGTTTCAATTCGAGGTGGTTTCGATTTCAGTTTCTGCGACTGACGAAGCCAGCGCGCCCTTCGATGAAGAACCGAAGACCCAGACTGCGCAGTTTTGGTTGTGTGGACGTTGCGCCGCCAGTATGAGCCTGGTACTCGAACCCATGAATGGTTTAAGGATTGTACCGTTGGCTTCTGATTCCCCGGAAGTGAAGGGTTTAGCCAAAGAAGGTGCACATCGGCTAGACACCAACCATTGCTAGGCGAGTAACTTTTACATACATGTTTGGGTGCCGCAATGAATTATCAGCGTTTTGGGTTTGGTAATCGTTGTGCATCAGCTTTGAAGAGCTCCACACGGTTCTCCTTTTCATCCATAATGCCGCTGGTGTCGTTTAAACGGTCCTTATCTAATCGGATCTCAGGTGATGTTCGGGAGGTGTTCTGTGGCAACGTTTCGAATCTTGATCGCAGATGACCATGAAGTAGTTCGCAAAGGTTTAGTCGCTCTTTTGCAGCAGCAGCCGGATTGGCAGGTCTGCGGCGAGGCCGGAGATGGGCGCGAGGCTGTCGACAAGGCCCAGCAGCTTAGACCGGATGTCGTCATTCTCGACATCGGCATGCCTAGCCTGAATGGCCTTGAAGCCACACGCCAGATTTTGAAAACTAACCCCCATGCAAGAATTCTCATACTGACCTTGCACGACTCCGATCAGGTGGTCCGCGATGTTCTCAACGCAGGCGCACGTGGGTTTCTTCTCAAATCGGACGCCGCTCGCGACCTCGTAGCTGCGGTCGAGGCATTGCGGCGAGACAAGACCTACTTCACCTCCAAGGTCGCGTCGATGGTTTTGGAGGGTTATCTGAAGGGGTCGACGGGACCCGCGCCGGCACCCGTCAGCCGCAATCGGCTGACGCCGCGCGAGCGTGAGATTGTTCAGCTGCTGGCGGAGGGCAAGAGCACCAAGGAAGTCGCCGTCGCCCTCGGGTTAAGCGTGAAAACCGCGGAAACTCACCGATCCAACATCATGCGTAAGCTGCAACTGCACTCGGTGAGTGATCTTGTGCTCTACGCGGTGCGAAATAACATCGTCCACGTAGTGCAGGCTGGAGTCGAAACGCAATGACCGCGATGGTTTAGGCCCGCGAGTTTTCGCGGGCCTTTCTTATCTCTAATTCACCTACAAGTGGTCGCTCCCCGCATCTCTGTAGTTTTGGCTCAAAAGGAAACGACGTCTCCGTTCAAGTTTCAGCAGTAGTCCGTTTGGAGAACACCTGCCATCCTGAGCGAAGTAGCTGGTTCGCGCTGCGAAGCGGCTACGCAGTCGAAGGATCCCTACACTCCTACCCATCTGCAGGAATCAGAAAGGCATTCTCTTAAGCAAACCGAAATTCTTGTAGCGAAGCGATCGTTCGAGTTCAGATTTCCAGCTCGCGAACTCTGGCGATCCTCTGATTTACTACGCGTTTAAAATAATCTGCTTGAGCCGCGATTGTGAAAAGGCGAGAAGCAGGAGCCGGTCTCGGCAATAATGTCAGAGGCCGGCGCCTGCCTGGGGGGTGGGGTTACTGAGGGCAACTTTCATGCGCCAAGAATAAGTCCAACCCTTTTCACCCACAATCCTGCCGTCTCTGTAATTTGATCCAGGAATTTCTGTAGCTACGGAAGATGAAAATTCACGCAGGTTGCAACCTTTGTAACTTACATTAACTAGAGTCACCCACCCACCAGGATCGTTCTAAGCATCCCTTGTCCTGAATTCTTGCGCCGCAATTTACCTTGTGGAATAACGCCTTGCTGCTTCTTTCTCGGGTTCTCGCCCGCTCAACCGCTCATTCCTGATTCTCGCCATTCAGTCGCTATTTTGCGCATTTCTTTGCAAACCCCCACGGTACAGCAAGTTATTGATACGGATACAGCGTGCACCGGATGGTGTGTTTTCACCTCAAAACATACGCTCATGAAGACAAGGACGGGTCGAGTTTATCTCACCCGGATCCTGAAAGGAGACGCAAGTGAGCAGTCAGGTCAACTCCGCCGCCAATCCCACCGTACGTTTCAACGTAGATTTTGATCTGGTAAAGCGCGCTCAACAAGGTGACGCCGATGCATTTGCTTCTTTATTTCATGCGCATAAAGCCAGGATTTACTCCATTTGTTTGCGCATGACCAACAACACGGCCGAAGCCGAAGATCTCACGCAAGACGCGTTCATGCAGGTATTCCGCAAATTGGCTACATTTCGTGGTGATTCTGCACTCTCCACCTGGCTTTATCGCATTGCGGTCAACACCGTGCTCATGCACTTCCGCAAAAAAGCCCTGAAGCAAATCTCGCTTGACGAACCCTACAACCAGGATGCACGCCAGGTGCGCCGCGAATACGGAACCAAGGATGATCGCCTCTCCGGTTGTGTGGATCGTATTGCATTAACCCGCGCCATCCGCGAGCTCCCCGACGGATACCGCACCATCTTCCTGCTTCATGAAGTGGAAGGCTATGAGCATCAGGAAATCGCTGAACTGCTGGACTGTTCCGTCGGCAATTCGAAATCCCAGTTACACAAAGCGAAGCTACGAATTCGGGAACTACTCGGGCACGCCCGCGCCGAAAATCGTCGGCAAGAAAAAGAGCATGACCCCGAAGCGCTGTCCCCCGAGGTTAGCGACAATGAGTGGGAGAATTCCGGACCACCGATGGTTCCACAAGTTTCGCACTTGGTCGCCAGCAACATTTAGCAAGTGTTGGGTTTTGAAAGATTGTGCTGTCTGCATTTCTTTTTACAAAGGCAGCAGGGAGTATTTTCGTAGTGCATGTTGGCGCAATTCTAACCGTACCTGGCAGAGTTCAAGAGAAGCACAGAACTCGCCACGCGACCTTCAATAGCGTTGACACTAGTGCCTTGAGTCTGTCTCCGCTCGCCCGATGGGATCTGCTGGGCCAGAGTGTTCTGGATAGAATGACCGAACGTTTGCAGGCTTTTGGAGTAGACGAAATCATAGTTATCCCCGAAAACTCGGTCGGCCCGGCGCTTTCTCACACGCAAAATGCATTTTGGACTTCTTGGGAAGCAGCCATCTCCAACTGCCTCAGGTTCGATCTGGAGACCTTGCTGGTCATCCGCCTGGGACCGTACCTCGAATTAGATATCCCCGACTTCCTGCGCTTTCATCGGGAAACTTCGAGCGCCATGACTCAGGTTTACGATCGCCGTGGAGCGCTCGATCTGGTTGCCATCGACGCCAGGCGTTTTGCAAGAGGCGCGGGCTCGTTCCGCGGGCGCTTGCGCGACCTTATCCCCGGGCATCAGCGCTACCAGTTCACCGGATACAGCAATCGCTTGTCCAGCACCACGGATTTTCGTTGCCTCGTGAGGGACGCGTTGTTCGGGGTCGCCCGCATCCGTCCCATTGGAACGGAGACCAGCGCCAACGTGTGGATCGGCAAGGACGCGCGCATTGATAGATCTGCCCACATTCTTTCACCGGCATACATTGGCAACAATTCTCGCGTGAACGCGGGCTGTGTCATCGCCGGCGCAAGCGCGATCGAGCAACAATCGCAGATCGACTGTGGCACTACTGTGAATGATTCTTGCATTCTGGCTTCTACTTACGTCGGTGCTGGTTTGAAGCTGTGTGGCGCTATTGTGGACCAGCAAACTCTGTTTCACTTGGGCCGCAATCTGGAATTGCGCTTCAACGACCGCAAACTTTTTGACAGAACTAAGACTGGTAAGGCTCTGCTGCCCCGCGTTCGTTCGACAGCAGAGCGCGCCGTGAACGCAATCAGTGACGCAGCGATGTCAACCTAGCATTCGTAGTTCGCATCTTTAAACACTATGGAGCCCGCTCTGAATATTCCGGTTAATCTCGCTGACATCGAAGTTTCCGCGTGGGAAGCAAGTCAGGAACGCAGCTCAGTTTCTGTCGCGCACTCAATCGCGCAAATTAAACCTATTTCGACCATCGTCGTGAACTTGCCCGAGAAGGTCACGGCGCAAAATGCGCGCACCCTGCTTCGCGATCTCAGAACCCAGCTCAGTGTTGACCAGCCCTCTGTGCTCCTCGATTTGTCCGATGTGATGGAATTGGACAGCACAGGCTTGGATCTCTTACTAGAATGCCTGCATGAAACCGTAATCCGGGATGGGACGATACAGCTTCGCGGCCTCTCCCCGGAAGCCGCCACCGTGCTCGAACTCACCGGCATGGATCAGGTTCTTGGTCTCATCCCCAGCACGCACACAGACGAGTCAACACCGGACGGCTCGCCCGACTGTGTGACACAGGCTTTGGCGAGATCCTCGCAACCAATTGCTGCGTAGGCTCGCCCGATTCGTCGTTTGGCCGATAGGAGTAGACATCGTGAACCCTGAACTACAAAAAAATCTAAGCGGATGTTTGCTCATTGTGCTGCTCTCAACCATGCCGTCCTTGTCGTTGGCACAGCAACCCTCAGCTACTGCGCCTCAAAACACACCAGGTCAGCCCCAACAAACTGAGCCAGCAGTTCCGGGGCAACCCACGCTGCCGCCCGCGACTCCTGAGCAGCTGCCAGAAAATCCGGCCCCGAGCCAGCCGCAAGCCGCTCCAAGTCAGCCACCTGCTCCAGCACCTCAGAACCCCAACGAGCCCTCAGGTTCCGCTGCTGCACAAGCCGAAACGCCAATCGGCAACGCCGCTTCCCGGCCTGCAGGCGCGGCAATTGCGCCCGCAAAACAGCACCAGGTTCGTTCTCTGCTGATTAAAGTCGGTTTTGTGGCCGGTGCTGCGGTGGCCGCCGGTACTGTTTACGCGCTCTCCAATGCCAGCCCCGGACGCGTCCCGCACTCTACTGCTGCTGCCACTCACTAGTCATGGCATCCGTCATCCAGCCACTTGGCACCAAAGTCGAGCACGCAAAAAGCTCCCTTCTGAAGCGCGATCATCCGGTCATCATCAGTTTTTCCGGTATTGACGGAGCAGGAAAGAGCACCCAAATCGCAAAACTGCTGAACTGCTTGCAGGACGCTGGACTTGCCGTCCGGCAGCTAACCTTCTGGGACGATGTAGTTGTGCTTTCAAGATTCCGCGCCGACGTGAGCCATAAATTCCTGCAGGGCGAAGGTGGCGTTGGCACTCCGGAAAAGCCGGTCAATCGCAAGGACAAAAATGTCCGCGCCTGGTATCTGACTCTTCCCCGTTGCGTGCTTCACTTTCTCGATTCCGTCAGCCTCCGCCAAAAGCTCAGCCGCGCCCGCGCTAGTGCTGCTGACGTCATTATTTGCGATCGTTATATTTTTGATCAATTGGCTACGCTGCCGTTAGAGCGTCCCTGGGCTCGCGCCTACGCCCGCCTATTATTGAAAGTCGCTCCGATTCCGGACGTCTCCTATCTGCTGGACGTGGATCCAGAAATCGCCCGCGCCCGCAAACCGGAATATCCCCTGGATTTCATGCATCAATACCGCGCGTCCTATTTGCGTCTCCGCGACATCGGCGGCATGGCCCTCATTGCCCCCATGTCTCAGGCCGAAGTGCACGAGGCCATTGCGGCCCAACTGGAAACGTCCACCGGCCTACGGCTTCCAAGAACAGGCGTGTAAGCTCTGGATTGGGCAAAATCCATGCGTTTTTCCCATTGTGATAGTTGTCACATCCCCCTGTGATCCTCGTACCCGACGCCCAAGCCACGCCAAGCGCATGCTTTAGCTAAGGTTGGCAGGCGTCTTTCTCTGCGCTGACTCAAGCCAACGAGGATTCATCATGAGCCGCAAGTTCAAGACCATGGATGGCAACGAAGCCGTCGCGCACGTCGCCTACCGCGTCAACGAAGTCATCGCCATTTACCCGATTACTCCTTCTTCCCCGATGGGCGAGTGGGCGGACCAGTGGGCGTCGGAAGGGCTGCCCAACGTGTGGGGTACGATTCCACACGTAGCGGAAATGCAAAGCGAAGGCGGCGCCGCCGGTGCCGTTCATGGCGCATTGCAAACTGGATCGCTCGCTACCACCTTCACCGCGTCTCAAGGCCTGCTCCTGATGATTCCCAACATGAATAAGATCGCGGGCGAGCTCACGCCCACCGCTTTCCACGTTTCCGCGCGCACGCTCGCAACCCACGCGCTCTCGATTTTCGGCGATCACAGCGACGTTATGTCTTGCCGCACCACCGGCTGGGCCATGCTCTGCTCCAACTCGGTTCAGGAGGCCATGGATTTCGCGCTGATTGCGCATGCTGCGTCGCTCGAAACCAGAATTCCCTTTCTCCATTTCTTCGACGGTTTTCGCACTTCTCACGAGGTCAACAAAATCGATGTGCTCAGCGACGAAGCCATCCGCAGCCTGATCAACGTGGATCAGGTCATCGCCCATCGTCAACGCGCCCTCTCGCCGGACCATCCGGTTTTGCGGGGCACCGCGCAGAATCCCGACGTGTTCTTCCAGATTCGCGAAACTGCCAATCCCTTTTATGCTGCCGCCCCCGAAATCGTTCAACTTGTAATGGATCAGTTTGCGCGAGCTACTGGACGCTCTTATCGATTATTTGACTACGTGGGCGCACCTGACGCGGAGCGCGTAATCGTAATCATGGGTTCCGGCGCAGAAGTCGCCCATGAAACCGTCGAGCACTTGAACGCACGTGGCGAGAAAGTCGGCCTTGTCAAAGTTCGACTTTTCCGGCCATTCTCGGTTAAGGATTTCCTCGGTTGCCTACCCGCAACGGTGAAGAAAATCGCTGTGCTCGATCGCACCAAAGAATCCGGTGCGATCGGCGAGCCTTTGTATTTGGACGTGGTCACCGCCCTCACGCAAAGCACCAATAACGGATTCGCCACGCTTGGAACAGTAAAGACCGTGATCGGTGGGCGCTACGGTTTGTCCTCCAAGGAATTTACTCCGGCGATGGTCAAGGCGGTCTACGACAACCTCGATGAGGCCAAACCGAGGGACCACTTCACAATTGGTATCAACGACGACCTGAGCCACACCAGCCTGCCTTACGATACGGCGTTTTCGACCGAACCACAGAACGTTGTCCGGGCATTGTTTTACGGCCTCGGCGCCGACGGCACGGTGGGAGCAAACAAGAACTCAATCAAAATTATCGGCGAAAATACCAACAACTACGCGCAGGGTTACTTCGTTTACGATTCCAAAAAGTCCGGAGCCGTGACCGTTTCCCATCTCCGCTTCGGGCCGCAGCCGATCCATTCCAGCTACCTGGTCTCCCAAGCGAATTTTGTCGCCTGTCATCAATGGATCTTCCTCGAGCGTTACGACATGCTTAGCGCCCTGACTCCTGGCGGCACATTCCTCCTCAATAGTCCTTTCGGCACAAGCGAAGTCTGGGATCATCTGCCGCGCCAAGTTCAGGAACAACTCATTGCGAAGAAAGCCCGCTTCTTTGTCATCGATGCTTACAAAGTCGCGCGTGACACCGGCATGGGTAGCCGCATGAACACCATTTTGCAGGTCTGCTTCTTTGCCATCTCTGCGGTTTTGCCCGGTGACCAAGCCATTGAATCGATCCGTAAATCCATTCGCGATACCTATGGCCGTAAGGGCGAAGAGATCGTGCAACGCAACATGAAGGCCGTCGATGAAACCCTGGCTCATCTTTTCGAAGTCAAAGTTCCCGATAAGGTCACCAGCACAATCGAAATGCCGCCGCCCTTCTCGCCTTCAGCCCCTGATTTCGAAAAGAACGTCCTCGGCGCTATCTATGCCGGCCGCGGAGATGAGCTGCCTGTCAGCGTCTTCTCCGCTGACGGCACCTTCCCCACTGGAACCGCTAAATGGGAGAAGCGCAACATCGCGCTGGAAATTCCCGTGTGGGATGAAAAAATCTGCATCCAGTGCGGCAAGTGCGCCATGGTCTGTCCGCACGCCGTCATCCGCATCAAGGTCTACGATTCCAAAGAACTCGCCACCGCCCCCGCGACTTTTAAATCTGTCGCTGCCCGCGATAAGGAGTGGCAGAACCTGAACTACACCATTCAAGTCGCGCCCGAAGACTGCACCGGCTGCGGCATTTGCGTCGATGTCTGCCCGGTGAAAAACAAAGCAGAAACGCGGCTGAAAGCCCTCAACATGGCTGCTCAGCCGCCTCTGCGAGTTCCCGAGCGCGAGAACTGGGAGTTTTTCCTGAAAATCCCTGAACTCGACCGCCGACAGATTAAGCTCAGCAACATCCGCCAGCAGCAGATTCAGGAGCCGCTCTTTGAATTCTCCGGCGCCTGTTCCGGCTGCGGCGAGACCCCATATCTCAAACTCGTTTCGCAGTTATTCGGCGATCGAGCTGTCATCGCCAATGCCACCGGTTGTTCCTCGATCTACGGCGGCAACCTGCCCACGACTCCCTGGACAAAGAATGCCGCAGGCCGCGGTCCCGCCTGGTCGAACTCTTTATTCGAAGACAACGCCGAATTCGGCTTGGGTTTCCGGCTCTCCATCGATAAGCAAACCGAGTTCGCACGGGAATTGTTGCAACGCGTGGGCAGCTCAGTTGGCGAAGACCTGGTCACCGCATTGTTGAGTTCGCCGCAGAAGGACGAAGCCGACATCTTCGAGCAGCGGCAACGCGTCGACATACTTAAGGAGCGCCTCGAGAAATTCCAGTCGCCGGAAGCCAAGCTGCTGCTGCCGCTTGCCGACATGCTGGTAAAGAAAAGTGTCTGGATCGTCGGTGGTGACGGCTGGGCCTACGACATCGGCTACGGCGGCCTCGATCACGTGATTGCCAGCGGCCGCAATGTGAACCTGCTCGTCCTCGACACCGAGGTCTATTCCAATACCGGTGGGCAAGCCTCGAAATCCACTCCCCGGGCCGCAGTGGCCAAATTCGCTGCCGGCGGCAAACCGGGTCCGAAGAAAGATCTCGGCCTTATCGCCATGAGCTATGGCAGCGTTTACGTCGCAAGCGTGGCCATGGGCGCAAAAGATGAACACACTCTCAAGGCATTTCTTGAAGCCGAAGCTTACGACGGCCCTAGTCTCATCATCGCTTACGCGCACTGCATCGCGCACGGCATCGACATGACTCGCGGCCTGCAGAACCAGAAGGCTGCCGTTGATTCCGGCGAGTGGCTGCTTTATCGCTACAACCCCGAGCGTGCGCAGCAAGGCGAGAATCCGCTGATCCTGGATTCGCGAACGCCTACCAAGAAAGTGCAGGATTTCTTGTCCATGGAAACCCGTTTCAAGATGCTCACTAAGAGCAAACCGGAAGACGCGCATCGTCTCTGGGCAGAGGCGCAGAAGGACGCCGAGGCCCGCTACCGGCTCTACGAGTATCTCTCGCAACGCAAGTTTGGCAAGGAACCGGCCAAAGTGGCCGACTGATTTCGTCCGTCCATACCCCGCATGGAGGCAAACATGATCGACCTCGGCACAACCTACTTGGGACTCAAGCTGCGCACACCGCTCGTGCCCTCCGCTTCCCCACTCTCTCAGGAGCTCGATAGCCTGCGCCGTCTAGAGGATTCCGGCGCATCAGCCATCGTGCTCAGTTCCCTTTTCGAAGAGCAGCTCCGCCAGGAAAGCCTTGAACTCGATCACCGCTTGGGCGAGCATAGTGAGAGCTTTGCTGAAGCGCTCAGCTACCTGCCCGAACCCTCTGAGTTTCGGATCGGTCCCGAGGGTTATCTCAACTACATTCGAAAAGCCAAGCAGGCTGTCGCTGTTCCCGTCATTGCCAGCCTCAATGGCGCAACCGCGGGCGGATGGACCGCTTATGCGAAACAAATTCAGCAGGCCGGCGCCGATGCCATTGAGTGCAACATCTACGCCATACCAACGAATCCAGATATTCCCGCCGCAGAAATCGAAGAGCAGTACATCGAAATCGTTAGAGCGGTAAAATCCGCCGTCACCATTCCCGTTGCCGTGAAACTCAGCCCCTTTTTCACCAACATGGCAAACATCGCCAAACGGCTCGACGCTTCGGGTGCAGACGGCCTCGTTTTGTTCAATCGCTTTTATCAGCCCGATATCGATCTCGAGGAATTGGAAATCCACCCCA
>Ga0209579_10002104_pt1 | contig 15689 bp, 15 predicted proteins | sample Coa_R1_2_FD_187152 | JGI IMG/M metagenome (GOLD analysis project Ga0209579, IMG submission 187152) | Surface soil microbial communities from Centralia Pennsylvania, which are recovering from an underground coalmine fire - Coalmine... | ecosystem: Environmental > Terrestrial > Soil >... | reverse complement strand
GACTCGAGGATCAGTTTCGCTAGCATCATCAGGAACAAGGAGCAGAATGCGATCGGAGGATACAGACTCGGCGGCACGCGCCGAAACCGCAGTGAGCATTCCTACGAGCAGGATCGCGGCGAAAATGCGTCTCATGCCAGCACCTCACCCTGTTCCCTGGCCCAAACTGTACCGAATACCATCACCCCAGGGGCGATGCTGATTCGGGTGGCACTAACGGTAGTGGGAGCATCGGCTGCGCCGCACTGGGCACCCCCATCAATGACGAGTGAGCGCTCCGAAATGATTGGTCCGCGAACCGTGCACTGTGGGCCGATTTGCAACTTCTTTGCTGAAATCAGGCTGCCATCAATCATGGCCTGGGACTCGACAATCAGATCCTTGCCGCTTTTGACGCTTCCGAATACTTGCGCTCCTGAGCCGATCCGCAAGTTGCCGCGAACCACGAGATCCCCTTCGAAAGTTTCCCCGGACTTGATTTCAAAGTCTTCGTCGTAGAGTTGACGCTTGGAAGTCGCGAGCAGCGCAGCCGGTTGGGGCAACGATCGAGACATCTCCGCCGCATTACCAAATTGAATACGCGGAGCGTTCAGGCGGACGAAGCTGCAATCCGGCGATAAACGGATCCCGGTGTCGGATGAGGCCCTGCCGAACAGCTTGCAAGCGTTCTCGACCTGCAGCTCGTCGCCAGCATGCACCCAGCGCATCACGCTGCTGCCTTTGCCGAGGTGTAGCCCGCGCTCGGATAACAAAGCGCGATATTGATTATTGCTTTCGCCGACAAAATGTCCCCGCGAATAAATATCGCGGGAGAATGTACTGTTTGCGGAAACTGTCAGATCGCTGACGGAAGCGACCAAGACCGGACACAACTTGTCTTCTTCTCCAAGTGGAAGCGCCTGAGCTTCCGTGCCCGAGCCCAGCACCAGATACTCAGTTCCATCCGACATGACACCGGAAGCCTGCTGTCCCGTGACGGAAGCCTCGCGCAGGATGGGTTCGAGCGGCTCGAGATAGGTGCGAAAACGGTCAGCAAAGTAGCGGATTTCCCCGGCATGCTGCTGAATCACGTCGAGAGGCAGAGCATCGGATTTGCGCTGCAGTTCCCGGATCGCCGGCAACAGTGGCACAGTAAACAAAACCCCGGTTACCAGGAGCAGAACCGCGACGGAAAGAAACGGGCTCATGAGGTCGCCTTCCGGAAGCGTTCGGTTTTGTCCCAGTGGAACTCGGCTTTGGTGAATAAACCTGAAATCTGCGACAAGGCGGCATTCGAAACCGAGAAGATGCTGACGGTGAAACCCAGTGCCAGAAAGGGCAGGATTGCGATCCGTTTGCGGTGACCGTCGAGCCGTACCGCCGCGGCGATTTCGAAGAATGCCGCCAGATTGCCAATGGCCGCGTAAGCGGTCAGAGAGAGCAGAGCGATGATTCCATTAAATTGCGCGATCCCTTGATAGAAGACTGTCAGAGCAAGAATCCAGCCAAGCAAAGTGATCGGGCCCATGGCATAGACTCCGAGCAAAAGCGCACCGTCGATGCGTTCGCGGAGGGTGGCGCGATTTTCGCCGAACAGCAATCCGAACGCGTATGTGGCCATCGCCTGGTTGTGACCTTTGGCCCAACGCATAATCTGCCGAATCCGCACCGGCCACGTTTCCGGCACTTCTTCGTAGCACTCCGAACGATTCTGATAGACGGTTTTCCACCCGTGTAGCAGCAGGCGGTACGTCAGATCGGTGTCTTCGGTCAGGCTCTTTTCGTTCCAGCCTCCGATTTCGCGCAAGGCACTGCGCCGAACTCCGGCCACCGTTCCGCCGTGCTGCGGAACCAGGCGCAGATTCATGCGGGCCTGCTGGTCAACCTGATAACCGCCAGACCGCTCAAGATCCAAAAGACGAGTCAGCAGATTTGCGCCGACATTCATCGGTACTACACGGCCCATCACGCCACCCACTTCGGGGTCAAAGAACGGCGCAGTGAGCTGGCGGATGATCCCCGCGCCCGGAATGTAATCGGCGTCGAAAATCAGGATGACTTCGGTTTCGACGAACTCCATCGCATCTTTTAACGCCGCGGCTTTTCCTGGTTTGCCTTCCGTGCGATGAAAAGGGCGAATGCGGCGAGGAAAACGCTGAACAAAATCGTCAATGATCTCGCGGGTACGATCGGTGGAACGATCGTTGACCGGAACAATCAACATTTTGTCTGCGGGATATTTCGCGGCAAGCAATGCCTCCAGGATGTGGCTAACGACGAGCTCTTCATTATGGGCGGCGACGAGAACCGTAACTGGCGGCCAATCCGCGGTGTCGATATCGATATAGGGATGGCGTTGGAAACCGAACAACCGGTTCAGCGTGAACCAGTAGTGGCGCGCTGTGTAAACGCAGATCGTCAGCACGATGATGTAAAGGACATAGATCATCGACGGAACCTGGAGCGTGCAATGGAAAATGAGGGAGGTGATTGCGTCATGACTTCCCTGCGGTGGCGGATTTGGTTTCGGCTTGATCGCCCTTCCTGCGGCGCGGTTGCGGCTTCGGCGGAAGTTTGAATTCCTTTTCCGCCTCCAATAGCGGCGTCTTCTTCTGATACCAACGGGCCACGGCTTCGACGATGCGCTCCGAACCATGGCCATCCCCATAAGGGTTTGCCCCATGCGACATGTCGAGGTAAGCGTCCGCGTCATCGAGCAGGCGTTCAGTTTCAGAAACGATGCTGTCGCGAGACATGCCAATAATCTTGGCCATGCCGAATTGCGACGCTTCCGGCCGCTCGGTAACTTTGCGCAGAACCAGCACGGGCTTGCCGAATGTCGGTGCTTCTTCCTGGATTCCGCCGGAATCGGTCAGGACCATGAAGCATCGCTGCAACAAGCTGACGAAGGTGATGTAATCCAGTGGCTCGGTAAGATGAATCCGGTCTGAACCTTGCAACAGTGCATTGACTGTGCTGCGCACATTCGGATTCATGTGAACGGGATAGATGACGCGAATGTCCGAATGCTTCGCGACCAGGTCTTTCAAAGCGAGGCACATGTTTTCCTGATCGGTTCCCCAAGACTCACGGCGGTGCGAAGTGACCAGCACAAGGCGGCAACCATCGACGGGGATACCGGCCAGCGGCGTGTTCTCCCAGCTCTGCGGCAGCTGGCTGAGCACGCGCAGCGTGTCGATCACAGTGTTGCCGGTGACGACAATTTTTTCGTTGGGCACGCCTTCCGTCAGCAGGTTGTCCCGCGATAGCGCAGTCGGTGCGAAGTGAATCTCGGTCATCACCGAGACCAGGCGTCGATTTACTTCTTCAGGAAAGGGATTGTAGATGTCGCGGCTGCGAAGGCCGGCCTCAATGTGGCCGACCGCGATCTTGCAATAGTAAGCCGCAAGTGAGGATGCAAACGCAGTGGTAGTATCCCCCTGCACCAATACCATGTGAGGCTCAAAACGATGGCAGGCATTCTCGACTGTGTCGAGTACACGAGCGGTCAGAGAACTCAGCGTCTGCTGCGGGCGCATGACATCGAGATCGAAATCCGGTTTGATGTTGAAGAACTTCAGCGCGTGGTCGAGCATCGTGCGATGCTGACCGGTGTGGACAACGGCAGTTTCAAATTCGTCGGACCTCCGGCGGAGTTCCTGAATCACAATGGCAAGCTTGATGGCCTCTGGCCGCGTGCCCAGAACGGCAATGACTCGACACTTCTTCATGGACGAACACCTGTAGTTTCCGTAGCCGCAGACCAGTGCCGGGGGAGCGGCACGAGCAGCCGCTTCGGTTCCTGAGAGCGCTACAGCTGTTGTTTCAAAAATGTCTAACCATTAATTGTCGCGGCGGGATTTGCTTCTGGTAAAGATTACGGTGGTTACTTCCGTAAGTGATGACCGTGCCAGGGTGGGCAGTCACGAATGATGCCTTTTGCAAGAAGTGTCCAGTACCTACGGCGCACGCGGATGCAATCACTTCCCAGTCATTACGAGCTCGCCGTTCTCGACTTTGATCCCTCCAACATCATCGGGCAGTTTGAGCTTATCGCGCTGTTCATCGAGTTTCTTTTGCAGCGGGCCATTGACCAGTGACACCGGAATATTGAGTTCGCCGACTTTGAATTCAGTCGGATCAAACGTAGCAAAGCCATCTTTAGAATTCAGATGGCCGGCGAGCGTGACCGTCACGTCTTTGCCGCCAATCTGCGTGACAAATTGCCCACGCGCGACATCGCCATCAAAGCTGACCTGATAATCCTTCACTTCAGGCTGGCCGGGGCCAATTTGGGCATCAGGAGAAGATGGAACGGTGGTTGGCAGCCCGGTACCGGCCAGGGCCGAGGCCGGGATCGCGCCGGCGGCCTCCGCCAGAGCTGCGCTGACCTCATCAGAATTCAGGTGAACTTCGGCCGGGCTTTGCCCGGCTTGCCTGGGCTGATCGAGTTGCTGCAGCTTCTGCTGGACCGATTCAGCTTTGGCGGCAGCCACGGCCGGCGGCATCGGCTGCGAGACCGGCTGAGGCTTTTTGAGCACCAGCACAATCGCAATCACGGAACTCAGCAGGGTCGCAATGCTGATGATCCGATCCAGCTTCCATTTCTTCATCACTGTATGGTAGCCGGAGCACACTGAGCCCTCAGGTGACGAAAGATACTGCCGAGTGGTTACCAGCGGTTTGTGGGGCCGGGTCTCTGACCCTCACACACTGGCCTGTGGTTCCAATTTCTTGCTTAGAAGATCATTCACGAGCTGGGGATTGGCCTGACCTTTGGTAGCTTTCATAACTTGGCCAACAAAGAAGCCGATCACGGTCTTCTTCCCTGAGCGATATTGCTCAACTTGCTTGGGATTGGCGGCAATCACTTCTTCGATGATTTTTTGGATCGTCGAAGTGTCGGTAATCTGCTGCGGTTTTTCTTTCTCGTAGACCTCAGGGAAATCCTGGTTACGTTCGAAGCAAAGATCGTAGAGTTCTTTGAGCATCTTGCCGGAAATCGTGCCGTTCTCCACAAGATCGGCCGAAAGCGCTACCCCGCGCATGGAGATGGGAGACTGGCTGATTTCCAGATTCTTGGTTTTTAGCCGTCCCATCAATTCGCTCTGCACCAGGTTGGCCACCCGCTTGGGATTCCGCGCCTGTTTGGCTGCGGCTTCGAATTCATCGGCCAGGGTTCTGGTTGCGGTCAGAACCTGGGCATCGTAAGGCGTGATGCCATATTGGTCCGCCATTCGTTTGCGGCGGGCATCAGGCATCTCGGGAAGCAGCTTTCGAATTTCGGCAAGGGATTTTCCATCCAGCACCAGCGGCAGTAAATCGGGCTCAGGAAAATAGCGATAGTCATGCGCCTCTTCTTTGGATCGCATGCTGTAGGTTTGGCCGCGATTGGCGTCATAGAGGCGAGTTTCCTGGGTGATCGTGCCGCCGGATTCCAGGATCCCAACCTGGCGATCGATCTCGTACTCCAGCGCGTCCCGGATGAATCGAAACGAGTTGACATTCTTGACCTCCGCTTTCGTGCCGAATTCTTTTTGTCCGCGCGGGCGGACGCTCACGTTGGCATCGCAGCGTAATGAGCCTTCCTCCATGTTGCAATCACTCACACCGGTGTAAAGGATGATTTCCTTCAGGCGGGTCAGGTACTCATAAGCCTCGTCGGGAGACGCAATGTCGGGCTCGCTTACAATCTCAATCAACGGCACACCCGTACGGTTTAAATCGATGGCGGTGGTTTCCGAAGCATCCGCAAATCCTTCGTGCAGGCTCTTGCCTGCGTCCTCTTCCAGATGCAGACGGGTGATCCCGATTTTCTTCTCGCCCGCACCACTCGGGATAGCGATCCAGCCAAACTCGGCTAGGGGCTTATCGTACTGCGATATCTGGTATCCCTTGGGCAAGTCGGGATAAAAATAGTTTTTCCGGGCGAAGATCGATGTTTCATTGATCCGGCAATTCAGTGCCATTGCGGCAAGCGCCGCGAACTGAACTGCCTTGCGATTCAGGACCGGCAAAGCCCCCGGGTGGCCGAGGCATACAGGGCAGACATTTGTATTCGGCGGAGCGCCAAACCTTGTCGAGCATGAGCAAAAAATCTTGCTGATGGTGAGAAGCTGAACATGCACTTCCAGCCCGATCACCGGCTCATACTTGGAGCGAGCCCCTGTCGAAACTTCTGGCGCTGTCGCCATATCGATTGATTATAGGACCCGCAATGGAATCAGGCGCAAACCGCTAGAAATGCTCAGCCTGACAAGGTTGATCTTAGGGCTTGGCCGGTGAGCTCAAGTAATTTTCGAGTGGCACTTCAAAATACATCAACTCGGTGCCTTTGGAATCGTGAACGCCGGTCAGATAAAAACGGGCTCCCGCCAGGGGAGCATCGATACCCGCTACATCGAAAAACATGAATCCGGATTGTGTACTGTGAGGCTCGACCGCTTTCGCAGCAAACTGTGAATTCTGGATTTCGTCTTGCGCCTCTTTGCTGACGGCTCCCTTCGTTTTCTTTGGCCAAGGCAGCGGGTTGGTCGAGACGCCCGTCACCGGCCGCGAAATTCTGCGGTAAATGTCGTCATCGGTTGCGGGCGGGATCTTGGAGCGATCATGTGTCACCAGTTCCGTCGTGCTGCCAGATAACGAAATTGGTTGATCGCCGTCATTCGTGATCACCACGAAGATGGGCATGAAGCCTATCTCGTGATAATGAACCGAGAAGATGCTGGCCTTATCCGCCGAATCGTAAGGATCGAGTCCGAGCGAAACGCCTTCGTTGGTATGGTCGTCGTGCGCCGGATAACTCCGCGCAGGACGTGCGCTGGGCATAACAAAATGCCTTGCCGCAAAGCACAGCACGGGAAGAAGAACAGCCGCAAGCGATAGCTGAGCGACCCTGGAAAGCCGCACTTTGGTAGCTGACATGATCTCTGATTATAGGATGCCAGTACATCGCAAATCGGCATCTCGGGCTCTTATAGGTAAAATGACCCTTCCTCATGTATTGGCTTTATAGCGCGTTATTGGGTTTGGCCCTGCTCCTGACCCTCCCGTACTGGCTGATGCAGATGTCTCGGCATGGCAAGTACCGCGTCGGTCTGCACGAGCGAATGGGTAAGGTTCCGCCAAAGCTTCTTTCTGACCCGGAAAGACCTAAGATCTGGGTGCACGCCGTATCCGTAGGCGAAGTGCGCGCGGTGAGCGAGTTTATTAGTCAACTCCAGTCGTTCTTTCCACAATATCGTATTGTGGTCTCGACCACGACCGGCACAGGGCAGAAACTCGCGCAAAAAATTTTCGGTGCAGAGAATGTATTCTACTTCCCTTTGGATTTCGGGTTTGCGGTCCGGCCCTATTTGCGCGCGCTGCACCCAGAGTTGGTAATTCTTGCGGAAACTGAATTTTGGCCGAACTTTCTCCGCCTTTCCCGCGCTACTGGTGCCCGCATTGCCGTGGTGAATGCGCGGATTTCGGACCGGTCCTGGCCGCGTTACGTGCGCGTTCGTTTCTTATACCGGCGGGTGTTGCGCAACATTGATCTGTTCATGGCACAAACGGAAGAGGACGCCAAACGATTGCGGGAGATTGGCGCGCCTCCGGACCGGGTATCCGTCAGCGGCAATTTGAAATTTGACGTGCCCACTCCTCCCGCCCCCCCAATTGTGGACAGCCTGCGCTTGTCACTGCAAAAATCCGGAACTGGGCCGGTGATCGTCTGCGGCAGTACGGTGGATGAAGAGGAACCAATCTTGCTGCGGGCTTTCGAAAATGTACTGGCGAGTTACCCGCGAACCGTGATGATCCTGGCGCCGCGCCATCCCGAGCGCTTTCCCGCAGTAGCTGCATTGCTGGAGAAACTCGGGATCCGCTTTTGGCGACGCTCTCTCTGGAGTGGGGATCCCATTGCCGGTGGAGTTCTGCTCATCGACAGCATCGGAGAACTGGCGACGCTGTACTCGTTGGCCGACATTGCCTTCGTGGGCGGAAGTCTTGTGCAACGCGGCGGCCATAACATCATTGAACCGGCGCAGCATGGCGCTGCCATTCTGGTCGGCCCCCACACAGAAAACTTCCGTGACATCATCCGGGTTTTTCAGAGTCGCAATGCGGTTCGGGTAGTGAATCCCGTGGAACTTCCTCTCGTCTTCATGGAATTGATCTCCAACCCATCAGAGCGTGCTGCCTTAGGACGTCGTGCCGCCGAGACCCTCGAGTCTCAAACCGGCGCGAGTAAGAGGACGGCGGAAGCGGTTCAAAAACTGCTGCGGCCAGTCTCGAATCCTGCAGGAACCGTCCGGTGACAGCGCCTAGGGCTCCGCGCCTGATGAAATTCCTGGCTTCGCTTTACGGTGAAGGCGTGCGTATGCGCAACGCCCTTTATGACCGCGGCACTCTGAAGCAAAGCAGGTTGCAAGGACCCGTCATCAGCGTAGGCAATCTGTCGGTCGGGGGGGCTGGGAAAACTCCGTTTGTAATGCTTCTGGGAGGCCTGCTCAAACACCGGGGAATCAAGTTCGATGTCCTGTCGCGCGGCTATGGGCGGCGTACAACCGGGCCCATCGTCGTCGAGGCAAGCGGTGCGGCTCGTGATTTTGGAGACGAACCGCTGCTCATAGCACGACGAGTCGGAGTGCCGGTGGTAGTGGGGGAAGATCGCTTTCAAGCCGGGCAACTCGCTGAGAAAGCTTTGGGACCACAATTCCATTTGCTGGACGACGGGTTCCAACATCGCGCACTGGCTCGCGATTTCGATATCGTGTTAGTGACTTCGGAAGATTTTGATGATCAATTGCTCCCGGCCGGACGTTTGCGTGAGGCGCTCAGTTCGCTGGCGCGCGCGCACGCGATAGTGCTGTCAGTCGGAGTTCCGCCCGACCGCTTGCCCGCGGTTGGCAAAATGACTTGGCGCGTGCATCGCGGAATTTCGGTTAAGAACGCGCCCGAGCATCCGGTGGCATTCTGCGGCGTTGCGCGGCCTCAAAATTTCTTTACGCAATTGCGGTTGGGTGGCATTCAACCTGCGGCTGAAGCGAATTATCGCGATCACCATCCTTATACCGAACAAGACATTCGCGATCTGCTCCAACTTAAAGAGAAGAGCGAAGCTGATGGTTTCGTGACGACGGAAAAGGACGAGATCAATTTAGGAGCGCACATCACCGCGTTGCAGCCGTTGACGGTGATTCCTGTGCAGATGGAGCTGCTGAATGCAGCTAACGCTGTGGATACCATGCTGCGTATCGTGCAAGAGAGGAAGCGATAGGCGTGAGAGAATCCAGTGGGAGTTTCGGGTTTGGCAAATCTGGTCCCAGACTGACTGCGCCCTGAAGATATGACCAAGCATCCCAAAGAGGCCGGGCGACTGAGGAAAATCGTTGAGGCTTTTTCGAGAATCACGATCACGGTTTTGGCCGACCTGGTAGCCGATGAATTTGTGTTTGGGGAAATCGCTCGCGTTTCCCGCGAAGCTCCTGTACTGATCCTGAAGCATCGGGAACGCACCGTGGTTCCCGGAGGCGGAGCCAACGCGATTTACAATCTCGCCGACCTTGGAGTCACGGTGCTGCCCGTTGGCGCCATCGGAGAGGACGAACCTGGCCGGCTCCTGCTTCAGGCGTTTCGTCACAAGCATATTCCGGTCACCGGTGTGCTCAAGGACAAGACCTACCGCACCGTGACGAAGACCCGGATTTTAGCGGGCATGGCGCATACCGCGCGTCAGCAGGTGGTGCGGGTGGATCGCGAGCCGGATTCTGAACCTGGCGCTCATCTCAAGCGCGAACTGATATTAGCGGCTCGGCAGTACGCTCGGGCTTCGGACGCGCTCCTGGTTTCGGATTACGGCTATGGTTCCGCCACTCCCGCGATTTTGAACGCGGTCCGTCAGCGCGGAAATCTCGATCGAATGCCGGTGGTGCTCGATTCGCGCTACCGCATGCTGGAGTATTCCGGAATAACGGCTGCAACCCCGAATGAACCAGAGGTGGAGGCAGCGCTCGGAATAGAAATAGGACCCGACTGGTCACGTCTCTGCTCGGCCGGTGAAGACCTGATGTCGCGCATGCAACTTGAATCGCTGGTGATCACGCGCGGCCGGGATGGCATGGTGGCATTTGCCAAAAAGCACAAACCCGTCGATATTCCGATCTTCGGCTCGGATCAGGTGACGGATGTGACGGGAGCGGGCGATACGGTGATCGCTACCTTTACCGCCGCGATAGCTGCGGGGGCAAACACGGAAGAAGCGGCTCAGCTGGCCAACTACGCCGGTGGAATTGTGGTAATGAAACGCGGAACCGCGACCGTTTTGCAGACAGAGTTATTACAGGCGCTTGACGAATCTTCTCCGCAAACAAGGTCTCATTGACCACGCAAAAAATCCTGGGCCGTGAAGAATTGAAGAAACAGGTTGCCTCGTGGCGACACGAGGGAGAACGCATCACCCTGGCCAATGGCTGCTTCGATTTGATACACGTGGGGCATGTGCGTTATTTACAAGCGGCGAAAAAACTTGGCGGGAGGCTGGTCGTGGCCGTCAATTCTGATGACTCGGTTCGCTCACTCAAGGGCGAAGGACGTCCGCTGATGCCTGCCGACGAGCGCGCGGAAATCCTTGCCGCTCTCGCCGATGTGGACGCGGTCGTGATCTTTTCCGAGCCTGACGTCCGGGCTTTGATCCGGGAAATTCGCCCTGATATCCAAGCCAAGGGCACTGACTATACGGCTGGCAGTGTACCGGAGCGCGAAGTCGTTTTGCAATGTGGAGGGCGGGTCGAAATCGTGGGCGATCCCAAAAATCATTCGGCCACGGAAATCATCGGCAGTTTGCGCGGTGGCCGGCGCTCGTGAGCCCGCCCGCCGAAATCCCGGACCCGAAGAGTGATTCAGACTTAACTCCCATACGACGTTTGCTCATCGTCCGCCTGAGTTCCATGGGCGACGTCATTCATACGCTGCCCGCTGCATTCGCGCTGCGAGACGCCCTTCCTGAGGCATATATCGGCTGGCTTGTGGAAGAGCGATGGGCAGAGTTGCTTTGCGCGGCTTCTGAGCCGCGGAGTGGCTCGCGTTCCCCGCGCCGCCCCTTGGCCGACAAAGTTCACGTGGTTGACACCAAAACCTGGCGGAAGAATCCATTGTCGATGCAAACAGGGGTACGCGTCGCCGCCTTCATAAGCGATCTTCGTGCCGGAAATTATGAAGTGGCCATCGATTTTCAAGGAGCAGTCCGATCGGCCTTCCTGGCGCGATGTTCAGGTGCGCCGGCGATCTATGGATTCCGACAGCCGCGTGAGAACGTGGCCAGCATGTTGTACACACGGCAGGTCCTTGCACGGGGGCAGCACGTTGTTCAGCAAAATCTTTCGCTGGCAGAAGAAGTCCTAAGTAAGTCTCTGACACTGGGTCCGGTGCAGTTTCCACGTAATTCTGCTGCAGACAACAAATGTAAAGTATGGCTGCAGCAAGAGTCGGTTCACGATTTCGTTCTGCTCAACCCTGGAGCTGGCTGGGGCGCGAAGCAGTGGCCTGCAGAACGCTACGGCCAGGTGGCGCGATTGCTTGCTGAGGATGGTGTTTCGTCTGTGATTAACTTTGGGCCGGGAGAAGAACGGTTGGCAGAGTCGGTGGTTGCAGGCAGCCAAAGCTCTGCGACAGCCGCCAGCTTTTCACTGGCGGAACTGATCTCGCTTACGCGGCGAGCAAAGCTATTCATCGGCGGGGACACCGGGCCAATGCATTTGTCGGCTGCTCTTGGCGTGCCAGTTGTGGCACTTTTTGGGCCCACAGATCCCACTCGCAACGGGCCATTTGGCACCAAGAGCATCACATTGCGACATCTTTCCAGCCGGACGTCTCTCAGTCACCAATCGGCTGCTGATCCGGGGCTGCAGGAAATCACCGTGAACGAAGTTGTCAGCGCCGCCCGCGAACTGTTGAGGCAGTGTTGTGGATAGCTGGTCCAAGATCGCCCGCCGCATCCGGGTTCCTGCTGGATTCCTCCTTGCTGGCCTTTATGTTTGGCTGGCAAAGCCGACAGCGCAGTCGATTGCTATGGGTTGTCCGTTCATCCTTCTCGGCCTGCTGCTCCGTGGCGCCGCCTCGGGGGAACTGAGAAAGAATGAACAGCTCGCGACCACCGGCCCTTACGCCTATACACGCAACCCGCTGTACCTCGGGTCTCTCATGATCGCCCTCGGTTTTGCCATCGCTGCCAAGAGCCTTTGGATCGCATTGGTGATGTTTGCAATGTTTATCGCGATCTACTTGCCCGTCATTCGCGCCGAAGAACGTTATCTTGCGGAAAATTTCCCGGAATTCGCGGACTACGCACGCCGGGTACCGCGGTTCATCCCCGGATTGCGCCAAAGTAGTAGTACCGGTAGTTCCTTTCGGTGGGAGCTTTACCGCAAGCACCGCGAGTACAATGCAATCCTAGGTGCGATTGTGATGATGGCAGCGCTGCTGGCGAAATTGCTTTGGATGGCGCATTAGCCGGCAGGCATCTAGGAGACGCGGCTCAGCGTCTCACGAGTATTCGGGTCTTTCTTCAGATGAAATTTCTTCGGCAGTTCTCAATCTTGTGTTTTGTTGCGCCTCCACTATGCGTGGCGAACGCACAGTCAGCAAGCGCAACTGCGAAGGCGCCGGATATTCCAAGTGTCAGCGCGGCACCTTCGGCCCGCATCGTTCCGCCTCCCGCGAACTATCGCTTCCCAGATGGACAAACGTTCGTCTATGGCGTCGAGTGGCACCTGTTCAATGCAGGCACGGCAAAAGTTGGCTTGCGCGGGGATGGCCCCACGCAGCACGTGACCGCGAGCGCTGTGTCCGGCGGCGTGGTCAGTTCCCTTTACAAAGTGAATGACGAATTTGACGCATTCTTTGATCCACACCGGTTCTGCTCCGAACGTGTTTCGAAGCATGTCGAGGAAGGCTCGCGCGTAAAGCATTCAGAACTCAATTTTGATTATGCTCACCGAAAGAGCGTTTTTGACGAAAAGAATCTCAAAACCGGAGAGCAAAAACACGCCGAAAACGATATTCCCGACTGCGTGACCGACGTGGTAAGCGGATTCTACTATCTTGCTTCTTTGCCGCTGCAGGTCGGCAATGCCTACGCCTTCACGGTGAATGACGGCGGCAAAACGAACGAAATCACCGCTCGCGTCGAGACCCGCGAAAAAATCAAAGTGCCGGCAGGAACCTTCGACGCGGTTCGTGTCAAAGCAGAGGCGGTTTCCGGCGCCCTGCATGGCAAGGGGACGGTCTGGGCGTGGTTCACGGACGATGGCACCCATACGCCCGTGCAAATGCGATCGAAGTTGGGATGGGGAACGTTGTTGTTTCGGCTGCAGAGGGTAGAGAAGGAGTGAGGGTGGCCGCGGAACTCCTCACCCACTCGCCGCATCAAAACCAAGCTCAGGTGGCCCAGGTTCACGAGCCGCTTAGCGAGTTAACCTGGGATCAACAATGGGATGCCAGTAGGCAGTTGCCGCACCTGAGTTCCTTCACTATCATCAAAGCGGGGAAGATTCGTGGACAAGAAAATCTCCAAGCCTGAGCTTGCGGAAAGCCCAATAGCCGACGTGTTTGAAGGCCGCCATCCTTCTCAGTCTGAGAAGAAGTGGGCGGAGAAGACATTGGCTCCGACTCTGGAAAAGGCCCCGGAGCGGCCGATTGGAGCAGCGAGCGGTGTAAACATCGATGACAACGGCCATGCCCGGTTCACCACCATTTCCGGCGTTCCCGTTCGGCGCTTGTATACCCAAGCCGATCTTCCCGAGGATTGGAATTACGAGACCTATCTCGGCTATCCGGGCCAGCCTCCCTATACGCGCGGCATTCATGCCACCGGCTACCGCGGCAAGCTCTATACCATGCGCCAGTTCTCCGGATTCGCTTCGCCGGAGGAAACCAACCAGCGATACAAATACTTGCTGGAGCATGGCGGCGGAGGATTATCCGTTGCCTTCGATCTGCCCACCTTGATGGGCTACGATTCGGATCATCCCGCGAGCGAAGGGGAAGTGGGCAAATGCGGTGTGGCAATTGATTCGCTGGAGGACATGGAGATTCTCTTCAGCGGAATCGATCTCGAAAAAACCACCGTCTCGATGACCATCAACTCCCCCGCATCCGTGCTATGGGCGATGTATTTAGTCGTGGCGGAGAAGCAAGGCGCTGACTGGGAAAAGATTTCCGGCACAATTCAGAACGATATCTTGAAGGAATACATCGCGCAGAAGGAGTACATCTATCCGCCCGCGCCATCGATGCGGCTGGTAGTGGATACATTCGAATTCGGCTCGAAGTTCACGCCCCGATTCAACACCATTTCGATCAGCGGATATCACATTCGCGAAGCAGGATCGACGGCCCTGCAGGAATTGGCCTTCACGCTTTATGACGGAGTCGAGTACGTCGAATGGGCACGCAGACGCGGCCTTGAGGTTGACGAATTCGGCCCGCGGCTGAGCTTCTTTTTCAATGCCCATAATGATTTCTTCGAGGAGATCGCGAAGTATCGCGCCGCACGAAAAATTTGGCATCAGGTCATGCGCGACCGTTTCCAGGCCAAGAACGCGCGCACTTGGCTGTTACGTTTTCACACCCAGACCGCCGGTGTGTCCCTTCCAGCCCAACAACCGATGAACAATATTGCGAGGGTAGCTATTCAGGCCATGGCTGCCGTGTTGGGCGGAACACAATCTTTGCACACGGATTCTTACGATGAGGCGCTGGCTCTTCCGACCGAAGAGGCGGCTCGCATTGCGTTGCGGACGCAGCAGATCATCGCTTATGAATCCGGCGTAACCCAGGCCGTTGATCCGCTTGGTGGATCGTATTTTCTGGAGCGGATCACCTTAGACATGGAAAAAGGTGCGTTCGATTACTTTGGGAAACTGGACGCGATGGGCGGAATGGTGAAAGCCATCGAACGCGGTTACCCGCAGAAGGAAATCGCCGAGGCGGCTTATCAATATCAGCGCGCCGCCGAAGCCAAGGAAAAAATCATTGTCGGCGTCAATGAATTCGCAATCGAAGAAGAACCCCCGCAAATCCTCTATATCGATGAGACCGTCGCCCGGCAGCAATCCGCAAAGCTGAAGATCTTACGCGGCCGCCGCTCGAATGAGGATGTCAGCCGTTGCCTGGATGCGCTCAAGAAAGCGGCCTCGTGTCAGCCAAAAGCGGAATCTAACGGCAACATTTCCTCTGCGAACACGATGCCTTACATCATCGATGCGGTGCGTGCTTACGCCACCGTCGGCGAGATTTGTGAGGCTCTGCGCTCTGTGTATGGGAGTTACACCGAGACCAGCATCACCTAATCTTCTTTAAGCAGTGCCCTTCGTAACGTTACTGCGTTCGAAATTTCTGGAAAAACTTCCCATTGCACATGATCCTGTAAGAACCCTCAGCTTTGGCTGACAGGCTCGTGCTATGCCTCGAATGATCGACAGCATTCGTAAGAATGCGCTGCCCTCGAACATGATGCAGTTTGCGGCGAAGGGCGCGCTTCTGGTCTCGCCTCCGGAAATGATCGAAATCCTGGTCTACTTGGCCAATAACAATAAAGTTTTCGGCCATCAGGCCCGCATGACATTGGCAGGTTGGGATGAGGCTGCCTCGCGTGAGGCCGCCGGAAGTCCAAAAACAACAAAGGAAGTTTTAGACTACCTCATCGATCCGGAGAATTTGCGGCCGGT
>Ga0209579_10002101_pt1 | contig 15692 bp, 10 predicted proteins | sample Coa_R1_2_FD_187152 | JGI IMG/M metagenome (GOLD analysis project Ga0209579, IMG submission 187152) | Surface soil microbial communities from Centralia Pennsylvania, which are recovering from an underground coalmine fire - Coalmine... | ecosystem: Environmental > Terrestrial > Soil >... | reverse complement strand
CTCCAGTAGCCCGGCGCGCGGCGACAGGGATAGGTCGGGTCCCTGGATGCGTTCAGCCACGAGAGCGAATAGGGGCCGACGAAGTGGTAGAGGCGGCCGTTCGTCCCGATTCCCTCGCCTTGCATCGCGAGGCCGCGCGCGCTGTAGAGCCAGGCGCTTCGGTGACGGAGTGCGAGCCCGGGCGCGTGTACGAGCGCACCTCCGAACCACCGTTCGGGCGCAGGGAAGTACTCCGTGACGAGGATGCCTCCGACCCAGCCCGGCCGGGTCACCGCCGTCACCGCGGGCGGCTGGGTCGGCGGCGGGCACGACGCGTGCGCGGCCGGCGCGAACACGAACGCGGCGACGACTGCGACGAAACGCCTCATGCTTGCTCGACGTGTGCCGGCTCGCGCGGCCCGGTCGCGTCGGTTCGCGATGACTCTTGTCCGTCCGTCATGGGAAGGCTCTGTACGTGGTCGACGAGTTCGAAACCATGCTCGAGGCGATGGGTGACGCTGCCGCCGTTCTCCGCGACACGCGGATTCCCTTCGCGGTCGGTTGCAGCGTCGTGATGGTCGACCTTATCTTCGGCACCGGTGAGCGGCGACGTGGACGACGACCCGCTCGGCCGCGCCGAGCCGGTCGAAGTCCACGCCATCACGGTGCCGGCGCTGCCGGTGACCGACAACCCTCGCAGGCAAGCTGCTGGCGCTTCGTGAGCACTCTCTCGATATCGCCCCCGCGATCGAGATCGCGCGCTCGGTGCGGCGAGCAGATCGACTGGCCGGAGTTGTGCCGACGCAACGAACGGCTCGCCCACGCGAAAGTGTTCTTCGCTGTAGTCGAGGAGCTCGGCATCGACAGCGCCGACAAGCGGTGAGTTAGTGGCGGTCGCCTGTGCCTCTCGCCTCCCGTTCGGGACCGTGTAACCGCTGGACGCGGATCGAGTGCGGTTTCTTCCGCTCGCGCGCGTTGCACGTATCCGTCGCGGCCTCGGCGCCGTTTCAGCATCGACGACCAGCAACTCGGAGGTGACTGAATGCTGTTCCTTCTTCTGATCGCGCTACTAGCGATCGTCGCGTTCGGCGTCGGCTTCACGCTGCACTGGCTGTTCATCGTGGCAGTCGTGCTGGCTTTGATCTGGCTGATCTCGTTCTTCGCCGGAACCACCGGCGGTCGCAGTCGCGGCGTCTGGTGGTAGTGACCCGCCTACCTGAGGAGTGAGATTTCGATGGGAATCGGAGTGAGCCTGATCCTGATCGCGGCGGGTGCCGTGATGGCCTGGGCCGTGACGGCGTCGACCCACGGCTTCAACATCCACACGGTCGGCTACATCCTGCTCGTAGTCGGCATCGTGGGCCTGCTGCTGTCGCTCATGTTCTGGTCGACCTGGGCCGGTCCCGGCTACTTCACCCGCCGGCGCACGGTCACCGACACGGGGCCTGGTGGGCGGCGCACGATCGTCGAGGACGACGCGGGTTACTAGGGAGAAGAGCCGGTCCCGGCCCCGCGGTGCACGCCGCGGAGCCGGGACCGTTTCCACGGCCCGGTAACGGTCACAATGATGGTCGTTGCGCCCGCCCTCGGTTGACATCGACTCGGTCGTCCTCGCTCGGCGACGACGTGACGCTCGCCGGCATCGCCGGAGGCTCGGCGTACGGGTCGTGGTCCTGGTTGCGGTGCTCGTCCTCCTCGCCGCGGGCGGCGCGGGCGTCGCCGGCACGATCGCCCTCTCGGACTGCTCGCTCTCCAAGCTGCAGCCGATCAGCCTCGGCGAGAACTCGTTCCTGTACAGCGCCGACGGCGCGCTGCTCGGATCCGTCCCCTCCTCGACCAACCGCCAGCCGCTCGCGCTCGGGGCGATCTCGCCGTGGCTCGCCAAGGCGACGGTGGCCGTCGAGGACCGCCGCTTCTACGAGCACGGCGGCGTCGACTACCGCGCAATCCTGCGTGCCGCCCTCGCCGACATCCAGGCCGGCCGCATTGTCGAAGGCGGCTCGACGATCACACAGGAGCTCGTCCGCAACCTCTACATCGGTCACCCGCAGCGGACCCTCGGGCGCAAGATCGAGGAGGCCTGCCTTGCGAACAAGCTCGCCGACAAGCTGACGAAGCAACAGATCCTCGCCGCCTACCTGAACGAGGTGTACTACGGCCGGCACGCATACGGCGCCGAGGCGGCCGCCGAGACCTACTTCTCGCGGCACGCGAGGGGCCTGACGCTGCCGCAGGCGGCGCTGCTCGCCGGGCTGCCGCAGGCGCCGACCCTCGACGACCCGATCCTGCATCCGGACGTTGCCGTCGCCCGCCGAAACGAGGTCCTGGCCGCGATGCTCGTCAACCACGACATCGACCAGGCGCAGTACGACTGGGCGGTCCGGGCGCCGCTTCGCCTCGACCCCGGCACGCTCTACAGCGACATCCGGCATCCCAATTTCTTCGGGTTCGCCGAGCAGCAGCTGGTGCAGCTCTACGGACGGCGACGCGTCGAGGCGGGCGGCCTGCACGTCGTGACGACGATCGACCCGAGGCTTCAGACAGCTGCGCAGAAGGCGATGACCACCCACCTACCGAGCCGCGACGATCCGGCGGCGGCGCTCGTCGCCATCGATCCGAGAGACGGAGCGATCCGCGCGATGGAGAGCTACCTGCCCGGCGGCCGCAAGCTCCAGTTCAACCTCGCCACGCAGAGCCACCGGCAGGCGGGCAGCGCCTTCAAGCCGTTCGTGCTTGCGACCGCTCTCAACCAGGGCATCTCGGTCTACACGTACTTCAGCGGTCCGCCGGAGCTGACGATTCCCGACCCCAAGTGCGGTACCGGAGAGACGCTCTGGGACGTCCATAACTACGCGGACGAGTCGGCCGGAACGATGAACCTGATCGACGCGACCGCACACTCGGTGAACACGATCTTCGCGCAGCTCGTCGACAAGGTCGGACCGCAGAACGTGGTCCCGGTCGCGCACCGGATGGGGATCACGTCGCAGCTCCTGCCGGTCTGCTCGATCACCCTGGGAACGCAGGCGGTGAATCCGCTCGAGATGACGGACGCGTACGCCACGCTCGCGAGTCGCGGCGTCCATCACCCGCCGCAAGCGCTGGCGCTCGTCAGAGGACCGCGCGGCGTCGTGCTGGGCCAGTTGGAGCCGCAGGGCGCGCGTGCGATCCCGCAAAAGACCGCAGATCTCGTCACGTACGTGTTGCAACGCGTCGTCCAGTACGGCACCGGCACCGCCGCAGCGCTCGGCGACCGGCCGGTCGCGGGCAAGACCGGGACGGCGGAGAACTACGTCGACGCCTGGTTCTGCGGCTACGTCCCGCAGCTCGCGACCTGCGTCTGGGTCGGCTACCCCGGCCGCGAGCTCCCGCTCGAGAACGTCGAAGGCGTCGGCGCCGTCTTCGGCGGCTCGATTCCGGCCGCGATCTGGCACGACTTCATGACGACCGCGCTCGCCCATACCCCGGTGCGGCAGTTCGCGCAACCCGCGTCGATCCCGTACCCGAGCTCCAACTACTACTCGCCATCCAACTCGGCGCAGACCACCACCACGACGACTACGACAACGCCGAGCGTCTCGCCGCAGGTGCCGTCGCATGCAGTCCCGCCGGCGACGCACACGCAATCCGTGACGACGACAACGCCGACTCCGGCGCCGCCACCGGTGACGACGACGACTCCCGCTCCGGCGCCGCCGCCCCCCGTCACGACGACGACGCCGGCCCCGACGGCGCCTCCGCCCGTGACAACGACGAGCCCGGCTCCGACGCCGCCACCGCCTGCACCCGCGCCCCCGGCCACACCGCCGACGGTGCCGCCCGACCAGAACCCGTACCCGGGGGCGAACTAGAACACGTCGCGCGGGCTGCGCTTCGCGTGCTTCACGTTCTCGCGGAGTAGCTCGTCGGGCTCGATCCCGACGAGCAGGACGGTCGAGCCGACGTAGAAGTAGCTCGTCAGGAGGAGGAAGACGACCAGCGAGCCTTGCCCGGTCACCCGTCTCCGACCGATGGGAACCCGGTCGGGAGTTGGGATTGTGGCGGGCGCAAGCGGCGGCTCAGCCAGCGCTCGACGTGCGCGTAGACGGGACGGTGGCCGAGCAGATCGGCGTGGCCGCGGCACCAGCCGAAGGCGAACGCGGCCAGCCGCTCACCGCCGAGCGCCGGGCCGCGGTGCCGGGTCGCGCGCTCGAGTGCTGCGCCGCGAATACCGTCGATGTAGCCCAGCACGAACTGCTCGGCGACCTCGGCCGGATAGACGAGTCCGCGTTCGGCTTCGAACCGGTGGAGCGAAAGCCTTGCCGCCGCCTCGCGCAGCACTCGTTCCTCGTCAGCGTCGGGTGCGGTTAGGGACATGCGCCAGCTCGCTTTCCCGCGGCGGCCGGCGCGAAACGGCCCGTTACCCCATGGTGCGGGGCGACGAGGCAGGGCGGCTGCTGCTGCCGCCGGCCTCGCGCCCTACGTTTTCCGTCCCTGGCTCGAGGGAATGGCGACTCTGTGACCCCAGAGGAGACGCTCCCCGCCGGCACCCGGGTCGTGCCACGGGAACGGCCGCGGCTCGTCTTCTTCTACTCGCCGCAGTCCGGCCATTGCCGACGGGCCGAGGGGCACCTGGCCCAGGTGCTGCAGCGGCGCCGGAATCACGACGCTTTCGAGCTCGTCCGGATCTCCGTCAACCATCGGCCCGAGCTCGCGGCCCGCTTCCACGTCGAGACCCTGCCGACGATGCTTGTCCTCGAGGGTCGGAAGGTCAGGCAACGGGTCGTGGCTCCGAAGGGCTGTCGCGACCTGAAGGAGGCGCTCGCGCCCTGGCTCCGCTGACGACCGTGGAGCGATTTGCCGTCGCGGTTGCCGGGTCGTGACCTCGCTGAGGTGCTTGTGCCGGCCCGGGGACAGCTCGCGCTCGTAGACGACCACGGGCTCGAGGCGGAGCGTCTGGCGCCACCGCCCGGACGGGAGCTCGACCTCAGGCGGATCGTTACGCGTGGCAACCGCCACTACGACGTCCTCTCCTCGCCGGTACGCACAAACGTCGTCGGGTGCCGGTAGCCGCTCGTAGGCCCCGCCGAACGCGTTCGCACGCCGCCGTCGGAGGTCGAGCAGCGTTCGAATCGTGCTCAGCTTGAGCGAGTCCCCGCGTGCGAGCGCCTCGCGGCGCCGCTGCCAATCGACGGGCCGGCGGTTGTCGGGATCGACGAGCGCGAGGTACGTGAGCTCGTCGCCCTGGTAGATGTCGGGCACGCCGGGCGACGTCAGGCGGAGCGTGAGCTGGGCGAGGGCCGAGCGCTCGCCGAGCCCGGCGAGCCGCGCGACGAACGGATCGAAGTCGTCGCGAAAGTCCCTCCGGGTATACAGCCGCTCGCAGAACAGCTCGACCCGGCGTTCCCAGTCCTCGTTCGGCTCGACCCAGGTCGTGTTGCGCTTCGCCTCGCGGAGCGCCTTTTTCGTGTACCCCGTCAGTCGTTCGTGACTGAGCGGCCAGGCGCCGACGAGCGTCTGGTAGATGAGGAGCTCCTCCGACCAGTCGGGTGCGCCGTCGTGCGCGTTGAGCCGGCGCCAGTGGGTGGCGTGCTCCGCCCACTCGTCGGCGATGCCGGCTAGCGCGCCGACCCGCGCACGCACGTCCGCGCTCCGCTTCGTGTCGTGCGTCGTCCCGGCGAGGAGCGTGCGCGGGAGGCGCTCGGCGCGGTGCGCGTTCGCGTGATGGAACTCGTCGACCGAGATCCCGAACCGCCCGGGGTCGCCGCCGACCTCGTTCAACGCGAGCAGCCGGACGTAGCGGTAGAACGCGGTGTCCTCGACGCCCTTCGCGGTCACCGCGCCGGTCGTCTGCTGGAAGCGGGTCACGAACTCGTCGTGGCCTCGCTCCTCGAGGAGCAACACGCGGCGCAGCGCGTCCGGTAGCTGCGCGACCGCGGCTCGGTCGGCGTCGTCGACGCGGCCGCTCCACGGCTCGACGTAGGTGCGGTAGACCGGCAGAAATGCGAGCGCCTGCTCGAGCTCGGGTGCCTCGTACAGTCGGCGGAGGCGCTCGAGCTCCGGCGTGAACGTTGTCCGCGCCTGCTCGAGCTTCGCGTCGAGCGCGACCTCCGCCCACGGTCGCCAGTCGTCCGCGAGCTCGGTCAATGTCTCCTCGCCCGCGGGGTCGACGAAGAGGCCCTCGGCCTCGTTCGCGAAGTCGTAGCCGGTCGTTCCCTCGACCGGCCAGTCGCGCAGCCCCTCGCCGGGATCGAGGATCTTCTCGACCCAGATCTGCTCGACGCCCTCGGCGCGCAGTCGCTCCAGGTAGCCGCGCGGGTCGGCGAGCCCGTCGGGGTGGTCGACGCGGAGGCCGTCGACCAGGCCCTCGCGGACGAGGCGAAGCACGACCTCGTGGGTCGTCGCGAACACCTCGGGATCCTCGACGCGCACGCCGGCGAGGTCGTCGACGTCGAAGAAGCGCCGGTGCAGGCCGGTCGCCTCGTCGATGTCGAAGAAGCGGCGTCGCAGCTCGGGATCGCGCCAGAACGGGTTCTCGTCCTCGCTCACGGCCATGTGGTTCGGAACGACGTCGAGAATGACGCCGGGGGCCTCCTCGCACAGCGCGCGCAGCTCCGCCTCGCCCCCGAGCTCGTCGGACACGCGCCGCGGGTCGGTGACGTCGTAGCCGTGCGTCGAGCCGCGGCGAGCCTGGAGGACCGGCGAGAGATAGAGATGGCTGACGCCGAGCGCGCGCAGGTAGGGGACGAGGGCGCGCGCATCGCGGAAGCCAAGCGCCGGCCCGAGCTGCAGGCGATAGGTCGCGATCAGAGGCGGGCGCTCCAGTGCCTGACACAGGACATGTCCGGTGTCTGACACTCGCGGGTCCGGGCGAGGGTCACGTTCGGCGGAGGAGGAGCAGCGAGCGGCCGTCGACGCGCACGACCTCGCGGGCGAGGAAGCTCCGCTCGGACGCATGCGGGTCTGCGGTCGAGAGCTCGAGCGTCCAGTTGAGGCCGAACCGGCGTGGCGGCAGCGTGAAGTCGATCGGGTCGGCGTCCGCGTTGAAGAGGACGAGGTACGAGTCGTCGAGCACGGGCTCCCCGTGCGCGTCGCGGACACGGAGCTCGGCGCCGTTCAGGAACGCGCCGAGACGCGAGCCGACCGCGCCCTCCCAGTCACGCCGCGTCATCTTGCGTCCGTCGGGCCGGAACCACCAGACGTCCGGCAGTGTCGCCGGCTCTTTCTCGCCCTCGAGGAACGTAGTTCGCCGGAAGACGGGATGCGCGCGCCGCAGCGCGATCAGCCGCCGCGTGAAATCGAGCAGGCCCTCGCGCGCATCGTCGAGGTGCCAGTCGAGCCACGAGATCTGGTTGTCCTGGCAGTACGCGTTGTTGTTGCCGTGCTGCGTTCGCGCGCGCTCGTCGCCGCCGAGCAACATCGGCACTCCCTGCGAGAGGAAGAGCGTCGCGAGGAAGTTCCGCTGCTGCCGGCGCCGCAGCTCGTTGACCTCCTCGTCGTCCGTCGGCCCCTCGATGCCGCAGTTCCAGCTGCGGTTGTCGGCGCTGCCGTCGCGGTTGTCCTCGCCGTTCGCCTCGTTGTGCTTCTCGTTGTAGGAGACGAGATCTGCGAGCGTGAAGCCGTCGTGCGCGGTGACGAAATTGATCGACGCGGAGGGCCTGCGCCCGTCGCGCTCGTACAGATCCGAGGAACCGGTGAAGCGGTACGCGAAGTCGCCGACGCTCGCCTGGCCACGCCAGAAGTCGCGGACGACGTCGCGGTAGACCCCGTTCCACTCCGTCCAGAGGATCGGGAAGTTGCCGACCTGGTAGCCGCCCTCGCCGACGTCCCACGGCTCGGCGATCAGCTTCACCTGCGACAGGATCGGATCCTGGTGGATGATGTCGAAGAACGCCGACAACCGGTCGACCTCGTGGAACTCGCGCGCGAGGGCGGCGGCTAGGTCGAACCGGAAGCCGTCGACGTGGCAGTCGCCGACGAAGTACCGCAACGAGTCCATGATCAGCCGCAGCACGCTCGGGTGCGCCGGGTTGAGGCTGTTGCCGGTACCCGTGAAGTCCACGTAGTAGCGCGGCGTCTCCGGCACGAGGCGGTAGTACGAGAGGTTGTCGATGCCGCGGAAGCCCAGCATCGGGCCCAGGTGGTTGCCCTCGGCCGTGTGGTTGTAGACGACGTCGAGAATCACCTCGATGCCGGCGCGGTGCAGCGCTTTCACCATCCCCTTGAACTCGAGCAGCTGGTCGCCCCGTGTGCCGGTCGCGGCGTAGAGGGCGTGCGGGGCGAGGTAGCCGATCGAGCTGTAACCCCAGTAGTTCGAGAGGCCCCGGTCGATCAGATACGGCTCGTCGGCGATGTGGTGGATCGGCAGCAGCTCGACGGCGGTGACGCCGAGCGAGGTCAGGTACTCGACCGCCTCCTCCGAGGCGAGGCCGGCGTACGTGCCGCGCAGGTCCTCGCGGACGTGCTCATTCAGCTTCGTGAAGCCCCTCACGTGCAGCTCGTAGATGATCGTCTCGCTCCAGGGCCGCCCCGGCAGCCGGTCGTCCTCCCAGTCGAAGGTCTGGTCGACGACGACGCACTTCGGAATCGCGATCTCGTCGTCCTCGTCGTCGCGCTCGAGGTCGGCGTCGTCCTCGCCGGTCGGGACGTAGGGGAGCACGTTCGCGGCGCGGTAGTCGATCGGCCCTTCGATCGCCTTCGCGTACGGGTCGATGAGCAGCTTGGCCGGATTGAACCGCCTCCCGGTCTCGGGCTCGTAGGGGCCGTAGACGCGGTAGGCGTAGCGCGTTCCCGGCCCGACGCCGGGGACGTAGCAGTGCCAGTTGAACGCCGTCCGCTCGGTCACCTCGAGGCGTTCCTCGCCGTCGTCGCCGTCGAACAGGCAAAGCTCGACGCGCTCGGCGTGCTCGGAGAAGAGCGAGAAGTTGGTTCCCGCGCCGTCCCAGACCGGGCCGAGCGGAAACGGCCTGCCGGGCCACGTGTCCCTCATCTGATCTCGGCCGTCAACCGGTCGAAGTCCGCGACGAGCTCGTAGCCGCCGCGACGGACGCGGAGCTTGCGCCGCCTCTCGTCGACCTCGGTCTCGATCTCGAGCGGCAGCTCGGCGCGCAGGCGGATCAGGTCGGCGTAGAACGCACACAGCTCGGCGTCGCCGCGTTCCCGCTGGAGGCGCGAGCGCTCGAAGGTCTCGCGCGCCTGCGGGTCGGGGAGGTCATCGCTCGCAAACGAGGAGAAGCGGGCGAACTCGCGGCGCCGTCCCTCGCGCGTGGCCTCGGCGGCGGCGGGGTCGTCATGGTCGGTGAAGAATTGGAACGGCGCCGTCTCGCCGTACTCCTCGCCCATGAAGAGCAGCGGGACGTGCGGGCTGAAGAGAACGCAGGCGGCGGCGATCCTGCGCGTCTCGGGCGGCAGACGGTCGCCGAAGGCGCGGTTCCCGACCTGGTCGTGGTTCTGCGCACACACGACGAGCCGCTGCGGCGGTTGTTCTTCGAAGGCGCGTGCGAGGTCGGCGACCTTGCCGTACGGTGCGTAGTAGCCGTCGCGCTCGCCGGTCAGAAGGACGTGCAGGGCGTGGTGGAATTCGTCCGCCCACTGGGCGTCGTGGCCCCACCGCTCGATCGGGTCTCGGTTGCCGACCGCCGTCTCGGCGATCACCAGCGCGCCCGGGCGCGCGGCCCGAACGCGCTCGGCGAGCTCGGCCATGATGTGCGGCTCGCCGTCGTCGAAGATCGCCTGAGTCGCGTCGAGCCGCAGGCCGTCGATGCGGTACTCGCGGACCCACTGCTCGGCGTTCTGGATCGCCCATTCGCGCACCCCGCGCCGCGAGTAGTCGATCGCGTCGCCCCAGAACGTCGAGTGGCGGTCGGTGAAGTAGGGGCCGTAGGCGGCGAGAACCCCGGAGCCCGGGCCGACGTGGTTGTAGACGACGTCGAGCAACACGGCGAGCCGCTGCGCATGCGCGGCGTCCACGAGTCGCGCCAGCCCGTCGGGACCGCCGTAGGTTCGGTGCGGCGCGTAGACGAGCACGCCGTCATAGCCCCACCCGCGCTCGCCGGGAAACGTCGCGACGGGCATCAGCTCGATCGCGGTGACGCCGAGCGCGGCCAGCTCGGGCAGGTGCGGTACGACCCCGTCGAACGTCCCCGCCGACGAGAACGTGCCGACGTGCAGCTCGTAGACGACGAGCTCCTCGAGCGGTACCGTCACCCGTGCGGCGCTCCACGTGAAGGCGCCGGTGTCGAGCACGCGCGACGGCCCGCGCAGCCCTTGCGGCTGCGAGCGCGAACAAGGATCTGCGGTCACGTGGCCTTCCAGGTCGAACCCGTAGTCGTCGCCCGACTGGAACTCGAGTCGCCCGGCCGCGAAGCCGTCGTGCTCTGGCTCGAGCGCCGCACCCGCGATTGACACGTGCGAAAGACTCGGCGCCCACACCCGAAACTCGACTCCGCCTGCCGCCTGCGGCACCGCTCCGAGCCGTCTCACGCGCTCGCTGCTCCGTGAGCGTTCGAGGTCCTCGGCGCAGACGGACGCGCGGACGAAGCCCGCACGTCGTGAGGACGGCACCGCAAGCGGCGCCTCAGTCTCCCTCCGGTACGAGCCAGAGAACGGCCAGCGGCGGCAGGACGAGCTCGGCCGAGAACGGCTGCCCCTGCCATGGCGACGCGTCCGCCTCGACGCCGCCGAGGTTGCCGACGTTCGACCCGCCGTAGAGCTCGGAGTCGGTGTTCAGCGCCTCGCGCCACCGGCCGCCTTGTGGGAGCCCGACGCGGTAGTGCTCGCGCGGCAACGGCGACAGGTTCGCGATGCAGGCGAGCGTGCGCTCGCCGTCGACGCCGAGGCGCAAGAACGCGAGCACGTTTCGCTGGACGTCGTTCGCGTCGAGCCAGCGGAAGCCGGCCGGCTCGAAGTCGACCTCCCACAGCGCCGGCTCGTTGCGGTAGACCCGGTTCAGGTCCCGCACGAGCGACTGCACGCCCGCGTGGCCGGGCTCGCCGAGGAGGAACCAGTCGAGCTCGCGCTCGTGGCTCCACTCCTGCTCCTGCGCGAGCTCGCCGCCCATGAAGAGCAGCTTCTTTCCCGGGTGGGCCCACATGTAGCCGTACAGCGCGCGCAGGTTCGCGAGCTGCTGCCACCGGTCGCCGGGCATCTTCGCGAGCAGGGAGCCCTTGCCGTGTACGACCTCGTCGTGCGAGAGCGGCAGGATGAAGTTCTCGGTGAACGCGTAGATCATCGAGAACGTCAGCTCGTGGTGGTGGTACTGCCGGTAGACGGGATCGTGCTGGAAGTAGCCCAGCGTGTCGTGCATCCAGCCCATGTTCCACTTGAAGCCGAAGCCGAGCCCGCCCAGGTAGACCGGCCGGGAGACGCCGGGCCACGCGGTCGACTCTTCTGCGGCCGAGATGACGCCGGGCTCGCGGCCGTGGGCGACCTCGTTCAGCTCGCGCAGGAACGCGATCGAGTCGAGGTCCTCACGCCCGCCGTAGGCATTCGGGATCCAGCCGCCTTCGCGACGCGAGTAGTCGAGGTAGAGCATCGACGCGACCGCGTCGACGCGGAGCCCGTCGGCGTGGTTCTCGCGCAGCCAGTAGAGCGCGCTCGCGAGCAAGAAGTTCCGAACCTCGTTGCGGCCGAGGTTGAAGATCAGGGTTCCCCAGTCGGGATGCGCCCCGCGCCGTGGGTCGGCGTGCTCGTACAGTTCGGTGCCGTCGAAGCGCGCGAGGGCCCATTCGTCGCGCGGGAAGTGCGCGGGCACCCAGTCGAGGATGACGCCGAGGCCCTGCCGGTGGAGCGAGTCGACGAAGGCGCGGAAGTCGTCCGGGCTGCCGAAGCGCGCGGTCGGGGCGAAGAATCCGGTCACCTGGTAGCCCCACGAGCCCGCGAATGGATGCTCCATGACGGGCATCAGCTCGACGTGCGTGAAGCCGAGCTCGCGGACGTAGGCGCCGAGTTGCTCTGCGAGCTCGCGATAGCCGAGGTCTCGGCGCCACGAACCGAGGTGCACCTCGTAGATCGAGAGCGGCCGCGTCCACGGAGAGGTCCCGAACCGCTGCTCGAGCCACTCGTCGTCGCGCCATTCGTGTCCGGGCCCGAAGACGACCGACGCCGTGGCCGGCGGCACTTCGGTCGCGAACGCGAGCGGGTCGGCGCGCTGCTGCACGCCCCCGTCTTGGCGGCGCAGCTCGAACTTGTAGCGCGCGCCCTCGTCGCAGCCGGGTACGAAGAGCTCCCAGATGCCGGTCGGGCCGAGCGAGCGCATGGGGTGGAGGCGGCCGTCCCAGCTGTTGAAGTCGGCGACGACGCTCACCGAGCGCGCATTCGGCGCCCAGACCGCGAACGCGGTCCCGGCGACGCCGTCGACCTCGCGCAGGTGGGCGCCGAGCTTGGCATAGAGCTCCTCGTGCCGGCCCTCGGCTGCCAGATGGAGGTCGAGCTCGCCGAGCGTCGGGCGGAACGCGTACGGGTCGCGGATCGTGAACGTGTTGCCGTCCGGGTACGAGACCTCGAGCTCGTACTCGAGCGGCAGCTTCTTGCCCGGGAGGAGCGCCTCCCAGAGGCCGGCGGGATCGGTCAGCTCCGCCTCGACACCGTCGGGAAGCACCCGCACGCGCTCGGCCTCGGGGCGGAACGCGCGGACGACGACGCCGCCGTCGCGAGGGTGCGCGCCGAGGACGTGGTGCGGATCCGAATGCTCGCGCCGAACGACGAGCCGAAATTCGTCTTGGGGCGTCATCGGCAGCCGCGATTGTCTGACACCTGTGGTGTCAGACACCGGTCAATGAGGGACAGCGCGGCCCTCACGTGGCCGGCGCCTCGAGGAGTCGCGCGATGCTCGCGACCGGTACCGCGACCCAGTCCGGCCGGTTGTTCAGCTCGTAGCCGAGCTCGTAGACCGCCTTCTCGAGCTCGAAGATCAGGGTCAGGCGGTCGGCGGCCGTCTCGTCGTCCGGGAGGACATTCGCGCTCTGGACCGCGCCCCGGTACGCGGTCAAGAACTCCTCACGTGCGCGCTGCTCGAACGTCCGCGGGGCGCCGGGAATCGCCGAGGCGGCGTAGGCGAACGAGCGCAGCATGCCCGCGACGTCGCGCAGCGGCGAGCGCTTGCGCCGCCGCTCTGGCAACGTGCGAGCGGGCTCTCCCTCGAAGTCGACGATCGTCCAGTCGCCGTCCGCCCACAGCGCCTGCGCGAGATGCAGGTCGCCGTGGTGGCGGATCACGCGGCCGAGCGGACCGAAGTGGGAGAGGCTCCCCAGGAAGTCGCGCACCTCGTCGGCGCGGCCGGCGATCGGCGCGAGCACCGGCAGGTCCGGGAGCTGCTGGAACACGCTCTCGATCTGCTCGTCGAGTGTCGCAGTGAGAATCGCGAGCGTCTCGGCGCTCGGCTCCTCGGGCGCGAACGCAGGGTCGTCGACGTCGGAGGCGAGGGTCGAATGCATCGAGCCCACGACCTCGCCGAGGCGCCGCAGCCGGCCGAGGAACCGTTCCGGCTCCGCGTCGAGCTCGCGCAGCGCGAGCGTCCAGCCGTCGACCGAGCCTGGGACGTAGCGCTGGACGATCCCGAGCGTCGCGTCCATCACCGGGCCGCTGTACGCCCACCAGCCGTGCAACGCCGGCACGTTCGCGAATCCGTGGCGTGTCAGGAACGCCAGCAGCTCGAGCTCCGGATTCGGCCCTGCCTCGAGCCGACGGTACGCCTTGACGATCAGCTCGTCGTCGAGGACGACGGACGTGTTCGACTGCTCGAGCCCGAGCGGCCGCACGCTCAGCACTGCAGCACTGTCCGGCGGGATCGCGTCGAGCGTGTGGAACTCGAGCGTTCCCTCCTGCGCGGGCAGGCTCGCTCCGCGGCGGACGAGGTGGACGAGCTCGCGCGCCGCAGCCGAATCGGTCAGCGCGTCGTACCCGCTCCAGCCGTCGAGCGCGGCGATCACAGCCTCCGCGTGCCCGGTCTCGCGCTCCCGCAACCCGATCAGCAGCTGGTAGACCTCGTGCGCGCCCGCGTCGTACCGGATCTCGGCGAGGGCATCGACGACGACCGGCGCCTCCTTCCGGAGCACTGCCTGGTCGAGGAGCCGCATCCCGACCGGCTCGCGCGTCTTCGCGCCGAACCAGCGCTGGGCCGTTACGAACGCGAGCAGCGCGTCCTCGGGGAGCCTGCCGACATCGACCGTCACAGCTGCTCCCGGAGCAGGAACCAGAAGAAGCCTCGCCCGGCGAGGGTCAGGAGGTACGGCAGCTCGCCGATCGCCGGGAACGCTGTCCGGCCGAGCATCTCCTCGGGCACCAAGCCCTCGAACGCCGAGAGGTCGAGCTCGACCGCCTGCGCCGACCGTGCGAGGTTGTGCACGCAGAGCGCGACCTCGTTCTCGAAGCGGCGTACGTGCGCCAGGATGCGGCTGTTCGCCGGCCGGAGCGGCTCCCAGCTCCCGAGCGCGAACACCGGATGCTCCTTCCGCAGTGCGATGAACCGGTGGACCCAGCGCAAGAGCGAGGTCGGGATGCGGAGCTGCGCCTCCACGTTCACGGCCTGGTACCCGTACACCGGGTCCATCAGCGGCGGCAGGTACAGCCGCGCGAAGTCGGCGCGCGAGAAGCCGCCGTTGCGATCGCCGGTCCACTGCATCGGCGTCCGCACGCCGTCCCGGTCGCCGAGATAGATGTTGTCGCCCATGCCGATCTCGTCCCCGTAGTAGAGGACCGGCGAACCTGGGAGCGAGAACAGGATCGCCGTCAGGAGCTCCATGTCGTCGCGCCCGTTGTCGAGGAGCGGCGCGAGCCGCCTGCGGATGCCGAGGTTGAGCTTCATCCGCGGGTCCTTGGCGTACTCCGCGTACATGTAGTCGCGCTCATCGTCGGTAACCATCTCGAGCGTCAGCTCGTCGTGGTTACGTAGGAAGAGACCCCATTGCGCGTTGTCCGGGATCGGCGGCGTCTGCTCGAGGATGTCGATGATCGGCGTCGCCTCCTCACGCCGGATCGCCATGAACAGCCGCGGCATGACCGGGAACTGGAACGCCATGTGGCACTCGTCGCCGTCGCCGAAGTAATGGACGACGTCGGCCGGCCACTGATTCGCCTCGGCGAGCAGGACGCGATCGGGATAGTGCGCGTCGACCTCGGCGCGCACACGCTTCAGGTATGCGTGGGTCTCCGGCAGGTTCTCGCCGTTCGTCCCCTCGCGCTCGAAGAGGTACGGCACCGCGTCGAGGCGGAACCCGTCGATCCCGAGATCGAGCCAGAAGCGGAGGACGTCGAGCATCGCCGCCTGCACCTCGGGGTTGTCGTAGTTCAGGTCGGGCTGGTGGGAGAAGAAGCGGTGCCAGTAGTACGCGCCGGCGATCGGGTCCCACGTCCAGTTCGAGACCTCGGTGTCGACGAAGATGACGCGCGCGTCCTTGTAGCGGTCGTCGGTGTCCGACCAGACGTACCAGTCGCGCTTCGGCGAGTCGGGCGACGAGCGCGACTCCTGGAACCACGGGTGGTCGTTCGACGTGTGGTTCATGACCAGGTCTGCGACAACGCGGATGCCGCGCTGGTGCGCCTGGTCGACGAACGTGTGGAAGTCCTCGACCGTGCCGTAGTCGGGGTGGATCGAATAGAAGTCGGCGATGTCGTAGCCGCCGTCGCGCAGGGGCGACGGGTACATCGGCAGGAGCCAGACGCAGTCGATCCCGAGCCACTGTAAGTAGTCGAGTTTCTCGGTCAGGCCGCGGAAGTCGCCGCTGCCGTCGTCGTTG
>Ga0209579_10002100_pt1 | contig 15694 bp, 14 predicted proteins | sample Coa_R1_2_FD_187152 | JGI IMG/M metagenome (GOLD analysis project Ga0209579, IMG submission 187152) | Surface soil microbial communities from Centralia Pennsylvania, which are recovering from an underground coalmine fire - Coalmine... | ecosystem: Environmental > Terrestrial > Soil >... | reverse complement strand
GGTATCGATCGCGCAGCCGTTCGCGCTCGGCCGCACCGAAGTGACGGTCGCCGAATTCAGGCGCTTCGCCGACGAGTCCGGATACAAGACCGACGCCGAGCGCGATCCGCGCGCGCAGGGCTGTTCCGGATTCATTTACGCCGACCCGGCCGCCGCAACCCCCGGCGGACCCACCAGCTGGCGCAGCCCGGGCCTGACGCAGGCGGATTCGCACCCCGTGCTGTGCGTCAGCTGGAACGATGCGCGGGCGTACGCGCAATGGCTCTCGAAGAAGACCGGCAAGCGCTACCGGCTGCCGAGCGAAGCGGAATGGGAATACGCGGCGCGCGCGGGCAGCGTCACCGCCCGCTACTGGGGCGACGACCCCGTCCAAGCCTGCCGGTTCGCCAACGTGGCCGACCAGAGCCGCTTCCAGACCTGGGGCTTCGGCCAGAAGCACGAATGCACCGACGGCCATTACTTCACCGCGCCGGCGGGCGGCTATGCGCCCAACCGGTTCGGGCTCTACGACATGCTCGGCAACGCCTGGGAGTGGACCGAGGACTGCTGGAACGCGAGCTATGCGGGCGCGCCCGCGGACGGCTCCGCGTGGCTCAGCGGCGACTGCGCGCAGCGTGTCAGCCGCGGCGGTTCCTGGAGCACCGTGCCGCGCTTCGCCCGCTCCGCCACGCGCAACAAGAACGCCGCCGACAGCCGGGACAACCTCACCGGTTTCCGTCTCGCCAGGAGCGTCGAATAGCCGCTCTCAGTCGACGATCGCCTGGTTGACGAGCGCGTTGATGACGTAGCGGTAGTGCCAGCGGATCGGGCCCGGCGTCTGCGCCATGAAGACCACCGCGAGCTGCTCCTTCGGATCGGCCCACCAGTTGGTGCCGTAGGCGCCCGGCCAGGAGAAGGTGCCGACCGAGCCCGCCGTGCGCACGATGCCCGGCGTGGTCTGCACCGCGACGCCGAGGCCGAAGCCCATGTCGGCGCGCGTCGGATCGGCGTTGCCGATCAGGTTCACGACGCCGGGCGCGAGCTGGTTGGAGAGCATGTAATCCACGGTCTTCCTCCCGAGCACGCGCTTGCCGCCGAGCTGCCCGCCGTTGAGCAGCATTTGCGCGAAACGCAGGTAGTCCGCCGCGGTGGAGGCGGCGCAGCCGCCGCCGCACTCGAACTTGAGCGGCCTGGAAAGATCGAGCACGAACTGCGGCTTGCCGGTGTCCGGGTCGTTGGCGAAGGCCCTGGCGTAGCGGTTCGCCTTTTCCGGCGGCACGCCGAAGCCGGTGTCCTTCATTCCCAGCGGCTGCCAGAGCTGCGCACTCAGGTACTGGCCGAGCGGCTGCCCGGAGACGCGCTCGATGACCTGGCCGGCGACGTCGAGGCCGAAGCCATAGTCCCAGACCGCGCCCGGCTGGTGCAGCAGCGGCAGCGAGGCGAGCTTGCCGATGAATTCGCCGCCGGTCATCTCGAGCGCGGCGGAGCTGGAGGAGGCGGGATAGAGCTTGTGCACGGGCGTCGCGCCGCGCCCGCCGTAGATGATCCCCGAGGTGTGGCGCAGCAGGTCCATGATCGTCGGCTGGCGCGCGGCGGCGACGGTGTCGTAGCCGGCGCCGCTGTTCGTATTGAGCACCGCGACCTGCTGCTTGCCGAACTGCGGCAGGTACTTCGAGACCGGGTCGTCGATCTGCAGCAGGCCGTGCTCGTAGAGTTCCAGCGCGCCGACCGCGACCATCGGCTTGGTCATGGAGGCGATGCTGAAGATGGCGTCGGTGGTCATCTTCGTGCCCGCGTCCTTGTCGAGGTAGCCGAAGGCCTGGAAGTAGACCAGCTTGCCGCGGCGCGCGACCGCGATCACGGCGCCGGGCAGGCGGCCCTTGTCGATATCCGCGCGCAGCATTTCGCCGATGCGCGCCAGGCGCTCGGCGGACATGCCGACCGATTTCGGCGCCGCGGCCGGCAGCGGATCCGCGGCGGACGCGGAAGTGAAGGTGAAAGCGGCGGCGAGCAGGCAGGCGAGGCGCGAGCGCATGGTTTCTCCCGGAACGATGGCGGCGCTTCAAGTATGCGTGAGAAATTTCGGTAAATCAAAAAGCCACTCCGCGACCGCGATGGCGCGCGCGTCGTCGCCGATGCGGCCGATGACCTGGACGCCGACCGGCAGGCCGTTGGGGCCGCGGATGCAGGGAACGCTCATCGCCGGGACGCCGAGCAGGGTCCAGATGCGGCAGAAGATCGGGTCGCCGGTCGCTGCGAGGCCCAGCGGCGCTTCGCCGGGAGCGCAGGGCGCGAGGACCGCGTCCGCGTCGCCGAACACGGGGCCGAGCATCGCGCGGCAGGCGGCGGCGAGCGCGCGCGCCTCGTCGTAGCGGGCGGCCGTGACCTTGCCCGCGGCGTCCAGCAGTTTCTTCAGCGTGCCGCTCAGGCCGGCGTAGCGGTGCAGGCGGTCGCTCGCGAGCGAGCGCCAGGATTCGTAGTTCATGAGGTCGATCTGCGCCTGCAGCAGGCCGGCGAATTCCTTCGGCAGCGCGAGGTCCTTCACCGCCGCGCCGGCGCGCGAGGCGGATGTCGCCGCGTGCTCCAGCGCCGCCGCGGTTTCGGGCTGCGCCGCGGGCCACTCGTGGGTGCGGCACAGCGCGAGCTTCGGCGCCCATTGTGACCCCCGTGCGAGCGGCGCCGGGAGCAGGTCGCGCCCGCTCAGCGCGCCGACCAGCAACGCCGCGTCGCCGGGGCTGCGCGCCATCACGCCCAGGGTGTCGAGGCTCTCGGAGAGCGGCTTCACGCCCGCGCGCGAGAGGGTGCCGTGGCTCGGCTTGTAGCCGACGATGCCGCAGTAGCTGCCGGGCCGCACGATGGAGCCCGCGGTCTGGGTGCCGAAGGCGAGCGGCACCATCGCGTCGGCGACCGCGGCGGCCGAGCCGCTCGAGGAGCCGCCGGGCGTGTGGGGCGCGGCGTTTTCCGGCACGCGCGGGTTGGCGGTCTTGCCGGGATGGAACCAGGCGAATTCGGTGGATACCGTCTTGCCGAGGACCAGCGCGCCCGCCTCGCGCGCGAGCGCCACGCCCGCCGCGTCGGCCGCCGGGCGGTTGCCGGCGTAGGCCGCCGAGCCGTAGGCGGTCGGCATGTCGGCCGTGTCGATGATGTCCTTGACGCCGATCGGCAGGCCGTGCAGCGGCCCGCGCAGCGGGCCGGCGTCGAGTTGCTTCGCCTGCGCCAGTACCGCGTCCGGGTCAAGATGGGTCCAGGCGCCCACAGTGCTCTCGCGCTCCTCGATGCGGGCGAGGCAGGCCCGCGCCAGTTGTTCCGCGGTGATCTGGCGCGCCGCGAGGAGTTTCACCGCTTCACGCGCGCCGAGTTCGTTCAGCTTCCGCATCGGTCTTCCCCCTCGCTTTGCACGCCCACGCCCAGGTAGGTCGCGGTGACGTTCGCGTCGGCGCGCAGCGCCGCGGGCGAGCCCTCGAACACCACCGTGCCGTGGTCGACGACGTAGACGCGGTCGGCGAGCTGCAGGGCCATCTCGGCGTTCTGCTCGACCAGCAGCATGCTTACGCGCTGGCTTTTCAATTCGCGGATGGTGTCCATGACGGCGCTGACCACCAGCGGCGCGAGGCCCTGCGAGGGCTCGTCGAGCAGCAGCAGGTCGGGCCCGGTCATGAGCGCGCGCGCGATGGCGAGCATCTCCTGCTCGCCGCCCGAGAGCTCGCGCCCCTTGTTGCCCAGCCGCGATTTCAGGCCCGGGAAGCGCCCGAGCACGGCGTCCATCTGCCAGCGCGAGCCGCGGCGCCCGGCGATGGCAAGGTTTTCCTTCACCGTGAGGTAGCTGAAGATGTCGCGCGTCTCGGGGACCATCGCGATGCCCTTGCGGGAAATCGCATGAGGCTTGAATGCGGAAATATCCGATCCCTTGTAGAGGATCGAGCCTTGCTTCGGCGGCGTGAGGCCGGCGATGCTGCGCAGGGTCGTGGTCTTGCCCGCACCGTTGCGCCCGAGCAGGGCCACGACCTCTCCGTTGCCTACTTTTAAAGACAGATCATGAAGAATATGGCCGAGGCCGTAATACGTATCGATATTTTTTACTTCGAGAATCAAGCGGCTACCCCGCCTAGATACGCGCGGCGCGCTTCCGGGTTCTTCTGGATCTCCGCCGGCGTGCCCTCGGCGATCAGGCTGCCGAAGTGCATGACGGAAATACGGTCCGAGACGCGGATGATGATGTCCATCTTGTGCTCGATCAGCACGATGGTGTAGCGCCCTTTCAGCGCGCGCACCAGGGTGACCATCCTGCGGCTCTCCTCCGGCGACAGGCCGGCGGCGGGCTCGTCCAGCAGCAGCACGCGCGGCGCGGCGGCGAGCGCGATCGCGAGCTCGAGCTGGCGCTGCTCGCCGTGGGAGATTTCGCGCGCCAAACGGGTCGATTTATTTTCGAGTCCCACATCGCGCAACGCCTGCGTGGCCCGCTCCGAGACCTCGGGGTATTCATTCGCAGCCTTCCACATCAGACCATTCCAAGATTTCCCCGTCGCAAACGCGGCAATCCATGCGTTGTCGAAAAGGCTGAAGGCCGGAAAGACGGTGGTGCGCTGGTAGGAGCGCGCGAGGCCGAGGTGCGCGATGCGGTTGGCGGGCGTGCCGGTGATGTCCTGCCGGTCGAAAAGTATTTTTCCGGACGTCGGCGCGAATGTCCCGGTCAGGAGATTGAACAGGGTCGTCTTGCCGGCGCCGTTCGGCCCGATGATGGAATGCAGCGAGCCCGCCTCGATAGCGAGGCTCACGCCGTTCACGGCGGTGAGGGCGCCGAAGGACTTGGTCAGGTTTTCTGTCTTGAGAATTGCCATTTTTTGAACCGGTCAAAAACCTCAACGACACCACCTCGGAAAAACATGACCACGATCACGAAGGCCACGCCGAGCAGCAGCGGCCAGCGCGCCCATATGGTGCTCATGGATTCCGAGAGCCAGATGAAGACGAAGGAGCCGATCACCGGCCCGTAGAGCGAGCCCGAGCCGCCGATCAGCGTGGCGAAGATGACGTTGCCGGAAAAGACGAAGCCGATCGTCTCCAGCGGCACGATGCCGAACAGCATCGCGTAGAGCACCCCCGCGAGGCCGGAGAAGGCGCCGCCGATCACGAAGGCGAGCAGCTTGAAGCGCGGCACGGCGTAGCCGACCGCCTCGGCGCGCACCTCGTTCTCGCGGATGGCCTGGAGGATCCTGCCGAGGGGGGATTCGACGATTCTTTTCATCAGGAACAACGCAAGCAGGAACAAGCCCGAAACCAGGGCGTAGTAGATCATCGGGTCCTTGAAATCGATGCCGAACGCCGCCGGGCGCGGCACGCCGGGCATGCCGTCCTCGCCCCCGGTGACGCTGGTCCACTGGTAGGCGGTGAAGTAAAACAGCTGGTTGAGCGCGAAGGTGAGCATGATGAAGTACAGCCCCGAGCGCCGCACGCAGAGGTAGCCCACCACCGCGGCCGAGAGCGCGCCCACGCCGGTGCCGGCGAGCAGCGCGAGGAAGGCATGGACGCCGTGCACTTTCATCAGCCAGCCCGCGACGTAGGCCGCCGAGCCGAAGAAGGTGGACTGGCCGAAGGACAGCAGGCCGGTGTAGCCGAGCAGCAGGTTCGCGCCCAGGCCGAAGATGGCGAAGATCCAGATTTCCGAGGCAATCGCCGGACGTACCGCGAAGGGCAGTAAAAAAATGACAATCAAAATAAAAACCAGGGCGCGTTTCATCGGATGCCGAACAAACCTTGGGGGCGGACAAGAAGGATCGCCGCCATCACCGCGTAGATCACCACCGTCGAAGCTTCCGTCCAGTACGCCGCCACCAGCGCCTGCGCGACGCCGATGATCAGCCCGGCGACGATCGCGCCGAGCAGGTTGCCCAGGCCCCCGAGCGCGACCACGACGAAGGCGATGCCCAGCATGTCCACGCCCATGGTGGGATTGAGGCCGCGGATCGGCGCGATGAGCGCGCCGGCGATGCCGGCGAGATAGGCGCCCAGCGCGAAGGCGACGCTGAACAGCCACTGGATGTCAATGCCGAGCAGCGACACCATCTCCTTGTTCTCGATGCCGGCGCGCATGATGGCGCCGTAGCGCGTCTTCTCGAGCAACAGCCAGGCGGCGAAGACCAGCAGGCCCGCGGCCGCCATCACGAACAGGCGGTACTTCGGATACATGGTGAAGCCGAGGTCCATGCCGCCGCGCAGGATGTCCGGCGGCAGGTAGCTGGAGCCGATCGGCCCCCAGACGAGGATGATGGATTCGCTCAGGATCAGCGCGAGGCCGAAGGTGAACAGCAGCTGGTAGTCGTGCCCCGCGGCGTACAGCCTGCGGATGCCGGCGTACTCGATGGCCAGCCCCAGGAGCGCGACTCCGACCGGCGCGACGAGGAGGGCAATCCAGAAATTTCCGAGAAATATCGCGACCGAAGCCAATAGATAGGCGCCGACGGCGAACAGCGCCCCGTGGGCGAAGTTCGGGATGTTGAGCACCCCCGTGACCAGCGACAGGCCGAGCCCCATCAGGGCGTACAGCATGCCCGTCGCGATCCCGTTGAGGATCTGTGCGGCGATGAAGCTCAATATCGGTCCGCCGGAACCCGCTCCTGAATGCGCCTAGAAGCCGCCGATGTCCTTGCAGGCCCCGTATTCCCTGGGCAGCGGAGCGTCGCCGGTGGCGATGATGTCCGCGAAATCCATCGGGCCCTTCATGGCGGCCTTGGTCTTGCAGCGCATGAAGAAGTACGGGCGGATGTTCTGGTGCGTGGCCGCGTCCATTTTCATGGGTCCGACGATGTCGTTCACCTCGATGCCTTCCAGCGCCCTGACCACGTCCTGCACCTCGGCGGATTTCGCCTTGTCGAAGCCGGCCAGCAGCAGCCGCGTCATGGAGTAGGCGGCCGAGGGCGCGTAGCCGGGAGGATTGCCGAACTTGGCGCTGTAGTTCCTGACGAATTCCTTCGCGCCCGGCGTGTCGGCGGTGTAGTAGAAATTCGAGCCCACCCAGAGGTTCTCGCGGTTCTCCGGCGAGAGCTGGACGATCTCCTCCACGCCCGAGGACCAGGTCATGATGAGCGGGATCTTCGGCGTCAGGCCGAAGTTGAACATCTCGCGCGCGCCGCCGACCGCGTCGCCGCCGAAATTGATCATCGCCACCGCGTCGGGCTTGTTGGCCGCCGCCTTCTGCACGTAGTTGGAGAACTCGCGCTCGCCCAGCGGATGCCGGTCGGCGCCGACGAACTCGATGCCGTGGGCCTTGCCGACTTCCCTGACGTACTTCTCCACCGACCAGCCGAAGGCGTAGTCGGCGACCAGCAGATGCCAGCGCTTTGCCTTCGGATTCGCCTTCATGAAGGAATCCACCACGGTCTTCGCCGCGGTGTAGGGGCTCGCCGCCCACTGGAAGGAATAGCGGTGGCAGCGCGCGCCGGAGATGTCCTCGGTGCCGCCGCTGAACAGGTGCAACACCTTCTTGCGCTTGGCCACCTCGGACACCGCGAGCGCGACGCCCGAAGACCAGGGGCCGATGACGAACTTCGCGCCGTCGCCGTCCACGGCCTCCTCGGTGCGCCGGGTCGAAGTGCCGGCCTGCGTGCCGCCGTCGCGCGTGATGTATTTGATCGGACGGCCGAGGACCTGCATGCCGCGCTCTTCGAGCGCCATCTTCATGCCCCGGTCGTTGAGCGGGCCGACGTCGGAGAAGGCCCCGGTCTGGTCCCACAGGCCGAGGATCACGATTTCCTTCGACTGGGCGCGGGCGATCGCCGGCAAGCCCAGGGTCGCGGCAGCCCCCGCGCCTGCTTTCAGGATGTCCCTGCGGCTGAGCTTTTTCATGTCGCCTCCCCGGATGGTGAAGGCGAAAGGTTACCCCATCGCGCGTCCCGTTTGCCGCCGGAGGACATCTCCGGCCGGGCGTTGCGGGGCCCGCCTAGTTCGATCGGCCGGCGGCGTCCCCGGAAGCGGGCACGGCGACCACGAGTTCCCTGAGTATGCCGCCGCTTTCGACGCTGCCGGTGATGGTGCCTTCGCCGTTCATGCGGCGCAGGCAGTAATCCTTGTCCGGCCCGGTCAGGTAGGCGCAGCGCGCTACCCGGTTGCGCGCGAAATCGGTATCCGGGTCGGCGAGCTTGCCGCTTTTCGCCTCATTCAGCGCGGCGCCGGCCTCGCGCAGGCAGGCGGTTTTGTCCGGGCCCTCCCGGCCGCTCATGCAGTCGGCGCGATCGTTTTGATAGGTCCGCTGCGCATTGGCGGCGCGCGACGGTTCCGCGGCGGAAGCGATGATCGAGGCAAGCACCGCGGTGATCAGGAAAAGCAGTATCACTCTCTCTAGCGTGAATAACATGACGTCCTCCTTCGAAATCGAAGGCCCGATAAGCATTCGACATCGGCGAGGGACGCGAGTTCGGCCGAAATTCGGCCCTGTCGCCGCATCCGGACAGCGGCGATGACGCTCCGGCCGTCGCCAACGGGGAGCCGGTATGATCACGGCTTGATCCAGGGAGATGGCGATGAGCGTCGCGCGCGGCTGGCAGTTCTTCATGCATCCAGGTCCCACCAACATCCCGCTGCGGGTGCTGCACGCCATGGCGCGCCCCGCGGTGGATTTCACGGGGCCGGAGTTCGTCGCGCTGCGCGACCGGTCTCTGGAGCGGCTGAAAGGGGTGCTGAAGACGCGCCAGGGGTTCGTCATCGCCTACGCGGCCTCGGGCCACGGCGCGTGGGACGCTAGCATCGCCAATCTCTTTTCGCCCGGCGACAGGGTGCTGGTGTGCCAGGCGGGCTATTTTTCCGAGAACTGGGCGACCACGGCGCGGCAGTACGGCCTGGAGGTCGAGGTCGTACAGGCGCCAGAGCGGCGCGCGGTGGACCCGAACGCGGTGGCCGAGCGGCTCGCCGCCGACCGGTCTCATGCGATCAAGGCGGTGATGATGGTGCAGAACGAGACCGCGACCGGCATGCGCCACCCGGTGGCCGAGGTGCGCGCGGCGATGAACCGCGTGCGCCACCCGGCGCTCTACTTGGTGGACACGATTTCCTCGCTCGCCTCCTACGACTTCCGCATGGACGAATGGGGCGTGGACCTCGCGATCGGCGGCTCGCAGAAGGGCCTCATGCTGCCACCGGGAATGTCGTTCACCGCGATCAACGCGCGCGCCTGGGAGGCATCCCGGGTTGCGCGCAACCCGCGCCGCTACTGGGACTGGCGCACCATGGTGGAAGACGATCACCAGGTGCGCTTCTGCGGCACGGCGCCGATCGCGTTCTTCTACGGCCTCGACGCCTCGCTCGACATGATCGAGGAGGAAGGGCTGGAGAACGTGTTCGCGCGCCACCGGCGCCTCGCGCAGGCGACGCGCGCCTGCGTGCGGGCGTGGGGCGCAGTTTCCGCGCACGGCGGGGGCCCCGAGATCTATTCGCTGGACCCCGAGGCCGCTTCGGATTCTCTGACGGCGGTGCTGACGCCGCAAGGGCACGACGCGGACCGCGTGCGCGCGATAGCGGCGGAAAAATACGGCGTCGGCCTCGGCCGCGGCCTGGGCGCGCTGCAGGGACGCGTGTTCCGCATCGGCCACATGGGCGACCTGAACGAGCCGATGCTGCTCGGTGCGCTGGGCGCGATCGAACTCGCGCTCGCGGAAGCCGGCATGCCGCACGCGCGCGGCGGCGTGGTGGCGGCGATGGACGCGCTGCGCGCGCCGACAACGGCGCGAATGGCGGCCGTCGCGTAAGGGCAAAACCCGGGTCCCCGCTTTCGCGGGGACGACGGTTCTTCTCATCCGTTGACAGGCAAGTTCATACTTGCCTATAATTAATGCAAGTGACTACTTGCCTGTGACCGAGCGCCGCCGTGACACCGATCTGCTGTTCAAGGCCCTGGCCGATCCCGGCCGGCGCAAGCTGCTGGACCTGCTGCGCGCACACGACGGCCGCACCCTCAACGACTTGTGCGAGCACCTGGACATGACGCGGCAGGGCGTGACGCAGCACCTGGATCTGCTGGAGGCGGCGAACCTGGTCGCCACCGTGTGGCGCGGCCGGGAGAAGCTGCACTTCCTCAATCCGGTGCCGCTGCAGGAGATCTACGAGCGCTGGATAGCCAAGTTCGAAAAGCCGCGCCTCAAGGCGCTGGGCGACCTGAAACGACGACTGGAGAAAGCCAATGGCTAGATCGACTTTTGTCTACGTGACCTACATCCGCACCACGCCGGAGAGGCTGTGGTCGGCGCTGACCGACGCGGAGTTCATGAAGCAGTACTGGTTCGGCAATCACTGCGAAAGCCGGTGGACGGCGGGATCCTCGTGGAAGAACGTGTACCCCGACGGCCGCGTCACCGACGCCGGCGAGATCGTCGAGGCCGAGCCGCCGCGGCGCCTGGTGATCCGCTGGCAGCATCAGGACAAGCCCGAGCTCGAGGCCGAAGGCGCATCGCTCTGCACGATGGAACTGGAACCGAGTGGATCGGCGGTCAAGCTCTCCATCACCCACACCATCGAGCGCGAGCCCTCGAAATTCATCGAGGCGGTGTCCGGCGGCTGGCCGAAGGTCATCTCCAACCTGAAGTCCCTGCTGGAGACCGGCTCCACCGTTCTGCAGGACCCTTATCCAACAAAACCTGGGTCCCCGCTTTCGCGGGGATGACGATGGTCAGTGCAACTCCAGGCTCTTGCCGTTCATGCTGCCGCGGTATTCCCTGCCGCCGGCCTTGAAGCTGACTTCCTCGCCGCGCACCTTGCCGCCCTCCAGCGCGTAAGTGTCGCCGCCGGTGCTCAGGGCGCCGGAGAGCATCTGGAACTGCTGCCTGAGGACGAGTTCGCCCTGGGGCAGCTTGTAGGTGCCGGCGACGTGCGCGGGGACGATCCAGAGCAGCGCGGTGCACCAGTAGGTGTCGCAGCCGGCGTCGGGAGTCAGGGTGACGCGCTCGTCCGCCACCCAGTCGCCCATGTTGAAGCTGTTCGAGACCACGCGGGTGCCGGGCTTGAGCTCGAGTATTTTCGGCCGCAGCTTGAGGTTGATGTCCGGCAGCAGGAACATGGTGATCACGCTGGCCTGGGAAAAGTCGGTCTCGAAGAGGTCGGCTTTCATGAAGGCGGCCTTGCCGGAGACGCCTTCCTTTTCGGCGTTGCGCCGGGAGAGCGCGACCATGTCGGGGTTGTACTCGATGCCGAGGGCGCGGGCGCCGCGCCTGGCGGCGGCGATGACGGTGCGGCCGTCGCCGGAGCCGAGGTCCATGACGTAGTCCTCGGGCGTCACCTTGGCCATGTCCAGCATCTTGTTCACCACGACCTGCGGGGTCGGCACCCAGACCACATCCTTTCCCGGCTGGCCCGAATGGGGCTCGAAGGGCGCCTGCTGCGCCTGCGCGAGGGCGAGCGGACCGGAGGCGGCGAGGATGAAAGCGAGGCCGGTGCGGCGGACGAGGGATGCGGCGCGCATTTCGGGGGGCTCCGGAAAATTCAAGCCGCACATTAACCCATTTTCTGCACGCAATTCCTGGTAGGCGCAGAATTGACGTTATGGGGGGCATGCAAATCCGCGGCCGCAGCGTGGGCGTCGAGCTCGCGCTGCTCGTCGTCATCGTCGCGGCGCCGCTGATCGCCCTGATCGCCTACCTGCTGTACGACACCGCGCAAGGGGACGAGAAGCAGGCGGCGGGCCTGGCGATGCAGATGGCGGTCACCACCGCCGACCGCGCGGCGCGCTACGTGGAGACGGAACGCCGGGCGCTGGAGGTGGTGGCGAAGCGGCCGCTGGTCCGCGCCATGGACCCGGAGCACTGCGACCCGCAGCTCTCCGATCTGCGCGAGGTCTACGGGCACCTGACGAACATCGTGGTCATCGATCTCGAGGGCCGCATCATCTGCGGCGCGTCGCTGCCTCCGCGCGGAGTCGTGGTGCGCGCCGCGGACGACACGCTGATTCCCGCCATGAAGGCCCGCCCGCGGTTCCGCATCTCGAAGCCCTTCGTCGGCCAGATCTCGAAGCGCTGGACGATCGCCGCGGCGCAGCCGGTCCTGACGCCTTCCGGCAGCCTGGCGGGCGTGGTGGCGATGGGCATCGACCTGGAGGACTGGGTGTCGTTTTCCTCCATCCCGGGGGAGCCTAAGGGCACGGTGCACGACGTGGTGACCTCCGAGGGCATCGTGATCGGCCGCTCGGTGGAGGCCCATCGCTGGATAGGCCGCGACGCGGGCGAGAGCGAGATCCACCGCCTCATGCTGGAGATGAAGCAGGGCACGGCGCGCGCGCGCGGCACGCTGGGCGCCGACCGCCTCTGGGGTTTCACGCCGGTGAACGGCACGGACTGGTACGCGCGCTCCAGCGTTTCCGCCAACCGCGTGTTCGGTCCAGTGAGGGAGCAGGCGCTGCAGACCGCCGTCCTGCTGGCGGTCGTGCTCGGCGTCGCCTTTCTCGCCGTGGCCGCGCTGGTCGCGCGGCTGGTGCGGCCGATGCTGAAGATATCGGCCGCGGTGCGCCTGCGCGCCGCGGGCAAGGGCAACGTCCGCGTGCCCGTGACCGGGCCGAACGAGGTCGCCGAGCTGGCTGCCGAGCTGAACCGCATGATCGACGCCGGCGAGCGTCACGACGAGGACCTGCGCCGCTTCCGCGCCGCGATGGACATCTCCGGCGACGCGATCCTGCTCATCGACCGCAAGACGCTGCGCTACGTGGACGTCAACCAGACCTTCTGCGAACTGGTCGGCTACACGCGCGCGGAAATGCTCAGCATGACGCCGATGGACCTCTTCAGCGCGGACCGGGGGACGCTGGAGCGCGACTACGACGCGCTGATCGCCGGCAAGGACAGCAGCGCGAACACGGTCGAAGGCGCCTACCGCCGCAAGGACGGCGCCATCGTGCCGATAGAAGCGCGCCGGCGCGCGCTCAAGACCGAGGACGGCTGGATCATCGTCGGCACCGCGACCGACATCACCCAGCGCAGGCAGGCGGAGGAGGCGCTGCGCGAGAGCGAGGAGCGTTTCCGGCGCAGCTTCGAGCTGGCGGGCTCGGGCGTGGCGCTGATAGGTCTCGACCGCCGCTTCCTGCGGGTCAACCGCCGGCTGTGCGAGATCCTGGGATACACCGAGGCCGAGATGCTGCGCCTCACGGGCAGGGAAATCTCGCACCCGCACGACCTGGACATGATCGACCAGCAGCGGCCGCGCCTCTACGCGGGAGAGATCGACGCCATCCGGCTGGAAAAGCGCTACCTGCGCAAGGACCGCTCGGCCATCTGGGTCGCGCTCACCATCACCGTCGAGCGCACGCCCGCCGGCAAGCCGCAGTACGAAATCGCCATCTACGACGAAATCACCGGCCGCAAGGAGGCGGAATTGGAGCTGCGGCAGACGCACCAGGAGCTGACGCGCTCCAACTCGGAACTCGAGCAGTTCGCCTACGTGGCCTCGCACGACCTGCAGGAGCCGCTGCGCATGGTGGCCAGCTACACGCAGCTCCTCGGCAAGCGCTACGGCGACCGGCTGGAGGGCGATGCGAAGGAGTTCATGGCCTACATCGTGGACGGCGCCTCGCGCATGAAGCAGCTGATCGAGGACCTGCTCGCGTACTCGCGCGTCGGCACGAGGGGCAGGGAATTCAGGTCCGTGAAGCTGGAGGCGGTGGTCGAGCGCGCGAAAACGAACCTGCGCGCGGCGCTCGAGGAAAGCGGCGGCGAGCTCACGCACGATCCGCTGCCCGAGGTGCGGGGCGACGAGATGCAGCTGCTGCAGCTGTTCCAGAACCTCGCGGGCAACGCGCTCAAGTTCCACGGCGAGGCGAAGCCGCGCGTGCACGTATCCGCTTCCGAAAAGGAAAACGAATTCGAGATCGCGGTGCAGGACAACGGCATCGGCATCGAGGCGCAGTACTTCGAGCGCATATTCATGGTGTTCCAGCGGCTGCACGACAAGGGACAGTACCCGGGCACCGGGATCGGCCTCGCCATCTGCAAGAAGGTGGTGGACCGGCACGGCGGCCACATCCGCGTCGAGTCCACGCCCGGCCAGGGCAGCCGTTTCATCTTCACTTTGCCGAAGAAGCGGCCGAAAGCCGCCTGATCAGCGGGGTAAGATCGCCGCATGAGCACCACCGACGCCGTCGGCATCACCCGGGACCTGCTGCGCTTCGACACCGTCAACCCGCCGGGCCGGGAGCGCGATTGCGCGCACATGCTGGGGGGCTTGCTGGAGGAGCGGGGTTTTTCGGTCGAATATTCCGAATATGAAAAGGACCGGACCAGCGTGATCGCGCGCATCGGCGGTTCCGATGCGAAAGCGCCGCTGTGCATGACCGGGCACCTCGATGTCGTGCCCCTCGGCACGCGCAAGTGGTCGAAGGATCCGTTCTCCGGGGAAGCCGACGGCGACAAGCTCTACGGGCGCGGCTCTTCCGACATGAAGGCCGGCGTGGCCGCGATGATTGTTGCGTCTTTGTGCTTTTCCAGGAAATTGAATAACACCCCGGGCCTGGTCCTGGTGCTCACGGCCGGGGAGGAAAACGGCTGCATCGGCTCGCGGCATCTCGCGGCGCTGCCGAAACTCATGGGCAGGGCGGGCGCGATCGTGGTGGGCGAACCGACCTCCAACTACCCGATGGTCGGGCACAAGGGTTCGATCAAGTTCCACGCTTCGTTCAGCGGCGTGTCGGCGCACGGCTCCATGCCGCAGCTCGGCGTGAACGCCATCTACAAGGCGGCGAAGGCCATCGCCAGGCTGGAGGAATTCCAGTTCGGCGTGAAGGAGCACCCGGTGATGGGCCTGCCGACCATGAACGTCGGCACGGTGGAGGGCGGCAGCGGCGTCAACCTGGTGCCGGACATGGCGAAAATCGGCGTCGATATCCGCACCGTGCCGGGTACCAATCATGAAGAATTGATGAATAAATTGAAGAAAATACTGGGCGAAGCGGAATTGCAGGTAATCGCCGATTCGCAATCCGTGTGGACCGAGCCGGACGAGGCGTGGGTGCAGCGCGTGTTCGCGATCTGCAAGCCGATCCTCAGGGAAACGCCCGTGGCGCGCACCGCGCCCTACATGACCGACGCCGCCAACCTGCGCAAGGTCTACGCCGGCGCGCCCACGGTGGTGCTGGGGCCGGGCGAGGCGGCGATGGCGCACCAGACCGACGAATACTGCAACATGGAACGCATCCGCCAGTCGGTGGCGATCTACGAGGCCATCATCGGCGACTGGTGCCGGATTTGAAGGCCCGCCTATATTCGGCCGCTTGTCCCCGGAGCCTCGGATCCTGCCGATGGACCTACAGCTCCGACAGTGGCGTTCCCCGGGCGCTGCGATCCGTGCCGCGCATGGAGGCGACCAGAAGGCCGAGATGGCGATGCAGGGCATCGAGATCGCTAGTCGGGAGATCCGACAGGGCCTGCTGGAGAACGCCAATCAGGGGGCGCGGCGCGCGTTTGAGAACAATGAGCCCTTTGCTCGTCGCATACAGGCGGACCATGCGCTGGTCTTCACCCTGGCGGCGCCTCGCGAGCATTCCCGATCCCTCCAGGTCGCGGATCAGGTTGCTTGCGGTGGATTGGTGCACCGCAAGCGCCTGGGCCAGCTGCCCGACTTTTATGCCGGGGCAGGCCGCTACCTGCGCGAGCGCCCAGAGCTGAGCGCCGCCGATCCCGGCCCGGCTTCGCACGCTCTTGTAGTGGCGCTGGATGGACTTGAAGACGATCCGGAACAGCTCCAGCACTTCCAG
>Ga0209579_10002099_pt1 | contig 15696 bp, 14 predicted proteins | sample Coa_R1_2_FD_187152 | JGI IMG/M metagenome (GOLD analysis project Ga0209579, IMG submission 187152) | Surface soil microbial communities from Centralia Pennsylvania, which are recovering from an underground coalmine fire - Coalmine... | ecosystem: Environmental > Terrestrial > Soil >... | reverse complement strand
CACGCCGTGGGTCGCCACTTTGACCGGCAGGATTTCCGCGCCCGCCTTTTCAATAGCGCGAGAAATCTTTTCCTTCGCTCCGCGGTCTACCAGAAAGAAGACGCACCCGCCGCCGCCCGCTCCGCAAACCTTGGCCCCCACCGCGCCCGCCCGGCGCGTCACTTCCACCAGCCGGTCGATCAGCGGCGTCGTAATGCCGGGCGCATTCTTCTTGCGGTTGACCCATTCCTGCCGCAGCAATCGCGCGGCCTCCTTCCAGTCCGCCTTTTCCAGTGCCGCCCGCATTCCCCGCGCGATCTCCGCGATGCGCTCGAAATTGCGGTGCACCGCGCGGTCCCCGGCGATGTGCGCCTGCATCACTTCCCAGTTGTTGATGCCCGAGTTGCGCGGCTCGCCGGTATAGGCGAGCACCACGCGTGCATTCAGGTCTTCCAGATCCACGGCCACCGGTTTGCGCAGAATGCCGGCTTCCGTCAATTCGATGGCGCTGACGCCCCCGTACATGGCCGGGTAATAATCCTGGCAGCCGGTCGGTACGCGAATGATCTGGGCTTCGATATTCTGCGCGATCTCCCGTAGCTTCTCCAGCTTATATCCGGCGTCGGTAAGCTTGTTGAGCGCCGCCGCCAGCGCAATGATGAGCGTCGATGAACCGGAAATGCCCGCTCCGGCGGGCGCTTCGGAATGCGTCACCAGGTCCAGCCCGGTGGCCGGCGCGAAGTAACGCAGCACGTAGGCGGCCAGCGGCAGTTTGTATCGTTTGGCCGCGCGTAGAGCCGCCAGCGACGCGAACTCCTCCTGCCCTTTGAGATCGCGCGAACGTAGCGTGATGCGCGCATCGGCGCGCGTTTCAATCACGCAACTGGCATAGCGGTCCACCGCGAAATTTACGGTCACCGGAGCCGTGTGAAACAGGTACAGAGGCCAGATGTCCATGGTGCCGCCTGCCATATCCACCCGGCAGGGCGCTTTGGCTGATATTTTCATGATTTGACTACGTGATTGACGCAAGGATTAGTGTAACCGCTGGCTCGCATGCGTGCTCAACGAAAGCGCTCGGCGACTACCGTGATTTCGCGGTCTCGCGCCAGCCGCACCACCCGGTGGACCGTGCTGCCCATCAACTTCGACAGGGAACTGGCGCCGGACCGCCCGAGATAAATCTGGGTGATATTTTGCTGCCGCGCGAAATCCACAATAGTGCGCGCCACGTTGGCGCCATGCAAAACGTGGGTGTCGATATGCAGATTGCGGGCGAAAGTCAGATGCTTTTCAAGCGCTGCCTTGCGCTCGTCATCCCGCCTGTTGGGGGAGCGTTCCACGTGCACCGCCAGGCAGTCCGCGTGCAAATAGTCCGCCACGCGCTTGCCGCGCCGGATCAGCACCGCCGAGGACGGCCGCTCCGTCAGGCAGATCAGAATGCGCTCGTGCCGCACCGGCGGTTCGGCTCCCGGACGCGCCGCCGGAGCCCGCCGCGCTTTTGCCGCCAGGTCCGACAGGCGCCCTTCCACTTCATGCGCCGTGTGGCGCAGCGCCAGCTCCCGCAAGGCCGTCAGATTGCTCTCCGTGAAGAAATTCTCCATGGCCTTCTTGGCTTTGTCGGCTGTGTACACCACGCCGCGATGCAGCCGATTCTGCAGCGCCTCCGCGGTGAGATCCACCAGCACCACCTCGTCCGCCGCATCCACCACCCAGTCGGGCACCGTCTCGCGCACGCGCACGCCGGTGATATGCCACACTTCGTCGTTGAGGCTCTCCAGGTGCTGTACGTTCAGCGTGGTGAGCACGTCGATGCCGGCATTCAGCAGCGCCTGCACATCTTCCCAACGCTTCAGACCCGCGCAGCCCGGCACGTTGGTGTGCGCGAATTCGTCCACCAGGCATACGGCGGGCCCGCGGCGCAGGACGGCGTCCACGTCCATTTCTTCGAACACCGAGCCCCGGTATTCGATCTTGCGCCGCGGAATGAATTCCAGGCCCTCGGTCTTGGCGATGGTGTCCTGCCGGCCGTGCGGCTCGAAGTAGCCTACCACCACGTCCACTCCCTTACGCCGCAGCTCTTGCGCTTCGTCCAGCATCTGGTAGGTCTTCCCGACGCCCGCGGCGTAACCCAGGAAAATCTTGAGCCGCCCCTTGCGCGTGCCGCCTACGGCGTCCGTTTTGAGACTGCTGGCGGAATCGCTCATCGCGTCTGGGGATGCGGAAAAATGCGGATATCGATATCGCGGGCCGCCTGGATCAGCCGGTCCACGGGGCTCCGCGCCCAAAACTCCTTCCAGCGGTCGGGCGCGCTGTGTCCTACGAAAATCTGCGTCACGCGCTGCTCGCGGGCGAAACGCATGATCGCCGCGATGGCGTCCGCGCCATCCAGGACGTGGACTTCCGCCTCGAGTTCCAGGGCCAGCGCCAGGTTGGCATCCATGGTTTCCCGGTCCTTGCCGCTCAAGCCGCTCTGCCGCACATAGCAGACCAGCAACGTCCCGTGGAAACGGTCCGCGTTGCGGCGGCCGCTGCGCAGCATCGCACCGGCATCGCTGCGCGGCGTCATGCACACCAGGATGCGCTCTTGCGTGCCCCAGCGCTGCTCCACCCCGTTCGACCGCAGATAGTTGAGCAGTTGGTCGTCGATTACGTCCGCCGCCAGCAGCAGAGCCAGTTCGCGCAGCTCTGAAAGCCGCTGCACATCCACCGGCTCGCGCGACCCGGCGCGCTGCATCATGTCGTCCAGGGCCGCATCCACCAGCACGATCTGGTCGGCCGACCGCAGGAACCGCTCGGGCACCGTCTGCCGCGCGCGCTTGCCGGTGATGCGCTCCACAGCGTCCTGCTGCTCCTCGATATGCTGCAGATTCACCGCCGTGATCACCGAGATACCGTTATCCAGGATATTGTCCACATCCTGCCAGCGCTTGGGATTCCTGGTGCCCGGCGGATTATCGTAAGCCAGCTCGTCCACCAGCAGCACCCGCGGATGCCGCCGGAAGATGGCCGCCGTGTCCATCACCTCGTACTCTCTGCCGCCGTAAGTCTCCTTAAGGGTCGGCACGCGCTCCAGCTTTTCCATGAGCGCTTCCAGGTCGGGAGTCAGAGGAAACTGGATCGCCCCCACCACTACGTCCTCACCGCGCTCCTTGCGGCGGCGTCCCTCATCCAGCATGCGGAATGACTTACCCACCCGCGACGCATAGCCCAGAAACACCTTGAGCTTGCCGCGCCGGGCCTGGCGCTCTTCCGCTTGCACGCGGCGCAGTAATTCTTCGGGGCTGGGGCGCTTTTCGATGTTAGCAGGCACGCTGCCGCAGGCTCCTCTAGCTATTTTAGTCCGAGCTCAGGCAGCCTCGTTCTATCGCCGTTCATCTGCGTTCATCTGCCGCCAATATTCTAGCGATGAACCGCGCCGAGTGTCTGGTCCAGATCCAGATTAACCGCCAGCACGTTGACGCGCGGCTCGCCAATGAAGCCCAACTGTCGGCCTTCAACATGCCGTTCCACGATGCCGCGAACGGCTTCCGCGGAGGCGTTGCGGGCTTTGGCCACCCGATCCACCTGCGCATACGCCGACGCCGGACTGATGTGCGGGTCCAGACCGCTGCCCGATGAGGTGAGCAGATCCGCGGGTATCGGACCCGTGTAGGTGGGATTTTCCTGTCGAAACTTCTTGATGCCGTCACTCACCCGGTTGATCAGGTTCTGATTCGTAGGTCCCAGGTTGGTAGCGCCTGAGTTAGCCGCATCGTAGCCATCCCCCGCTGCCGACGGGCGCCCGTGAAAGTATTCCGCCTTTGTAAACTTCTGGCCGATCAACCTCGACCCGGCCGCCTTGCCGTTCACCGTGATCAGGCTGCCGTTGGCCTTGTCGCGCAGAAAGGCTTGCGCAAGTCCGGTGACGACCAGCGGGTAGACCAATCCCGTGAGTACCGTCATGACCAGCGTGTAAAGCACGGCGGGAAGTAATACCTTCTTCATCGGTTTCTCCTCAAGCCAGGCGCAGCAGCCCCAGCAGGCGGTCGATCAGCCAGATGCCCGGAAAAGGCGCCAGCACCCCGCCCACGCCGTAAATCAAAAGGTTGCGGCGTAACAACGCGGCCGCCGAAAGCGGTTTGTAAGACACCCCCCGTAGCGCCAGCGGAATCAGGGCGATGATAATCAGGGCGTTGAAGATCACCGCCGCCAGCACGGCGCTCTCCGGGTTGCGCAGATACATGATGTTCAGCTTCGCCAGTGACGGATAAGTGGTCATGAACATCGCCGGCAGAATCGCGAAATACTTGGCCACGTCGTTGGCAACCGAAAATGTAGTCAGCGCCCCGCGCGTCATGAGTAACTGCTTGCCGATGGCCACCACTTCGATGAGCTTGGTCGGATTGCTGTCCAGATCCACCATGTTGCCGGCTTCCTTGGCGGCCATCGTTCCCGTATTCATGGCCAGGCCGACATCCGCTTGTGCCAGCGCCGGCGCGTCGTTGGTTCCGTCGCCCGTCATGGCGACCAGGCGCCCGCCCGCCTGTTCTTTCTTGATCAGGTCCATCTTGTCCTTGGGAGTGGCCTGCGCCAGAAAGTCGTCGACGCCCGCCTCGGCCGCGATGGCCGCCGCCGTCAGCGGATTGTCGCCCGTGATCATGACCGTGCGGATGCCGATGCGCCGCAACTGCTCGAAGCGCTCGCGCATTCCGCCCTTCACAACGTCTTTCAGATGGATAACGCCCAGCACGCGGTCCCGGTCCGCGACCGCCAGCGGTGTGCCGCCCGAGCGCGAAATGCGCTGCGTGGTTTCCGTCAGTTCCGGCGGAATCTTGCCGCCGTGCTCCAGCACGAACTCCACCACGGAATCGGTGGCGCCCTTGCGGATGCGGCGCCCGTCCAGATCCACGCCGCTCATGCGCGTCTGCGCCGTGAACGGAATGAAGTGCGCCTCGTGCTGCGCCACCTCCCGCCCGCGATAGGCGTATTTCTCCTTGGCCAGCACCACGATGGAACGCCCCTCGGGAGTCTCATCGGCCAGGCTCGAAAGCTGCGCGGCGTCGGCCAGTTCGGCCTCGCTGGCGTCCCCGATCGGAATGAATTCCACCGCCTGCCGGTTGCCTAGCGTAATGGTGCCCGTCTTGTCCAGCAGCAGCGTGTTCACGTCGCCCGCGGCTTCCACGGCCTTGCCGCTCATGGCCAGCACGTTGTGCTGCATCACCCGGTCCATGCCCGCTATGCCGATGGCCGAGAGCAGGCCGCCGATGGTCGTCGGAATCAGGCACACCAGCAGCGAAATCAGCACCGTCACGCTGGGCGCGTGGCCGCTGCCCGCGGACTTCACGCTGTATTGCGCGAACGGAAACAGGCTCACCACCGCCAGTAAGAAGATGAACGTCAGTCCCGCAATCACGATGTTCAACGCAATCTCGTTGGGAGTCTTCTGCCGCTCCGCGCCCTCCACCAGCGCGATCATGCGGTCCAGAAACGTTTCGCCGGGGTTGGATGTGATGCGCACTTTGATCTGGTCCGACAGTACGCGCGTCCCCCCGGTCACCGCGCTGCGGTCGCCGCCCGATTCGCGAATTACGGGAGCGCTTTCCCCCGTGATAGCGGATTCGTCCACGCTGGCAATGCCTTCGATCACGTCCCCGTCGCCCGGAATAATATCGCCGCGCTCTACCAGCACCACGTCGCCCCTGCGCAGTTCGGTGGCCGCTACAGACTCGTATTTCTTGCCGTTCTTCAGGCGCTTGGCCATCGTCTCGGTCTTGGTCTTGCGCAGGGTGTCCGCCTGCGCCTTGCCGCGCCCCTCCGCCATGGCTTCGGCGAAATTCGCGAACAGAACCGTGAACCAAAGCCACAACGTGATCTGAAACGTGAAGCCAATGTGGTGGCCCATGGCGAGATCTTTGAAGATCTCGGCCGTGGTCATCACCGCCCCCACCTCCACCACGAACATGACCGGGTTCTTCATCATCCGCCGCGGGTGCAGTTTCACGAAGGAATCCCGGATGGCGCGCTTCACAATGGGTGGATCGAACAACGGGCGCGCGCGGACTGCCTTCTTCGAGATCAGCAGCGGCTCGGTGACGTAAGAGCTCGCAGGCGGTGGTTCCATTACAGGCATTATCTTAGCTCCAGAATCCCGTCAGCACGAGCGAGAACAGTTTTCCGTCATTCATCAGGAAGTGCTCGACGATCGGTCCCAGCGAGAGTGCCGGGAAGAAGGTGAGCGCGCCGACAATCAAAATCACTGCCACCAGCCACCCCACAAACAGCACGCCATGCGTGGGGAATGTGCCCGCCGACACCGGCACCGCTTTCTTTTGCGCCAGGCTCCCGGCCGCGGCCAGCAGCGGGATCATCATCAGAAAGCGCCCAATCAGCATGGCCAATCCGATGGTCGTGTTGAAGTACGGCGAATTGCCGTTGAAACCGCCGAATGCGCTGCCGTTGTTTCCAGTGCCGCTGGTGTATGCGTACAGCACTTCCGAAAGGCCGTGCGGGCCGTTGTTCGTCAGGTTGCCGGAGATCGGTCCGGGCGGATTCATCCAGGCATTCTTGGCGAAGTGCACCAGCATACCCCCGCCCGCGAACAGCAGGATGCTGGCCGCCAGGATCAGCATCGCCAGCATGGCCATCTTCACTTCTTTCTGCTCGATCTTCTTGCCCAGATACTCCGGCGTCCGGCCCACCATCAGCCCCGCCAGAAACACGGCCAGAATGGCGTACATCAGCATCCCGTACAGGCCCGCGCCCACGCCGCCGAAAATGACCTCGCCTAGCTGGATGTTCACCAGCGGAACCAGGCCGCCCAGCGGTGTGTAGCTGTCGTGCATGCCGTTCACGGCTCCGCAGCTCGCGTCGGTCGTGACCACCGCGAACAGGGCCGAAGCGGGGATGCCGAAACGCACCTCCTTGCCTTCCATGTTGCCGCCCGGTTGCGTGGCGCTGGCGGCGCTCTCCACCCCCAGCTTGGTCAGGTTGGGATTGCCGGACTGCTCCGCCGGGTACACCACGAAAACGCCCGCCAGAAAGACCACGCTCATGGCGGCCAACAGCGCCCATCCCTGGCGCGTGTCGCGCACCATCTTTCCGAACGTGTACGTTAGGCCCGCCGGGATCATAAAGATCATCAGCAGTTGCAGAAAGTTCGCAATGGGCGTGGGATTCTCGAACGGATGCGCGGAGTTGGCGTTGAAGAAGCCGCCGCCGTTGGTGCCGATCATCTTGATGGCTTCCTGCGAAGCGGTAGGCCCTTGCGCGATGGTCTGCGCCGCGCCTTCCAGCGTGGCAACCTTGTCATACGGCTTGAAATTCTGAATGCACCCCTGCCCCACCAGCAGCATCGCTCCCACAATCGAGAGAGGCATCAACAGGTACAGCGTGGCCCTCGTCATATCCACCCAGAAATTGCCGATCGAACTGGCCGACCGCCGCGAGAATCCCCGCACCATCGCCATGGCCGTGGCGATGCCCGCCGCCGCGGAAGTGAAGTTGTGCACGGCCAGCCCCACCATCTGGGTGAAATAGCTGACCGTAGTTTCCGGCGTGTAGGCCTGCCAGTTGGTGTTCGTCCCGAAACTCACCGCCGTGTTGAACGCCAGGTCGGGCGAAATCAGCTTACCGCCGAAGCCTTGCGGATTAAACGGCAGCATTCCCTGCACCCGCTGGATCAGGTAAGTGAGCAGGATCCCCACCAGGCTGAACGCCAGCAGCGACGCGGCGTATTCGGTCCAACGCTGTTCGTGGTTTTCGTCCACGGCGCTGAGCTTGTAGACCAGCCGCTCGAGCGGCCGTACCACCGGGTGCAGGAAGGTGCGCTCGCCCTCGAAGAGCCGCGCCATAAACGATCCCATCGGCTTGGTCAGCAGCAACAGGATCAGGAAGTAGATCGCAATCTGAAGAAGTCCGGTTGGTGTCATGGGAACCTAAAAACGCTCCGGGCGCAACAGCGCATAGATCAGGTAGGCGCCCACGGCCGCGGCAATAACTACAGCGATGACGTATTCCATAACTAATCCCCTAGAGGCGGTCGCAGCCCTTCACGTAGGCCCAGCTGATCAGGAAGAACAGAATCGTGATCACCACAAAGAAAAGGTCCAGCATAATTTTCATTTAATCCTAACTAACGCTACGCTGTGGCCGTGCGCCGCCAGCTTGCGCGCCAGGCGTTCTTCGGGAGTTTTCCACCAGCGCTCCCGCGTCCCCACCACCACCAGCGATCGGCTCCCCAATAGGCCCAGGAAAGCCTGATCGCGATCGCGCGCGAATGCCAGCCTCACCTCCGCGGACACGTCGCTGGCCCGCGCCACCGTCGCGAGTTCCGCTTCCAGGCGCTTCCGGATGCCCGCCTGCGCCTCCAGCGGCGCGGGATACGGCAGCACATGCACCGCCATTAAAGTGACTTTGGCCTCGAAGCCCTGCAACCATCCCGCCACTGCCGACAAGGACTCCGCCGCCAGCCATGGATTGCTGTACGGCACCACCACTTCCAGGGGGCCAGGGGCGAGCGGTATACGCGTGGTGTCGCGCAAATCCGTCAAGGTGCCGCGCATCTCTTCACTTTCCAACGTAGATGCCGCGGCATAAATAAGTCGTTAGGAAACGATCAGGATTCGGTGGGCAACCAGGAGAGCAATCCCGCCGGAACGCCACATTCGGCGCTAAGCGGTATAATCGGGTATGAAACTGTAGATACTTGTTTTTAGACGCCTCTGCGGCCCGTTCCGAGGAGGTCAAACGAGTGGATAAAATCTGGTTGCACAGTTACCCCGCCGGCGTGCCCGCCGAGATCGACCTGCATGCATATGCTTCGATCAACGACATGCTGGCGCAAGCCTGCCATAAGTTCCGGGATCGCCCTGCTTTCCGCAATCTCGGCGCCACCATTACCTACGCCCGGCTCGACCGCCTGAGCCGCGATTTCGCCGCCTGGCTGCAATCGCTCGGTCTGCCCAAAGGCAGCCGCGTCGCGCTGATGTTGCCCAATGTGCTGCAGTATCCCATCGCCATGTTCGGCATCTTGCGCGCCGGCATGATCGTGGTCAACATCAATCCCCTGTACACTGCGCGCGAGCTGGAGCATCAGCTCAAGGACTCCGGCGCGGAAGCCGTCGTCATTCTGGAGAACTTCGCCCACGTGTTGCAGAAGGCACTCGCCAACACCGCCGTGCGCCACGTGGTCACCACCCAGGTGGGCGATCTGTTGCCTTTTCCGCGGCGCCTGATAGTCAACCTGGTCGTCAAGCGCGCAAAAAAACTGGTCCGGCAGTGGCAAATCGGCGGCGCCGTCGGCTTACGCGCTGCCCTGGCTCGCGGCGCTTCCGCCCCCCTCGACGAGGCCGCGCCGGGCCATCCGGACATCGCTTTCCTGCAATATACCGGCGGCACCACCGGAAAATCCAAGGGCGCCATGCTGACCCACGGCGGCCTGATCGCCAACATGCTCCAGGCGCGCGCCTGGGGCACCGGTATCTTGGAAGAAGGCGGCGAAACCGTGATCACGGCCCTGCCCTTGTACCACGCCTTTTCCCTGACCGCTAATTGCCTCCTGTTCATGCAGGCGGGGGCCGCGAACGTGCTCATCACCAATCCGAAAGACCTCCCGGCTTTCGTGAAGGAGCTGGCCGCCACTCCCTGGACTGCCATAACGGGCGTCAACACGCTCTTCAACGCGCTGCTGAATGCGCCCGGCTTTGCGTCTCTCGATTTCAGCCGCCTGAAGCTGGTGTTGGGTGGCGGCGCCGCCGTGCACCGCACCGTCGCCGAACGCTGGCGCGCCGTAACCGGGAAACCCATATCCCAGGGTTACGGCATGACCGAGACTTCCCCGTTCGTTTCCTGTTGTCCCCTTCGCGAGGAGTTCTCGGCTTCCATCGGGCTGCCGCTGCCTTCCACCGACGTTGCCATCCTGGACGACCAGGGCCGCCAGCTGCCGCCCGGTAACGAGGGCGAAATCTCTGTGAAGGGTCCCCAGGTGATGGCGGGGTATTGGCACATGCCCGCTGAGACGGCCGCCGCCTTCAGCCCCGATGGCTGGCTGCGTACCGGCGACATCGGCGTCATGGACGGCAACGGTTACCTGCGCATCACCGACCGCAAGAAAGACATGATTCTGGTCTCCGGCTTCAACGTATACCCCAACGAGATCGAAAACGTGATCGCCGCGGTGCCCGGTGTCGTGGAATGCGGTGTGATCGGCGTCCCGGATATGATCGCCGGGGAGGTGGTCAAGGCCTACGTCGTGTCCCGGGACCCATCCCTCTCCGCGGATGAGATCGTCGCCTTCTGCCGCCGGAATCTGACGAATTACAAGGTGCCCCGCATGATTGAATTTCGCGGCGACCTGCCCAAAACTCCGGTTGGCAAGGTCCTGCGGCGCGAGCTGCGGGCCATCGCCATCGCGGGGGAAGCGCGGCCGTAGATCGCCGCCCGCTCCCTACCGCCGCCTGTCCCGCGGCATGTTATAGCTGAACGTGAGCTTCAGCACGATGCGGTCGCCCGTGAACTCCCTCGGGAACGGCGGGAACGGGTGGGATGCGTCGATGCCGGCCACCGCCGCGCGATCCAGCGCCGGGACCGAATGCAGCACCAGCACCAGCTTCGGGATACTGCCGTCTTTCGCGATCACGAACTCCGCTTCCACCCTCCCGCGCAATCCCATCCGCGCGCTCTCCGGATACACCGCAAACCAGTTCCGCCGCACGCTGGCCAACACTTGAATCAGGTACGGCTTGAAATCCACTCCCTTGGGATCGCTGAGCAATTCCAGCGCGCTGGCCGCCCGGCCCGCTGAAGGCGGCAGGTTCAGCCCGGGTCCAATTCCTCCCACGCCCACGTCGCCGCTATCGTCGCTCACCGTCAGGCCGCCTTGCGAGCCCGAGTGCGTCAGTTCTTTGATAGCTCCCTCCACCGACGTGTCCGGCCGCGCAATCCGTCCTGTTCCCCCCGACGGCGGCGGCGCAGTGGGTGCTTCAAACGCCAGTTTAGGCTTCTCCTGGTCCTGAATCTGCGGCGGCATGGCCTCGATCACCGGAGGCCCCGCTGGCAGTGCCCGCGGAGGTTGTGCCTCGCGATTCCCGGCCTCGATCTTCGGGGGTTCCGGCAGCGGCGCCGGCGGCGGCTGCGGGGGAGCCTTGATTTGCGCCACCGGCCGCGTCGTCGCGGGAGGCGTGCGCGGCGCTTGCAACTTCGGGCGCGGCTGCAAAGCCTCCACCGTGACTTCCTTCGCGATGGGACCCTTGTTGGGCGCCTTCTGGGTCAGCTCCGTAGGTGGTTCGATCAGCGGTGTAATTTGAGTTGCTGTACGATGCGGCGGCGATATCAGGCTGCGCGGCATCAGAATCAGGGCCACAATCGCCGCCGCGTGCGCCGCGATGGACAGCAATCCCGCCTCGCGCACACGTCCCCGGTCTGCCTCCCAATTGGTCAGCAGATTCAATTCCGGCGGACCATCCACCGGGGTATTCACTAGAGTTTCCATCCACCTGCCAGCGACTGAGAGACTATCTCCGAGTGTTCCTTGATTTTATCAAGAATGGCCAGAGCTACCCCTAATGTTTGACGCGCCGTGCGCCCCGAGGTTTTCGGAGATTTGCGTGTTTCCACGCTATCGAGGAAGCCGTCGAACTGTAATTGCAGCGGTTCGGATTTCGCCACCGCCACCGGTACAAAAGATACTTGCCGGTTTTCCCCGACCGAAAAAATCACCAGTTCCTGCTTCGCGTAGTCCAGCGAAACATACTGTTGTGGCTGGAAAAGTCGCAGCTTGCGGACCCGCTCTGTGGAGACCCGGCTGGCCGTCAGGTTGGCCACGCACCCGTTGGGAAACTGCAGCCGCGCGTTGGCGATATCCACTTTGGCCGACAAAATCGAGACCCCCGCCGCCCGCACCTCCTCCGGCTCCGCCCCCGTCAGCCCCAGAATGATGTCGATATCGTGGATCATCAGGTCCAGAATCACGTCCACGTCCAGGCTCCGCGGGCTGAACAGGCTCAGCCGGTGGATCTCAAAAAACAGCGGTAAAGTGACCCGGCCCTCCAGCGCCATCACCGCCGGATTGAACCGTTCCAGGTGGCCCGCCTGCAAGATCCGCCCGCTCCGCTCGGCGGCCGCGATCAGCCGGTCCGCCGCCTCCACATCCGGCGCCATCGGCTTCTCCACCAGCACGTCGATCCCGTGCTCCAGCAGCCAGCACCCGATTTCCGTGTGCGCCGACGTGGGTGTGGCCACGATGGCCGCATCCACCTTGCCTTCCAGTTGGCGGAAGTCCCCGATTTCCGCGCGCGCCGGGTCCGTATCCACCACCGCCGTTAACTCCGCCCGCCCCGACTGCCGCACGATCCGGCAATGATGCTGCCCGAACTGTCCCGCCCCGATCACCGCGATTCTATGCATCGGGATCCAGCCCCACAATCGCGATTTCCGCTTCATCGGCGCGCGCCAGCATTTCCTCCCGGTCGAGCAGCAGCGTGCGCCCCGCGTCTACCGCCATCGCGGTCGTGCCGGTCTCGTGCATCACCGTGATAGTGTCCAGCCCGGCCACCGGCACATCGAAGAGTAAATGCCCCCGCCGGTGCGATACTTTCACCAGCGTCAACGGACGCCCGTTGACCAGGCTCGCCGCCCGTCGCAAAACCGCGTCGGTGCCTTCCATGGCTTCGAGAGCCACCGCGGCCCGCTCGCACACCGCCACGCTCTGTCCCACGTCGAAACCGGCCAGCGCCGCCGCCACCTTGCGCCCGTAAGCCATGTCCGCTTCTTCCCGCGCGTCCGGTTTGCGCCGGGTCATCGCGCCGCGGTCGGCCAGCAGCGGTTTCAGCAGGGCCGTCGAATCCCGCAGTTGGATGCCTTCGTCGGCCAGCACCTTCACCACCCCGCCGATCAACCCGTCGGTATTCTTGGATGGCAGCGAAGCCAGCAGCTTGATCAGCCGCCAGTCCGGCCGGATCGACGAAAAGATCTTGGCGTGCTTCACCTGTCCCGCCATTACCACTTCGCCGATCCCCTCTTCTTTGAGGATTTCGATCAGCCTGCTGAGCTGGCCCAGCGAGAGCCAGTGACATTTGGCGGCCAGCGCCGCCACTTCCGGCGAGGCTTCTTCCTGAATCGCCAGCACCACCACCTCGTGGCCCAGGCGCCGCGCACTCTCGAGAGCCAGCAGCGGAAAACGTCCGTTGCCGGCGATCAGCCCGTACTTCACTCGCTCGCTTCCGGCGCGGCCGTCACTTGATCACTCCCCGCTTGGACTCCCCGATAAACGCCAGCAGTTCGTCCACCTCGGCGCACTCCGCGATCTCCGCCCGAATCCGCTCCACCGCCTGCGACGTGTTCAGTCCCGCGCGCGTCAACAGCCGCAAAGCCGTCTGCAGCTTCTCGATGGTGGCGTGCTCGAACCCGCGCCGTTTCAGGCCGGTATGGTTGGCGCCGAACACCCGGACGCCGCGTTCGCTGACCGTATTCGAGAATGGCAGCACATCCTGCGTGACCACGCTGTACCCCCCGATAATCGAGTGCCTTCCCACCCGGCAGAACTGGTGTACGCCCGTGGATGCTCCGATCACCGCCCAGTCGCCCACCGTCACGTGTCCGCCCAGAGTGACGGCGTTCGCCAGCACCACCCGGTTACCAACCTTGACATCGTGCGCCACGTGTACGTAAGCCATCAACAGGTTGTCGTCGCCGATACTGGTCTCGAGCCCGCCGCCCTCCGTGCCCCGGTGGATCGTGACAAACTCCCGGATCTTGTTCCGGTTTCCGATGCGCGTCTCCGCTCGCTCGCCCTTGTACTTCAGATCCTGCGACGCCACCCCCACCGTGCTGTACGGGAAAAAGATGTTGTCTTCGCCAATGTGTAGCGGCCCTTCCGTGTAAACATGCGCCGTCAAACACGTGCCGGCGCCGATCGTCACATCGTCGCCGACAATCGAATAGGGGCCGATGTCGGCCATCTCGGAGATGTGCGCTGTGTCCGAGACAATCGCGGTGGGATGGACCGGCATCGATCAGGAAAGCGTTTCCGCTTCTTCCTTGTCGGCCAGCTTGCACATCATCTCCGCCTCGGCCACCACCAGCCCGTCGACGGTCGCTTTGCCCGCCATCACCGCCACGCTGGCCTTGCGCCGCAGCACCGCCATCTCCAGGCGTAGCGTGTCGCCCGGAACCACCGGCCGCCGGAATTTGGCGCTGGTGATGGATGCCAGCAGCACCAGCTTGCGATGCCTGTCCGGCACGTGGCTCAGCACCAGCACCCCGGCCGTCTGCGCCAGAGCCTCCACGATCAGCACCCCCGGCATCACCGGGAAGTCCGGAAAATGGCCTTGAAAGAAAGGTTCGTTCTGCGTGACGCTCTTGATGCCCACGATCCGCTCGTCTTCTAACTCAATAATTCGATCCACCAGCAGCATGGGATAGCGGTGCGGAAGGATTGCGCGGATCTGGTTGATATCCAAACAGGGCATGAATCTCGTTATTATAGCAGCCGTGGATTCTATACTCTCTCAAGCCCGCGCGCGCCAGAAGCAGATCGTGGCGTTGATCCGCGAGTTGGTGGAATGCGAATCGCCGAGTGACGATCCCGCGGCCGTCAACCGCTTTGTGGACCTGTTGGGCGATGTGGCGCCCTCCTTCGCCCGCGTCAAGACCATCCCCGGCGGACGCTTCGGGCGGCATCTGCTATACGAGTTCGAACTGTCCGGCCGGAAAAAACAGCGCAATCAAGGCGGCATTCTCGCGCTCGGACACTCAGATACCGTCTGGCCGTTGGGAACGCTCGCCTCTATGCCTTTCCGCCAGTCCGGTGGCCGCCTGTGGGGACCCGGCGTGCTCGATATGAAGGCTGGCATCGCTTTCTTCATCTACGCCATGCGCATCCTGCGCGATCTGGAAGTGCCTGTAGCGCGCAAAGTCGTCATGCAGATCAATTCCGACGAAGAAGTCGGCAGTGAATCGTCGCGCAAGCTGACCGAGGCCAATGCCCGGGTCAGCCACGCCGTGCTGGTGCTCGAGCCCTCCACCGGGTTGGACGGCAAGCTGAAGACCGCCCGCAAAGGCATCGGCGGCTACACCCTGACGGTGCGCGGTAAGGCCACCCATTCGGGCCTCGATTTTACAGGCGGAGCCAGCGCCGTCCTCGAGTTGTGCCACCAGATCGGCAAGATCGCGGCATTTACCGACCTGCGGCGCGGCATCACCGTGAATCCCGGCGTGATGTCCGGAGGCACTAGCGTCAACGTGGTGGCTGCCGAGGCCCGTGTCGAGGTCGATATGCGCGTGGTCCGTTTGAAGGATGCTGCCGCCGTCGATCGCAGGTTCCGAGCGCTGCGTCCGCTCGATAGGCGCTGCACCATCGAGGTCTCCGGCGGCTTGAACCGGCCGCCGCTCGAACGCTCGCCCGCCATCGTGCGGCTTTTTCGCAAAGCGCAGGGGCTTGCCCGCGACCTGGGCGTCGAACTCGACGAGTCATCCGTCGGCGGCGGTTCCGACGGCAACTTCACCGCCGCACTGGGCGTCCCCACCCTCGATGGCTTGGGCGCCGTCGGCGAGGGCGCCCACGCGCTGAATGAGAGCATCCTCCTCGACCGCATCGCCGACCGCACCGCGCTGCTCGCCAAGCTGGTGGCCGAACTGTGAGCAAGCTGCTGCTACTGGCCGTTCTAGCGGGCCTGCGCGCCGCACCGGCGGCCGATCTCGATCGCCTGTTCGCGCCCCTCACGGACGCCAAATCTCCCG
>Ga0209579_10002096_pt1 | contig 15711 bp, 18 predicted proteins | sample Coa_R1_2_FD_187152 | JGI IMG/M metagenome (GOLD analysis project Ga0209579, IMG submission 187152) | Surface soil microbial communities from Centralia Pennsylvania, which are recovering from an underground coalmine fire - Coalmine... | ecosystem: Environmental > Terrestrial > Soil >... | reverse complement strand
TCTGCGTCAGGTACGGGCGGCCGTCGGCGCAGGCGGGGTCTCGTCGGTGGTGGAGGTGGCGCCCTGGTCGCGTATCCCGGAGGCGCGCGCGCTGCTCGTTCCGCGCGACGACTGAACGCGCCGCGGCCGGCGCTCGTCGAAGCGCACGGCGACGGCGTGCCACGGCTCGTGAATCGCGCGCGGGTCGCAGTCGTACGCGAAGAATGGCGCGTCGTCGATCGCTGGTGGACCGAGGAGCCGGTCGACCGCCGCTACTTCGACGTCGTCCTCGAGAACGGCGAGAACACGGTCGTCTACCGCGACGAGGAGACCGGGACGTGGTTCACGCAGCGCGCCTGAGCTCCAGGCCGGCAGTGAGCGCACGCGCTCGGCGTGCCGCGCCGGGATGACGGACGAGCGCTTCCCCCTCGGCGGCCCTCGCGGCACCCAAGTCGGCCTCACCCCGAAGCGCAGTGGAGAACTCGGCCCACAATCGGCACAGACACGTGACACCCTCGCGACGCCTTCGCCGCTACCCTCGGGGTCATCCCCAGGGCGGGTGGGGGCTAGGGACGGACGGTCGCCCGCCACACCCGCTGCAAGCTACGTCGAGCTGCACGCCCACTCGGCGTACTCGTTCCTCGACGGCGCGTCGCTCCCAGAGGAGCTCGCCGCCCGCGCAGCGCAACTCGGCTACGACGCGCTCGCGCTGACCGACCACGACGGCGTCTACGGCTCGCTCGAGTTCGCGCACGCGTGCAAGCACCTCGACGTGCGCGCGATCACCGGCGCCGAGGTCAGCCTGGCCGGCGGCGCGCACGTGACGCTTCTCTGCGAGAGCCGGCGCGGGTACGCGAACCTCTGCCGGATCCTCACCGACGCGCACGCTCGCACGCGGCTCCCCGGACGCGAGCGCGAGCTCCTGCCAGCCGAGACGACACTCGACGTCGTCGCGGCACACGCGGAGGGCCTCGTCTGCCTCTCCGGCTGCGCGCGGCATGGGATCGCCGTCGTCGATCCGAACGGCGCCTCCCGTCTCGCCCGCGCGTTCCCGAACGCCTTCTACGTCGAGTTGCAGCGACCGCTCGAACGCGGCGACACGCGTCGCAACGTGGAGCTCGAGGACCTCGCCGCGAGCATCCGCGTTCCGACCGTCGCGACCGGCGACGTGCACGCGCATCACGTCCGCCGCACCCGCTTGCAGGACGTCCTCGTCGCGATCGGCAACCGGACGAACCTCGATGGTTCCGAACGCGAGCGGCGCGGCAACCACGAAGCAGTCCTCCGCACGCCCGAGGAGATGCTCGCTCGGCTGCCACGTGACGCTGCGGCGCGTACGCGAGAGATCGCCGACCGCTGCACGTTCGACCTGACGCAGGAGCTCGGCTACCGCTATCCCGACTTTTCCGACAGCTCGGACCCAGCCGACGCACAGCTCCGCGCCGTGTGCGACCGGGCGTTCGCGGACCGCTACCCGGTCGGGGACGTGCCGGCGCGGCAACGCCTCGACGAAGAGCTGGCGCTGATCCGACGGCTCGGTCTCGCCGGCTTCTTCTTGCTTCACTGGGAGGTGCTCGAGCTCGCGCGCGAGTGCGCGCTCGAGGTGCGCGGCCCCGGCTCGCCGCGACACGTCCTTCCGCCCGGACGCGGACGCGGCTCGAGCGTCGGCTCGATCGTCTGTTTCCTCACCGGTCTCTCGCACGTCGACCCCGTCGCAGCAAACCTCTCGATCGGCCGTTTCCTGAACGACGAGCTCGTCGCCGTTCCCGACATCGATCTGGACTTCCCGCGTGACATTCGCGAGAAGCTGATCGTCGCCGTCACCGAGCGCTACGGCCGCGAGCACGCCGCGCTCGTCGCGAGCTTCTCGACGTACCGGAGCCGCGGGGCGATCCGGGACGTCGGCAAGGCGCTCGGACTGCCGTTCGCCGAGCTCGAGCGGCTCGCACGCGTCACCGACGGCTGGGACGCGACGTTCGTGGGCGAAGAGCTTGCCGGCGTTCCCGGCGCGCGCTCGGGTCCACGCTGGGACGCGTTCAGGGAACTGACCCGCGAGATCGCGGGCCTGCCGCGCCACCTCTCGCAGCATCCCGGCGGAATGGTGATCTCGACGCGGCCGCTGATCGATCTCGTCCCGGTCCAGCCGGCAGCGATGGCCGGCCGACAGATCTGCCAGTGGGACAAGGACTCCTGCGCCGACGCGGGCTTCCTCAAGATCGACCTGCTCGGTCTCGGCATGCTGTCGGCGGTCGAGGACGCGGTCGAGCAGATCGCGCGCCTCCACGGCGAGGCGATCGACCTCTCGCGGGTCCCGCTCGAGGATCCCGACGTCTACGCCGAGATCCAGCTCGCCGACACCGTCGGCGTCTTCCAGATCGAGAGCCGTGCGCAGATGCAGAGCTTGCTCCGTACCCGCCCCGAGAACCTCGACGACCTGACAGTGCAGGTCGCGCTCGTCCGACCCGGGCCGATCCAGGGCAAGGCCGTCCATCCCTACATCGAGCGCCGCCAGCGCCTGCGCGAGGATCCGAGCTTCGAATACGAGGTCGAGCACGAGTCACTGCGGGAACCGCTGCAGGACACGCTCGGCGTCGTCGTCTTCCAGGACCAGGTGCTCTCCGTCGCGATCGCAGCCGCGCGCTTCAGCGTCGGGGAGGCCGAGGGGCTGCGGCGCGCGATGAGCCGCAAGCGGAGCGAGGAGGCGATCGAGGCGTTCCGCCCGCGCTTCGTCGAAGGCTGTCTCGGCAACGGGATCGACGAGCAGACGGCACACGTGATCTACGACAAGCTCGTCGGCTTCTCGGGCTTCGGCTTCCCGAAGTCGCACGCAGCCGCATTCGCCTTGCTCGCCTACCAGTCCGCCTGGCTGCGGCACCGCTACCCGGCGGAGTTCCTCTGCTCGTTGATGAACGCGCAGCCGATGGGCTTCTATCCGCCCGCTTCGCTCGTGCGCGACGCGCAGCGGCGCGGGGTCGAGGTCCGCCCGCCGCACGTCAACCTGAGCGCCGCCGAATGCATGGTCGTCGACGGTGGGGTGCTCGTCGGGCTCGGCTACGTGCGCTCGGTCGGCGAGGACGAGGCGAAGGCGATCGTCGCCGCGCAGCCGTACATGGACGTCGGTGATCTCACGCGTCGCGCGCCGGTGAAGCGCGCTGCGATCGAGGCGATCGTCGCCGCTGGTGCATGTGACGATTTCGGTCCGCGCCGGGAGCTTCTCTGGCGCCTCGGCGCGACTCCACGCGGCGAAGCAGGTCAGCTCGCCCTGCCGCTCGAGCCGACAGCCGAGACGCCGGAGCTGCCGCGCCAGACCGACTGGGAACGGATGCTCGCCGACTACAAGCACACGTCGCTCTCGGTCGGTGTCCACCCGCTCGAGCTGCTGCGACCGCACCTTGGAGGGGTCGTGACGAGCGCAGAGCTCGCCGAGGCGCCGCACGGCGCGTACATCTCCGTCGCCGGTATGACCGTCGCGCGGCAACGACCTTCGACGGCGAACGGCGTCGTTTTCATGCTGCTCGAGGACGAGCTCGGGCAGATGAACCTGATCGTGACGCCGCCGGTCTACGAACGTCATCGCGGGATCGTGCGCGGAGAGCCGCTTCTGCTCGCGCACGGTCGGCTCGAACGCGTCGACCGGAACGTGAACCTCGTCGTCGACCGCCTCGAGACGCTCGGCCCACTCGCCCGCCGGGCCGCAAACGACGCCGAGGTCAGGAGCGTGTTACCCGCGGCACATCACTTCGGCCACCGCTGATCTGCCCCCTCGCGCCCGGGCCGGGCGGCCGCGGGGGTATTCTCCATCGGATCATGGTGCTTTTCCCAATCGCCTTCATCTGGCTCCTAGCCGTGATGATCTGGCTGATCCGAAACAGCCTCAACGAGCCCGACCAGGCACCCGGCGGGCCGCGCCGTTGGTATCCGCGCCGACCGCGGCGACCGGACGGCCCCGGGCAGCGTCCACATCAGAGCGCGAAGCGTGGCCAGCGCTTCGCGAGCTCACGCTCGAACTGGCGCTCGTAGACGTCGCGCGTCGGCTCGTCGAGCGTCTGCGAGTACGTGTCGCGGATCTCCTCGAGGAAATCCTTCACGAGATCGACCGAGTCGACGAAGTCGCCGTAGCGCTCCTCGGCCTCGTCGCGGTCGGCGGCGTTGTACGCGGCGAGTCGCTTCTCGGTCTCCTCGATGTCGCCGGCGCGCTCGCGCGCGAACAGATCGAGTTGCCGTCCGATCACGTCGCCGAAGCGCGCTCGCCGGCGGATCACGCGAGCTCTCGGTACAGCTCGACGTGCGCCCTCGCGGCCGCGTCCCATGTGAGCTCCGCGCGCGCGCGCGCGGCGCCGGCGCGGGCTGGCGCCGGATCGGCGAGAACCTCGCGCACGGCCTCCGTCAGCGCCTCGACGTCCCCCGCGGCGACGACGCGGCCGGCGCCGTAGCGCTCGATCGGCTCCGCAAGGCCGCCGACGTCGTAGGCGACCGCCGGCACGCCGGCGCCGAGAGCCTGCAGCAGCGCGCCGGACTGGTCGAGCTCGGCACGGTACGGAAACACGGCCACGGTCGCCTGGGAAAGCGCCCGGTCGAGTTCCGCCTGCGGCAGGTAGCCGAGCCGCCACTCGGTCCGAGGCGCGTCGCGTAGACCGTCGAGCGGCATCGCCGGATCGCCGGCGACGACGAGCCGCGTGTCGGCGAGGCGCCGCGTCACCTCGATCGCGTCGGCGAGTCCCTTGTACGGCCGGATCACGCCGAGAGCGAGGAGCGTGTGACCGTCGTCCGACGCTGTTGCCACACTCGGATACACGGGATGTGGAATCACGCGGGCATCGACACCGAGCTCGGCCAGCGCCTGCCGGCCCCGGTCGGAGTGGACCACGACGCGATCGAAGCGCGCGAGGAGGCGCCGCCAGAGGGCCCGGCGGCCCGCGGTCCGCCGTGGCAGGAGATCGTGCGCAGTGAAAACTGATGGCGACCGGTAGCGCACCAGGGCGTCGACCTGCGGCCACGCGAGCCATTGCACGTGCAGCACGTCTACCCGGAGACGTGCGAGTGACGCCGCAACGCCGACATGCTCGAGCGCCTTCACCGGCAGCCGCGCCCGCGACCGTCCGAAGAGGCGCGACGAGAGCGGGTAATACCGCTCTGAACGCCGGTAGCCGGTAGGGCGCGGCAGCTCGGCGAAGCGGAAGCGCGACGTCGCGACCTCCACGTCGGTGCCTGCGCGGGCGAGAGCGGCGGCCAGCTCGTGGTCGTACCATGGCGTGAACGCGGGCGGGTCGGCGACGACGACGCGCACGCGCCGTACAGTAGAGCGCCGTGCTCGTCCGGAGCTGGAACCTGTTCCACGGCAACACGGTGCCGCCCGGACGCCACGCGTATCTGCGCGAGATGGTCGAGTTGATCACCGCCGACCGCCCGGACGTCGTCTGCCTCCAGGAGGTGCCCGCCTGGGCGCTCGGACGACTGGGCGCGTGGAGCGACATGACCGAGCTGCCGGCGCTCGCGCGCCGCCCGAGCATCGGGCCGGTGCCGATTCCACGCGCGTTCGGTCGCGCGCTAACCGCGCCCGACCACGGCCTGATCCGGTCGGCCTTCGCAGGCCAAGGGAACTCGGTCCTCCTCGCGCGCTCGCTGCGGGCCCTCGCGTCCGCCACATTGCCGTTCGCGGCGCCGGAGCCGCGCGTCGCGCAGCGGATCGAGCTCGCCGAGCTCGTGGTCGGGAACGTGCACTGCTCGCACGGCGAGCGGGGCGTGAGCGAGATCGACGCGGTCCTGCGCTGGCTCGGGACGCCGCGCGTGCTCGTCCTCGCCGGCGATTTCAACACCGACCCCGAACGCAACCCGGAGCTCGCTGCCTTCGCGAATGCGCTCCCAGGCAGGATCGACCAGGTCCTCGTGCGCGGCGCTGCCGCGCCCGCACGCGCCTGGCCTGACGACGATCGCCGCTACGGCAGCCGGCTCCTCTCCGACCACGCGCCGGTCGAGGCGACGGTCGAGCTCTAGCTACGCCGCGTCTGCGGTTGTCCGAAGCCCGAGCTCGGGCGCGATCGGCTGCAGTGCCTCGATCACGTTCGCGATGTGCTCGTCGAGCTCGAGGCCCAGTAGCTCAGCGCCGGCATACACCTCGTCGCGGTGTACGCCTGCCGCGAACGACGGCTGCTTCAACTTCTTGCGCACGGACTTCGGCTCGAGCCCGTCCAGCCCCGTCGGCCGCACGAGCCCGCAGGCGTGGACGAAACCCGAGAGCTCGTCGCACGCGAACAACGTCTTCTCGAGCAGCGTTTCGCGCTCGAGTCCGACATGCTCGGCGTGGGAGAGGACCGCGCGGACCACCACCTCCGGATAGCCCTCCTCGCGAAGGATCGGGGCGCCGTCCTGCGGATGCTGGTCGAGCGTCGGGTGGATCTCGTAGTCGAAGTCGTGGAGCAGCGCGGTGACGCGCCACAGCTCCTCGTCCTCGCCGAAGCGCCTCGCGTACGACGCGGTCGACGCCTCGACTGCGAGCGCGTGCCTGCGAAGGGCCTCGCTCTGCGTGTACCGGGTCAGGGTGTCCCAGGCCTGCTCGCGGGTCGGCGCCAAGGTGGCCGCTAGGATAGCCGCCTCGTGTCGTCGACCATCGTCAGGCACGCCGCCGCCGAGTCGTTCGTGATCGAAGGTGGTCGCCGGCTTTCGGGACGGATTCGAGCCGCCGGCAACAAGAACGGCGCGCTGCCGATCATGGCCGCGTGCCTCCTGACCGACGAGCCGATCGTTCTGTCGAACGTGCCGCGGATCCGCGACGTCGAGACGATGGCCGAGCTGCTGCAGCAGGTCGGCGCCGACGTCGACTGGACCGGCGAGCACGAGATCCGCATCCACGCCGCCGAGATCGCGACGAGCGAGATCGACGAGGAGCTCGCCGACCGCATCCGCGCGTCGTTCCTGCTCGCCGGCCCGTTGCTTGCGCGCTGCGGCCGTGCCAACGTGCCGCCGCCGGGCGGCGACGTGATCGGCCGCCGGCGGCTCGACCCGCACATCCACGCCTTCGAGCGGCTGGGCGTTCGCGTCGCGATCGACGAGCGCTTCGACCTGACGGCCGAGCGGCTGGCGCCTGCGGAGATCTTCCTCGACGAGGCGTCCGTCATGGCGACCGAGAACGCCGTCATGCTGGCGTCGCACATTCCCGGGCGGACGCGGATCGTGAACGCGGCGTGCGAGCCGCATGTGCAGGACCTCTGCCGTTTCCTTGCCGCGCTCGGTGCCGAGATCGCCGGGGTCGGCTCGAACGTGCTGACGATCGACGGCGGCGAGCGGCTCTCGGGCGGGGAGCACCGCGTCGCGCCGGAGCACATCGAGGTGGCGAGCTTCATCGGACTCGCCGCCGTCACCGGCGGCGACCTGACGATCGACGACGCGTCGCCCGACGACCTGCAGCCGATCTTGCCCGTCTTCGAGCGTCTCGGCGTGCACGTGGAGCTCGACGGGGGGTCGGTTCGCGTCCCGCCGGAGCAGGAGCTCGTCGTCCACGACGACCTCGGCGGGCAGATCCCGAAGATCGAGGACGGGCCGTGGCCTGCGTTCCCCGCCGATCTGACGTCGATCGCGCTTGCCGTCGCGACCCAGGCGCAGGGAACGATCTTGATCTTCGAGAAGATGTTCGAGAACCGGCTGTTCTTCGTCGACAAGCTCGTCTCGATGGGCGCAAGGATCATCCTCTGCGACCCGCATCGCGCGATCGTGAACGGGCCGGCGAAGCTCTACGGCCAGCGGATGGCGAGCCCGGACATTCGCGCCGGGATGGCGCTCCTGATCGCAAGCCTCTGTGCGGAGGGCACCTCGACGATCGGGAACGTGAGCGAGATCGACCGCGGCTACGAGCGGATCGACGAGCGGCTGCGCGCGCTCGGCGCCTCGATCGAGCGGGTCTAGCGAGCGAGTCCGCGCCGCGCGCTTCGCCCTGGCGTCGTCTCGGCGCGTCCGACCTGCTCGACGGTCACCGCGCCGAGCTCGGCAGGGGCGGGCCTGCCCTGCGCCGCCGCGACGGCAGCCGCGACGTCGAGGACGCCGTAGCCCGACGCCGTTGTGCGCCTGCCGTGCCCGCTTGCGGTTCGCTCCAGGATCGCCGCGACCTGCGCAGCGCTCAGCGACGGCTTCGCGGCCCAGACGAGCGCCGCGGCGCCCGCCACCTCCGGCGCCGCGTACGACGTCCCCGTGCCGTAGCCGAACAGCCCGCCGCCCACTGCGAGCTCGGCCCGGGGGTAAGCCGACGCCGGCGCCGTCGACGAGAGTGAGCCGAGCACGTTCACGCCCGGAGCAAGCAGGGAGACGTAGTCGGCGGCGGTCGAGAACGGCGCGCGCGCGCCGTCGCTCGCCGAGGCACCGACGGCGAGCCCGTCCGGGCCGAGGAGCGCAGCGGGATAGGTGGTGAGGTCGCCGGTCTCGCCTCCGTTGCCGGCAGCCGCGACGAGGAGAACGCCATGCGCTTCCGCGTAGCCGATCGCGGCCGCCTCGACCTGCGACGTGTCGGGGCCGCCCAGGCTCAGGTTGATGATCCGCGCCCCGTGGTCGACGGCCCAGACGATCGACGCGGCCTCAGTCGCGTCCGAGAAGTCGTCGTCGCCGCTGTTCGCTTGCACGATCAGCAGTCGCGCGGCGCCTCCGAAGCCCGCGAAGACGCCGGCCGTCGGCGCACCCGCGGCGACCGAGGCGACGAACGTGCCGTGGCCGACGGTATCGGTCACGACGCTCGACCCGGAGACGGCGCTGTATGTGATCGGCCGCTTGGCGGCAAGGTCGGGCGCGGTCAGGTCTGCACCCGTATCGATCACGGCGATCGTGATCCGCGCTGCGGCGCGGCGGACGCCGGCCGGCACGAGGTCGGCGCGCGTGGCGGCGTACTGCCACTCGCCGCCCGCACCGGCGACCTCGACGGGCGCGTCCCCCAGCTGTCGGCGCGCGACGGTCGGCTGCCCCCAGTCGATTCCCGGGCGCGCGCGCAGCGCCGCGAGGTCGCCTGTCGCCACCTCGGCGATCCGGAGCTGCGAGACGCGTGCCGTCACGTCGAGTCCGCGCAGCGCGAACGGCGTCGTGTAGTGAACGGTCACGAGGCGTGTCTTCGCGGCAGCGCCCGGGCCGAGGACGAGGACCGCTCCCAGGGCCAGGAGAGACGCAGCGCCGCAACGCACCGGCTAGATCATTCGACACCCCGCGAGCCGCGAGCAATGGCTCGATCGGCCTATCTTTGCAAGTCGTACGGATGAGGCTTGCGAATCAGCCTGCCGCCGCGACCGCGCCGGCTTCCGCAGTCTTGAGGCCCGTCGACAGGTTCATGTTCGCGCGCGGCGGCTGCTCACAGGCGACAGTCGAGGAGCGCCGCTCGGTCTGCCCGGCGGCGTGGACGCGCGAACGCGACGCGCCGGCCTGGCAGGAGCGCTGCGTCTCCTTTCGAACCACCGTCGGGGCGAGGTGCATGATCTGCTGCGGCAGGAGCTGGTCCGCCTCGATCGAGAGGGTGCCGCGCGCGAAGGCCATGGGCGCGCCGGCGAGGGCGAGGACCGCGAGCGCCACGGGTACGGACATCGAGCGCATGCTGCCTCGGCTAGCGTAGCTCGCCGGGCGTTTGTCCGCGCTGCGCCCCTGGTGGCTAGGCTCAGCCTGTGGCCGGCACCCAGTCAGGCGTGCGCGTCGAGCTCGCGTCGCGTGCCGAGACGAGCGTCGCGACCGGTCTGCCGGTTCTCGACCACCTCGTCGGACGGCTCGGCACGACGGCGCGCTTGCTCCTCTCGCTCGAGGTCGAGCCCGGCCAGACGGACGAGGAGGTCGCCGCCGCCGGTCGCGCCCTCGGCGGCGGGCTTGCCGACCTGTTGCGCGCGCCCGACGCCTGGGGCCGCGGCTGGGCGACCCTGCCGGAGGAGGAGGCGCTCGCGAGCGCCGTCCTCGAGGTCTCCGAGCGGCCGCTCGTCGTCTCGAACGTCGACTTCTCGGGCCAGCGGGTCGGCGGGCTCGCGAGCGACGTTGTCTCGCGCTTCCTGAACGAGCTCGCAGGAGCCGCGGGCCTCAACATCCACATCCGCGTCCTCGAGGGCCGGGAGCCCGAGCACGTGCTGGCGGCGATCTTCAAGGCGCTCGGCGCTGCGCTCGGGCAGGCCTGCCGGCCGGCGTACGGAGCGGGCGGGTGAACAGGGACGTGGTCCGCACGGAGTCGGCCCCGGCGCCGTTCCAGGGCGCGCCGTACTCGCAGGCGATCGTCGCGAATGGGTTCGTGTTCGTCTCGGGCCAGCTCGGGCTCAGGCCCGGCGAGCAGCAGCTCGTGCCGGGCGGCATCGCCGAACAGACGGAGCAGGCCTTCGCGAACCTCCGCGCCGTGCTCGAGGCCGCCGGCTCCGGCATCGACCGGATCGTCAAGACGACCGTCTTCCTGCAGAGCCTCGGCGACTTCGCGGCCATGAACGAGGTGTACGCTCGCCGCGTCGGCGACGCGCCGCCCGCGCGCTCGACGGTCGAGGTGGCGAAGCTGCCGTCCGGAGCATTGGTCGAGATCGAGGCGGTCGCGCTCGCAGGGTGAACCCTCGCGTCAGGCTCGATCCGATCTTCGCGGGTCACAATGGACGGATGCTGAAACCTGTCGAGGAGTACATCGGCGGGCTCGGGCTCGACGCGTACCTCGTCGGCGGTGCAGTCCGCGACGAGCTGCTCGGGCTCGACTCGAAGGACGCCGACTTCCTCGTCCCCGGCGTCGACATCGCCGCGCTCCGCGAGCGGCTCGCACCGCACGGCCGCACCGAGGAGCTGGTCGTCGCCGGGCGCCCGGTCGGCGTCCGCTTCTACCCGCGCGAACGAGGGATCCGCAGGCTTGCGCCGGGCGGGATCGAGCTCGCCCCGCCGCGTCGTGAGATCTCGACCGGGCCTGGCCGGCATGACTTCGCGATCGTCGTCGATCCGGGAGCCGACGTCGTCGACGACCTTGCACGCCGCGACTTCACCGTGAACGCGATGGCGCGACGCCTCGAGGACGGCGCGCTCGTCGACCCGTTCGGTGGCCGGGCCGACCTCGAGCGGCGCCGCCTGCGCACCGTCTCGCCGGGCAGCTTCGCGGAGGATCCGCTGCGCATCGTCCGCGGCCTGCGGTTCGTGTCGCAACTCGGCTTCGACCCCGACGAGGAGACGCTTCGGCAGATGCGGCAGCAAGCGGAGTCGGTGCGGCTCGTCTCGGCGGAGCGGATCGGCGGCGGGCTCGCGGCGGACGGGATGGGCGAGCTCTCGAAGCTCCTGCTGGGTGCGGAGCCCCGCAGGGCGCTCCGGCTCGCCCGCGACACCGGCGTGCTCGTCGCGCTCATGCCCGAGTTCGCGCTCGCGATCGGATTCGACTCGCGCTCGACCGACCACTCGCTGCCGCTCGAGGAGCACATCTTCGCGGTCGTCCAGGCCGCTGCGGACGCCGGCATGCCGCTGCGCCTCCGGCTCGCGACGCTGCTCCACGACCTCGGCAAGCCCGGCGGGGCCGGCGACCACGCCGCCGCCGGCGCCGACATCGCCGACCAGGTTCTCGCGCGGCTTCGCTACCCCACCGACCTCCGCACGCGCGTCGTGCGGATCGTCCGCTTCCATCCGTTCCGGCTCGGGTCGGGCGACGCGGTCGAGGCGCGGCGGCTCCTCGCCGAGCACGGCGAGGGGCTCGTGCTCGACCTGCTCGACCACTGGGAGGCCGACCTGCGTGGCCGCGACGAGACGCCGCAGGTCCGCGCGAAGCTCGAGGAGGTCGCGCGGTTCCGCGCCGTCGTCGAGGCGGAGCGCTCGAGCCCGCATCGCCTGTCCGATCTTGCCGTCGACGGCACCGATCTCATCGAGCTCGGCTATCACCCGGGCCCGGCCCTGGGCCGCGCTCTCGACGAGTTGCTCGACGCAGTCGTCGGCGACCCGGCACTGAACCGCCGGAACACGCTCCTCGACCGAGCGCGGGAGCTGCTCGCCGGATGATCCGCTGGGACGTACCCGGGCCGTACGTCGTCGGCTTCACGACGCGCGTCGGCGGTGTGAGCGAAGGGCCGTATGCGTCGCTCAACCTCGGCACGAAGCGCGACGACCCGACGCACGTCGGCGAGAACCGGCGGCGTGCATGCGCGGCGCTCGGCCTGGACGCGGCGCGGCTCGCGGTCAACCGGCAGCGGCATTCCCCCACGGTTCACCGGGCCGAGCCGGGCGTGCGCGAGGAGCCGGGCGATGGGCTCTGGACCGATGAACCTGGACTGCCGCTGCTCGCCCTGGGCGCCGACTGCCTCCCGATCGCGATCGCGGCGACAAACGGCCGGCCGGCGCTCGCGGTCGTGCACGCCGGCTGGCGAGGCCTCGCCGAGGGAGTGGTCGCGGCGGCCGTGCAGGCGCTCCAGGGCCGGCCGACCGCGGCTGCCATCGGACCCGCGATCGGGCCTTGCTGCTACGAGGTCGGGCCCGAAGTCTCGTCGCTCTTCGATGCCGACCTGACGCGCGGGCGCGTGCTCGACCTGTGGCGCGCCGCTGAACGTGCGCTGGTGCGCGCGGGGGTAGGCCGAGTCGAGCGCGTCGACCTGTGCACGCGCTGCAACCCCGAGCTCTTCTTCTCACACCGCCGCGACGGACCCGTGCGCGGCCTGCAGGGAGTCGTCGCTGCTATCGCCGGCTGAGGTGCGCGCCCGCTACGAGGCGGTGCGCGCGCGGGTCGGGCCCGGCGTCACCGTCGTCGCCGCGACCAAGTACGTCCCGCTTGCCGACATGGCCGTGCTCGTCGAGGCGGGCGTCGAGGTCGTCGGCGAGAACCGCGCTCAGGACCTCGAGGCGAAGTACGCCGAATACGGCGAGGCGTTCCGCTGGCACTTCATCGGCAAGCTGCAGTCGAACAAGACGAAGATCGTGAACCGAACGTGTGAGCTCGTGCACTCGCTCGACTCGCTCTCGGCGGCGCGCCGGCTCGAGGTGCCCGCGCTCGTGCAGGTCAGTCTCGCCGGCGAGCACTCCAAGGCGGGGGTCGACCCGGGCGCGCTCGTCCAATTCCTCGGCCCCGGCGTCGTCGGCCTCTCGACGATGCCGCCTGCGGCCGACGACCCGGAGGTGTCGCGGCCGTGGTTTCGCGAGCTCCATGCGCTCGCCGGCCGGTACGGCCTAGGCGAGCTCTCGATGGGAACGACGCAGGACTACCACGTCGCCGCCGAGGAGGGGGCGACGTTCGTTCGCGTCGGCAGCGTGCTGTTCGGCGGCCGGGAACGGCGTTACGATTCGGCTGCATGAGCCTGGGGGACCTCTGGAGCCGCACGCTCGTCTACTTCGGGATTGCCGAGGAGGACGACGAGTACTACGGAGACGAGGAGCTCTACACCGCCGAGGAGACGCTCGAGCAGAGCTATCGCGAGCGGCCGAACGTCCGCCGGCTGACACCGCGGCGCCGCACGCAGGAGTTCGAGGACTGGACCGAGTCCGAGTCCGGCCAGCAGGCGCTCGGCGCGCGCGTGCGGGCCGCGCGTGCACAGGGGCAGCCCCGCCCGCACATCGAGGCGGTGCCGAATCCGAACGCGGTCCGCGTTCACCTGGTGCTGCCGCGCAGCTTCAACGACGCCCAGCAGATCGCGGACCGCTTCAAGCAGGGAATTCCGGTGATCCTGAATCTCCAGGGTTCTGACGCGGAGCTCTCGAAGCGCCTGATCGACTTCGCGAGCGGTCTCACGTACGCGCTCAACGGCGGCATGCAGCGCGTCGCCGACAAGGTGTTTCTGCTCACGCCGCGAAACGTCGAGGTGAGCGCGGAGCAGCGTGCCCAGTTGCTCGAGCGTGGTGGCTTCTACAACCAGGCCTGAGGCGTAGGAGAACGGCCGTTCGGCCAGAACGGTTGGCTGGGATGCCGCTGTTCGACGCCATCGGCGACGTTCGGCAGTTCGTACACATCTTCGCGATCGTCTACACGCTCGCGCTGATCGTGTACGTGCTGCTCTCGTGGCTGCGGCTGCCCTCTGCGCTCGGTCCGCTCCAGCGGTTCCTCTACGACATCTGCGAGCCCTACCTCCGCCTCTGGCGCCGGGCGCTGCGGCTCTCTGCGGGCCCGATCGACTTCTCGCCGATCGTCGCGATCATCGCCGTCGCCGCGGCGGCGAGCATCGTCAATTTCCTGCTCGGCAAACTGCACTAGGAGGATCCGCAGATGCCCTACACACCTGTTGAGCTGAGGCACGTTCAGGTCGCACGCGGCCTCTTCGGATACCGTCGTGACCCGGTCGAGAAGCTGCTGCTCGAGGTCGCGGACAGCTTCGAGGAGGTGTGGCGCGAGCGGTGCGAGCTGCAGGACAAGGTCGAGGAGCTCGAGCAGCAGACGGGTGAGCTTCGCGGGCGCGAAGAGCTGCTGACGAACGCGCTCGTCGCCGCCGAGCAAGCCGCCACGGAGGTGCGCGTGCAGGCGAAGCGGGAGGCCGAACTGATCGTCGCCGAGGCCCACCACGAGGCACGGTCGATCATTCGGGGTGTCCAAGGCGAGCACGCGCGGCTTGCGGCGGAGGCGCGGCGGATCGAGGCGTTGTTGCGCGCGGCGTTGGGCATGGTCGAGCCGGCAACGGCCGCCGACGCGATCCATGGCGGCGAAGGAGCCTCCGAGGCGCGGCTCGAGACCTGGCCGCGCCGTGAGGAGACGCGCGAGTTTCCCCGGCCGGTCAGCATGGAACAAGCCACGGCCGAGCCGGAGGCGCGCGCGGGGTAACCTTTCCCGCGTGACGGCCTCGACCCGAGTGCGGCTCCGCGTCTCGCCGGGCGGTGTGTCGGCCGCCGTCGTGGGGCGATACGGCGCGGCGTGGAAGGTGCGGGTTGCCGAGCCGGCAGAGGGCGGCAGGGCGAACGAAGCGGTCCTCCGGCTCCTCGCTCAGGCGCTCGCGCTCCCGCGCGTCCACGTCACGCTGGTCTCCGGGCACGGCGCACGCGACAAGGTCGTCTCGCTCGCCGGCATCGACGCCGACGAGACCGAACGGCGGCTGGCTTCGGCCGCGACCGGAGCGGGGAGGAGGACGGCATGACGACGATCGACACCAGCGAGTTCCGCATGCGACTCGAAGAGGAACGGCACCGGATCGTCGGCGCCATCGAGTACCTCGCCTCCGAGAACCCCGGGAACATGCAGGACGAGCTCGGCGAGCTCGGCGGTCGCGGCACCGACAACCACCTCGGCGACATGGCGACCGTCACTTTCGACCGCGAGCTCGACGAGGGACTCGAGGAGGGCGCGCAGCAGACGCTCGCGCAGATCGACCGCGCCCTCGCGAGCATCGAGAAGGGCACCTACGGGGTCTGCGAGCGCTGCGGCGGGCCGATCGGCGAGGAGCGCCTTCGCGCGCGGCCGTGGGCGACGCTCTGCATTCACGATCAACGGCTTGCCGACCGCGGGTGACGGGGACCGGGTGACCGATCCCGTCCCGGAACGTGCGCCGGACGTGCGCGTCGGCTCGGCGACGAACGGTCTCGCCCCGGTCTCCGTGGCGGAGCGGAAGCTGTCCGCCGGGCGCCGGCAGTGGCTTGGTCTGTCTGCAGTGGTCGCCGCGGCGGTACTCGGCGACCAGGTCACGAAGGCAATCGTTACGAGCCGGCTCGGCATGGACGAGTCGGTGCACGTGATCGGGGCGTTCACGATCCGGCGTGTACAGAACTCCGGAATCGCGTTCGGGCTCTTCTCGTCGGCGACGGTGATCGTGACGCTTGCGACGGCGTTCGCCGTCGGTTGGATGCTGATCTTCTTCGCGCGGTCGGGGGCCCGCCACC
>Ga0209579_10002093_pt1 | contig 15713 bp, 11 predicted proteins | sample Coa_R1_2_FD_187152 | JGI IMG/M metagenome (GOLD analysis project Ga0209579, IMG submission 187152) | Surface soil microbial communities from Centralia Pennsylvania, which are recovering from an underground coalmine fire - Coalmine... | ecosystem: Environmental > Terrestrial > Soil >... | reverse complement strand
ATCGTCTTTTTCATCATCACCGCCCGCTCGTGCCCGTCCTGATGCGTGTCCCAATAGCGGAACGGAATGTACTCGGTAGTCACCTCGACGTACCGCGCGCCCGCCTCCACCAATCGACGCGCCAACAAACATCCCTGCCCGAAACGACTCGTGTTGTAGATGTCATAGGCCCGCTTCGGCTCCAGCGAAAGATCGAACGCCTTGGCCGACGGCGATGTCAGCAGCCGTTCCGCCGCATCCATCGACTTGATCATCGATTCCCTCTGAAAATCGCCGGCATACTGATAGACCGGCTCCTGCGCGAGAATCTGTTCATAGAGTTTCCGCCGGCTCTTGAACCGCGCATCGCCCAGCTCTCGCGGCGGCCGGACCGCGGATGCCGCGTCCTGCGGATCGGTGATCAGAAACGGCCCGTATTCCGTCCCGAGAAACCCCGCTGTGTGGAACGCCTTAATTGACGCGCTTTCTCCTCCGATCTCCAGATTCTGCCCAATCGAAATAAACGGCGGAACGGTCGCGTTCCTCGGCCCCAAGGTCTTCGCGATCACCGCTCCGATATGTGGAACCGCCAGCGACTGCGGTGGAACATACCCCGTGTGCCAGTGATACTGATGCCGCGAATGCAGTATGAACCCAAGATCGGGCCCTTGAAACGTCCGGATTAGCGACCCGCGATCCATCACGTTCGCAACGCGCTCCAGCCCCTGCGAGATCTTGATGTTGTCGACCACAGTATCGATCGCCGGAAACGTGCTCAGAACTCGCTCCGTGCGCACACCCGGCGCAAACGCCGTGTAGCGTTTCGGATCAAACGTCTCCGTCTGCGCCATCCCGCCCGCCATCCACAGCACGATGATCGAATCCGCCGTCGCTTCGGTGATTGCTCCCCGTACGGCGGTTGGTTCCGTGCCGGTCAATGCCGCCAGGCTCGCGGCCGCCGTAACTCCCCGCCCCATGAATCCACGGCGCGTAATTTTCGAAGCCACAAAGTTTTCTTCGGCGTTCATTGCAGGATTCCTCATCGGATCAGTTGAAATTCCGGCGTCATCATTAAGGCCCAAAGTAGATCGGCAAGCCCATCGGCAGATGGTTTCCGCGTCGGCGCGCCCAGCGCGGCTTCCGCGATCCGGCGTTCCGAGCCAGTCGGAGCGCGCCCCAGCGTATACCAATAGACGCGATCGACAACCGCCGAAACTGTCTTGAGAACCTGATTCGCCGGTACCGGTGTCCGTGGATTCGGTGGAACCAATCGATCCATATTCGGCCGTTGATCGAAAACAAAGAATCGCGCCTGCACCGTCTCCCCCTGAATCAATGGGACCGCTTCAAAACCCGTCGAACCGCGAAACCGCGCAAAGCCCTTCCCCGCGATGTCGTACACCAGCATCGAGGTCAACTTCACCCGCAATGCGGGCTTCGTCTCCGAGCTACCCGCGATCCCAAAGGGAGACCCGTCGTCGCGAATTCCCGAGGAATCGACCGGTTTCAGCGTCGTCAGCGGCGTTATGCCCCCCGGCCCGGTCAACTCGGCGCCAATCCATAGCGGCGTAGCCTTGTCCGCCGCGGTCGACAGCGCGTCCTGCACAATCAGGTACAACTTCTGGGACTTCGATATGTCGACGTCGAACGCCGCCGGAGAACTTCGGATCGCCGTTGCCTGCCATGCCAGCAGCGCGGCCGGTTCCAGCGGCAGTTCGCCCAGCATTCTGCGAGCGCCACGCGAAAGCCAATGCGTCAGCGTCTCTCCATTTACCAGTTCCAACGCCTGAATCGTCGTCGCCTGCGAATCGCGTGTCGAATACACCTGGTCCCGGATGGGACGCCCCAGCGCGCGATCCAGACTGCTCCCGGCGATGCGCCATTCCCGCACGAAGTTCCCCGGTGAAACCGGAACTGGAATGTTGTTCGGCGGCGGAGCGTTCGCCGGCTGCGGCGCTCGATTCACGCTCGCTCCGTCGGACGGCGCTCCCGAAATCACCGTTGAGAGCACGGTGCGACTCGCCGGACTGATACCACGTGACGTCGCCGGCCATTCGCCGGTGATCGCTCCGACCGCGTCGGCGAACTGTTCGGCCGAAAGCCGCCGCAACTCAGGCCCCTCGAAAACGTAACCCTTCGCGGCGTCGGCTCGCGCAACCGCCGGAAGCTGATACGTCCGCGAATTCACGATCTCCGCGATCAGCGCCTTCAGATCGTAGCCACTGTCCACGAAGTCGCTCGCCAGCGCGTCCAGAAGTGCGGGGCTCCAGGGCTCGTCGTCCATTTCGTCGACGTTCTCGACGATCCCCCGTCCCATCAGCTTCTGCCAGACCCGGTTCACCAGCGTTCGCGGAATCCGCCCATTGCGCGGATCAGTGAAAATAGCGGCAGCAGTGGCGCGCCTATCGGGTGCGCTCGCCGAGGGCAAGGGCCGGCTCAATTCTGGGAACAGGAATCCGGCGGAGGCATACTGTTCCTGTGCGACGTCGCAACGATACAATTGCAGCCGCTCCTCCGCAGAAAAGTACGCTGCCAGCGAGTAAGCGTCTTTTAACTTCCATTTACTGATAAAGCTGTCGTGACAGGAGTTGCACTTCAGATTGACGCCCAGAAAAATCTGAGCCGTATTCTGCGCCGCTTGCAGCGCCGGCGTTTGGCTGGCGCTCACGGTACCGCGCCAGTTGACCCCGGTCACAAACCCGTCCGGGTCGCGCGGAGCCGTCGGATTCAGAAGCTTGTCGATCCACCGGTTATATGGCAAGTTCGATTCGAGCGCGGCCAATAGCCAATCCGTGATGCTCTTGCGTCCCGCCGTCTCCGAATAATAGTTGACGCCCTCTTCGTTGCGCAGCAGATCGTTCCAGTAGGAAATCCAGTGTTCCGCGTACTTGCGATTATCGGAAAGGAGCCGCGCGACCAGTCGCGAACGCTTGTCCAGTGCTGTATCGGCGAGAAAGCGGCGAAGTTCCTCCGGCGGAGGCGGCAGTCCCCAAATGTCGAAATACGCCCGACGCGCAAACACCGCATCGGAAACAGTCCTCGGCTCGCCGACCCCATGCTCCACGAAATATGCCGCGGCAAATCGATCGATCGGCCCAGTCCAGTGCGGAAACGGCGAACCGGGCTGTGCCGGACGCGTTAGCGTAAGCGGCGCCTCCCACCGGGCTTTGGCAGCTGCGGCCGTCGGCGTCGGACGCGCCCCCTGATCCACCCAAGCCGTAATGACGCCGATTTCCGCTGGCGTCAGCGCCATTCCTCCCAGCGGCATCCGGGTCGCATCCGGACCGGTGATTCTCTGGACCAGCAGGCTGCCGCCGCTATTCCCGGGCCTGATGGCAACCCCACTGCGTCCGCCATTCAAAGTTTCCTGATACGTTGCCAGCGACAGCCCGCCCGACCGTTTCTCCTGGCTATGACACACGAGACACTTGTCCGCCAGAATCGCGTGGACCTGCGAATTGAAATCGACGTTCTGCGCGCGTACGAGCATCGCGCCGGCCAGCAATCCCGCGATTCTTATTCTCATCGCTGCCTTGTCATCGCTTCTCTACAGCCTACACAGGAAAACGATAGAATAGCGCGCATCATGAGCACGCCCGACAACAAATCCGTTCTGAAGCGATATCTGGAGCTGATGACGCGAGGGCCAGTCGAAGATTTGCCCGCCGTCGTGGCCGAAAACGTAACCGGTTATGACGGAAACGAACGCGTCTCCGGCCTGGCTGCGATCATGACTCATGCCCGCGACGCGCAGGCCGGCTGTCCCGATCTTTCTATTCAAATCGAACAAATGATCGAAGACGGCGAATGGGTCGCGTTCATCGGAGTAACCAGCGGCCGTCAATCCGGCGCACTCTTTGGAATGGCCCCCAGCGATCGTGAATTCCGCGTGCAGGGAATGGCGATGGCGCGCGTCCTCGACGGCAAGGTCGTGGAGATCCGAACGGGCTGGGACACGCTGAGCTTCGCGCATCAGCTCGGCGGGCTGGCCGCGTCGCCCATGTCGAACCGCGTCCGCGCCTAGGCGCGGCGGTTCGATCACTCACCACCGAACCGCAACAGTCAGGGAGGGTGTCTTAAATCTTCTCTGCGATCGACTTGGGTTGCACGAACTGGAGTAGATAATCCGGCCCGCCGGCCTTCGAATCCGTCCCCGACATATTGAATCCGCCAAACGGATGCGCCCCGACCATCGCGCCCGTGCACTTCCGGTTGATATACAGATTCCCCACGAAAAACTCCTCACGAGCTTTCCGGATCTTCTCCGGATTCTTCGTGTAGGCCGCGCCGGTCAGCCCATACTCCGTGTCGTTCGCAAGCTGTAAAGCGTGATCGAAATCGCGAGCTTTGGTCACCGAGAGCACCGGCCCGAAAATCTCCTCCTGAAAAACGCGAGCCTTCGAATCGATGTCCGCGATCACCGTGGGCTGAATGAAGTACCCGTCCCCTGTCGCCGCCGCGCCTCCAGCCACCAGCCGGCCTTCCTTCTTCCCCGTTTCGATGTAGTCGAGAATGGTTTTCTTTGCGCCCGCGCTGATCACCGGCCCCATGTAATTTGCCGGATCTTCCGACGGCCCCACGGTAAGCTCCGCGACCTTCGTTTTCAGCTTCTCAACGAACTCGTCGTACACCGCCTGATCGACAATCGCGCGCGAACACGCCGAGCATTTCTGCCCCTGATATCCAAAGGCCGATTGCACCACGCCCGTAGCCGCACTCTCCAGATCCGCCTCGCGATCGACGATGATGGCGTCCTTGCCGCCCATCTCTGCGATCACGCGCTTGATCCAGATTTGCCCTTTGCGCGGCTTCGCCGCCAGTTCGTTAATGCGCAACCCGACGTCCCTAGATCCGGTGAACGAAACAAATCGAGTCTTTGGATGCTCAACCAGAAGATCACCGACGGCAGACCCGCTTCCCGTGCACAACGCGAAACTGCGCGCCGGAAATCCCGCGGCGTGCAGAACCTCGGCAAATTTCGCGGCGATGGTCGGTGTTTCGCTCGAAGGCTTGATGACGATGGTATTCCCGGTCACCAGCGCCGCCACGCTCATTCCGGTCATGATTGCCAGCGGAAAATTCCACGGTGGAATGATAATGCCCGCGCCCAGCGGCAGATACACCATCTCGTCGCGCTCACCCGGCATCTGCACCAGCGGGTCAGGCTTCGCCATCCGCTGCATCTGGCGTGCGTAGTATTCACAGAAGTCGATAGCCTCGCTCACGTCGGCGTCGGCTTCGTACCAGGTCTTACCGGCCTCGGCCACCAGCCAGGCGTCGAACTCAAATTTGCGCTCCCGGATGATCGCCGGAACCCGCGCCGCCATTTCAATGCGTTTCTCCACCGGGGTACGGCTGAATTCTGGAAAATACGCGTGCGCATCTTCAATCGCGAGCTTGGCCAGTTCCGGCGTAGCCTTATGATGTTTGCCGATGATCTCGGAAGGCTTGGACGGATTCACACTGGTGAGAAGATCGCCCGTTTTGTGCCTCGCGCCCGCGATCCACAGTTCATATTCCCGCCCAAACTCGGCGCGAACTTTCTTGAGCGCGGCCTGCGCGGCTGCGGCATCTTCCGGCTTTGAAAACGTGTTGACCGCTTCGTTAACGAACGCGGCAAGCCGCGGCGACACGGCTGGAGTCGTCATGCTGGTTCCTTTGCCTGAGTAATGTAACTTCGATACGATCCGGCGATTACCCTTCGACCAGCCGCCGTCCCCGCTCGATCATCTCGGCGGCGTCGTCGGCCACGCGAAGCCCTTTTTCGTACAGGTCGCGGCCCTTTTCCATCAGGTCGCGGCTGGTGTCGGAAAGAACCTCGCGCCCTTCGCGCGTCTTCCGCTTGATGATTCTGCGAGTCTCCCGACCCGACTGCGGCGCCACCAATAAGGCGATGGTCGCCCCGATCGATGCGCCCGCCAGAAACCACACCAATTTTCCGCCGTTTTCCATGTTCTTATTCTAGCGCGCTATCTTTGAAACAGATGGAAACCGTAACTGTTTTTCGTTCCGCGGACCCGGGCGCCCAGGATGACGCCGCCAAAGTCGCCGAATTGCTCACGGCCCAGGGTGTCGCAGCGACAGTGCTGGACGACTCCGCTCCCGGCGTTCCCGCGGGTGCCTGGGAAGTCCGCGTCGCCGCATCCGACAGCGCCCGCGCGGACGCGCTGATCGCCGCGAACCCGATCGAAGACGAATTCGCAAACCCCAGCGAATCGCACGCCTTCGACATGGTCACGGTATTCCGCACCGGAGCTGAATCGGAAGCTATGACGGTCCACGCCCTGCTCCAGTCAAACGGCATCGACGCCATGCTCGTCGGCGACGCGCGTCTGCCAAATCTCCCCGAACAAGTGCGAGTTCCGCGCGAGCACGTAACCGAAGCCAAACGCCTGATCGCGACCGCCCTGGCCACCGGCCCAGCCGGCGCGGAAGAGGCCGAAGCGAGTACCGAGTCGTAATCATCCGACGGCGGGTCAGGACCTGCCCCACCAACACATCAGTAATCTACGACAAAAGTGGCGGCAGTTTCTGAGCTGCGAACCTAATAGTTCCCGCTCGTCGGCGGCGGCACGATCGGCAGCTTCGGCAACTGCTCCGCCGGAAACTCGAACTCGACCTCTTCAAACAACAATCCGGGCGCGACCACCGATGTCGGCGCCAGCACTCCACCGGCCCCCAGCATCGCCAGCGGCGCCGCGTTATTCACGTACTCGAATAGAGCCGTCTCCTGCGACGCCGCGAGAATATCGCGCAGGGTGCGTGTCGAAACCCCGCGAAAACGCAGCCCGCGGACCAACTCCTCGCGCCCATCCGCATACACCTTGTAAACCAGCAACGGCGGACTCAGCGGACGCACCGAACCCGTTTGCGCCGCGCCCGCCACGAGCTGCCGCAATTCGGAAACGCCCGACGAATACGGAAAATCGAGCTTCCGAACCAGCATCCCGTAAGGCTTCGACCGCTCCTTACACATATCGATCAGCTTCTTCTTCAAGTCCGCCTCTGGCGAACTCTGGCTAGCCTTGATGAACAGATTCGTGATTGCCGCGCTGCGAGCGCCATAAGCGCCCGGAAGACGCGCATGCCCGTTCGATTTCGGAAAATTCTTCGCCGGCTGCCGCGTGGTCAAGAAACTCTTGAGCACGCCCTTTTCCACCACCGAGACAGCCTTTCCCGGAACTCCCTCGACGTCAAATGGTCCATAACCGACCAGCGGCCTGCCATTCCACGAAGACTGCGTCGGATCGTCGGTGACATCGATCCAATCGGGAAAAATCCGCGAACCCAGTTTGGTCTCCAGTTCGCTCGGAAGAAAGTTCACCGCGCGTCCCGGTTCCGCGAGCGGCTTGCGCGGCAGATCGAGATTATCGCCCAAAAGCTGCGCGAGAAGTTGCGCCGACGCCTGCGGTTCAAACAACGTGGGCCCGGAGAACGCGCTGCCCACGGGAGCCTTCACCAGCGCCCGGACATTTTCCGCGACCGCCGAGAAAGCCTTTCGCAGATCCGCTTCGGTCGGCAACTTGTCGACATCCAGGGTCTGCAAGGTCGCCGCATCGCGCACGAACATGCCGTCGGGAGCCTGACCCTCCGCCTTCGCGTAAATGAACGCGATGCTGTCGTCGTATTTCAGCGCCGTGCCTTCCGAATTCACGACGTAGGTGACGCCGGCGATCGACTGGAAATCCACGCCCGATGCAAGCACTTCCGGATATCCATTAAACACACCGGAAAGCTGCACCATCCGAGACGTCCACGCCGCCTCGTCGATCTTCTTCCGCGTGATCTTGGCGATGCTCTTCACCGGGTCGACCTGCGAAAAATCGGCAAGCTTCTCCGCCGGCGCGCTGGCGCTGTTCAGAGCGGCGCGCTTGCGCGTCATCGATTCGAGCGCGGTTTTGTAAGCCCGGTCCGTCGCCAGCCATAGCGAACCCCGCAGCGTGCCGTAATCATCGTCGAGCGGCCACTGATTGTCGTAATGCGAGCCGCTGGAGTACCCGCTGTAAACGTGCCCGGTATTATCGAAATCGTAGCTTCCCACGCGCACTTCGATCGACGGCACGCGAAACCGGTTGCGCCCGGTGGTCACCAGCGCGCCCATCGCCGCGGAAACGCGAAAACTTTCGGCATCCGTCAGCCCGTAGCTGATGAAGTACGGAACATCGTCCCCGCCTCCCACTACGCGCAATTGCCGCGAACGGTCCAGTTCATCGCGCATGGCCCGTAAAATGACGTCGTCGCCTCCCGAGGTTTGCGAGAATCCCACAAACGCGCCGATCGCCAAAATCGCCGTAATCCCAATCGTTCGCTGGATCATTGCGGTTGCTCCGAGGGCGGACGCCCCAGATACGGCGGCCGGTCCTGGGACCGCTCCTTGCGCTGCACTTCGATCTCCGAAACCAGAATCGAAGGAGCAATCGCCGATACCGGCACGTCGCCGGATTCCGCGCCGCAGATCCCGTTAAACACCTCCATACGGTCGGAGGTCGCGATAATCTTGCCGAAACTCGCCAACGGCGTTCCCACGATGTCCACGCCGCGAATCAGTTCGTCCGGCCGCCCGTCCGCATAAACGCGGTACACCACCAACGGGACCACGGTGAAGGCCTGCAATCCCCGGCGCGCCGTCGTCGTGTATCCGCTGACAACTTGATCGAAGAGCAATCCATACGGCTTGTTCTGCCGCTTCACCTCGTCAATCAGCATCTTCCGCAACTCGGCATCGCTGACTTTCTTCGACGATTCGACGAACAGATTCGATTGCCTCGAAACCACTTCCGCGCCCGGCGACCTGCGTCCGTGTCCGTTCGATTGGGGAAATCCCTGAATGGGCGCGCGCGACATCAGGAATGTCTTGAGAGTCCCATTTTCGACTACCGTCACCGGTCGCGCCTTTACGCCTTCGTCGTCGTATTGGTAGTAACCGTTCAACGCGACGCCCTGAAAATCCGAGCGCGTCGGATCGAAGACCACGGAGAGAAACTCCGGCAGCACCGGCTTTCCGACGCTCTTCGTGAAGGTCTGGCCCTCGTTCTCGTCTTTCTGCCGATGCCCCTCCACGCGATGACCGAAAATCTCGTGAAAAAAGACTCCGGTGGCCCGGCCCGATAGAATGGCCGGCCCGACAAACGGATCCGCCGGCGGCGCACGCAGCAGCTTCGACAGATTCGCACCCGCCAATTCCACCGCCGCAAGAATCTTGTCGTCCTTGGGCAGCTTACCCGGATCGTCCGATTCGAAACTCTCCATGGTTGTCAGATCCATACCGTCCGCTGCCTTGCCGCGCGCCGTGATCATCAAGCGCGCGAACAGCCGCCCGAACTCGAGCCGGGTACCTTCGGTCGAAACCATGGTCGTCGCGATTCGCTCGGCTTCCACCGCGACATTCGAATTCAGCGCGCCCGGATATTTCATGAACTCGCCCGACAGCTTCCGCAGACGCTTCACCCAGTCGGCGCTGTCAAATTTGTATTTTGGGGTCGGCGCGGAAAAAGTCTGCGAATCCTCCTTTGAAAAATCGTCGGAAGTATCGCTCGCCTGGGCGCGCAGCTTGTCATCGCCCTTCAACCGGATCAGCCGGTTCGATGCCGCGCGGTACACGCGATCAGTCGCCAGCCACAGCAATTGCCGGATCGCCACCGGATTGTCGTCGAGCGGAATCGACGAACCGGGCGTGAACCGCGGCCGGTCATTTCCCACGCGGCGATAATTATCGAACTGAGGACTGCCCGCCCGCATCGTCACGTCAAGCAGCCGGTGATGCACGTGATTCTGGCTGCTGAGCGACCCTGCGCTCGCCGATACCACATCGGCCTCGTCATCCGTGACTTCGTAGGCCATGAAATACGGCGGAGGCTGGCCTTTTTCCTTGAGGACGGTAAAATTTCGATCAAGCTCGCCGGAGAGGATCTTGATCAGCGGAGATTGCGCTCGCAGGCCAGCGCAGACAAGCGCGAGACCGAGAAAAATTCGCACAGTAACTTAAGGATACCCTGTGCAAAACAAGGCCGTTGAGTGACAAGCCACCAGGCCCGCTTGCTGCCGCGCCCGGTTGTGTAGACTCAAGCACCGAATCGCGAACGCCGGTGAGCGCTCCCGACCTGTTCGCCCGCTCCTACGCCGGCACCGGGGCGTTCCTCCGGTCTTTCCATCCGTTAAGCGCGAGACCGTACCGCCCGCGAATGCCGGTCTTCTCAAAGATATGTTTGAGATGGATCTTCACGGTCCCGGGACGGATCCCCAGTTCCTGGGCGATCTCCTTGTTCTTGCAGCCTTGCTCGACCAGCTCGAGCACCTGTTGTTCGCGAGCCGTCAATTCGCTGCGCGGATACCGGTCCGACCGCGCCGCGTCACGAAAAACGCAATCCTCCATCCAGCTTCGCCCGCCGGCAACCGTCCGCAAACACGCCGCGATCGCCGCGAGGCCGGCGGTTTTGCGCAGGATACCGCGCGCGCCTGCCTGCAGAAACCGGAGCGCCTCGGCCTCCGTCACCGACACACCCCACACCACGATGGCCAGATCCGGCGCATCCCGGGTGGCTGCCGTTCCGCCTTGTTCCCGCCCGCCTTCGGTGTGCGAGTCTCCACACACGATGGCGAGCCAGTCCAGGATCGCCTGGATCCCGAACGCCTTGTCCAGGATCAGAACATCCGGAGGAGAACTTCGCGCCAGTTGCATGGCGGCTTCGAGCGAGTCTATTCCTTCCAGAAACTTCAGATCCGGACAGTTGCTCAGAAGAATCCGAATCCCTTCGGCGGTCACCGGCTGTGTGTCGCAGATCGAGACGGTTTTCACCGCCTCCGATCGCCGCACGCTGCTCGATTCGTCACGAGTTCCCGTATAGGTTGTCTCAGTCTTGGGGGTGGTCAGGGTCATTGAACTCACGTGGCTACCTCTTTGGTCCCTTTCGTTCTCTTCGTCCTCAATTGAATTACCTTGATCCCCAACCGAGGTATTTTCGGCATCCTAGGGCTCCCGTCGTAAAACCAAACGGCATAAGGTAACGTGCCCTACGCCCGTTTCTTAGAAGCCTGATCGCCAGAGCCATGCTCCCGGGGGTATCACTCTTGCTTGTAGTTGGCGGAAGCGCGGAAGGCTCTCATGTTATGATCGCTTCTAGTCGAATTACTTCTTTGGAACCGATTCCAAACTGGTCCGCCGATCCCCATGCAGCGTGAGGCTCCCTCTTCCGCCTCCAGACGCGCCGTCGTCATCAGCCCCAACTCACGTATGGCGGACGAATTGGGGGGCCTGCTTCAGGCGCACCTTAGTTCCGTTCCCGTCAGCTACCTCCGCAGCTATCCCTCGCCGCGCGATCTGGCCGGAGCCCTGGGCGGCAGCGCTCCTTATGTAGTGTTTCTGGATATGGTTACAGAGCGCGAAACGGCGCTCCAGCTTCTCGGCGAAATGACCCGCGCCGGCGGCGTGAACGTAATCGCGCTGATTCACGGAAACGAACCCGATTTCATCCTCCGCTGTCTGCGCGCTGGCGCTGCCGATTTTCTGATCCATCCCTTTACCGGCGATCAGATTGACGCCGCGATGGGCAAGCTCGCCCGCTTGCAGCCGGTGGCCGAGGGTTCCGGCAAAGAGCCCGCCAAGATTTACGCCGTGATGCCCGCTAAAGGCGCGTGCGGAGCCACTACCGTCGCCTGCCACCTGGCCTTTCAATGGAAGCGCCTGGGCGCCAACAAAGTTCTGCTGGCCGACCTCGATCCGCTCACCGGAACGCTCTCGTTTCTGCTGAAAATCAAGTCCACCTTCAGTTTTCTCGACGCCCTGAACCGCTCCCACGAGCTGGATCAGGATCTGTGGGCTCCCATGGTGACTTCCGTAGCCGGTGTGGACGTCATGCTTGCGCCGGAGCTGATGGTGGAAGGCACCCAGGACCTGCACGATCCCGCGCCCGTGCTCGATTTCGCGCGCCAGCATTACGACGTGATCGTCGCCGATGCCGGAGGCGTATACGGGGACTGGAATCTGAACATGGCGCGTCTATCCACGGAGCTTCTGCTGGTCACCACCAACGAGCTTCCGGCGTTGCAGGCCGCGCAACGGGCTTTGTCTTATTTGGACACCAACCGCATCGGCCGCTGGAAGATCAAGCTGCTGGTGAACCGCTATCACCGCGACGTAGGCCTAAGCCGCGAAGTCATCGGCACGGCGCTTCACACCGATGTCTTCGATATTCTTCCCAGCGATTATGAAGCCGTTCAAAAATCGCTGATGGAAGGCAAGCCCGCGCCCTCCAACACATCCTTCGGCAAAGGCATCGCCCAACTGGCCGATCGCCTGGGTGGCCGCGCCGAGCCCTCGAAAAAGAGCACCTCTCTCGGAGGCCTGTTGGGGTTGTTCGGACGAACCTCGAAGTCTTCCTAAGCAAGGCCCACCGCGCGTGGCGCCAACGATCGGACAGCGTATTATGAGCTGACCGACTCCAGCTGCAGAGCGCTTGGCGAGCGAAGCGTCCGAATGTCCCGCATGGGCGGTTGACCGAAGAAACGGCTGTATTCACGATTGAATTGGCTGGCGCTTTCGTATCCGACCTCGAAGGCGGCGCTGGCGGCATCCAGACCATCCATGAGCATGCGGCCCCGCGCCGCCTGCAAGCGGAGCTGCTTCTGATACTGAAGAGGGCTCATGGCGGTGAGCATGCGAAAATGATGGTGCAGCGTGGAAACACCCATTCCCGCGACTTCCGCGAGTTCATCGACGCGTAGCGCCTTGGCGTAGTTCGCTTTGATCCACGCGATCGCTTTCGCCGTCCTTTGGCTCTGATCTCCCAGGGTTGCAATCGCTCGAAGGCGCGCGCCCTCCGCGCTCTGCAGGATTCGATAGATGATCTCGCGTTGCACCAGGCCGCTGAGAAAGGGAATATCCTGCGGCGTCCGCAGCAAATCCACCAGCCGGCAGCACGCGCCGAGGAATTCTACGGTGGTTTCGCCGATGGCCATGCCAGGGCTATCAGACGGCCTCTCGGCTACCTCAATCTCTTCCCGGCTGAGAAGTTCCCGGACCATCGGCATTTCCAATCTGAGCGACAACGCCAGGCAGGGAGCCTTTTCACTTGCCTCAATCACCCGGCTGACGACGGGCAAGTCCACGGACGTCAGCAGGAACCGCGACGCATCATAAATAAAAATATTTCGGCCGAGCTCTACTCGCTTCCGGCCCTGCGCGATCACCGTCACCCCCGGCTGGTAGGTGATCGAGCACGGAGCGGTGGGAGCGGCCCTCCGGTGGAGCGTCAACCCGGGGACGTCGGTTACCCGGTTCTCTGCGGAGCCAATCGACAAGGCAATCTTGCGAGCCAGTTCCGCGCGCAATTCATCGGCTGCTTCAGTACGGTTTTTCATGGTACCCGTTTCGCTTTCTCTACTTCATGATAATCGCGAGCTCGGGGGCTGGATCAACCACCCAAGAGAAATAGGCAATAAATCGGAAGAATCGGGATATCGTTTCCAGGACGTTCGATTCTAACCTGGAGAAGAGGGAATCAGTTCCCAAAGGGAGACACAATGCAGAAGCGCAAACTGGGAAAAAGCGGCCTGGAAGTTTCGGCTCTCGGCCTCGGCTGTATGGGGATGAGCTTTTCTTACGGCCCGCCCAAGGACAAGCAGGAGATGACCTCGCTTCTCCGCACCGCGGTCGACCGCGGCATCACTTTCTTCGACACCGCCGAGGTCTACGGCCCGTTCACCAACGAAGAACTGGTGGGCGAAGCACTCGCTCCTGTCCGCCAGCAATTGGTGATCGCCACGAAATTCGGGTTCGACTTCAGTGGCAGCGATCATCGCCCGGGAGCGGCAGGTCTGAACAGCCAGCCTGAGCACATCCGGCAGGCCGTCGAAGGCTCGCTCAAGCGCCTCAAGACTGACGTTATCGATCTGCTCTATCAACATCGCGTTGACCCCAACGTGCCGATCGAGGACGTCGCGGGAACGGTAAAGGACCTGATCCGCGAAGGCAAGGTCAAACACTTTGGCCTCTCGGAGGCAGGCGTGCAAACCATCCGTCGCGCGCACGCAGTCCAGCCGGTGGCCGCGCTTCAGAACGAATACTCTCTATGGTGGAGACGCCCCGAAGCCGAAGTGATCCCGATGCTCGAGGAACTCGGCATCGGGCTGGTCCCCTACAGTCCTCTGGGTAAGGGCTTCCTAACGGGCAAGATCGACGAAAACGCGAAGTTCGACAGCTCCGACTTCCGCAGCACACTGCCTCGCTTCACGCCGGAAGCTCTCAAGGCCAATCAGGCTCTCATTGACCTGCTCGACAGCATCGCGAAACAAAAACAAGCGGCGCCGGCGCAGATCGCGCTCGCGTGGCTGCTGGCGCAAAAGCCGTGGATCGCGCCGATCCCAGGCACGACGAAGCTGCACCGATTGGACGAAAACATCGGAGCGCTCTCCGTCGAACTCACCCCAGACGACCTTCGCGACATTGATGCAGCCGCCTCGAAGATCGCGGTGCAGGGCGCTCGCTATCCGGAAAGACTGGAGCAGATGACCGGTCGATAATATTGCGTAACGATCAGTTCACGAAAATCAATGGGGAGGAGGATTCGGAGGCGCGTGAGGTGTTGAGAACACGGAAGTTATTGATTCTACAACACGCGCGAGGGCGCACGATTCTCAGGTTTGACGGTTTCTTGGGCGGGAAAGGGTAGAAAAGACGAAAGAACATTTCAGGGTAGAAATGGTTTCGGTGGGGCTCTAGGATGCTGGTGGTTTCCAGGATTCGGTTACATAGCCCGTCGTGTCGTGGTTTGCTACGAGAATGCCGCAGTTCTTGCATTTGATCTCATGCGTGTCGTGCCCAAAGGCATACCCTTCTTGCGCGACCCAACATCGCCACTTACAATTCTGGCAAACGTAATCAGGATCTCTCGGAGGGAGTTTTAATGGCCTAACTAGTTTTTGTTGGTTCATTTGACTGGTCAAGTTCGGAAGTCGAGTTATCGAGAAGTTCCTGCCGTGAAACTTCCCAGTAGTGATGGTTGTAATCTCTGATCCACTCTTTCCCTTCGGGCGGTGTTTTCTTCGGACGGATAACTCCGTCGCCGAGGAGTGGAACGAATTGGAAGTCGCCCGCGTAGACGGACCCCTGTTTCGCATACTTCTTAAAACCTTTCTCGCGCGCGTAGACCTCGAATCGGGTCCCGTCAATTTTCTGGGTCAGCCTCACATTGATTTTGATGCTTCGCTTGCGATAGGGGATTCGATGGCGGTACTAGTTTGTCATTCCCGCCTGCTTAGCGGCGATCATATAGTGTTGTCGAATCCGAATTGGGCAAAATATGCGGTGCGGAATTTCTCCGCAAGAACAGATTGCGTCAGGCGTGAAAAGACCTCTGCAGGTTCGGCACGTAAATAGGTCGGCACCTTGGTGATTTTTTGTAGTGATCAGCCACCCTTGAATGACCGGCCTGAGACAAGGTAACAGAACGTACCGGAGACATGGGTTACACTTTTTCCCTGGAAGGGGGCGGGAAGTGGAAGGAAATCCGGGACAGGCGGACATTTCTCGGAATAGAACGGTTGGCCCGTTATTGGGTAGAGCCTGGAGGCAACCCGCGGAGCTTTGAAAATGGCGGAGAGAGAGGGATTCGAACCCTCGTTAGAGTTTCCCCTAAACACGCTTTCCAAGCGTGCGCCTTCAACCACTCGGCCATCTCTCCGTTGAGGGTTGTGCTCCCAGTTTACCCCATGGGTCTAACGCATGCGGAATAGATAAT
>Ga0209579_10002091_pt1 | contig 15714 bp, 15 predicted proteins | sample Coa_R1_2_FD_187152 | JGI IMG/M metagenome (GOLD analysis project Ga0209579, IMG submission 187152) | Surface soil microbial communities from Centralia Pennsylvania, which are recovering from an underground coalmine fire - Coalmine... | ecosystem: Environmental > Terrestrial > Soil >... | reverse complement strand
CATCAACTCCGCCAAGATCTACCGGATGGAGCTGCCTTTCTCGGTGGACGAATTCGGCAGCGTGGCCTGCGAACTGGTGCGCCACAACAAATTGAACGCCTGCTACGTCAAGCCCATCGTGCTGCGTGGCTATGGTGAAGTCGGCGTCAATCCGCTCAACTCGCCCATCGAGTGCTACATGGCTTGTTGGTCCTGGGGCGCGTACCTCGGTCCCGAAGCGCTCACCAAGGGCGTGGACATCGGCGTCAGCTCCTGGTCGCGCATGGCTCCCAATACTCTGCCCGCCATGTCCAAAGCCGCCGCCAACTACATGAACTCGCAGCTCATCCGCATGGAGGCCACTTTCAACGGCTATGCCGAAGGCATCGCGCTCGATAAGGAAGGCCACCTCAGCGAAGGCTCCGGCATGAACGTCTTCCTGGTGCATGACGACGTTCTCTACACGCCGCCGCTCTCCACCAGCATTCTGCCGGGTATTACCCGCGACTCCGTGGTCAAGATGGCCCAGGACATGGGCATTACGGTGAAGGAAAGCGTCATCCCGCGCGAAATGCTGTACATCGCGGACGAAGTTTTCTTCGTTGGCACCGCCGTTGAAATCACTCCGATCCGTTCCGTGGACCACATCCAGGTTGGCAAAGGCAGCGCCGGTCCCATCACCCGCAAGCTGCAGGAAGAATTTTTCGCCATCACCAGCGGCAGCAAGCCCGACCGCCACAACTGGCTGACCCCAGTCAACGCGCCAGTAGCCGCCGCCCGCTAGTAAGCGGTTGGGCGATCGAATGTGTTGACGGATAGGACCCTCTTCGCGCTGCTCTCGCCGCTCGCGGCGTTTTTTTTCTTCGCGGCAAATTTCTCAGCTTTCAGGATGATTTACCTCGCCAACCAGCGACTACCGGAAGGTGAGAAAATCCGCTACCTGGACCGCAATATGCCCTATCGGAGGAAATTCAGGAAGCTGTATCCGGCCAATCCTCTAGTTTGGTGGCATGACATTTCGGCTATTTTGTTCTTCCCTTTTTTCTTCGCGGCTGGCTGGGTTTTCTTCCGCATCCACTGACCTTGAAAAAACGACTCGTCCCGGGCCTCTACCTTGTTCCTTACCCATTGCTTCGTTACTTCAACGCTTTTGTTGCATCTCTTTTGCTAAACTCTTCTCGCTCTTCCCTCTTCGCCCTGGAGGCGACCGGTGTACAACACACCTCAAAAGCTGGCCGCCGAGTTCATCGGCACTTTCGCCCTGGTGTTTTTTGCCGCGGGCTCTGTCTGCACTGAACAATTCCTTCACGGCGCCGAGGGCTCCGGCCTCATCGGCCTGGCTCTTGCTTACGGCCTCGCTTTCGCCGTGATGTTCTCCGCTCTCGGCCACATATCCGGTGGCCACTTCAATCCCGCCGTCACCATCGCCTTCTGGGTCACCAAGCGCCTCAGCACCATGGAAGTCATCGGCTACTGGATCGCTCAGTTGCTCGGCGGCATGGCCGCGGCCTTTTTCCTCAAAGCCGTCCTCCCGCGCGAAGAATCCTGGCTCCCCGCCATCGGCGGTACCCCCGATCTGGTCCGCGACTTCGGACGCTTCCCGGCCATCACCATGGAACTCGTCGCCACCTTCTTTCTGGTTTTTGTGTTTTTCGCCACCGCGCTCGACGAAGAAAGCACCGCTCGTCCTTACGCCGGCTTCTGCATCGGCCTGACCATCGCCCTCGGCGTCATGGTCCTCGACCCTTTCACTGGCGGCGCGCTCAATCCGGCGCGCTCTTTTGGACCCGCGCTCGCCGCTACCCACTGGGCTAACCAGGGTGTCTATTGGGTCGGTCCGCTAGCCGGCGGCTTCATTGCCGGCCTAGTCCACGACGCCTTCTACGGCAAGAAGCAGCCTTAAGTCGCAAGTTCTAAGTTGTGAGTCTCCCGTGCCTTAGGCCTCACAGCTGTCGAGCAACGGCCATTAGCAGACTGGCGACGTCTGCCTGTGTAATTCCTTGCGGCTCACGTCACGCCATACTATCGTGAACTTTCAGGCAGACGGCCCTTCTGGCGGTTGTTTGCCCACGTAGCTTGCGTTGTCTTTAGGGAAACGAAAGCCGGTTTCACGCTTCCTTGTCAACGGTGCCCAGTCGTCCATGCTGAACGGCAAACGCATTCTGGTGGTGATGCCGGCGTACAACGCCGCGAAAACGCTGGAGCAAACCTACAAGGAAGTGCCGCGCGAGTTCGTGGATGAAGTCATCCTGGTGGACGATGGCAGCCACGACGAGACTTCGGAGGTAGCGGCGCGGCTTGGTTTGACCACGTTCGTGCACAAGCAAAACCTGGGCTATGGGCGCAATCAAAAGACCTGCTATCGCGAGGCTTTGCGGCGCGGCGCGGACATCGTGATCATGCTGCATCCCGATTATCAATATTCTCCCAACCTGATCGTGTCCCTGGCGGCGATGATTGCCTACGGCGAATACGACGTCGCGCTGGGCTCGCGCATTCTGGGAGTGGGCGCGCTCAAGGGCGGCATGCCCCTTTACAAATACATTTCCAACCGGTTCTTGACGCTGTTCGAAAACCTTCTGCTCAAATATAAGATCTCCGAATACCACACCGGCTATCGGGCTTTTTCACGCACCGTGCTCGATGGGCTGCCGCTGGAAGCTAACAGCGACGACTTTGTGTTCGACAACCAGATGTTGGCGCAAATCATTTACTTTGGGTACCGGTTGGGCGAAGTTTCCTGCCCCACGCGTTATTTCGCAGAGGCCTCCAGCATCAGCTTCTGGCGCAGCGTGACCTACGGCTTCGGAGTGCTGGCCACTTCTCTGCAGTTCCGCTTGCAGAAGTGGGGGCTGGCAAACTTCCGCATCTTCAGCACCGAAGGCCACAAGCTCCTGCCCGATTACTACGTCATGGTGAAAGAGTGAGCCTGCCGTTAGGCTCAAATGAACACATCTCTGCTGACCCGGCGGTAGCAACTTCCCAAGCGCTTTCACGGCCTTTGGTGTGCGCACTGCTGCTGGTGCTGACCATTGCAGCGTATTGGCCGACGTTTTCGAACGGCTTCGTCAATTTCGACGACCCGCGGTACATCCTGCAGAATCCGCTGGTGGCCCAGGGGCTGGATCCCCATCAGATCGCGATGGCGTTTCGCTCGACGATCGAAGCCAACTGGCACCCGCTTACCTGGATTTCGCACATGGCCGACGTCCAGTTGTTTGGGATGAACCCGCTCGGCCATCACGCTTCGAGCCTGGCGCTGCACGGGTTGAATGTGGTGCTGTTGTTTCTGCTGCTGGATGGTGCGACCGGCAAGCGCTGGCGCAGCGCGGTGGTTGCGGCGCTATTTGCGGTACAGCCGCTCAATGTCGAATGCGTGGCGTGGGTATCGGAACGCAAATCACTGCTTAGCACGGCGTTTCTGCTGCTGGCGTTCTTCGCTTATGGCTGGTACGCGAAGAAGCCGGGCTCGGCGCGCTATTTGGTCATGGCGTTTCTGTTTGCGCTGGGACTGGCCGCGAAGCCCATGGTGATTACGTTTCCTTTTCTGCTGCTGCTGGCAGATTACTGGCCGCTGCAGCGACTGCCCGACTTGCGGCCAGGCGACGCTTCCCAGTTCTTTGGCAAGCTGGGCCGCCTGACACTCGAGAAAATTCCTCTGTTCGCGCTTGTGATCGCCAGCGCATGGATCACGCTCTACGCGCAACATCAAGGTGGGGCAGTGGCGACCTCCGCGGGACTTCCGCTCCGCTACCGTCTTCCGAACGCCATCTATTCCTATTTGCTATACATCGTAAAAGGAATCTGGCCGGTGGACCTTGCAGTGTTCTATCCGCATCCGGAAAATTCCCTGGCGTGGTGGAAGCCGGTCGTCGCGGCGGTGTTTTTGATCGTCGTGTCATGGCTGGTATGGCTGCATCGCGGACGGCGGTATCTGGTCACGGGCTGGCTGTGGTATCTCGGCACCATGGTGCCGGTAATCGGCATCGTTCAAGTCGGCCGCCAGGCGCTTGCCGACCGCTACGCCTACCTGCCGTTCATCGGACTTTTTGTGATGGTAGTGTGGGCAGCCGCCGAACTATCGACCAAAACATTGCCCCACTCAATCCTGGTGCCTGCGACTGCCGCGGCACTGCTGTGGTTTGCCGCGCTCACCTGGTGGCAAACGACCTTTTGGAAAAACAGCATCACGCTTTTTGGCCGCGCGCTGGCCGTCACCAGCAACAATTACATGGCCGAGAATAATATCGGCATGGTGTATTCGGAGAATGGCCAAGCTGATCTGGCCTTCGCGCACTTTCAGGAAGCCGAGCGCATCCGTCCCAAATTCGCTCTGCCGCACTACAATCTCGGCCTCAGTTACCGTGCGCAGGGCAATCTCCCCGCCGCGCAACACGAATTCGAGACCGCTATTCAATACGCCGCGGACCCCGTGGAACTCGTCCAGGCCCATCACAATCTTGGCATCGTGTTATACGAAGAGGACCAACTCGACGCCGCAAAGAAAGAGCTTCAAGCGGCGCTGGCAATTTCACCGGCAAAAGAAAACTCGCTGCTGGCTCTGGGTATGATTGAATTCCGGCAAGCCAATTACGCGCAGTCCACGGAGGAATTTCAGAAGGCCTACACGGCGCACCCGTCACCGCAGGCGATCTTTTGGATTGGCCGCATTCGTGAAGCGCAGGGCGACCTGAAAGGTGCGGCGGACGCCTATGAAACGGCGCTGCGCATGTCGCCGACTTTTAAAGAAGCGCACGATCGCCTGGAGGCCATCAAAAACGGCCAGGTGATATTCTCTCGATGAATATTTCGATCGTTTGACGTCGCTTAAGAAATGACCGGATTGGGCTTGTTCTTTGATATGCCCAGTTCTTCGGCAGCCTTGGCTACGGTTTTCGCGTCGATCTTCCCGTCCAGGCTCAATTCGTGCAGCGTGGCCAGGGTGATGAACTTGGCGTCCACTTCGAAGAAGTCGCGCAGTGAGGTGCGCCCTTCGCTGCGGCCGAACCCATCGGTACCAAGTGCGGCCAGGCGGCGCGGCATCCATTTGCTGATCATGTTGGGCAGCGTCTTCAGGTAATCGGAAGCAGCCACCAGCACGCCAGGCGCGTCCGACAGGCACTGCGAAACGTAAGGCAGACGCGGCTTGTCACCGGGATTCAAGCGGTTCCAGCGCTCGGCCTCGATGGCGTCCACGTACAGTTCCTTGTAGCTGGTCACGCTCCAGACGTCCGCAGCTACGCCAAATTTCTGCTCGAGGATTTCCTGCGCGCGCAGCGCCTCGTTCAAAATGGCGCCGCTGCCAAAAAGCTGAGCTTTCAACTTGGATTTCTTGTTCGCCGATGCGCGGAACTTGTACATGCCCTTGAGGATTCCTTCCTTCACGCCGGCGGGCATCGGTGGCATGGCGTACGGCTCGTTCATCACCGTGATGTAGTAGAACCAGTTCTCCCCGTCCTTGTACATGCGGCGAATGCCGTCCTGAATGATCACGGCTATCTCGTACGCGTACGCGGGATCGTAGGCCTTCAGATTCGGTACGGGCAGCGCCAGAATGTGACTGTTGCCGTCCTGGTGTTGCAATCCTTCCCCCGAAAGTGTGGTGCGGCCGGCCGTCCCCCCCAGCAGGAATCCACGGGTACGCATATCAGCCGCGGCCCATACAAAATCGCCGATGCGCTGGAATCCAAACATCGAGTAGTAAATGAAGAACGGAATGGTGTTAATACCGTGCGTGGCATAGGCGCTGCCCGCCGCGATGAACGACGCCATCGAACCGGCTTCCGTGATTCCCTCTTCCAGAATCTGGCCGTCCTTGGCCTCGCGATAGAGCAACAGTGTGTTCATGTCCACCGGCTCGTACTTCTGCCCGCCGCTGGCGTAAATCCCGACGGTGCGGAACAGTGACTCCATGCCAAAGGTGCGCGCTTCGTCCGGCACGATCGGCACGATCAACTTGCCGATCTCCGGATCCTTCAGCATCTTGCGCAACATGCCCACAAACGCCATGGTGGTGGAAACTTCGCGATCTTCACTGCCTTCCGTGAATTCCCTGAACAACTCGTCTTGTTCCGCCACCAGCGGTTTGGAACGCACGCCGCGCTTCGGCGTGTACCCGCCCAGCGCTTCGCGCCGCTCGCGCAGATACTGGATCTCGATGCTGTCTTCGGCGGGCCGATAGAACGGCACTGTGGCGCAGTCTTCGTCGTTCAGCGGAATGCCGAACCGCGAACGAAATTCTTTCAGCTCCTCTTCGTTCAGCTTTTTCTGCTGGTGCGTGACATTCTTCCCTTCACCCGCTTCGCCGAGTCCGTAGCCCTTAATCGTCCGGGCCAGAATGACTGTCGGTCCGCCCCGGTGTTCCACCGCCGCTTTGTACGCCGCAAACACCTTGCGTGGATCGTGCCCGCCCAGCCGCAGACGCCGCAGCGCCTCGTCCGGCAGCGGCTCGACCAGTTTGAGCAAGCGCGGATCGTGGCCGAAGAAGTGTTCGCGCACATACGCCCCGGACGACACCACCAGCTTCTGGTATTCGCCGTCCACCAGTTCGCCCATGCGCTTGACCAGCAGCCCTTCGGTGTCGCGTTCCAGGATGGGATCCCACTCGCTGCCCCACAGCACCTTGATGACGTTCCAGCGCGCGCCGCGGAAGGCCGATTCCAGCTCTTGAATAATCTGGCCGTTGCCGCGCACCGGACCGTCCAGGCGCTGCAGGTTGCAATTGATGACAAAAATCAGGTTGTCGAGGTTTTCGCGCGACGCCAGAGTGATCGCGCCCAGCGATTCCGGCTCGTCCGTTTCGCCGTCGCCCAGGAACGCCCAAACTTTCGCGTCGGTCGCGGGCTTCAGTCCGCGATTTTCCAGATAGCGGTTGAAGCGCGCCTGGTATATGGCCATTAACGGGCTCAACCCCATCGAAACCGTGGGAAACTCCCAGAAATTCGGCATCAGCCAGGGGTGTGGATAGGAAGACAGTCCGCCACCGGGCTTCAGCTCGCGCCGGAAATTTTCCAACTGCTCAGTGCTGAGGCGCCCTTCCATGAACGCCCGCGCGTAAATCCCCGGCGCCGCGTGGCCCTGGAAATAAACCGTGTCGCCTTCAAATTCGGGCGTCCGCGCGCGAAAAAAGTGGTTGAAACCCACTTCGTATAGCGTCGCGGCCGAAGCGTAGGTCGAAATGTGGCCGCCGATGTTGTGCTCTTCGCGATTGGCGCGCACCACCATGGCCAGCGCGTTCCAGCGAATCAGCGACTTGATGCGGCGCTCCAGTTCCTGGTCGCCCGGAAAAAGCGGCTCCAGCCGGACCGGAATGGTGTTCGCATAAGGAGTGTTGGCCGTGAACGGCAGGTCAATCCCATTCACCGTCGCGTGCGCCCGCAATCTCTCCAGAATCTCCGACGCCACTTCCGGGCCGCTCGATTCCAGCACCGAGTCCAGCGATTCCAGCCACTCCTGAATTTCTACGTCCTCCACCTGATGCGGCTGGGCGTATGTCTCGTTATCCATTTTCGCGTTGTCCCTTTTCGGATACCCTGCTTCGTGAAGAGCCACGGTCGCCTTCCTTATCTCCCCATAAGCTAAATAGAATACACCGCCGTTCGCCGCAGCGCATCTCTCCAAAACGATTTTTCATTGCACATTGTGCTATCGCGTCGGAAAAGCCTTCCCGATTCTCTCGTGACATCGACGCTTCATCACTTCGCTTAGTTCGTATCCTCTAAAGCGTTCGTCCGCCATCCAGCACCAGCGTATGCCCAGTTAAAAACTCAGCCGTGGCCAGATACACCACCGCGTCCGCAATATCGGCAGGCTGGCCCGTTTTCTTCAGCGGAGCCAGCTTTACAAACTCCTGCTCCCACTCCGGAGGATCGCCCGGCATGCTGATGGTCCCGGGCGCAATCGCATTCACGCGCACCTCCGGCGCCAGCGCCTTCGCCAGAGTCCTGGTCAAATTAACTACCCCGGCTTTGGAAACGGAGTGCGAAATATACCCTGGCCAGCCCAACAAGCCGCCGGTGTCCGCAAAATTCACGATCGAACCTCTGGAGCGTCGCAGCATCGGCGCCGCTGCCTGTGCCACAAAGAAGGGCGCCTTGACGTTGGTGTGGAGTGAGCTGTCCCAGATTTCTTCCGTGGTCGAAATCACGCTTCCCGGCAGAAAATTCGCCGCGCTGTTCACCAACAGGTCCAGCCTTCCCAATTCGTTACCCACTTGCAGCAGCAGCCGCCGGATCTCATCCACGTTTTTCAAGTCCGCTTGAATCGCCACGGCTTTCTGCCCCAGCTCTTCGATTCGTCCCACAACTTCGGCTGCTTCTTTCGCGGACGTCCCATAGTGCACCGCCACGTCGGCGCCCTCTTCCGCCAACCGCAGCGCCACCGCCCGCCCCAGCCGCTTCCCCGCGCCGGTCACCAGCGCCACTTTGTCTTCCAGTCGCGTTCCCATCGCCCAAAGCTAACATAATCTTGCCCGCTTGGACTTTTGAACTCTTAAACTCTTCGACTTACAATCCGTTGCGCATCTCCGGAGCCTCCATGACCCTCGATCTTCTTGCCATTGCCGCCCATCCTGACGACGTCGAACTTACTTGCGGCGGCACGCTGCTCAAAATGTCCCAACGCGGCTACAAAACCGGCATCCTCGATCTCACCGCCGGAGAAATGGGCACGCGCGGCACTCCCGAAACGCGCGCCAAAGAAGCAGCTCGCGCCGCCAAAATCCTAAAGGTCAGCTACCGTGGCAATCTCGGCGTCCCCGATTCCGACGTCCAGCCTTCCCGCCAGCACAAACTCGCGCTCGCGCAGAAAATCCGCGAACTCCGCCCGCACACCGTCATTCTGCCTTACTGGGAAGCGCGCCACCCCGACCACTACCACGCCTCGACTCTCGGCTACGAGGGCTGTTTCCTCGCCGGACTCAAAGCTCTGGCCATCCCCGGCGAACCCTTCCGCCCGCACAAAATTCTCTACTGCACCTCGTTTGAAGGCATGCCCGCAACTTTTGTAGTGGATATCACCAGGCAATACGCAACGCGCCGCCGCGCCATCCTCGCCTACGCGTCGCAATTCCGCCCGGCCGCAAGCGAACGCAAGCAACGCGTCTATCTTGCTATCGATGAATTGGACTCTAAGATGGATCTACTCGCCCGCCGCAACGGCGACCTAATCGGTGTGAAATACGGCGAACCCTTCCTGCAGAAAGAACCCATGCAGATCGAAGACGTTGTAACTCTCCCCGTCCGCTCGATCTAACCTCAATAGCTAAACGAGATCTGTCTTTTCCGATCGCGGCGAGGTACGGTTCTCCATCGAGCGGTTTTTGCTCGATGAATTTGTTTTTTCTTTCGACTTTCAACCTTCAACTGTCGACTCCCTCTAAATCCGCTCGTCCTCTTGGGCCGGCGAAAATCCCGGCAGCGTCTGCCCCCCGGCGGCCCGCTCGACCTTCACCCGTATCTGCGCCTCGTTCTCTGCGCCGGACTTGCGCAGCGTCGCCACCATGCTCAATGCCTCGGCATAGACCCGGGTCACCAGGTAAATTTCCGCTGTTCCGTCCTTCTTCCACAGCTGTCCGATCTGAATTTTCGACACACTATTGGCCATGGCAGGACTTTATGGTTCCCACTCCATGGTGTCAACCGTCACATCTTGTCACGCATCCTGCCTGACAATCCGCACGGTGGATGTGCGATGACCAACCCTGACGGACGGTCTTAGTGGTGCGGCTCCCCCCCGCCGTGCGGAGGCTGCTGCTTCGGCTGCGGTGCTTGCCGCTGGTTCTGTTGCTGCTGCTGAGTGTGCCGCTGTTCCATCTGTTGAGTTTGTTGCTGGTGGCGCTGTTCCATCTGCTGCTTTTGCGCGTCGTTGGCCTGCTTCTGCGCAGCCCTCTGGTGCTCTTGGTCCTGCTTTTGTTGCAGCTTCTGATGTTCCTGGTTCTGCTTCTGATACATCTTTTCCTGCTGCTGCTGGTATTTCTGGTCGGCCTTCGGGTTTCCGCTGCTGGTAGGCGGTTGCGGCCGATCGTGCTTTGGCACTTCATTCGGGTGCGTGTAAGTGGGGCGGTTTCCGCCGTTATCATTGCGCGCGCTCGGTGGACGGTCGGTACGCGCATTGCCGCCAGCGTTTCCTCCCCGATTGGCCGGCGGATTGTAATTGCCTCCGCTTCGCGCCGCTTCCACTCCGCCTCCGCTGAAGCTGCCTGCACGCGGCGTCGCCGCAACCGGCGGCCGGCCATGATTCTCCGAAGCCCGCAGCGACCGGTCTCCGCGCGCTGCATTGATGTGCTGCTGCTGCGCCGCGACCGGTCCCATGTGCCGTTCCCGAGCTGCCGCTTCCTCCTGCTGGCTTGGCCGCGCTTCGATCCCGCCGCGCCCGCCGTTAAAGCTCACTCGGTTCTCGTTGCGGTATTGCACCGGCGTGTTGTAAACGTTGCGAATCTGCCGTTCATCAATGCGGTTCACCGCTCGGTTGTAATAGAAGTGTCCACCGTCCCATCGTCCGCCTTCATACCCGTGTCCGAAATATCCGAATCCATAGTTGATTCCGCCATAGAATCCGACTACCGGCCCCCAATACCCCGGATAGAACACGTACGCGCTGTCGTTCCAGCCCCAATATCCCGGCGTCCACAGGTACCCTGGTTCCGGCGCCAGCACCCACGTACCCGGCACCCAGTAGTAATCACCATCTTGGTCATCCCACGCCCAATATCCCGGCGTCCAGATATACCCGTCACCCGGACAAATCGGCTGCTCGTACACCGGCAGTTCCGGCGGCGCAAAATTCACTCGAAATTCAAATGCAACCTGCCCCTTCACCGGTCCTCCCATTGCCAGAACACCGGCCATCATGGCGGCTGCCAGGAGCATTAAGCGCAACCCTCTTATAATGTTCATTTGTTCCTCCGTTGCTGCCATTTCGTTGTTATTGCCGTTCCGGGCGCCGCTAGCAGCTGCCGGTTCGCCACGTTTCAGGAGGGAGCGCCATAAAACCGGCCACCCGTTGTCTGCGAATCCTACCTTCGGCTACTTCGATGTCCTATACCCTTTCACCAGCATAAACTCGGCGGAAGGTTCCTACCAGGTTTCCCCTATCCCTTTGCGGGACGCGATCGCAGGACCCTCGCGCTCCGCTCAGCCTTCTACTCAAATAAGTGACACCGAAGTTGCAATCCGGTGACAATTCTTCCGCGTCTCTTCCCCACACTCCCTCCTGTCTCTTCCCCGTCCCCGACTGAAAATCCTTCAAGGAGTCGTCCCATGATCCATTCCTATCGCCCTCCGCTTCGTCTGGCCGCGATTCTCTTACCCGTCCTTCTTCTCATCGCCGTCTCCGGCAACGCCCAGGGCAAATTCAATCAGCCCGGCAACATTCTCATCACCGACCAGTTCAACAATCGCGTCATCGAAATCGATCCCGCCGGCCACATTGTCTGGCAGTTCGGCCACGGCCCCGGCGACATCGCCGCCAGTGCCATCGTCGGCACCAACGACGCCGAACGCGTTGGCAATCTCACCCTGATGTCCGGCACCGGCATTCCCGCCGGCGCCACCAAGAATTGCAAAGCCGGGTGCGCGGACAACCGCGTCTTGCTCGTCGATCAAACAGGCAACATCGTTTGGCAGTACGGAAAGTTCGGCGTTACCGGCGCCGGAGCAGACCAGCTCAATACGCCCGTGCAAAATACTTATCTCACTTTGCCCGACAGTGAAGCTCACGTCCTGATTACCGACCAGGGCAACAATCGCATCATTGAAGTTCGTCTCTCCGACAAGGGCATCGTCTGGGAGTACGACGGCCTCAACAGTCCCAATGCCGCCGAACTCCTTGCCAACGGCAATGTGCTCATCTCCGATGAAAATAACAATCAGGCGCTCGAAGTAACGCACGCCTACGGCTCAGCCAGCTCTGTCGTCCACACCTACACCCAGGCCGGCGGCGTGCCCTTCAATACCGTGGCTTTTGCCAGCCGCCTCCCCAATGGACACACCCTCATCACGGACGCGGGCAACAGCCGTATCGTCGAAACCGACGAGGCCGGCGACGTCTTCTGGCAGTTCTTCACCAACACGCGGGCGGGTAGCAATCCCGCTCCGGCCCCCACTCGCGCCGTTCGTCTCGCCAACGGCAATACTCTGATCAGCGATCAGTTCAACGATCAAGTCATTGCCGTCAACTCCGACGGTGATATCGTCGCCGCCTACGGCACCATCAACACCCCGGGCTTCAGTCCGAATTCCGCATTGTCCAAAATGAACGCGCCCTACAGCGCCTACGTCATCGGCGACTACACGGGCATGACACCGCCGTTCTGATCCCTGCCGGTTTTCTTTCCGCCAGCAGTTACGTGGCTGAAGTCCTTGCCCTGCGGAACCCGTCGCCGTCATCCCTTCAGGTTCAGCCCTTGCTTTTTGTATCGTAATGCGATATATTTCCGGGAGAGTTCTCCAGCGACCATCCGTCGCTGGCGCCACCTGGGAGGACTCCCATGCGCACTCGATACTCCGATCCTTCGCCTTGGCATTTCTTGCCACCCGAGCCGCAACGCGTCGGCGCGTTCCGCCGCTCCAATCTGATCGCCATTGCCATCCTGGCCTTTTTTACCCTCGGCTTGCTCATCGTCGGTTTCGTCACCTCTGCCGAAAACGCCGTCGCTTCGCATACCGTCTCGAAGAAGTTGCAGAATCGCCCGGCCCCCACCCACCTCGTCCGCTGATTCATCCTCCTCCGCGTGCTATAAGGGATCCTCCACGCCCGCCAATCCGGAGGACCTCCATGAAACCAATGGCTCTTAAACTATGCTTCACCACGCTGCTGTTGTTGCTGGTCACTGCCGCCTTCAAAGTCGGCAGCTCTAAAGCCGTTCCCCAAATTACTTACGGCTACACTTGCGTCTCCTACGTCCCCGCCTCCTGGGGCCAATACAAGGGCGGCAACCAGCAAAGCGGCTTGGCCTTCGAAGACAACACCGGCACTCTCCGCTTCGTCACCAACCTGCCCTGCGACTCCACTCCGCAGCCTGCGCTGGAAATCCGCCGGACCGCGCCCGCCAGTAACAACTGAGCGGCAGCTAGACCAAAGCCCGCGCTGCGAGTATCCTTCGGCTCGTCGCCGTCTAACTTCTATACGGAAGCCATCATGAGAAAATCTCAGCGCACCTGCAGCTCGTTTGAATCTTCGGCACCTATTTCTGTCTCTCGCCGCGCGCTTCTTCAAGGCGCATCGGCCTCCGCATTTCTCGGCGTCATCCCCGGCGCCAATTCGCTCGCTGCCGCGCTTCCCCGCCCCGCCGACAAATCCAGGTCCTTCCCCGACAAATTTCTCTGGGGCGCCGCTACCGCCGGCGCCCAGGTCGAAGGCAACAACACCACCAGCGATCTCTGGGCCCTCGAGCATCTGCCGCACAGCATGTACAAAGATCTCTCCGGCGACGCCTGCGACCACTACCACCTTTATCCCCAGGACATCGCCATGCTCGCCGACCTCGGCTTCAACACCTACCGCTTCTCCATTGAGTGGTCGCGCATCGAACCCGAAGAAGGCCAATTCTCTAACGCCGAGCTTGACCACTATCGCCGCATGCTCGCCGCCTGCCGCGAGCACAACCTCACTACTCTTGTCACTTACTCCCACTTCGCAATGCCCCTCTGGTTCGCCAAAAAGGGCGCATGGCAGCATCCCGCCGCGCCCGATCTTTACGCTCGCTATGTCGAACGCGCCACCAAGCACCTCGGCAGCATGATTGACTACGCTTCCACCTTTAACGAACCCGATATCCCGCAACTTCTCAACTGGTTCAATCTCGCCGGCATGGACAACGGCGGGGGCGACATCGCCAAGCAATTCCAGCAGGCACTGGGCGCGGCGCGCACCGCCCTCAACGCACCGGACTTCTTCAGCTTCTTTCTTTCCGAACCCAACAAGACCCGCGACGGCCTTCTCGCCTCCCACGACAAAGGCAAAGCCGCCATGAAGTCCGTGCGCCCCAGCATGCCGGTCGGCTTCAATCTGGCCATGACCGACGATCAGCCCGCTCCTTCCGACAGTCACGTGGCCGAAAAGCGCGCCGATGTGTATGCCCCTTGGCTCGCGGCCGCCAAGCACTGCGACTATCTCGGCGTACAGACCTATTCGCGCTCCATCGTCGGCAAAAAAGATCTTCCCCCGCCCCAGGGCGCTGAACTCACCCAAAACGGCATGGAATTTTATCCGGAGTGTGTCGAAGGCGTGGTCCGCTACGCCGCCAAGGAAACGGGCGTGCCCATCTTCGTCACCGAAAACGGCATCGCCACCGATGACGATACCCGCCGCATCGAATACTACCGCCGCGCCCTCGCCGGCCTGAAGCGTGCCATCGACGACGGCATCGATTGTCGCGGCTATGTCACCTGGTCGCTGCTCGATAATTGGGAATGGATGATGGGCTACGCGCCCAAATTCGGCATCGTCGCTGTGGATCGCGCCACCCAGCGCCGCACCATCAAACCTAGCGCCACCTATCTAGGCGCCATTGCCCGCCGCAATTCCCTATAACGTCTATTCATGTCCGCCACGGCCATCCGCACTCTCAAATCCGCCAGTGAACCGCTCCTCGCCCTCAACAATGCCCACGCCACCGAACTCTCAGCCCTGACCCTCGACCGCTTCAATCACCTCATCCGGCAATCCTTCTACGCAGCCGCCATCGGCCAAGCCGACGCGCTGCTCCTCACCTTCGACCAGTCCGCCGACTACGATAGCCCCAACTTTCTCTGGTTCCGCGCCTACTTCTCGCACGAACCGGTTGTAGCTGGACCAGCCATAGACGACCTGCACAATCGCACTTTCATCTATGTGGACCGCGTCGTCACCGCTCCCGCCGCCCGCGGCCGGGGCTACGCACGAGCCCTCTACTCCGAACTCTTTCAGCGCGCCAAATCCGCCAGCCACACCCGCGTCGTCTGCGAAGTTAACTTTGATCCGCCCAATCCCGCCTCCGACGCCTTCCACGCGTCCCTCGGCTTCCAGGAAATCGGCCGCGCCAGTATTCACAACCACACCAAGTCCGTCCGCTACCTCTTACGTCCCCTTTGACCGCAGCAGGGTCCGCCCAGTCTTTGCTTGTCATTTCTGAGGCGCACGAAGTGAGGCGCCAGGATCTCAGATCACCCTGGCCCAGGAGTACCTCCAGGCGGCCGCTTTTGCCTTATTCGGCACGAAAGGCATTCTGCTTCTTAGTTCCCAACGGCCTTTGAGCGCTCGCCACTCGCGCCCAGCAGCAGCCCCACTACAACACCCACCCTGCCTTCGGCGCCCACGGCTTGCGCCAAATCTTCCGCCGCCGCCATACTTGTCCCGATCCGGTGCGCAAGGCTCGCGCTGGCAACCCCGAGCTTGATAAAATCCCGCAGCGCCACCATCGGCACTCCCAGCCGGTTGGCTATTCCCTCGGGGACGCTTCCTTGCACCAGTAACTCAACATCGTACAGGCCCACGCCCATGCGTGTCGCGACTTCCATAAGACTCATCGTAGTCCTCTTTCAGGGCGGTCTCTCCGATGGTAGTCGCGCGCGCGGCTCCCGTCTATAGCCCTTCACGGCCCCATGCTTCATTCGTCGAGATTCAGGCCACGTTTCTCGCTTCGTGCCACCTTACCGGCGATTAACAGCACCCGGCTCGGCTGGCAAACCTTCGTCTCCAGTTTTCTAGTACCTCCAGATAAACTATTGACATCGGGTAACTACCATGCTATACTGT
>Ga0209579_10002086_pt1 | contig 15736 bp, 12 predicted proteins | sample Coa_R1_2_FD_187152 | JGI IMG/M metagenome (GOLD analysis project Ga0209579, IMG submission 187152) | Surface soil microbial communities from Centralia Pennsylvania, which are recovering from an underground coalmine fire - Coalmine... | ecosystem: Environmental > Terrestrial > Soil >... | reverse complement strand
GGACCGATGACGGACGAGAATTGAAAGGCGCCGCTGTTGAAGGTGACCGCGCGGGCGAATTGGTTCAGGGGAACGAGGCTGGTCACAAACGCCGCGCTGGCCGGCCACAAAAACGTCCGCGCCGCGCCCAGGACAAACAGGCAGATGTAAATCCAGAACACCGGCGCGGCGTAATAGGAAATCAGGGTGAGGCCAACGCTCACCACCGCCAAAACGAGCGTCGCCGCCAGAATGATTTTTTTGCGGTTGAAGACGTCGGCGACGTGCCCGGCGGGGATCGTGCAAAGGATCATCGGGATCATCAATGACAGGCCGACGAACGCCAGCGACAGCGCCGAGTGCGTTCGCTGGTAAAGCTCCCAGTCAATAGCCACGACCAGCATTTGTTGTCCGAGCGATGCGACGAAACGCCCGATGAGGTAGCGGAAGAAGTCCGCGTTCCGTAGAACGGTATAGGCGCTTTCACCGGCCGGCCTGGCCGCCGGCTCGTCGGGCAAATTTTCTGGTGATTCCTGATCGTGCATGTGCAGAATGGCGGTGAAACATAGCGGAAAATGGCCGCAGGTCGAGTTTTCGCTCGATGGAATTCCCCGGAAGCTTGTGCCGGTTCCAGATCGCCGTCGCCAGGGGAATGGATTAAGATTGCGATTAAGATGGATGAAACGAATGAAAGGCCACGCCGTTATCGATGGCCGTGGTTTGTGCTGGCGGCCTTTTTGCTGGGGGTGGCGCTGGCAATTTTGTGGATGATTTTCGAAATCCGGACGGTCGAACAGGAACGGAACCCGAACGCGACCCTGCCCGCCCGCGCGGCGCCTTAGCGGAAGTCGAATCCCGTCCGGGGGATCGTTTCACGCGCAAGGCACGGTTCTACTTTTTCAGAAGCTCCTCAAATTTTGCGATCACGGCGGGATTTTTGTCCGCGACATCCCGGGTTTCGCCCGGATCGGTTTTGAGGTTGTACAACTCCCATTTTTCACCGGCCCGGGAGCGCACGATTTTCCAGTCGGCCATGCGCGCGGCCTGGGCGGTTTCACGGCCGCGGAGTTCCCAGGAGAGTAATTCGTGGCGATTGGTCTGGGGTTCACCCAACAGCGTTGGCAGCACGGAAAAACCATCCAGATTGGGAGGCGGTTCCCGGAGCGCAATCTGCAGGGCCGTCGGCAGAAAATCCCAGGCGGCCCACGGGAAATCACTGACCTGTCCCGGCCGGATGGTTCCCGGCCAGGAAACAATCATCGGCACGCGCAGGCCGCCTTCGTAAAGTCCGCCGCGTTCGCCGCGAAACGGCCCGGCGCTCTGGAAGAATTTCGGGTTCACTCCGCCGCCCGTTTGCGGTCCGGTGTCGCTGGAAAAGAAGATCACCGTGTTGCTTTCAATGCCCCAATTTTTCAATTCCTCCAGCAGTTGGCCGACATAACCATCAAAGCGGGCAATCATGGCGGCCCGGTTTTTTTCCGGTTGCGGCCACGATTCATCGGAATAGGGCGCGTCGGTGGGCACGGGCAGCGTGTTGCCGGTGCCCGGGCGCGCAATGGTGTAATTTAGCAGCAGGAAGAACGGCCGATAACCGTTGAATTGGTCAGGTTGATAGGTCTTGATAAAATTGCCGGTGGCTTTGGCAAGCAGGTCGGGAATATATTCCCCCTTCTTCCCGTCGGCATTGTCAAAAAGCGTTTCCCGGCCCTGGAAGGCCACCGGGTGGTCCGGGCTCGGAATGCGCGCCGGCGCGTAGTGCCAAATGTAATCGGCGTAATAGTCCACCGTATCACCTGGATCCAGATAACCGGCAAATTCATCGAAACCTTTCCGCCACGGCGCGCCGCTGGTGCCGTCACCCCCCAAAAACCATTCGCCGATCAGGACGGTATGATAACCGGTTTGTTGCAATCGCTGCGCCACGGTGATTTCGTCCGCCGCCAACGGCACGTCCCCGTCGGCGCGTTGTTTCAGGTGCGTCGTTTCCCGGCCGAGCAGGAGGGCGGCACCCGCCGGGGAACTCGCCGCATCGCCGGCGTAATAGCTCGTGAACCGGATGCCGCCCGCGGCGAGCCGGTCGAGGTTGGGCGTCTGGAATTTCGTCTGGCCGTAGCAACTCAAGTCGCCCCAGCCCAGGCCGTCACATTGGATGAAAATGATGCTCGGCCGGCGCGGTTGGGGCGGAGGAGCATTGGCAATGGAAACGGATTGCGCCGGCGCGGCCGGCAGAAAGCCAAGGGCCGTGGCGGCCAGCAAAACGGAAGAGAATCGTTGGAGGCATGTTCGTTTCATTGCAAACTTGGATTCTGGAAAACTTGACGCGTTCAATGCAATCCTTTTCAGCCCACCCTGGGTCAGGGTGATTTCACATGTCGCTTCCCAAATTCCGCATCGAGCGGGATCCGCGCCGCCACAATGAAACTGGGAATCGTCGCCAGGATCACCCACATAAAAAAGTGCGGGTAGCCGATGTGTTCCTGCAACCAGCCGCTCCACATGCCCGGTATCATCATTCCGAGCGCCATGAACCCGGTACAGATGGCGTAATGCGCCGTCGCATGTTCGCCCCGCGCGATATAAATCATGTAAAGCATGAAGGCGGTGAAGCCGAAACCGTAGCCGAATTGTTCCACTGCGACGCCCGCGCCAATCGCGAACAGATTCTGTGGCTGCACGCAGGCGAGCCAGATGAACACCGCGTCCGGCAGATGAATCGCCAGCAGCATGGGCCACAGCCAGCATTTCAAGCCGTGTCGAGCCACGACGAATCCCCCCAACAATCCGCCGGCCAGCAATGCGCCGACACCGACATACCCGTTAATCTTACCGAACAGGTCATCCGACAAAGCCAAGCCACCCTGGTTGCGCGAGTCGAGGAGAAAAAATTTCGCTACAGTCAGCAACTGCGCCTCGCCGAAGCGATAGAGCAGCAGGAACAAAAGCACCGTGGCGATTTTGGGCTTCTGAAAAAAGGTTCCGAACGTTTTGAAAAATTCCAGCATGAATTTTTTCAGCGAACCTAGGCTTTGGGGCCGGTCAACCGCCGGCCGGGGCAGGACGAATCGATGGTAAATGCCCAGACATAAGAAAATTCCCGCAACCACCGCGAAAGCGATTGACCAGGCGGTTGAAAAACTGCCGGTGCATTCCTGGATTTTCCCGGCAAGGATGACCAGGCCGCCTTGAGCTATGATCATTGCCACGCGGTAAAACGTGTTGCGAATGCCGGAAAAAAACGCCTGCTCGCGCTCCGTGGTTGCCAGCATGTAAAACCCGTCCGCCGCAATGTCGTGAGTGGCGGAATTAAACGCGAGCAACCAGAAGAGTGCCAGGGTCCATTGGAAAAAATGAGTCGTCGGGATCGTTAATGCCACGCCGGCCAGTACTGCGCCGATGAGCAATTGCATTGCCCAAATCCACAGCCGCCGGGTTTTGAGGATGTCCACGACCGGGCTCCACAGCGGTTTGATGACCCACGGCAGATAAAACCAACTGGTGTAAAACGCCGCGGCGGCATTGGAGACGCCGAGGTTTTTATAGAGCACCAGGGAGACCGACATGGCCAGTGCGTAAGGCAGGCCCTCGGCGAAGTAGAGGCTTGGAATCCAAAGCCACGGGCTGCGGGAGTTGGGTTTGACGCCGGTCATCGGCCTTTGAGTAACAGGCCGGGGCCGCGCACGCAAAAATTTTCCAGCTTGCACTTTGCGGGAACGATGGTTGAGTCAGGGGGTGACCGGCGCGTTTCTCAATGCCTTGGGCGTGTTGTTCGGCGGTTTGTTCGGGCTGGCGCTGCGTCAGCCGCTGTCCCTCCGTCTGCAGCTTTTTCTTCGCTCGGCGTTGGGCGCCTTCACGGTTTTTTCCGGCCTTTGCCTCGTCTGGCTGGGCGTCAGCGGGTCTTTTTTATTCGCGCTGAAACAGGTTTGCATCGCGGTGCTGGCGATGACCGTCGGCGGTCTGCTCGGCCGGCTGTTCGGGCTGCAAAAGATTTCCAACCGCCTGGGCCGTTACGCGGGCAATATCATTGCCGCCGGACAGTCGGGCGCCCCGCGCAAGGTGGGGGACGGCTTCAACGCGTGCGCCGTGTTGTTTTGCGCCGCGCCGCTGGGTCTGGTCGGCGCGGTGGCCGATGGCTTGTCCGGTTATTATTATCTGCTGGCGGTCAAGGCCATCATGGATGGGCTGGCCACGCTGGGGTTTGTTAAAAATTTTGGCTGGCCGACGGCCCTGTCGGCTTTCCCCGTCCTCTTTTTTCTTGGCGCCATCACCCTCGCCTGCCAGTTTTTTGCGAAGCCATTGCTGGCGGCGCATGGCCTGGTTAATTCCGTCAATGACGTTGCCGGCCTGCTCGCGTGCGCGGTGGCCTTGGTGATTTTCGAGGTTCGCCGGGTGGAATTGGCGAATTATTTGCCGGCCCTGGCCGTCGCGCCCTTCCTGGCGTGGCTGTTCAATCACTGAATCAAGCCGCGCTTGCGCAACATCGCGGTCATCGCCCGGTCCATCAGCACCTCCGCCAGCGGCCGGGTGGTTTCATCCAGCGCGGCCAGCGCGGCCTGCAACGATTTTAAATCACCCGCGCCGGCCTCCGGTTTTTCCGTGGCCAGGGCCGAGGCCACGTCGCGCGCCGCCGTTTCGATCCGGGCGCGGTAATCCGCCTCGATTTCGCCCGTGCCATCGGCGAGGGCCTTGCGGGTGGCGGCGAGCGTTGCCTGCGCGCGCAGCTTCGCTTCAATCCAGCGCCGCGCCGCCAGGTCTTCAAAGGCGTGCGCGACGGATTCTTCGACCATTTGCTGAACCGCCGCGTCATCCACGTCCACGGCGGATTTCAGCTCCATGATTTTTTCCCGGCCGGTTTGGGTGTCGCGGGCGAGGACGTGCAGGATGCCGTTGGCGTCAATTTCAAACTGCACGCCCACGCGCGGGACGCCGCGGGGTGCGGACTCGAATTCGATGGTGAACCGGCCGAGGCTCCAGTTGTCCCGGGCGCGCTCGCGTTCGCCCTGCAACACGTGGATGAGCATCGAACGTTGATGGTCCACGGCGGTCGTGAACAGCTCGCCGGCCTTCACCGGAATCGTCGAGTTGCGCGGAATCAGCACATTCATCAAACCGCCGAAGGTTTCGACGCCGAGCGACAGCGGCGTCACGTCCAGCAACAAAACATTTTTGAAGCCGCCCGACAAGATCTCCGCCTGAATCGCCGCGCCCAGGGCGACGGCTTCATCGGGGTTCTGGGACGTATTGAGTTGCGGGCCGTCCGGCTTGTGGAAAGCATGGCCGAGCCGGACGCCACCGCGGGTCTCCTCAAATTCCGAGCAGCCGAACAGGTCGCTGACGAATTTACGGACGAGCGGCATTCGCGTCTGGCCGCCGACGAGAATCACCTGGTCCAAATCCTTCGGTTCGACCTTCGCATCGGCCAGCGCGCGCAGGCAATGCGGCCGCGTGCGGGCGATGATTTCCCGGGTGAGTTCCTCAAGTCCGGCGCGTGTGAACGGATGGCTGAAGCTGAAATCCGGTGTGAGAAACGGCAGGGCGATGGTCACCTCGGTTTCCGTGGACAATTTGATTTTGGCCTGTTCGGCGGCTTCAAGGAGGCGGGAAAGCAATTGCGGAGTGCGGATGGCGGCGGGCGGATTGGCCGCGGCGATTTTTTGCAGCAGAAAATCCACCAGCCGCTGGTCCAAATCATCACCACCCAGCCGCGTGTTGCCATGGGTGGCGAGCACCTGGAAAACACCCTCGTTCAGTTCCAAAATCGAAAGATCGAACGTGCCGCCGCCGAGGTCGTACACCGCAATTCTCGATTTTTCCTTGAGCCGGTCCAGGCCGTAGGCCAGGGCGGCGGCGGTCGGCTCGTTGATAATGCGTTCGACCGTGAACCCGGCCAGTTCACCCGCGCGTTTGGTCGCGTGGCGTTGCGCGTCGTTGAAATAGGCAGGCACGGTAATGACCGCACGCGTGATGGCTTCCCCGAAATAGTTTTCCGCGTCATGCTTCAGTTTTTTCAAGACCACGGCGGAAATTTCCTCGGGTGTAAAATTTTTCCCATGAATGGGGATCGTCACCGCACCGGTCCCGGCGCCGGCCAGCGGATAAGTCACGGATTTTTCATCCTCCGAAATTTCCGCGCCGCGCCGGCCGATGAAACGTTTGACGGAATAGACCGTTTCCGCCGGTTTGATCACGCGAACGCGATTGGCTTCATGGCCGACCAGCGGCTCCGCGTCCCCGGCGGGGAAATGGACCACGGACGGCGTCAGCCGCCGGCCCTCGCGATCGGCGATGACCAGCGGGATGCCCGAATCCACCGTGGCGACGAGTGAATTCGTGGTCCCCAAATCGATGCCGATGATTTTACTCATGTTGGCGCCCTTATTTGAACCATGATTGAACGCGAAGGGACACGAAATTCTCAAAGCAGGATTCAAGCTTTGGCTTGCCGTTTGCTCCAAACCAGTCGAAGTTGGAAATCAACATGAACTGCATCGTTACCGCCGGCCCGACCTATGAACCGCTGGACGACGTGCGCCGGCTCACGAATTTTTCGACCGGCCGGCTGGGCACGGAACTGGCCAATTTCCTGGTGGCCCGCGGCCATCAGGTGCGGTTGCTGGTCAGCGCCCAGGCCACGCATGGGGGCGAGCGCCGGGCGCAACAGGTCGAGGTGTTTACGACCACGGCCAACTTGCGGGAGAAGTTGCAGGCGTTGTCCCCCAAAAAAGTGAACGCGGTCTTCCACGCGGCGGCGGTCAGCGATTTTCATTTCGGCCGGATTCAATTGCAATCGCCGCACGGCCGGTTGACGGAAATCAAATCCAAAAAAATTCCCACGGACAAGGGCGCGTTGCTGGTGGAACTGGTGCCGACGCAAAAAATCATCGTTGACCTGCGCGCCTGGTTTCCCTCGGCCCGGCTGGTGGGTTGGAAATTTGAAGCGGAGGGCAAACGCCCGGAGGCGGTGCACGCGGCGGAGCACCAGCTCGCCCAATGTCTCACCGATGTCTGTGTGGTGAACGGCCCGGCCTACGGTGAAGGTTTCGGTTTGGTCACGAGCGGTGGGCATGTGCATCTGGCGGATCCGCCGAAGCTGTTTGACGCGCTGGAGAAATTGCTGCAGGTCTAGCGGGCGGGCCGGGACGGGTATCAGACTTCAAAGTTTTTCAGTTGCCGCAACCCCAGTTTTAAGGGCAGCCAGCCGACGAAAAACGACAGGACGACGAAAGCGACGGCGCTTTCGATGGCCCAAGCCACCCGTCCTTGCCAGCCCGACGTGCCCAATCCCAGCAGCAACACGGAGGCGAGAATGTAAACCGAACTCAACACGAAGCACAAGGTGCCGCCAAAACCGCTGACGATTTTGTTGGGATTGGTCTCTTTCAAATTCGGATACAGCACGCCCAGCCCCACCGCCAGGCCATTGAGGGCAAAGGCCATCAGGGTGACCACCGCGCCAAAAAAGATCACGCGGTCCCAGCTCATTTTCAGCAGATAACAGGAGAGCATGATCAACCCGGAGGTCACGATGAGCGACAACACGCTCGTCAGCCAGAATTTGGTTTTGACCACCCGTGCCAGTCCCATGGGGGCCATGCCGACGATCCACAGGCGGCGGCCCTCCAGCGAGAATTGCGGGAACACAAACCGCGTCGTCACGGAAGCGAGATTCAGCGCGCAGACGCCCAGATTCAGGAAGGCAATGAGATTGACCCAGAATTCACCGCTCAACTGGTGCGTGAAATTCCGCAGGTTGATGATGTACACGCCCAGCAGGCCGAACAGCATCACGGATTGTCCCCATTGCGTTGTATCGCGCCAGAACATGCGGATGTCCTTGATGGCCACCGCACGGTCATCCCGGTTGAGCCAGACCAGTTTCCCAAAAATCTGTTCCAACAGACCGGGGGGATTGGGAAATTCGCGTTGCGAGCGAAGCGGGTGCCGGCGGGGCCCGTGCTGGGCCCGGCTTTGCACCGCGGACGCCGTGTCGTAAAACACATGGCCCAAACGGGTGAAGGCGAGGCTGCCAAAGAACAACGTGTGGCTTAACAGCACCAGCGCAAAAAAAGCCGCGCCGCGCAGGATGCCTTCGGCCCATTGCAGCACGGCCGACGACAACCAGTAACTGGGCAGGAAGGGAAACATCGTGAAACGGGTTTTCGCAAGCAATTGGTCGAGCGCCTCCAGCGTGCGTTCGCCGAGCAGGGCGTTGGTGGCCGGTTGCGCCTTCCACCAGAAGGCGGCCAGGGCGAGCAAAGTCACGGCCGTGGCCACCATCGCAATCTGGAAACTGCGCCGGTCCAGAAACCGCCCCACCAAAATCGCCAGCGAGGCGCCGGCGACGCCCGGCAACACGATGAACAGCGCAATCAAGACCAGCGTCATTGCGTAAAAATGCCACGGGGCGTCCCGCACCAGGCCAAACGCCACCAGCAGGGGTGCAATCAGGAATAAAAAAGCCCATGACGCCAGCAGGATGGACTCGATGAATTTCCAGCGGAAAATGGTTTGCGTGGGAACGGGCAGCGTCAGCAGAAACGCGGTTTCGCGGTTGCGAAACAGGTTGGTGTAACTGATGACCAGATTGCTCAACAACAGCAGTCCGAACAGAAAGGCAAACAGGGCGTACATCAACCGTTCCGTCAGCACCGCGCCCAGGCCCGGAAATTTGGCGACGAAGCCGAGCGCGTGATAGAAGAGCCAGAATGACAGGACCAGGTAACCAACCACGAAGGTCAGGATGACCCCCGTGAGCAACCGCGATTGATTCCGCAACGACAACAGCCGCCGCCAGCTTTGCAGCGCGTTGACCCGCATCAACAGGAGCAGCGGTGCGGGAGCGGAACGGGTTTTCATTTAAACGCCACTAAAATAGCCTTCCGGAACTCTCCCCGCAATCCTTGCGGCATCGGCAAACACGATTTATAGTTATTAAGTCGCGATGAAAATCAACCGTCGCAAATTTATCCTGACGGCGTTACTCGCAACCCCGTTCGCAATTATCGCCGATGCGAAATGGTTGGAACCACAATGGGTCAAAATTCACCGGTTGCGTCTGAGCCAGGGCCAGCCAACTCATCGTTTTGTTCACTTTAGCGACCTGCATCACAAAGGGGATCGCGCTCATTCCGAGTCCGTGGTGGCGATGATCAATTCGCTTTCACCGGATTTTGTCTGTTTTACCGGCGATATCATGGAAGAAGGGAAGTTCCTGCCCGAGGCGCTGGAGGTTCTCGCAGGTGTCAAAGCTCCGATGTATGGAGTGCCGGGCAATCACGATTATTGGAGCCGGGTACCTTTTGACGGCATAATTAAATGCTATGCGGCGACGGGTGGAGCGTGGCTGCTTAATGAGGAACGGACGATAGCTGGGAGAGAAATCAATCTCATTGGAGTTGCCCAGCTTGGCCCCAAACATCCCGTGCCTCCGGCAAAGCCCGGGATGAAGAACATCTTATTGTTTCACTATCCAGCGTGGGCGAAGGAATTTGACGGCCAGAAGTTTGACTTGATGCTGGCCGGGCATTCACACGGTTGCCAGGTGCGGATTCCGTTTTACGGACCCGTAGTCACTCCTTACGCCGTGGATGAATACGATCTCGGATTATTCCAGACGAAATCGGGTCCGCTCTATGTGACTTCTGGCATTGGTTGGTTTCCTGTGCCGATCCGTTTCAATTGCCGACCGGAGATTGTACTTGTCGAAATCTAAAGCAAATACTGCTTTCCCGTTGAAGCTGCCGTGAGCGGTTTGTATCGTGCGGGCGATGTTGCCGCCGGAAACCAAAACATCACCGCTCGCTGCGCCCATCACTTCACTTTGGGGTGTCGGCGGCGAACGCGCGGCACAATTGACGCGGCTCGAGATTCACACCGTCGAAGATTTACTCCTCCACCGGCCGCGGCGCTACGAGGACCGCCGCCATTTCCGCGCCATCGCCGATTTGAGCCGCGACGAAGCCGCCACGGCGCGCGGCACCATTGTTGCGCAGGGGCTCAAGCGTTTCCGCGGCGGCCGCAAATCGGTTTTTGAAATCGTTCTCGACGACGGCACCGCGCGCTTGCATTGCCGCTGGTGGAACCTGCCGTTCATGGAAAAGTATTTCGCGGTGGGCGACGAGGTGTTCGTTTTCGGCAAACTGGTCGAAACCAAACCGCGCACGATGGACCATCCCGAATCCGAGGTCATCGAAGGCGGCGAGGAAAGTTTCATCCACATCAACCGCATCGCGCCGGTTTATCCCCTCACCGAAGGCCTGCCGCAACGCTGGTTGCGCGGCTTGATCTGGCGGACCCTGGAACGATTTGAAACGCAAATCGTCGAACCCGAACCGGCGCCGGACTTGAAGCTTTTTCCGACCCGGGCCAACGCGGTTCGCATGCTTCATTTTCCCGAAGCCCTGACCGATGGGGAAATCGCGCGACGCCGGCTGGCGCTGGACGAATTCGTCGTGTTGCAATGCGAAATGCGGCTGCGCCGGAAGAACTTCGAGGCCCGGGCGCACGCGCTTCCGTGCGGCGGGGACAACCGTTTGATGAAGCCGTTTCTGGCGCAGCTTGGGTTCCAGCTCACCCGCGCGCAAACCCATGTGCTCCGCGAAATCCGTGCGGACATGCGCGGACCGCATCCGATGCGGCGGCTGCTGCAGGGCGATGTCGGGTCGGGCAAGACGGTCGTGGCCGCGTGCACGGCGCTGATGGCGTTGGAAAGTGGTTTCAATGTGGCGCTGATGGCGCCGACGGAAATTCTGGCGGAACAACATTTTCGGAACTTTTCGCGCTGGCTCGAGCCATTGGGCGTGCGGGTGGAATTGCAAACCGGGAGCCGCAAGACCGTCGAGACGCGGGCGCCGGGCGCCGGGAGCGGGCCGCGCCATTTGCCCTCAACTTTGTTCGTCGGCACGCACGCGCTGTTCACCCGGGGTTTTGAACTGCCGCGACTCGGCCTGGTCATCATTGACGAACAGCACAAGTTCGGCGTGGCGCAGCGCGAACAGCTGGTGCGCAAGGGGGATTATCCGCATTTGCTGGTGATGACGGCGACGCCGATTCCGCGCACGCTCGGGTTGACGCTGTACGGCGATCTGGATGTTTCCGTGATGGATGAATTGCCGGCCGGACGCGGGCGGGTAAAAACATTTGTGCGCGCCGCAGACAAGCTGCCGCAGGTCTGGAAATTCATCCGTGAAAAAATTGCCGCCGGCCGGCAGGCGTACGTGGTTTATCCCCGCGTGGAGGAGCAGGACACGACCGGGGACGTCAAGGCGGTGACCAGGGAGTTTGAAAACGTCCGGCAGGTACTGGCGCCATTTCGTGCCGGTCTGCTGCACGGCCGGCTCAAAAGCGCTGATAAGGAGAAAGTCATGGCGGTGTTTCGGGCCAACCAGATCCAGGCGCTCGTGGCGACGGCCCTGATCGAGGTGGGCCTGGACGTGCCCAATGCGACCGTCATGCTGATTGAGAATGCGGAGCGGTTCGGCTTGGCGCAATTGCACCAATTGCGCGGTCGCATCGGACGCGGCGCGCACGAATCCTTTTGCATTCTGATTTCCGGTGCGAAAAACGGTGAGGCGCGCGAACGGCTCGCGGTGTTGGAGGAGACCACGGACGGTTTTCGCATCGCCGAAGCGGATTTGAAATTGCGCGGGCCGGGTGAATTGCTGGGCCGGCAGCAGAGCGGTCTGCCGCGTTTTCGCTTCGGAAATCTGGTGGACGATCTGGATTTGATTCGCCACGCGCGGGTGCTGACGGCGCCGCCGGCGGAGGGTTCCCGCAAAAATATTTGAAAAATATGCTTGCGGCGCGAAAGGATTTTCGGCTAGTTCAGCCGCGTATGAAAAAAATCGCTTATCTCGTTGTTGCGTTGGGTCTCCTTTCCGTCGGGTTGCTGGCCGGTTGCCAGAAACAAGCCGATGAGTCGACCACGACCCCGGCGGCGCCCTCCACCAACGCGCCTTCCACCAACGCGCCCGCGCAATAATTGCGCGTGGTCTGTCGCGCGCAGCGCGGCAGAAGGGGCTGGATTTCGAGTGCCAAGGCATGGTCTGTGTTTGGCGCTTGGAAATTTTGCGGCTTGGACTAAATTGCCGCTATGCGAGCATGGCTTTCAATTCCCGTGGCGGCCGGACTCCTGTTGGCGACCGGTTGTGGTCAAAGCTCCAGTACCACCAATTCCTCCGCGACCAACGACGCGAACACCAACTTCGCCAGCGGCAACCCGCTGACGGTGGCGCCGGATTACCTCGGCACGGTGGGCAAGGCGCAGAATTATTCAATCAAGCAGATTGATCTGGCGCAACTGACCCAGGCGGTCCAGGAGTTCAACGCGGCGGAAGGGCGCTATCCGAAGGATCTTCAGGAACTCATTCCCAATTACATTGCTCAAATCCCGGCTGTGCCGGCCGGCTATCAAATCGCCTACGACGCAGCCAGCGGAAAGGTCAAGGTGGTCCAGCAACCGTGACCGCATTTAAAATCCCTGTCACAGGGAAAGGTATTTCAACACGTCCACTTCTTTCTTGAAAACGATTTCAAAGGAATTGTCCTTGAACCGCACATCGAGCACCGTTCCTTTGTCAGCCTCATAATACTCCCACATGACGTGCCCGTTCCCGGGATTAATCCGGCGGATCCAGATATGAGGCGGGTTGGGGGTGATGCCGGCAAGGTTTGCCATCTTGTTTTCATCGTCGCTGGGATTATAGATTTGAACCGTGTAAATAAAATTTTTGGACAGGTATGAGATGAACCCGCCCGGTTGGATCTGCCACAAGGTCCGGCCGGTTTGCGGATCCATTTTGAGCAGGCTGGCCTGGATTTTTTGCGTGATGTCAATCTGGCGCGAATACCGGATGTTGTCCGGATCGGCAGTGGTGGTGTTGACATACAGCATTCCCTTGTCGTCAAAAAACAAACCGACGACACCGACGGTCGGCAGGCGCCAGCGCGCACTGCCCGTTGCCAGATCAAATGCCGTCAGCACCGCCTGATCAAAGACATACAGTGTGTTGCCGTGCTCGACGCACGGCCCTTCGCCAAACGGCGAGGTTGCTGCGCCCGCATCGCGGTTGTCAGCAGGGACGTTGTAAGTCAGCGCCGCCTGCCAGAGTTTTTTGTTTGTCTTGTCAAAGACGATGAGCGTTTTTCCGGCCGCGAGGACATTCACTGTCTCCAACGGAAACAGCGCGGGCGGTCCGACGACTTCGCCGGTCCAGTCAGCGGAGCCGGCTGTGTCTGGCCGGCGAAGGGAGACTTGATACACGCTTTCGTCCTCCTGCACCGCGTCGCCGCCGCGGCTGCGCTGGATCTCGTTGAGCATTTCATTTGCGGCGGTGCTTTCATTTGCGGTGTTCAAATTGCCATTCAGGGCAGATTTTCCCGATGGCGCCTGCACCGCTTCCCGCGTGACGATGTCCGATTTCAGCAGCCGCACGGCGAACTCGACGTAACCGTACTGGCTGGGGATAAGTGTGAAACGTCCGGTTTCAATTTCAACCGGCGTTGGTCGTTGGATCGGAGCTGCGTTGGAATGTGGCGGGTTCTGGCCGTTGAGTTCCCCTTCAATGCGTTCCTCTTCCCGGCTGTTGGCCAGCAACGCGGGCAGGGCAATCTGAGCCGGCAGGCCCAGATGCTGGGCCTGTTCCCCCACTTTTGCCGGATTCATCGGCCCCCCGGCGCCGACGCCGGGCGCCAGCGGAAGACCGGCAGTTGCCCGGCTGCCGGTGCCTCCGGCCGGCGCTGTCCCAGCGACCAGTGCCGGCCCCGGCTGGCCGATTTCCTCGACGCGTGACTCGCCGGTGGCCGGATTGATATGCGTGATGAGCGCCTGTCCATTTGCACCTTCTCCCGCGATCAGGAATTCGCCGTTGCGGGCGATCAAGTCACCGGGATTGTCGGCAAGGGGAATTTTCTGCAACACTTCGCCGGTGTCCCAATCGTAGTGGGTCAGCCGGTCCGGCGTGCTGACCCAGACGTTCTGGCCGGAGACATCCAATTGCAATCGTCCTTCCAGTTCGCGAGCGGCCATTTCTTCGAGCTGACTTTGCGGAATTCTTTGTTCAAATCCACCGGTTGGCTGCAACTGATTTTCGCGCGCCACCGCGTCTGCGATTTGTTGTTTCGTGACGAGTTCCTGTGACCAGATTTCCCTGCCTGATTTGATGTCGTAGCGCGCGAGAGTGCCGCCGTGCAGGAACACAATCTGGTTTGTTCCGCAGAGCCCGGATTCCCCGGCATACGCCGGGTCATCGAAATGGGCCGAAAAAACCGTGTGCGGCACCGAGCCGAACCAGGCATACCACGTCCAAAAGCCGAGACCCCCGACCACGAGAACGGCAGCCAATTTGGCAACGAGGCCGGCTTTCCGCCAATACTTGGCCTCGGCCAAAACCTTTTGCCCTGCGAAAACCGGCACCTCAATATTCTGCGCCTCGGCCTTCGCCCGGCAAAACGGCGAACAGACGTGGCCGAACAAGCCCATGCACTGCGGGCACATCGGCTTTCCGCAAACCACGCAATGATGCACCGCCGATTTACGGGGATGTCTCGCACACTGTTCCGCAGCCGGTGGAGAATCCGGCGTTGCTGCCGCTGGCACGGTTTGAGGCTCGTCGCGGGCGATCTTGAGTCGCGGAGATTCTGTGGCCGGCGGCGGCGCGGCGGGGGCGGGTCCGGAAAACTCGCGCCGGATCAATTCATTGACGAAATCCGACGAATCCAGCCCGCAGGCCGGGCAGACAAACTTCACCGGATTTTGCAACATCTCCGGCGTAGCGTCGAATTCGTATTTTGCGCCGCAGGCACATTGAATTTTCATGGGCGCTGGGGTTTGGGGTTCAATAACACGACCCCTTGGGTAATCACGAGTGAAAACGGAAGCCGCGGCGGCGTCAATTCCACATGCCCGTCACAGAATAAAATGTTTCCGCCATATTTGTAGTGGTTGTTGCCCGGCGGTTTGCCCGTGGCGGAAAAGACCAGATCCCCGGCCTTCTTCGGCAGTGTGTTGATCTGCCAGTCGGACATCAGCGGCGATTGCGCGCCGTTCAGGTGTTGCCCCATATAATAGGCGTAGCTGATTGTGCGATTGGCAAACGGCAACCCCGAAGGCAAGGGCGAATCCTTGCTGCCCGGACAAATGAAAATCGAGGTGTCCACCGTGTAGCGTGGCACCAGCAGACTGAGGGGTTTTTCCGAAGTTTCGGCGTTGGTGCTTGCCGGGAGCCGGCCGGAAAAATCATTGGCGTAAATTTGCAGCGCCACGTAAATCTTCTCCAAATTTTGCTGGCAGGCCCGTTGGGCCGCGTGCTGGTGGCTTTCCGATGCGAATCCCCACATCATCGTGGTAAGGATGATCATCAACGCCAGGACGATGAGGAGCTCAACCAGCGAAAAACCCGGTTTGGCGGAAGACGTTCCCGGGCCGCCGCCGCGCCGGTTGTTTGCGCGGACACAACCGCTTTGCCCAAACGCCTTCATGCCGGCCTTATAGCGCAACCGCGTGTTCGGAGCAACGGCAACATTTTTTTCTCGTAAAATCCCCCGTTCACAGGCAAAGAGTGCGTCTCGGTTTTTCATGAACGAACAAATCATCATTCTCGATTTCGGATCGCAATACACGCAGGTCATTGCGCGCCGCGTTCGCGAGTGCAATGTGTATTCGCAAATTCTGCGCTATGACACGCCCGCCCGCGAGCTGGCGAAACTCAAACCCCGCGGCCTCATTTTGTCCGGCGGTCCGTCCAGTGTCTATGCGAACAAT
>Ga0209579_10002084_pt1 | contig 15740 bp, 15 predicted proteins | sample Coa_R1_2_FD_187152 | JGI IMG/M metagenome (GOLD analysis project Ga0209579, IMG submission 187152) | Surface soil microbial communities from Centralia Pennsylvania, which are recovering from an underground coalmine fire - Coalmine... | ecosystem: Environmental > Terrestrial > Soil >... | reverse complement strand
GGAGCAGCCTCGCCGCAGGGGCGCTCCTGCTGTGCGGCCTCCTCGCTGCCGTAGCCACCCCCCAACTCCTCGGAACGCGGGTGAGTCGCGCGCTCGACACGCTCGGGCGCGCCGACCCCCGCTTCCTCTGGCTCGCCGCCGTCGCGTTCGCCGTCTCGCTCGTCGGCTCGGCCGGGTGCTGGCGCGCGGCGATCGCGCTCTGCGGGGGACGGACGTCGCTCGCCGACGCGACCGCGCGGTACGGCGCGGGCTCGCTCGCGAACACGTTCGTCCCGGCGCGGGCCGGCGACGCCGTCCGCTTCGCGCTCTTCTCCAAGCTCGTCCCCGGTCAGCACAAGCTCTGGACGACGGGAGGCGCATTCGTCGCGGTCGCCGCCACGCGCGCGGCGATGCTCGGCGGGATCGTCGCCACCGGCGCGGCGCTCGGGGTGGTCCCGTGGTGGCCGCTGTTCATCGCTGCCGCGCTCGTCGCGGTCGCCGCCGTCCTCGCCCGTCGCGCGCATCGCCATCTCGGCCCGCGCGACATCGCGCGGCTCGCCGCCTGGGTCGCGCTGTCCGTCGCCGGCCGGTTCGCCGGCGCGGCCGCGGTGAGCGCCGCCGTCGGGATCCAGCGGCCGTTCCTCGCCGCGCTCCTCATACTGCCCGCGCTCGACGTCTCCGGCCTCGTCCCGCTCACGCCCGGGAACGTGGGCATCGCCAGCGCGGCGATCGCGATCGCGTTCCGCTCGCACGGCGTCTCCTTCAACCATGGGCTCGCGGCCGGGATCACGCTGCAGGCGCTCGAGACCGCGGTCGGGGTCATCGTCGGGACGGCGAGCGTGCTCTGGCTCGCGCCGTACCCGTCGCCGGGGATGCGCCGCGTCGCGCTCGGCTCCGCCGCCGTCGCCGTCGGCCTCGGTGCGACCGCGCTTGTTTCGCTGACCGCCGGGTAGTCTGGAACCAATGCTCCGGCGTCATCCGCTGGCAGGCGAGGCGCTCCTGTCGGCAGGTGCTGCCGCGTCGATCGCCGCCATTCTCGCCTGGCTCGGGCCACCCGGAAGCGACCTCGCCGCGCACGCGTACCAGCGCACGCTCTTCCTCGAGCACGGGTTCACGTTCTGGAACAACTTCTGGTACGCGGGGCGCTACAGCTTCGTCACGTACAGCCTCATCTACTACCCGCTCGCGGCGTGGCTCGGGATCAAGCTGCTCGCGGTCGCGACGATCGCGCTCGCGTCGCTCGCGTTCGCGGTCGTCGTCTGGCGCGAGTGGGGACCGACGACGCGCTGGTCGAGCCGCTCGTTCGCCGTCGTCTGGGCCGGAATCGTGCTCTCGGCCGCGTTCCCGTTCGCGCTCGGGATGGCGCTCGCGTTGCTCGCGCTCTGGGCATTGCAGTCGCACGCACGGTGGCGGTTCGCGGGTCTCGCCGTGCTCACGCTCGCCGCATCGCCGGTCGCATTCCTCCTGCTCGTGATCGTCCTCGCCGGCGTCGCGATCTCACGCGCGCGCATCGACTGGCTCCCCGCTGCCGCGATCGCCGCCGCGGGGATCGTGGAGGTCGTGCTCTGGCGGCTCTTCCCCGGCGGCGGGAGTTATCCGTTCTCGTTCGCCGAACTCGCCGCGGCCGTCGTCTTCTGCGTCCTCGCCATCGCGTTCGCATGGCGGATCACGACGCTGCGGTGGGTCTTCGTCGTCTACCTCATCGCGGTCCTCGGCTCGTACGCGATCCCGTCCGCGGTCGGCGAGAACGTCGCGCGCATGCGTTACGCCGCGATCCCGCTCGCGCTGCTCATCCTCTCGCTGCGCAAGTGGAAGCCGCTCCTCCCCGGCCTCGTCGTGCTCGGGCTCGCGCTGTCGTGGAACCTCACGCCGCTCGCGCACAGCTTCGTCAACGGTCAGGCGGACGTCACCTCGAAGGCATCCACGTGGACGGGCGCGATCGCGTACCTGAAGACGCACTCCGATCCCGACCTCCGCGTCGAGGCGGTGGACACGACTGGCCACTGGCCCGCGGTCTATCTCGCCGACGCCGACATCGCGCTCGCGCGCGGCTGGTTCCGGCAGGACGACTTCCCCCAGAACGAGGTGCTCTACTCGAAGCTCGGGCCGAAGACGTATCTCAACTGGCTGCACGGGCTCGGCGTCGGCTACGTCGTGCTCGCGAAGACGACGCCGGACTACAGCGCACGCGCCGAGGCGGCGCTCGTGCGCAGCGGCCGCGCGGACCTGAAGCTCGTCTACCGAGACCCGGTCATCTCCATCTACCGCGTGCCGCACGCGCAGCCGATCGTCACGGGGCCGGACGAGCCGCGCGTCGTCGCGATGACGCAGGCGCGGATGGTCGTGCGCGTGAATGCCGGCGGGACATACCGGATCGCGGTTCGTTACTCGCCGTACTGGCGGACGTCCGACGGCTGCCTGAGCAAGGGCGCCGACGGGATGCTGCGCCTGACGACGCTCCAGCCGCGCACGGCACGGATCGGGTTCACGCTCAGCGCCGACGCGGCGTTCGACGAGCTCGCCGGCCAGACGCAGAACTGCACGCTGCCCTAGACGGAGATCGCGTCGCCGACGCGAATCACGCCGTCGCTCAAGATGTCCGCGTTGATCCCGGCGCGGTGCATCATGTCCTTGATGAGCCCAGGCCGCGTCATCGACTCGAGATGCCGGCACGGCTCGCACAGCTCCACGCCGTAGCACTCGACCTCGCCGACGCGGAAGGTCTTCCCCACCAGCGCGTTGAGGTCGACGCCGCGCACGGTCAGCTGCCGCCGCGTCTCCCCCTCGCCGAGGCCGACATCCGCGACCTGCTCGGCGTCGACGAGCGTCAGCGCTTGCCCGGCCTTCGCGCCGCGCTCACGGTAGTGGCGGTCCCCTTCGAGGCCCTTGCCCGCGACCGCGACGACCGAGTCGACGGCGTGCAGCGGCCCTCCCTCTTCGGGCCCGACGTGGATCGCTTCGATCATTTGCCGTCGCTGGCGATGTAGCTGACGAGCTCGTCCACCTTCGCGGCGCCGAGACTCGAGGCGAAGTTCCCCGGCATGACGTTCTTCGGGAAGCCCGGCGAGATGTACGCGTTCGGGTCGACAATCGACTGCTTGATGAACGCGTCGAGCGCCATGTTGTCCTTCTTCGCGTCGACGGCCGGCGCGGTGTCGAGATCCGGGCCGATCTTCCCCGTCGCGCCCGCCGGCTTGAACGTGTGGCACGCGGCGCAGCCGCCGTTCGTGAAGACCGCCTTCGCCGCCGCAGCGGAGGCGCCCGACGACGCGGTCGTCGTCGCGGCCGCCGTCGTCGTCGCAGACGTCGTCGTCGCGGGCGCGGACGCCGACACGGTCACCGTGTGCGTCTTCGTGTGGCCCGTGTAGTGGCCGATCGCCCAGCCGACGAACCCGGCCGGCGCGAGCAGCACGGCGAACAGCACCCACATGACGGTCTCGCCGACGTACGAGCCTGCCTTGGAGCGGCCACCGGGCACGCCCAAACGCTACACGACCTTTCAGACGCGGCGGACGGAGCTCGTCCGGCGACTTCCGCTTGGCCCGCGCCGACCATTCCTCGGCGCTCCGGTCGGCCACGTGGAGCTCCCGCTGCGGCCAGCCGAACGAGAGGATGGCCTTCACGTCGCCGCCGCAGATCGCCGCCGCCAGGTCCGCATCCTTCACGCCGTTCGGGCAGGAGACGACGCCCTGGTCCCAGGCCGCCACCATCATGTTCTGCGCGCAGCGGCCGACGTCGAACGACGCCGCCTCGCCGACGATGGCGATGACGAGCCCCGCGGTCGCCACGTTCTGGGGCGCGTACACCGCTTCGGCGAGCGCCGCCTTGTCCGCCACGAGGACGAACTCCCACTTCTGCGTGTTCCGCGAGCTGCCGGTGACGCGCCCGGCGTCGAGGATCCGCTCGACGACGACGCCGTCGACCGGCCGGTCGGCGTACCGCCGCTCGTCCCGCTTGCTCGCGATCGCGAGCAGCGTCTCCATCAGTTGCGCAGGAAGGACGGCACGTCCACGTCGCCGCCGTCGTCCGCGACGACGGGCCGCGAGAACGTGCGCGTGCTCGGGCGGTGCCGCCCGATGCCGGTGGCGACGACGGTCACCCACACCTGGCCCGTGAGCCGGTCGTCGACGGTGGCGCCGAAGATGATGTTCGTGTCGTCGGTGGCGGCGGAGCGGATCGCCTCCGCTGCCTCGTTGACCTCGATCAGCGTCATGTCGTCGCCGCCGGCGACGGAGAGCAGGATGCCGGTCGCGCCGGTGATCTCCTCGTCGATGAGCGGCGAGCGCAGCGCGCGCTCGGCCGCCTCGCGCGCGCGGTTCTCCGGCGCGGACGAGAAGCCGATGCCCATGAGCGCCGTGCCGGAGTTGCTCATGATCGTGCGCACGTCGGCGAAGTCGAGGTTGATGAGCCCTGGCAGCGTGATGAGGTCGGTGATGCCCTGCACGCCCTGGCGAAGGACGTCGTCGGCGACCTTGAACGCGTCGAGCATCGACGTCGACTTGTCCAGCACCTCGAGCAGCCGGTCGTTCGGGATGACGATCGTCGTGTCGCACGCGGCGCGCAGCGCGGCGACGCCCTGATCGGCCTGCGTGCGGCGCTTCGTCCCTTCGAACTTGAACGGCGTCGTGACGATGCCGACCGTGAGCGCGCCGAGATCGCGTGCGATCTTCGCCACCACCGGCGCGGCGCCGGAGCCGGTGCCGCCGCCTTCGCCCGCGGCGACGAACACCATGTCCGAGCCGCGCAGCGCGTTCTTCACCTGGTCGTAGCCCTCCTCGGCCGAGCGCCGTCCGATGTCGGGATCGGAGCCGGAGCCGAGGCCGCCGGTGAGCTCGCGGCCGATGTGGATCTTCTGTTCTGCGTCGCTCATGTGCAGCGCCTGAATGTCGGTGTTCACGGCGATGAAGTCGACATCGCTGATGCCGGCGTCGATCATCCGGTTGACCGCGTTCAGCCCCGCGCCGCCGACGCCGACCACCTTGATGACGGCGACGTACGCGCCGGTGTCGGCCGACGGCGAGCGGTAGAGGCGCGGCGGCGCCTCCGGCATCGGCTCGACGTACCGCGTGACCGGAGGTTCGTATTGCGGCTCGGGCTGCGGCGGCGGAACGGGTCGCGGCGCAGGCGGAGGCGCAACAGGAGGTGGCGGCGGCGGTGCCGGCTCGGCGCGCGCCTCCTCCCACGTCGGGATGTGCTCGACGGTCCGCTCCTCCGGATCCTCCTTCGCGGGCTCCTCGGCCGGCGCCTGGCCCTCGGCCTGGCGCTGCGCAGCCTCGGTCGCGCGGAAGAGCTCCGCGAGCGGGCCCTCACGCATGCTGGCGCGCCGACGCGCCATCGAGCACCTCCTTCGCGAGGTCGCGATACATGCTCGCGGCCTCCCCACTCGGGTCGTACTTCAACACCGACTGCCCCTTCACGGGCGCCTCTGCATAGCGCACAGTCTTGCGGATCCGAGTGCGCAGGACGAGGTCGCCGAAGTTCTCCTGGAGAATCTCGACCGCCTCGCGGGAGTGCAGGAGCCGCTTGTCGTACATCGTCGGCAGGATCCCCTGGATCGCCACCTCCGGGTTCAGGTTCTCCCGGATCATCGTCAGCGTGTTCTCCAGCTGCACGAGCCCGCGCAGCGAGAGGTACTCGCACTGCACCGGAACGATGACGCCGTTCGACGCGACGAGCGCGTTGATCGTCAGCAGGCCGAGCGACGGCGGCGTGTCGATGAGGATGTAGTCGTAGTCGCCGCGCACCGGCGCGATCGCCTTCTCGAGCGAACGCTCGCGGCCGATCATCGAGGCGAGCTGCAGCTCGGCGCCGGCGAGGTCGATCGACGAGACGGCGACGTCGATCTCGCTCGTCCGCACGATCTCGCTGATCGGAAGCTTGTGGACGAGCACGTCGAACATCGAGCGTTCGATCTCGTCCGGGTTCCACCCCTGCGACATCGTCAGGTTTCCCTGCGGGTCGAGGTCGACGGCGAGGACGCGCTTGCCCTGCTCGGCGAGCGCGACGCCGAGGTTCAGTGTCGTCGTCGTCTTGGCGACGCCGCCTTTCTGGTTCGCAAAAGCGATGACCCTAGCCACCGAAGGTCCACCGCCATTGCGCCCCCGGCCCTGCGGGCGCGGGAGCAAACGCGTGAGCGCCATAGTCGGTCAGCATTCCAGCCGACACAGCCGAGTCCTTCTCCGTTAGGTTCGCGGTCATGGACCGGAAATGGCGGACCCTGATCATCGTCTGCGTCGCCATTTTCATGCTCCTGCTGGACATCACGATCGTCAACGTGGCGCTCCCGAAGATCCAGCGGGACCTCCACGCCTCGTTCACGGACCTGGAATGGGTCGTGGACGCGTACTCGCTCCTGCTCGCGACCGTGGTCCTGAACGCCGGCTCGCTGGGCGACCTGCTGGGCAGGAAACGCGTCTTCCTGACCGGCGTCGTGCTGTTCACGCTCGCCTCCGCGGCCTGCGGCGCGGCGACGAGCCCGTTGTTCCTGAATTTGGCACGGGGCGCGCAGGGTATCGGCGGCGCGATCATGTTCGCGGTTTCCCTGGCGCTTTTGACCCAGGAATTCCACGGAAGAGAGCGCGGGACAGCGTTCGGGATCTGGGGCGCGACCATCGGCGCGGCGGTCGCGATCGGCCCCCTCGTCGGGGGCGTCCTGACCGAGTGGGCTGGTTGGCGGTGGATCTTCTTCGTCAACATCCCGATCGGGGCGCTCTGCCTGCTCTTCGGGATGCGCGTGCTGGTCGAGTCGCGCGACGAGAATCACGCCGGCATCGACGTCCCCGGGCAGGTGCTGCTGTCGGCGGGACTATTCGCGCTCGTCCTCGGCCTGCTGCGCGGGAACGCGTGGGGCTGGTCGAGCGGCCGCGTCGTCGGACTGCTCGCCGGATCGGTGGCGGCACTCGCCGCGTTCGCGATCGTCGAGCTGCGGCAGCCGAACCCCATGTTCGACGTGCGCCTCTTCCGCGTGCCGGCGTTCACCGGCGCGCAGGTGGTTGCGTTCTCGATCTCGTCGGCAATGTTCGCGCAGTTCCTCTACATCACCCTCTACCTGCAGAACATCCTCCTGTACTCGCCGCTGCAGGCCGGGCTTCGCTTCCTGCCGCTGTCGGTGATCTCGTTCTTCGCCGCGCCCGTGTCGGGACGTCTCGTCGGGCGCATCCCCGTTCGCTTCGTCATGGGGATCGGCATGGCGCTCGTCACGCTCGGGCTCTACCTCATGTACGGCGTGCACGACTCGTCTGGATGGGCGACGCTCCTCCCCGGCTTCCTCGTCGGCGGCATCGGCATCGGGATGGTGAACCCGGCGCTCGCGACGACGGCGGTGAGTGTCGTCCCGCCACAGCGCGCCGGCATGGCGGCAGGCGTGAACAACACGTTCCGCCAGGTCGGGATCGCGACGGGCATCGCCGGGCTCGGCGCGATCTTCCAGGCGTCGTACAAGGTCGGCGGCACGCGGCACGAGTTCATCCACGGCCTGAACAACATCTTCCTCGTCGGGACGTTCGTCGCGCTGGCGGGAACGGTGCTTGCGTTCGCGCTCGTGCGTGGGCGCGACTTCGTCGCTAGCGCGCCGGCAGCGGCCGCAGGGCACTGACGACGCGCATCCGCTGCACGAGCTGCCAGCCCGCGAGCAGGAGCACGACGACTGCGCCTGTGCCGACGACGAGCACCTGAGCGGCGACCGAGAACGCGATCGCGTCGCCCGCGTGCACGCCGCTCGCGATGAGAATCGCCGAGCCTGCGCCCGCCTGCGTCGCCGCGCCCGCCGGTGCGATCGGCAGCGCAGCCGACGCGGCCGACGCGCAGAGGAACGCGAGCGCAAGCGGGAAAGAGCGGTTCATCGACAGCGCGTCAAGGAGCAGGAAGACCGCCGTCGCGCGGAGCGCCCACGAGACGGAGATGAACATCAGCGCCGCCGCCGCGCGGCGGTTGCAATGCGTGTGCGTTGCGAGCCAGCGGCCGAGACGGAAGCGCTGGACGAAACGAATGCCGGCGAGCTTCGGGAGCGACGCGACGAACCCGGCGGCCAGAACACCCGCGATGGCGACGGCGCCGAAGCCGATGCGCACCGTCCACGTGTCCGCGTGCACCGCCGCGACCGCCGACATCGGCGCGAGCGCGGCGTTGTCGAGCATGCCGAGCACGAGCAGGCTGAGCGCGAGCGCGCCGATGCTCGTCCGCACGCCCGGGAACCGCTTCACGCATGCGACGCGGAGCGCGTCGTCGAGCCGGCCCGGCAGCGCGACGCCGCCGACGCAGGCTGCACCGCCCGCGAACGCGAGTGCGCTCGCCCCCGGCCGGTCCTCGTCGGTGAAGAGCCGCTGCCAGCCCCACGCCTTGAACGCGTACGCGATCAGGAAGAGACCGACCGCTCCGGAAAGGAGCAACGGGTTGGCATGGCTGAGCGCGAAGCCGCTATGCAGGAAGTGCCGGCCGCCCACGACGGCGACGACGAGTACCACGAGGGCGAAACCGCCATTCGCGAGCACCTGAAACTTCCTGTTCGAGAGAAGTCGCCGCACAGTTGCCTAGACGGAGCTATCGGCAGTTCGGCTACGCGGCCGCTACCCCTTCTCAGCTATTCGTCGGGCTCACCGTCGAAATAGTCGAGCAGCTCCATCCGAGTTATTACCCCGAGCCCGCGGAAGTACACCTTGTTCGAGCGCGGGTACCAACACACGTCATTGGAGTCGCGTGTCCCGTAGGCGAGATACGTGAGGCCGCTCGGCCCGGCCCGGAAGGAATGCGGGATGCGCGTCCCCGGCGGCCGCGAGACGACGTGGCCCTCGCCGACGGCGTGGCGCTCGACAGGATCGGCCGGAAAGCGATGTTGGGGGTCGGGCGCCGCCCACAGCTCGAGCTCGCCCTCCCCGGCGAGCACGACGAAGAGCTCTTCCTCCGCGGTGTGGCAGTGCGGCGGCGCGCCCTCCTCGCCGACAGGAAGCGTGACGAGGTTCAGGCCGGTGAGCGTCGCGCCCGCGCTCACGCTCAGCCGGCGCGAGCGGCCGCCGAACTCCACCTCGACGTCGTCGACGTTGACGATCGACTCCGGGCGCGGCGACGGGTCCGGCCACTCGAGCTTCTGGTCGCGCTCGTACGGATGCGGCGGCCCGCCCACCTCCGCCCACGACGGCCAGAGCCAGTAGACGCCGACGCGCGGGAGATACGAGCCGGCGATGCGGTTGCGCGGCCCGTAGACGAGGAAGTCGAGGCCGTGGTCGCCGGCTCGTATCGTGTGCGCCGCCCCGCGCGGCGCGTGGACGATGCAGTCGCCGGCGCGCACCTCGTAGGTGACGCCGTCCTGCCACGAGAGCCCGTCGCCGCCGAGGATGAAGAACGTCTCCTCGTCGGCGCCGTGCACGTGCGCCGGCGTCGACACCTCGCCGGGGCCCAGCAGGACCCGGTTCACGCCCACGCCGACGGAGCCCGCGGCCTCGCCAAGGAAGCGCCAGTCGCCGCCGGCCCCGCGCATGTGCGAACGGCGCGACTCGACCTCGTCCCAGTGGACGACTCTCACACGGCGATCATCGCACGCTCCGCGATCGCCGCCGCAGCCGCACGTGCTCGCTCGTCGCCCTCGAGCCGCGCCCACGCCTCGGCCTCGCGGACGAGCTCCTGCAGCTCGGCCACGACCGTCGCCTGATGCGCGCCCTCGCGCTCGAGCGTCTCGATCCGCTCCAGCCGGCGCAGCACCGCGTCTATCTCGTCCAAGCCTACGGCTCCTGGTTTCTTGCGAAGGGGAGCGATCCACGAACCACCACGATCATGACGTGACGCTAGAGCGCGATCTGTGCCAGGACCGTCGTGTCTTTCGTACGAGAGCCGAGCAGCTTCCCGTCGAGCTCGCGCAGCAGTGCAGCGCGGTCGCCGTGCTCGAGGATCGCCACGAGCGTGCGCCGCATCAGGTCCGGCGTCGGCGCGCGGAACTGCTCTGCGTCGGTCTCGTTGAGGAGTGCCGCCGCACGCATCGCCGCCGCCCACACGCCGTCGCCGGCGCCGAGCGCGGCATCGAGCGCGTGCCGGAGCTGCTCGCCGCGGAACGGATCGTCCTGGAAGAGCGAGAGCTCCCACCGGTCGAGCGCGTCGCCGAGCTGCGCGTCGCCGTCGGCCATTGCGAGCTTCGGAATCAAGCGGGTCGCCACCTGGGAACGGAACGGATCGAGGCGCGACGGCTCACCCGGCGGCGGCGTCGCTGCAATCGGAAGCACGGGCCGGATGCCGAACGGCTCCCAGTCGAGCCGCTCGAACAGCACCGGGCCGGCTGCGAGCGGCGCCGCGGTCGCGAGGCGCAACGCCGTCACCGCGTCGGCGAGCTCGCCGGGGGCGTCCGGCACCTCGTCCTCCACCGGTCGTTCGAGCTCGAGCACGCACATGCGGTCCACCTCGCGGCCGAAGTCGCGCGGCAGCAGTCCCGACGACTCCGGCCACAAGGCCGCGAACTCGCCGGTCGCCGCTGCCCGCACGCGCAGACCGGCGCCGAGCTCGATCGTGCTCCCGCACGAGATGCCGACGAGCGGCGCGACGGCGCCGTACGCGTGACCTTCGCCGAAGATCCGCGCCTCCAGCTCCTCGTACGCGCGGTCGTACACGGTGTCGTCCCAGTCGAAGCCGCCGCATCCTTCCGCGACGCGTACGAGCAACGGCACGAGGATGGTGCGGTACGCGTCGCTGTACAGCGCCGCGGCGGGCTCGCGCGAGAGATCGTCGAGCGCCTCGCGCACGTCCTCGCGTGAGCGCAGCCGCTCCGCCTGCCCTTCGATGAATCCCTTCACGAGCGGCCGGTACTCGTAGAACGACGGCGCGTGCTCCTCGAAGGCGAACGGCAGGTCCTCGCCGTGGAAGACGGAGAACGCGCCGAGGCAGAAGCGGCGCAATGACTCGTACAGGTGCGGTGCTTTCATCGCAACCTGCTCCTTACGCCTTCGGCTCCGTGCCTCCTCTCTGGCACTCGGGACACCAGTACGCGGTGCGCGTGCCCGCGGCCCGGATCGGCGTGCCGCAGCGACGGCAGGCGCGACCCGGCCGGCGATAGACCGCGCGCGGGCGGCTCGCGCCGGCGACCGACTCGGTCATGCGCTGGTGAGCGGCGACGAGGACCGCGCGAATCTCGTCGTCTCTCGCGTCGTCGCGCCACGGCGAGACGCGTGCCTCCCACAGCGCCTCCGAGCGCCAGATGTTCCCGATGCCGGCTACGAGCCGCTGGTCGAGGAGCGCCTCGCCGATGGGCCGGCCGCGGAGCGACGCGACCATCACGTCGTAGTCGGGCTCGGCGGCGAGGATGTCGGGCGCGGCCGCGCGCCGCGGCCGGTCGAGCTCCAGGATCGGTCCGTTCCACAGGACCGCCTCGTGCTCGTCGCCGCGGAGGACGAGCCACGGCAGCCCCGCGCGCACCGAGCCGGCGGGGCCGACGCGCCAGCGGCCGCTCATCCGCAGGTGGCTGCGCAGGACGTGCCCGCCCTGGAAGCTGAGGAACAGTTCCTTGCCCCGCGCCTCCACCGATTCGAGCACGAGGCCGTCCAGCCGGGGCGCGATCTGCTTCACGGCGGCGCGTGGATGCGGCGTCTCCACCGCCACCTTCTGGCCCACGAGCACCTGCAGCTGCAGCGCCGCCCGGCGAAGCGTGTCCCCCTCAGGCACGAAGTCAGCCTACGATTTGGCCATGACCCGCCGGTTCATCGGCGTGCGGTGGTGGCTGGGAGCGGCATTCGCGCTCGTCGCCGCCATCTCGACGGCGATCGTGGTGGCCCAGTTCTCCGACCGGTCGGAGAACGTCTTCCGCTCGCACGCCGAGCAGACCGCGCTGACGGACGCGCGCCTCGCCGCAAAGCGCGCGACCCCGGCGAACCTCGCGCAGGTCGGGAAGCAGCTCGGCGTCACGCTGCGCGTCGAACCGGTGCCGACGACCGTGGAGAGCGTCCGCGGAAGCTCGAACGGCGGCACGTTCGTCGCGTCCGTGCCGTATCGGGGGAGGACGCTCGTGGCGACGAGCAACCGGCCCGACGTCGCGGCGGTGCTCAGCACCATCAGCGACCAGGCCTTGCGCGCCGGCGTCATCGCCGGGATCGTCGGCGTCGTCGTCGGCCTCCTGCTCGCGCAGCTGATCGCGTTGCGTCTTCGCAAGCTGACCACCGCCGCCGAGGCGCTCGCGCACGGCGACTTCGAGACGCCGCTTCGGTATCGCTTCCGCGACGAGTTCGGCGCGCTTACGTACACGTTCGAGCGCATGCGGCGGCAGCTGCGGCGATCCTTCCGCCACATCGAGGGCGAACGCGACCGGCTGCAGATGCTGCTCGAGCGCCTGCACGAGGGCGTCGTCACCGTCGACCAGCATCTCGCCGTCAACTACGCGAACAACGAGGCCCGCCGTCTGCTCGGCGTGCGGCTGCGCGAGGGCGACCAGCTGCCGGAGCCGTGGGAAGGCTTCTCGCTGCGCACGTTCGTCGACGGGCTCTTCGCCGCCGACGCGTCCCTCGCGCAGGAGCACGTGCGGCCCGACGACGAGCGCACGGTCGCCGTCGTCGGCATCCCCGCGCAGCCCGAGGGCGACACGGTGCTGATCGTCCTCGACGATCTCACCGAACAGGAGCGACGCGAGCTCGCGCAGCGCGAGTTCGTCGCGAACGCGTCGCACGAGTTGCGCACGCCGTTGACGACGATCATCGGCGCTGTCGAAGTCTTGCAAGCCGGTGCAAAGGAGAACGAGGACGAACGTGACCGCTTCCTCGCGCACATCGAACGCGAGGCGGCGCGGCTGGCACGACTTGCACACGCATTGCTCGCGCTCGCGCGCGCCCATGCCTACCAGGAGCATCCGCGGCTGGAGCCGACGCTGCTCGAGCCGCTGCTGCGCGAGGTCGCCGACGACCTCCGCCCTCACGACGAAGTCGTCGTCGAGGTGGAGTGCGAGCCGGGTCTCGCCGCCAGCATCGACCGCGACCTGCTCGAGCAGGCGCTGCGGAACCTCGGCGAGAACGCGGCGAAGCACACGCCATCGGGACGCGTCGTCCTGCGCGCCTACCCGGACGGCCGCAGCGTCCGCGTCGAGGTCGAGGACACCGGTGTCGGCATGAGCGCCGAGACGCAGCGGCACGTGTTCGACCGCTTCTATCGCGGACGCGACCGCGACCCGGAGGGCTTCGGTCTCGGCCTCGCCATCGTCCGTCAGGCGGTCCGCACGCTCGACGGACGCATCGAGCTCGACTCGGCGCCGGGCGAAGGGACGCGGGTCCGCATCGTGCTCGAGCGCGCGATCGTGCGCGAGCAGGTGCCGGCGTGAGCAGCGTCCTCGTCGTCGACGACGATCCCGGCGTCCTCGACGTGGTCGCGTTCACGCTTCGGCGGGAGGGCTTCGACGTCGACGAGGAACGCGACGGCGCCATGGCGCTCGCGGCCGCGCGACGCCGCGACTACGACATCGTCATCCTCGACGTCATGCTCCCGCAGCTGTCCGGCACCGACGTATGCCGCGCGCTGCGCGCGGAGAGCGACGTGCCGATCGTCATGCTCACCGCCCGCGACGCCGAGCACGACCGCGTGCTCGGGCTGGACGTCGGCGCGGACGATTACGTGACGAAGCCGTTTTCGAGCGCGGAGCTCCTCAGCCGTGTCCGCGCGATCCTCCGCCGGCGCGAGCTCGACCGGGCCAACGGCGGCGGCGCCGTCCGCAGCCTCGGCGGGCTCAGACTGGACCTCGGCCGCCACGAGGTCACGGTCGACGGCGAGCCGGTCCGCCTGACGCTCTCCGAGTTCAAGGTCCTCTCCCTGCTCGCCGAGCAGCCCGAGCGCGTGATCTCCCGCCGCGAGCTGATGCAGCACCTGTGGGCGAGCGAGCACGTGGGCGACGAGCACGCCTGCGAGGTGCACATCTCCAACCTGCGGCGCAAGATCGAGGTGGATCCGAGCCGTCCGCAGCGGCTCGTGACCGTCCGCGGAAGCGGATACAAGCTGCTTCCCATCTAGACCCCCGGTTTGGGAGGCCAAGCGAACGGCCATACTCGCGGCCATGGGGCTCTTGCGGCTTTGGCGTAGGCGAAAGCGTGAAAAGGAGACGGAGGAGCGGTCGCTCGCCGAGATGCGCCGCGCCGACGAACCCGACGTGGCGCAGGAGCCGGCCGAGGTCAAGCTGTCCCAACTGCGCGATTGATGCGGTCGATGACCGCCTCCGGCCGGCCCGAGCACGTGCGACGCCTGGAGGAGATCACCGACGTCGCGTTCAGCCACCTCGAGCTCGATCCGCTTCTCGACGCATTCGTCAGGAGCGCGCCCGAGATCCTCGGCGTCGACACGTGCGCGATCGTCGTCCGCGAGGACGGCGGACTGCACGCGGTCGGCTCACGGAAGGGTGCCGCCTCGACCCTCGCCGTCCCGCTCTCGATCCGCGGCGACATCATCGGCGAGCTCCACGTCGGCATGTTGCGGCACCACGAGTTCGACGACGACGAATCGGAGCTGATCCGTCTCGTCGCGGGACGCGCGGCGATCGCGGTCGACCACGCGCTGCTGTACGAGCGGGAGCGAAAGGCGCGCCGGCGCGTCGAGTCCGTCCAGGCGGTGACGGATGTCGCGCTCAACTACCTCGATCTCGAGGAGCTCATGCATGCCCTGCTGGTGCGGACGCGCGAGATCCTCGAAGTCGACACGTGCGCGGTCCTCCTGCTCGACCGCGAACGGAACGAGCTCGTCGCGCGTTCCGCCGTCGGGCTCGAGGAGGAAGTGGAGGCGGGCGTGCGCATCCCCGTCGGCGGTGGGTTCGCAGGAACCGTCGCCGCCTCGAGAAAGCCGGTCATCCTTGCCGACGTCGACCACGCGCACGTGCTCAATCCGATCCTGCGCGAGAAGGGGATCAAGTCGATGCTCGGCGTGCCGCTCGTGGCGCACGAGGACGTGATCGGCGTGCTGCACGTCGGGACGTTGGTACCGCACGAGTTCAAGGACGACGCCGTCGAGCTTCTGCAGCTCGTCGCGGAGCGGATGGCGCTCGCCATCGAGAAGGCGCGGGTGCACGAAGACACACTCCGACTCGACGAGATGAAGTTGAACTTCGTCGCCATCGCCTCGCACGAGCTGCGGACGCCGGCGACGAGCGTGTACGGGATCCTCACGACGCTGCGGGCGCGGGGAAGCGGGCTGCAGGAGGAGGTTCGCGCCGAGCTCGAGGAGACGGCATGGGAGCAGTCCGACCGCCTTCGCCGGCTCATCGAGCAGCTACTCGATCTGTCGCGCCTCGACGCGAGGTCGATCGACGTGCAGCCGGAGCCGATCGTCCTGGAGCGGACGCTCGCGGCGCTCATCGGCGGCGACGACGTCGAGATCGACGTCGACCCGTCGCTCGCCGTCGTCGCGGACCCGCTCGTGATCGAGCGCGTAGTGATGAACCTCGTCACCAACGCGCGACAGCACGGGAGGCCGCCGGTGCGGATTCGCGCCGAGCAGGCGGACCGGCATCTGCGCATCAGCGTCACCGACGCCGGGCGGGGCGTCTCGGAGGAGATGGTCCCGCGCCTGTTCGAGCGCTTCGAGCACGGCAGCGCCGGAGGCACCGGTCTCGGGCTTGCGATCGCGAAGGCATACGCGAACGCGCACGGCGGCGACCTCGTCTACATGCCCGGCTCGTCGGGCACGCGCTTCGATCTCGTCCTGCCGCGCGGCTAGCCGCGCAGGACGGCGCGGCGCGGGCCCGCGAGGAACCCGGCCTCGACGAGCAGCTCCATGACCGGCGACTCCGTCACCGGCTCGCCGTCGAAGCGCTCGACGGCGAGGCG